>Ga0075436_100000769_pt1 | contig 21253 bp, 23 predicted proteins | sample RhiMethybrSRZTD5_FD_75303 | JGI IMG/M metagenome (GOLD analysis project Ga0075436, IMG submission 75303) | Populus rhizosphere microbial communities from Tennessee, USA - Rhizosphere MetaG P. TD hybrid SRZTD5 | ecosystem: Host-associated > Plants > Roots > Rhizosphere > Soil | place: USA...
GGCCGTTGGCCGCTTTTCCGGGACCGTCAATCCAGAAAAATATCGCTTTTGAGCTGAGCGCCGGGAGCTACCGAATAGCGGGAAAGGTCGCTCACGCCGGCGCTGGCCAGCACTTCTTCATCAATAAAGAAATTGCCCGTGGTGCTGCGGCGGTCGCGAGTCAGGATGTGCCAGGCGGCATCGGCGACAATTTCCGGCGTGCGCCCGCGCTCGGGTTCGGCGCCGGGAATCACCTGCAGCGCTGCGGTAGCGATGATGGTGCGCGGCCAGAGCGCGTTCACGGCAATTCCCTGCTTGCGGAACTCCTCGGCCATGCCCAGCACGCACAAGCTCATGCCGTACTTCGACATGGTGTAGGCCAGGTGGGGCGCGAACCACTTGGCCCGCAGGTCGAGCGGCGGGGATAAGTTGAGAATGTGCGGGTTGGCCGCCTTGGCCAGATGCGGCAGGCAGGCCTGCGAGCAAAGATAGGTGCCGCGGACGTTGATATCCATCATTAAGTCGTAACGCTTGATGGGCGTTTGCAACGTGCCGGTCAGGCTGATGGCGCTGGCGTTGTTCACCAGGATATCTATGCCGCCAAATTGCCGCACAGTCTGTTCGACCGCGGCGTGCACCTGGTCTTCAAAGCGAATGTCCAGTGCAATGGGGAGAGCATTGCCGCCGCCCGCTTCAATGTCTTTGGCGGCGGTATAGATGGTGCCGGGCAGCCGGGGATTGGGCTCGGTAGTTTTGCCGGTCACGACAATGTTGGCCCCGTCGCGCGCGGCGCGCAACGCGATGGCCAGGCCGATACCACGGCTGGAGCCGGTGATGAACAAAGTCTTGCCTGCCAGGGTAGACATGGGCGCATTGTAGCGTGGTGGAGTTCGCAGTGATCCCACAGCCGATGATCAAGCACGATCCGCTACCAGCCATGCGGCAGGCGAATGTGGTCGAAGCGGTAGCCGACGATGCCCTTGACGATGAGGTGGTCCGTGCTACGGGTGGTGCCCACGCCCACGCCGAAATTGAATTCCCATTTGGGAGAAACGTTCAGGTCAATCGCCGGGAAGAACTGCTGCTGCTGATCGGCAAGGGGGTCGAAGCTGGTAACCGGCCCGGTGGCGCCGTAATATTCCAGCCCCCCGGCAATCCACTTGGTAAAGTCGTAACTGAATTTGGCATTGGGAGAAAAGGTCCAGCCCTGATTCACGTTCTCGCCATGGATGGACTTGTCCATGGCGGGATTGAAAGCCAGGTACCAGGGTCCGATTTTTTTGTCCACGATGGGGCGGAGTTCGATCGTCCAGGTATCAGGGGAGAAGACGCGCCGCTGGTAGCCGAATTCGGTGGAGAGGCTCACGCCGACCGGCCAATGCCAGCTTTCCGGGGCGCGGAAACGTGGCCGTATATGGTCGCCCACCCATTGCCACCCTTGGCCGTTGCGCAGAGCAGTAAAAACATAAAAACCGGTTTCAAACCAGCTGTTGAAGCCGTGGGTGATCTCCAAAGTTTCATGCACCGCATTGTTGGTGGGATAAAGGCCGTCGTCAAAAGTCTTCGTGCCTTCGGCGGTGATATTGCTGTGCAACTCCACCATGGTGGCGCCCGGCTCAACAGTATCGGCTCCGTAGACCTGGATTTCATAGTTGTCTTGCGCGCGGGCAGATGCGCCGAGGAGAATGACAAAAGCCAACGCAAGCGCAAGGCAGGCCGGTTTCCACGCCACCAAGATCGTTCTCATCCTCACCCTGGGCTCTTCGTACGGAAGCGAACAGGATACACGAACTAGTCACCGAGCCGTAACTGCTCCGGGGCGAAGCACGAGCTGTTCCGCCGGCGAAAAGGCGCGCTCGCGAATCAAAGTGGTGCTGATCAGGCAGGTGAGGCCGGAAGCGGCGAAGATCATGGCAATCACCACGAACTGGTACACGGCGGCGTAGAGAGGGGGCGAACCGGAGAGCACCATGCCCGCCATCAGGCCCGGAATCCACACGATGCCGAGGGAGCGCAGGTTATCGATGGCGGGAATCAGGCTGGCCTGATAGGCGGCCTGCACATAGGGAGCGACGGTTTGCTCGGGAGCGGCGCCGAGCGCGAGGCCGGCTTCGACCTGACCGACGTGGGCATACACCTCGGAACGGAAGCGGTCGAGAGCCAGGCCGTTGGTGTTCATGGCATTGGCGATGAGCATGCTGCCCACGGGCACCAGGGCGGTGATGGCGGTATCAATGGCTCCGGCAAAGGTCATAAGAGCGATGACGGTGCCGGCGCCGGCGGCGATGGCATAAAGCGAAACGCGGAAAGCGCCGGGAATGCGCTTGGCGCGGCGAGCGGAGGTCGCGGCGGCCGCCACGGTCATAGCGGCCAGGATGAAGACGCTGGTCCAACGCGGACCACGCAGCATCAGCACCAGAATGGAGCCGACAATCATGATCTGGGCCAGGCCGCGGACCAGCGCGACCACCGTCTCCCGCTCCACGTGAATATGGCGGCGGCGCGCCAGCAGCATAACCGCGATGGCGGCCAGTGCCGCCACGCCCGCCTGCGCCAATCCCAGAGCGAGCTGCGTTTTAAACAGTCCGTTCAACACCGAGCACCTCCTGCAGGGAGCCGATGCGGCTCAGTTTTCCATTTTCGATAACCATTACGCGCTGGGCGATGCGGGCGGCCTGCGCTGTATCGTGAGTGACGATCAGGCAGGTGAGGCGGCGCGCCACTACGATTTCCCGAACCAGAGACTCGATTTCGCGCTTGGCGGCGTCGTCGAGCGCGGAAGTGGGCTCGTCGAGCAGCAGCACATCGGGGCTGTTGGCCAGGCAGCGGGCAAAGGCCACGCGCTGCGCTTCCCCGCCGGAAAGATTAGCCACATTGCGGCTGGCGAAACCGGGCAGGGCCACCTGTTCCAGCAGGCGGGCGATGGCTTCATCGTCCAATGTTCCCCCATGTTGCCGGGGGCCGAAGCGGACATTTTCGGCCACAGTGCCAGGAAACAGGAACGCGGTTTGCATCACCATGCCCAGGCGGCGGCGCAGGGCGCGAGGAGAGATTTCGCGGTAGTCGCGGCCGTCCACATAGAAGGTGCCGCTGCTAGGCTCGTCGAGCCGGTTGAGCAGGCGCAGAAACGAAGATTTGCCGGCGCCGCTTGGCCCCACAATGGCCAGCACATCGCCTTGCTCGACCTCAATGGAAATGTCGTCCACGATGCGGCGGCCGTCCACGGCGCGGGTCAGGTGCTCGGTGCGAACAATGGGGTGTGGCATCGGGCGGAGCGGCGCGTTTGTAACTCTATTGCGGCGCTGATTGCGCCTGCCAGTTTACACATCCGGCAAGGTGGATGGTTCAGAGTTCCAATACGGGGCGAATTGAAATCAGGCGATCCTGCGCACTTTGCCGCCTTCATGACCCTGTTCATCGTGAGCGTCGGCCGTACCCGTACCCCCGGCCGTGCGCTCGATTTCGGAGTTGACCTCGCCCCCGATGAGGATGGCGGCACCGGTAAGGTACAGCCACAGCAGCACGATGATGACGGCGGTCAACGCTCCGTAAGTGCGGCTATAGCTGTTGAAGTAGGACAGGTATACGCGTACCCCGAAGGAAGCAGCCAGCCAAACTACCAGGCCAACAACAGCTCCCGGCGTGACCCAGTGCCATTTCGGGTGCTCAACGTTGGGTCCCCAGTAGTAAATGATCCCAAAGGCGACGAGGAGGAGCACTACGATGATGGGCCACTGAGCGACATACCAACCCCATTTCACGGGAGCGCCAATACTGCCAGCCGTGGCCAGATGTCCGGCTACCCACTGTCCCAACCCCAGCAGCGCCAGCCCTATGCCGATCAGCAATGAGGCGGCGATCGTCACCCAGATCGCCACTGCTCGCTGCTTCCACCAAGGCCGCGTTTCTTTCACGTTGTAAGCGGCGTTCAGCGTATCCATCAAGGCCGTAACCCCCTGGGTTGCCGCCCAGAGCGCGCCCACGATCGCAATGATTGCCTTGATCCCGCCACTGGCCTTGAAAGTTTGCGCGACGGTCTGCTGGATAAGGTGGCTGGCGTCCGGCGGCGCCACCCGTCCGATGTAATTCATCAGGTTGTTCTGCAGCGACGAGCCTGGCCCGATAATCAGGGCGGCGACCATCAGCAAGAACAACAGCAGCGGGAAAAGGGCCAGGAAGAAGTAGTAGGCCAGCTGGGCGGCGCGCCCAAAGATATCATCTTCGCCAATGGCTTTGCCCACGCGCTTGGCAAGTTCGCGCGTGCTCAGGCCCCCCAAGCTGAACGGTGACGGCATGGCCTAAGCAACCTCGCGGTGGAAGGCCTGGTCGTAATTGCGGCCGCGGCCAAAATCGGTGAGCCCGGTGTTGGCCGTGATCATCACGGCCTGGGCACGGAAGAAGCCCATATCCTGAGCGTCGGCAAAATCCATGAACTCGGGCAGGGTGGCGGTCATCGCAGCCAGGCCCATGTCAATCTTGCCATGGGTTGGGAAGCTGATCAGGCCAATCACTCCGCCAGGGTAGTCGGTAAGCAGGCTGGTGATGGTTTCGGCCACGCCGCATACCAGAGCGCTAATGCCTGCGCGCTTATCACGGCGGCGCTTGAGCAACAGAATTCCGCCGGCCACGAAGGCGCCCGCAGTTACATAGTCGAGCACGGCGTGCGATCTGGGGGATATCACCTTGGGCATGTGCTTGGTGAGAAGCTTCACCGAACTGTGTAGTACGGGCATGGCAAAAAGTCCTTTCTGATCTGCGGCCGCCAGAGCCGTTCAGGCGCTGTGCTGATCCAGCAATTGTTTTTTGAGCTGCGCGAAAATACTCTCGGGAATAATTCCTTTCTCCACTACGTCATAAGCCGCCGCATAAGGACGATTTTGTATGATGCGATCCGCAAGCACCGGGCCGATGCCGTACACGGAAAGGAGCTGTTGCCGTGTAGCCGAATTGAGCACGTATTCCGGGTTGCCGGCGGCCCTGGCAGAAACGGATTTGCTGGGCTCCTCGGAACGCGCGTGCGATTGAGCCGCTGCTGGTGCCCCAACCACTTCCTGGGTAGTCCCTTTGTGGCTGCGATCGGGGCGGTTGGCGGCAAGACTAATGCGGCGGATTGGGGCGTGAACATCGCCGGGCTGCGAGCTTTCACTGCGGCGTTGGCGCGAGCGGCTGGTCAGGCGCTTAGGCACCAGGACGGAGGCGGCCAGGCCCAATCCCAGTCCCGCTAAAAAAGCTTTCATAGTTCCTCCTCAGGGCAGCACGGAAGGGGACGTATGAAAAACGATGCGGGCCAGCAAGCCGGTTCTGCCCGGTTTCGGGAAAAACAAAGGACGTGTGCACCTGCCCAGGCAAACTCAGACACCCTCCCCCTACATCGCACTACTCCTCAGGAGGAAAAACCATGAAACAGCTTGCAACCGCTGCTCTGCTGTTGGCCTTTGCCGCGGTGATGGGAGTCTCGGCTTGGGCTGCGCCTCAGCAGACCTCAGCCGAGACCAGCACCACCACCACCACCCGGACAACTCACAAAGCGACCAAGGAAAAAACCAGCTCAAAGCTTGATATCAACAGCGCCAGCCAACAGGAACTCGAGGCCTTGCCTGGTATCGGCCCCGCCACATCGGCGAAGATTGTCCAAGGCCGCCCCTATCGCAGCAAGAGCGACTTGTTAAAAGGGAAGATTGTCTCCCGCTCCGAGTACGAGAAGATTAAAAACGACATTGTCGCGCACCAGAAAAAATAGCCGGCTGCAAGGACCACCCTTGCAGCCTGGCTTTGACACGGCTAAGCAATCCGTTTGCCCTTGTTTCTAATGCGGTCGGCTTCCTCTTTGTCTTTCAGGCGATCAGCTTCCGTGACGTCGCCCTCCGTCCGCAACTCCTCATGGCGCACCTGGTCGCTGACCCGCTCGGTGCTTTGCACCTCCCGCTTGCCTACGCGGATCTCCTCATTCACGACCGGTTTTTTCTCCACGTGGACCCGTTCCTCGCTTAGCGGGATCCGGACCTCCTTGTCGGCGGAGCCAATCTGGCCACCGGCGGCTTCGCGGTTCTGGCCCGGAACGCGCTCGACCACCAACTCTTCGCGCGACACCGGCACCTCAAGGTTCTGGTTCTCAGTCACGACCTCCTTCCGCAGGCGTACCTCGCCACGTCCAACGCGCTCCTTGTGAACGCGCAGGATCTCGCCCAGAAGTTGAATGCGGCGTTCGCCCCCGGTCCGCATCCCGGTCCTCGCTGGGGCTGCTGTTCCGATACCCAGGTCAGCGCCGTTGCGCTGCAGGATAGAAACGGCTTCGGCCCTGCGCTTGCCCGCGCAGTGTACGGTGACCAGAATGCCACCCTCTGCCAGGCGCGAATCCAGGTAGTCCGCCTGCGTTTCCGGAATGCCTGAGTCGGTTAGCGAACCCCGGAACTCGGTGGCGTGTTCAGCGTGTTCTTGCTTGCCGAACACCCGACTCACTTTGTCCCAGAATTTGCCAGTCTGGCCACTTTCGTCGGCGTTTGTGGCCACGCCGATTTCGCTGTCGGAGAAACCCGCCTGCTTCAGCTCATCTACTGCCTTCTCGGCATGACTTTCATCCTGAAACAAACCGGCAACTGCGCTCCTCGTGATCTTCATATCAGCCATTGCGCTACTCCCGTGTATTTATGATTTGGTTGATTTCCATCGGATGGCGATGCGCGCCCATAGGTGCATATCAGGCCCAAGCACGAGACGCGACTTCGACCGCAGCCGGGAACAGCGGCCAGGGCGGACGCACGCTTGCGCAGCCCGGCCGGAGTTTTCATTACAATAGGTACATGGACTCCCTGGTCATAGCCGGCCGTCAATTCCGTTCCCGCCTGATAGTGGGCACGGGCAAGTACAAATCGTTCGCTGAAACTGCTCGTGCCCTGGAGGCCAGTGGGGCGGAGATGGTCACCGTGGCGGTGCGCCGGGTGAACCTCGACCGCAGCAAAGAGTCGCTGCTCGACTACATTGATCCCAGCAAATACTTTTTATTGCCAAACACGGCGGGCTGCTACACCGCCGAGGATGCCATCCGCACCGCCCGGCTGGGGCGCGAAGTCGGCCTGTCGGATTGGGTTAAATTGGAAGTGATTGGCGACGAACGAACTCTCTATCCCGACATCCAGGCCACGCTCGAAGCCACCCGGACACTGGTGAAGGAAGGCTTTACCGTACTGCCCTATACGTCTGACGATGTTGTATTTGCCAAGCGGCTGATCGATGCTGGGGCGAGCGCGGTGATGCCGCTGGGGGCGCCTATCGGGAGCGGCCTGGGCATTCAGAACCAGGCCAACATCCGCATACTGCGTGAAGTCATCACCGGCGTGCCGCTGATCGTGGATGCGGGCGTGGGCACCGCCTCGGATGCCGCCATCGCCATGGAATTGGGTGCGGATGCCGTGCTGATGAATACCGGCATCGCCGGAGCACAGGAACCGGTGCTCATGGCGGAGGCCATGAAACATGCCGTGCTGGCAGGCCGGGCCTCATATCTGGCCGGGCGCATGCCTAAGAAGCTTTATGCTACGGCGAGTTCGCCGCTGGAGGGAGTGGTTCGGTAGCCGCGCCCAAGTGATCCAGTCGCCCCGCTGGCGCTCCCCGACTGTAACAACCTTGAACCCCGGGCTTACGCCCGGGGCTCCATTCTTCCGCCGCTTCGCGGCTGAATCTCCGTAGTCATGGTTCGGCAGCCCTGCAGGCTTGTTTATGCTGTTCCGCTTCAAGGTAGGGTGGCCCACACAAGCCCGCTTTTGCCTTGAGTGGGAGAAAGGCCACTTCGCAGTTGAACCTCGTGTTGCTCCGCCGGCGCTGGCCATCCGTCAAGGTCCAAAACGACCCGACCGCCTGAGCTGAAGGCGTATTACTTTCTGCACCTTCCCCGAGCGCGAGGTCATCGTATAGGCTGGAACTCAGGGCAGGAACTTGAGGCTTTAGAATCAAGCAGGATACCCGCGCAAGCCCTCGGAAATGAGGGGCTTGCCATCCAGCAGCATGGTATACTGCGCTTAAGTTCGTGACCTGCTGGTCATGCCAACACCTCATCCTACACAAGGATTTACGATGGTCCGTCGCGCTCGTCGCTCTCTTTTCCTGGTCGCTTTCGTCCTTCTCAGCTGCGGTTTTCTGGGCCTTCTCTTCGGGGAGAAGGTGGGGGCCGCCTCCTCCGGCGGTACTGACGGCGATGTCAGCGACAGCCTGCGTACCTTCACCCAGGTGTACAACATTGTCGAGCAGAACTATGCCGAGCCGGTGAACCCGGACAAGGCCATCTATAACGGCGCCATTCCCGGCATGCTGCACGTGCTAGACCCGCACTCCAATTTCTTCGATCCCAAGTCCTATTCCCTGCTGCGCGAAGAGCAGCGCGGCAAGTATTACGGCGTGGGCATGACGGTGGGACCGCGCAACAACAAAGTTATTGTGATCGCTCCCTTTGTGGGCACGCCCGCGTACCGCGCCGGCATCCATCCCGGTGACGTGATTATCGCTGTGGACGGCAAGCCCACCGACAACATGAGCACCGCCGAAGTGGCGGACATGCTGAAGGGGCCCAAGAGCACCACGGTGCGCATTACGGTGCTGCGCGAAGGCAGCGACAAGCCGCTGGAATTCTCCATTGTGAGGGACGAGATTCCGCGCTACAGCGTGGATCTGCACTTCCTGATCCGCCCTGGTGTCGGCTACATGCACGTTTCCGGCTTCCAGGAGACCACAGAACATGAAGTTCGCGAGGCCCTGGATCAGTTCGGCGACCTGAAGGGCTTGATTCTTGACCTGCGGCAGAATCCGGGCGGGCTGCTCAGCGAAGGCGTGGGCGTGGCTGACCAGTTCCTGCAGAAGGGACAGGTCATCGTTTCGCACCATGGCCGCTCCAGCCCGGAGAAGGTTTACCGGGCCACCCACGGCAACTCGGGCAAGGACTACCCCATTGTGGTGCTGGTGAACCGGGGCACCGCCTCGGCGGCGGAAATTCTGGCCGGCGCCATTCAGGACCATGATCGCGGGCTGATTGCCGGCGAAACTACTTTCGGCAAAGGCCTGGTGCAGACGGTGTATCCGCTTTCCGAGAACACCGGCCTGGCGCTGACCACGGCGAAGTATTACACGCCCAGCGGACGGCTGATTCAGCGCGACTATAACGGAGTTTCGCTGTACGACTACTATTACGAACGCGACGCCGACAGCAACAACGGCAATCACGAAGTGAAGCTGACCGACAGCGGGCGCACGGTGTACGGCGGGGGAGGCATTACGCCGGACGTGAAGATCGCCACGCCCAAGGGCAATAGCTTCCAGGACACCATGCTGCAGCACTACGCGTTCTTCAATTTTGCCAAGCACTTCACCATCACCCACCACCCCAGCAAATCATTTGTGTTGGATGAGGAAATCATGCAGGACTTCCGCCGTTTTCTGGACGACCAGAAGGTGCCCTACACGGAAGCTGACCTGCTGGCCAACAATGATTGGGTGCGGTCCAACATCAAGGCGGAAATCTTCATTGATGCTTTCGGGCAGGAAGAAGGTCTGAAGGTGCGCGCCGAAGCCGATCCTGAGGTGGTGAAAGCGCTGGACCTTTTGCCGCAGGCCAAGCAGCTGGCCGATAATGCCCGGCACATCGTGGCCGAGCGCAACTCGGCGCACGTGCTGAACCGTTAGCTTTTAGAGCGGCTTGCCCCTCCGGCCCGCCCTCCAGGCGGGCCTGGTTTTTTCTCGGTTGGAGTAATTCCGCCCCAGCCGGCGATTTATTACCAATTATTCAGTCAAGAAGCGAAACGTTCCGATGTTACTAAAGGCCATATCGCCATTGGCCGTCGGGCACATTGATCTCCTCCGCGCCTCAACGTACACCAAAGTGAGACGGATTCGACCCGCCTAGTCTCGTTTTGAGACGAGGTTAACCTGATGCGCCACTACTTCGCCGCTTGGACAGACAGCGGCTGCCTCCTAGGTTGCGACCACGAACACCAGACGATTGCCTCAGCAGTCGCCTGTATACCATGCGCTGCGGGCTACGTGGTCGCCGTGGAAGATGGCACGCTACACGGCCTTAACGACAATGAAGTGATGGAATTTCAAGCCGCGATGTACGGAGCGTCCGAGGCCAAACGGGTGGTCCCGCCGAACGGTTTAAAGTGGATAGAGGAAACGTAGCTCGGAACAGGCGTCACAATTTTTGGCTCCGCACGAACCCGTAACTAGTGTGGAAGCGATTTCTCGCCGATCATTTGGTTCGCGTTCACAAGCTCCATCCGCGGTGAGGTTGTCACGCCGCCCGCGACAATTCCTCCGGCTCCCTCAGCCGACGCGAGTCGCGCTCGCAGAGGCGTGCCAGGACAAAAGCCGCGACGGCCATGTTCACGTCGCGAGCGGCAACGTCGAAGTACTTCCCCGACGAAATCAGGTTGGCGCTAATCGCCGCCAGCCAGGCGCTGGCCACATAGGCAGAGGCGCGTGCCGGCCCCTTCAGGATACCTGCGCCTACGGCCATTTCCACCACGCCTGTCAGGCGCATGAAGTTTTTCTTGCTCATGGGCAAGTGGCGAGCCGCCAGAGGGCTCAGGTACTGTTCCCAGTCGGTAAGCAGGTTAAAGAATTTGTCCAAGCCTGCCGCAAATGCGGTCGCGCCGATTGTGATTTGCAGCGCTTTGCGGGGACCGTCGCCATTCATAGTTGCCATGACCCATCTCCTTGGTGGGATGGATGCCGCAGAATCGTCCCGTGTAGCCGCCGCAAACACAGGCGAGGTGACTGTGGCCACAGCGTCCGCCTGCACCGGCGAGAACACCTGGCCGCACGGTTTGTGCCATAATTTCTGCCCATGAAGCTGGCCATCGCCCTACTCGCTGCTACTCTGATTTTCAGCGTTCCCCTCCTCGCCCAGTCTTCGGCCGCCGCCAGCCCGCAGGATCTGGTGAAACAAGGCGAAACGCTGAGCCGCGAAGGCAAGCAGGACCAGGCGCTCGCGCTCTATCGCCAGGCGCTGCAGGCGTCTCCGAAGCTGTATGAAGCGCATCTGGATGCAGGCGAGGCGCTGGACCTGAAGGGCGACTACCCCCAAGCCCGCGGCGAATTCGCCCAGGCGATTGACCTGGCCCCGCCTGAATCCAAGGCCCAAGCCTTTCGCGCCATGGCCATCTCCTACGCCTTCCAGCGCGACGCCGGCCAGGCCGCCAAATACGAGGAGGAGGCGTTCAACTCGCAAGTAGCAGTGAAGGATTACACGGGGGCGGCGGAAGCCGCCGACGAAATGGCGCGCATTTACCTGGAAACCGGCGACGTGGACAATGCCGAGCTCTGGTACAAGAAGGGGCACGAAACCGCGTTTGTAAACAAGAACATGAGCCCGGCGGAAACTGACTTGTGGAATTTCCGGTGGGAGCACGCGCAGGCCCGCATCGCAGCCCGCCGGGGCCGCCATGCCGAAGCAGAGAAGCATGTGGCCGCCGCCAAGGCCATTCTGGATAAAGGCACCAACCCCAACCAGCAGCGCTTCTTCCCTTACCTGCAGGGCTACGTGGCCTATTATGCGGGCGACTACAAGGGCGCGATTGCCGCCCTGCAACAGGCCGACCAGCACGATCCTTTCATCCTGGCATTGCTGGCGCAGGCCTATGAAAAATCGGGCGACCAGGCTCGCGCTCTCGACTATTACCGCCAGGTGCTGGCGATCAACACCCACAATCCAACCAACGCCTTCGCCCGGCCACTGGCCGAGCAAAAAGTTAAACAGGCGAAAAGCTAGAGATACAGGCCGGTATCCCCGCTCAGGGGCGCGCGGCGATGCTCGGGTTTGCGATCCTTGCGATGGGGTGGGGCAGCGGCACAATCTGCTAAAATCAGTTTGGCCCGTGCTGCGGGCCGTTCCCCTCGCAGATGCCCAGAGTGGGGCTATAGCTCAGCTGGGAGAGCGCATCGTTCGCAACGATGAGGTCGTCGGTTCGATCCCGACTAGCTCCACCATATCCCATTACTTATCAACGCAATGCAACCGCTGACCAATTGTGATGCGGCCCGCCCATTGCAAACATCGTCCGAAGGATGAGCATTTTGGCCCCGCTATGGAACGAGATCATGCTGGCCGGATATACTTCCCCAGGATCAGCGCCGCCGCTTCTGGAGCAAAGCAAAATGCCTGATTACCGAACTCTTGATTACGTCCGCTGCAGGCAGTTCTTGGAATCCAGATCGACCGGGGATGACCAGATCCGAAACATCAAAATGTTTGTGGATAATTGGGCGGCCCTGGTACTTGCCAGCGAGACCCAGAACTATATTGATCACAAAAGAGCCCTGGATCGTCTGGACGCGCTGGCCAGCCGCGCAGCAGCCGAGAGATTACAACTGCTAGGGTAGACTCCTGCCGATGGCGGCGCTTCCCCTCTCCCTGCCCCGGCAATCGGCTGGGAATCTCGGATGGCATACCCTTACTTAACTCATGCACAGTAGAATTTGCGTCACATGCCAATAAGCCCGTCGGACTTACCGTGGTGGGGTTGGTTGCTCTGTTCCGCTGTGGGCTTTGCCATGTGTTTAATCAGTATGAACCTCAGCGATGACGGAAAGGGCGGCTGCTTAGCTGTCATCGCAGGCCTGGGCGGCTTGATTACTGCTGCTATTGGTGTAGCTCTTTTCGTTCAATGGGTCTGGAGTACTAATTCAGGCCCGCTCTCCTGAAGCTCTCTCCTGCCGCAAATTTCTGGATGAAAATTCCTGATCACCGCATTTTAGGAAGAGGCAGCACACGAGTCCATCAGGAGGACCTTGCATGCGAAAGACGACTCTACTGGCAATGGCAGCCACAGCAGTTTTGGCTGTGGCGTCCTTGGCTTCCGCTTCCGACGGTCCGGTGATCTTATGGCGGCAGATCGTGGGCATCATACCGGCTGGCAATGTTGTGGGATCGGGTACCGGCGCAGTGATGGGCGGGTTTGCGCCGTGGACAACCACGTCCGGTGTGGCCCGTGTAAACCTGGCAACCGGGCTGGCGCAGTTCCTGGTACATGGACTGGTTTTTGCAGGCACCAATTTTCTGGGCACTCCCGGACCGGTGACGGAAGTAAAAGGAACGTTGATCTGCGACCTGGATGGCAGCGGCGGGGGAGGCAATTCCGTTCTGGTGGAGACACCGGCAGTCCCCCTGAGCGCGACGGGGGACGCTCACTTCAGCGGCAGCCTTGGCTCACTGCCTTCGGTTTGCCAAAGCGGAAAAAACATTGCGTTCGTAATCCGCGCGGCGGCCTTCGCTGGGAATCCGGTGCCGAGCGGGCCGTGGATTGCCAACGGGGCGGTGCTGGTGCACCAGCACTAGCAAACATCGGGCGAGCGGGAAAAGGCAAGAGCCGCCGCCTCCGCGTCATTGTTTAGGCTGGGCCGAGAACGCGCCCGCGCGGGAACGATGCAGCAGGCGGTAGTCGTCTCGCCGCTAGCGATGGAGGCCACGCATGCATGTGCGCCAAGCTCAGAGCGATTGACGTGCCCCTCGTGACTTCGACGGTGCAGGGTTCTGCCCAGGCTCATGCCGAAGTAGCTGTTGACTGCCAACCGATGCTTTCTGGCGCATCTTCGAGCGCATAGCCCTGCCGCTTCCACTCGGCAAAACCACCCGACAGCGGCCGCACACGTGTAATCCCCATCCTCCGAAGTTTGAGCGCCAGACTGGCACTCGAGGCTTCGTTGGGTCAGGTGCAATATAAGATGATTTCGCGATCACGCGGAATTTCGTTGTGCCGTCGAGAGAGCTCATCGGGCGTCATCCGAAGGGCGCCCGGTATCACTCGAGGGTCGGTCAGCATGTCCAAAGCATGCCGCAAGTCTACGACGTAGGGGCTCTGTCGTCCCTCGATCAGATCCCACACCTCTTTGGGAGTAATGCGCGCCACTCGCACATCATTTTGAAATTGGCGCCTTCGATAAGAACGCCAGCCCAATATGGCCAACGCACCGATAATGGCAAGTCCCAGCGACACGCTCTTAAGCGAGTCGGAGAAAACGGAAAGCTTATCGATGCGGCCGCCAAGAACCCGGCCTAACGTAAGGTACGCTCCAACATAGAGCAGGCTGCCAAGAAAGTCGTACGAGAAGAACGACCAGAGAGATATCCCTGAGTTGGCTGCCAGTGGAACGGCAACAGCGCTGACACCGGGGATGAATTTGGCAACGACCAGCGAGCGGCCGCGATAACGTGAAATGAATTCCGAGCTACGGCGGACACAGGTTTCCGGCTCCAGGGAAATCTTGCAAAGCAGGCGGAGAACCGCGGAGCCGCGCTGCTTGCCGAGGGCGTACCAGAAGGTATCGCCGATCAGGCAGCCCAGGATGCCGACCGCCAAGGCGCTGGGCAACGTGAGCTGGCCGGTGGCAGAGAGCACACCGGCGGCAATCAGGATTGGCACTGCCGGCACGGGCGCGCCAAGTTGTTCGGCGGTGATCCACGCGAACAGGACTAGATAGCCATGTTTGGCCATTTGGACAAGGCTTTCGTGCACACCGCCCAAGCGCTTCTCCTTTATTGAGCCTTAATGGTAACTCAACTAGGTCCACCAAGATGCCCCTACGACTCCGTGGCCGTTACCAGCCACGGGCCGGAAGAGATTGTCACCATCGTCACGCGATCAGCGCATTTCGCGCGGTCTAGTTCGCCGCGCTCTTATAATAGATTCGTGAGTTCCTCAAAAATGCAGAAAGTAGCGGAAGCGGACTTCCCTACCCGCTGGGGACAATTCCGCATCCTGGGCTTTGAAGCCGAGTTTGGTGAGGGCAAACAGCGACGCCGTGAGGACGCGGTGGTGCTGGTGATGGGCGACCTGATGGGGCAAGCTCCCCTGGTTCGAATTCACTCGCAGTGCCTGACTGGCGACGTTTTTGGCTCGCTGCGCTGCGATTGCAGGCAGCAGTTGGAGATGGCGCTCTCCATGATTGCCGCGGCCGGCGCCGGCGTGCTCATTTACGAGCAGCAGGAAGGGCGCGGCATCGGGCTCATGGCCAAGCTGCGTGCTTATGAACTGCAGGACTCTGGCCTGGATACGGTGGAGGCCAACGAGAAGCTTGGCTTCAAGGCTGACCAGCGCGAGTTTGCGTTGCCCGCCGAGATTCTGCATCACCTGGGAATCCAAAAGGTACGGCTGCTTTCCAACAATCCCGACAAGGTAGCGGCGCTGGAAAATTCCGGCATTAAGGTGGTGGAGCGGGTGCCCTGCGAGGTGGAACCCAACGCCCACGCGGAAAACTATCTCAAGACCAAGAAGGAAAAGATGGGACACCTGTTCGGGTCGCGATAGGTCTTCAGGGCAGGGATTTTTCAACCCAGAGGACGCAGGGAGAGAAACATCCTGAGGGCAGCGGCGCCTAACACGACATCGCACTAGCGCACACGCGTTTGTAGCGTCTGGAGAGGTAAAGTCGCCACGGTTGTTTCGCCCCGATGGGGCTCTGCGTGGTTCCAACTTCGCGGCTGAGCAGGGCCGCAGCGGCTGAAGCCATTTGGCGTCTGATTCGATGCGGCACGCCTGAAGGCGTGCCCTGATACGAACACTTTTTGCTGTGAATAGCGCAACCGCGTGCTCTTGCCGCTACATTCTTGCCCTTCGCGGCTGACGTTTCACAGTTTCAGATTCGTTCCCGATTTCGCATGGTTCGCCGATTTCACATTTACTTAGGATTTAATCTTGGCGGGCTCGACGGTGAATGCCTTTTAGCGACTGTTCCAGCTCATGCCGGTGGCGCACGGGAAGCGTGGCCAGAGAGGCTTGCGCCAGTGCCACATAAGCCGCCTGGGCTCGGGGAAGTTTGGCCAGCGCCTGCACATGGCGCCGCACGGTGGCGACATCGCCGCGCACCAGGGGGCCGCTGAAGGCATCGGCGGGCCCGAGCGCGCCGTAATTGCGCAAGGTCTGCTCCAGGATGGGCAGCATTCGCTTGCGGGCTGCCGCGGGCGAGCGTACACCTCCCGCCATCGCCACCCGTTCCGCGGTAGCCAGCAATGCAATCAGCAAAGGCGAGGCGAACGCGCCCCACGCGTGGTATAGCGCCTTATCCCGCCGCCGGATCGAGAATGCTTCGCCGCCAACGTCGCCGACCATGCGCCGGGCCGCGCGAACGGCAGCCGAGTCGCCCTCAATGGCGAAAGGAACTCCGGCCAGGGAGCGGCTGGAGCGGCGCACAAAGGTCATCAGAGGGTGTGCCGCGGCCACTGCGGCTCCGCAGCCGCGCAGTGGCTGCAACTCATCGCTGGGCAGCGCGCCACTGGGATGAAGCGCAATTTTCCCCAGCCAGTCAGCGGCCTTCGCCAGTTGCCGGGCGCACATGGCAAGCTTGGAATCGGGTACGCAGAGCCACACCACATCGGCCACAAACCGTGCTTGGGACACAGGAACGGCGGCGCTGCCAACATCCTCAGCCACGCGGCGCGCCCGCTGCGGCGAACCGCCGTTGCGGTAAATGACTTCGCTGATGGGATAGCTGGCGCCGTGCAGCGCCCGGGCAAGCGCGCTGCCCAGGTTTCCGGCTCCCACAATCGCAATCCGCGGCTTGGCTGCCATTCCGGCGCAGAATAACAGAAAGATCGGCGGGAACCGTTCCCCGAAGACCAGCGTATCCTTAAACGGTGGCCAAGGAGGTTGACCGTCATTTCTATGTTCAGCTTGTCCACACCCGCGCTTCCCGCCCTGCTGCTGGCCACCAGCTTTGCGGCCGGTTTGAATGTGTATGCCACCGTGGCGACGCTAGGCCTGCTCTCCCGCGCACAGGTTCTGGTGCTGCCTCCGGCACTACACCCGGTAGCCAGCTGGTACGTGATCGGCGCCTGCGTGGCCTTGTTCCTGGTGGAATTTTTTGCCGACAAGATTCCCGCGTTCGATTTGGTGTGGAACGCGTTGCACACCTTCGTGCGCATCCCAGTGGCCGCCCTGCTGGCCTGGGGCGCCGCGGCACAGCTTTCGCCGGGAATGCAACTGTTGGCCGCCGTGCTGGGCGGGGGCATTGCCCTGGCGGCGCACGGCGGAAAAATGGCGGCACGCCTGGCGGTGACGCCCTCCCCGGAGCCGCTCTCCAACATCGGACTCAGCCTGGGTGAAGATGCGCTGGCCGTTTTCCTGACCTGGTTTGCCAGCCAGCATCCGTACGTTGCGGGGGCTATAGTAATCGTCGCCCTGCTGATAGTGGTGCTCATGATTCGCTGGGTCGTCCGCGCCATGCGTTCGCTGTTTCGAGGAGCGGAACGCCAACTTGCGCATACCTCCAGCGCCGCCTGAAGGGATCGCCTCGCCTAAAGATTGGTTTGATTGTGCAAAGATTTGAACTTCGCTTTGAGCACGATGGCGAACGACGCCCAGAATAACCTGTATTTTCAACGACGTACCTGGAAGTCGTCATGTGATGGATATAAAAACGAGTGGCACGAGGCTTGCATTTGTGCTTGTGTCCGTTTCCTCGCTCTCTGAGTAGCTGCACTGAGCGCGGGGGGCGCATAAAACCGCTGAAACCTCAGCCAGAATGCGCAATCGGCGCTCAGATTTGCGCCGCGCTGCGATGTAAACGCATCCAACTCGACGCTCCGAACCGGGCCAACCAGCCCGGTTTTTTGTTACTGTCCGAGCTTGGCCAGCAAGTCTTGCGGATGAACGGGCTTAGCCAGAATTTCAAACTCATGGCCCTGAGCGCGAGCGGTTTCCAGCAAATCGGCGGTAGCGGCCTGGCCGGAGAAGAGAAGGATTTTGCATTCGGGAACGGACTGCCGCACCTGGATGGCGACATCAATGCCGGTAATGGCCTCGTTTTTAAAAATTACATCGCTAATGAGCAGGTTGGGGCGAAGCTTGCGGGCACGATTAATGGCATCCTCGCCGGTGTAGATAGGCAAAGCTTCGAACCCGTTCTGATTGAGGATGATGGCCAGGGTATCGGCAATCACGTGCTCGTCATCCACCACCAGGACTTTAGGTTTGCCGTTGCTCATTCTGGCAGTTCCTCGAGTTAAGCCGAATTTCGCATTATATCCAGAACACCCCGGTTTTGGCTTGCGAGTCCAACTTAAAGCCGCTTCCCTTTGGCAACCTGCCTAAAGGACCTATCCTCAGCCATTACCTACGTAATGATGCTATCCCAAGCGGGGGACCGTAGGCTTAAACAACACAGGTTTATAAAGGGAGCACTCTATCCGCGCGCCAGAAACAGACTCGCAAAGCCGTCTGCCCGCCGCCCAGGCCTTCGTCCATAGCCTGAACATCCTGGTGAAATACGTGCGCCTGTACGGCTACAAACACAGGCGGACGGAAGAGCAATTCCGCATTGCCTGGGACGAACTGCAGGCTGTGATAGCTATGGGCGGCGAAAGCGGGCTGTTGCTGGGAGTTACGGGGCAGCAGTTGCTAGTGGGCGGAATGCCGTTGGAATCGGGCCAGGCTGAGCGCAGCTTCGCGAAGCTGCTCTCGGCCGCCGGGCTGGCCAGCCTGCAGTTTTCCGCCAGGGTGACGGAAGGAGATTTCTCCCGCCTGGTGCGGGGCTTTGCGCTAGGCGGATCGAGAGCCCAGGTAGTAGCAGACCAGATCAAGGCGGCGGTAGGCGAAGGGGAGAACGCCACCATCAAGATCAACGAGATCCGCTTTGTGGTCCATGATCCAGCCACGGGCGAGGTGCCGCTGGCGGCGCAATTGGCGGCACAGAACCTGGGACCGGAATTCCGCGACTGGCTGAGCGACCCGCAAAAATTGTTGCAGCTCATAGCGGCGGCCGAAGGGGCCAAGCGTGGTTCCCTGCCAGCGCGTGCGGACGCGGGCGCAGTATCCATCGCCGTGAGCAAGATTAACGGGCCGGCAGCAGCGGCCGCCGCTCCCGCCTGGATTTCGCTGCAGGAAGCGGAAGTAATCGAGGCCATCCGGCTGCTGACCAAACTGGGAGAGTCCTGCGAGGCGGGAGATGTGGCAGCCGTGCAAAAGCGGCTGAGCGAGGATCTGGAGCGGGCGGCGCCGGAAGCCGCGACGGCGCTTCGCCAGGCGCTGCAGAAGCTGGCCTCACGCCTGCCGCAGGGCTCGGGCGACAGCCCGCTGCTGATGAAAGCCGCCGAGCACCTGGCCATCCGCTTTGCGCTGGAGCGCTATGAGCGGGGCGAAGTGCGGGTGAACGCCATCCATGAAATGCTGGAGCGCATGAGCCGCGAGATGGAGATGCTGCGGCGGGTGCTGCGGGTGCACGAAGACAAGATGAGCCACGCCGGCATTCTGGTGGAATCGCACGCCGACATTCTGGACCGGCAATTCTGGGCGGAGGTGCCGGAATCGGGCAAGAGGAGCGTACTGCTCTCGCCGGATGCGCCCTGCGTGCCGCCGCGCAACGTGCGCTCGTTCGTGGAAGAGCTGCTGCAGGCCAAAGACTGGGAAGGGGCCAGCGCGATTCTGCGCAATTATTGTGATTGCGTAAGCAGCCCCGACGCCGATTCGCGGCGCAAGGCCGCCACGGGAGTGGCGCAACTGGCCGACCTCTACGTCACCGCCGAAGATGGGCTGCTGCCTCATGCCATTCGGCGAATTTCCGAACAGCTGATCGTGGAGGCGGTGCTCGACATTCAGGGCCTGCTGAGCGCGGCTTTTGTGCGCATCAGCCAGGAAGCGGGCGACCGGCGCCGCTACGGAGCCGTGGAAGAAGTGGTGGCTTCGATGAAGCGCATCGAGCAAAAGCGCCCGGTGCTGGCGCAGGACTTGCGTCCGCGGGTAGGGGTGGACAACCGCCTCCCGGAATTCCTGGAAGAGGCGTTGCAACTGCCGCAGGTGCCGCCCGAACTGGTGGACATGCTCAAGGGCATTCCGCAGGCGGCCACAGAGCAGATTGCGGAACGCTTTGCGCGCTGCCACCGGCGCGAAGAATGCGACCGTCTGGTGGAGTTGATGGAGCAACTGAAGGAGGATGGCGCGCGCCATCTGCGGGAATTGCTGCGCCTGGCGCCGGTGCGGCAGGCAGCCAGCAGCGTGGGCTTGCTCAGCCGGGTCAATCCCATGGCGGTGCTGGAACTGCTGCCGTCCCGGCTGAAAGAGTGGGACCGGTTCTACCATGACGCGGTGGTGCGGCAGATTGCGGCCAGCAACGCACCGGAACGGGGACAGATTCTGTTCGAAATGCTGGACGTCTTGGACCATGCTGTGCTTCCGCAGGCCATTGACGAAATCGGTTTCAGCGGCGATCACGCGCTGACCTCTGGGCTGATAGTGCTGGCGGATGAAGGCTCGGCCGAGGCCCGCTCGCCTTTCCTGCGCCTCAAGGTGGTGGAAGCTTTGGGCAGATTGAAGGACGCCGCCGCCATTCCGCTGCTGCGCGCCATGGTGGAGGCCCGGAAAATGTGGAGGTGGATTTATGCGCGCGAGCTGCGCATTTCCGCGGCGCAGGCGATGGTGAAGATTGAGCCGCAATATGGGCCGCAACTGGTGACCGAGGGCGGCTTCACCATGAACGAACTTGACCTGCAGCCGCTGGACGCGGAGTACAGCCTGCCGTGGGTGCGGCAGCGCCGCTATCAGCGCATCATTCCGCTGCGCGTCGTTCCGGCGTTCGCCAGCAGTTCCTGGGGCCGCTCGGAATTGTCAGTGCGCGAACTGAGCCTGGGCGGCGGCGTGGCCAGAAAGACCACCGACCTGCGGCTGGGCTCGGATGCCGCGCTGGACCTCCAGTTGGGATTGCGCCACATCAAGACCCAGGTGCTGCTGCGGCGGGCGCGCCAGGGCGAAATCAGCTTCGAAATCGTGGACATTGAGCTGGAAGAACGTTCCAAGCTGCGCCGCATCCTTGCCGACCACTTGAACCGGATCTCCGCGCCGGTGGCGTAAGAAGCAGTAGTCATCAATCAGCAATCAGCCGGAACACCAGCCTTCAACAATAAGCCTTTGGCATGGCCGTTGCGCGCATGCGACGTGGTGCGCTGAAGCCCTTCAGCATGACGCCTGGCTGCGAACGGCGTACGCGAACGGCAGCCCCATGCGAGAAAGAGTGAGAGAGCTGCGCTCGCCCACACAGGCGAGGGCGCCTGTGCCCGCGTTCTTTCTCATATCAAGCTCTGCGATAACACAAATCCTGGCATAACGAAAAAGCCTCTGTCCTGGACAGGGCAGAGGCTCTTAAACGAAGTTGCCGGTGCAATCTATGTCACCTTGGCGAATATGATGACCAGGGTGTAAAGGGCCAGGGATTCGATGAGGGCCAGGCCCAGAATCAGGGCCAGGGTTATGCCTGGCCGGGCAGAAGGGTTGCGCGCCAGGGCCTCGGCGGAGGCGGCAGTAGC
>Ga0075436_100000770_pt1 | contig 21247 bp, 16 predicted proteins | sample RhiMethybrSRZTD5_FD_75303 | JGI IMG/M metagenome (GOLD analysis project Ga0075436, IMG submission 75303) | Populus rhizosphere microbial communities from Tennessee, USA - Rhizosphere MetaG P. TD hybrid SRZTD5 | ecosystem: Host-associated > Plants > Roots > Rhizosphere > Soil | place: USA...
GGCCACCGGCAAACGGCTTGGGTTCGACGACCGAGAACTGGACGGCGTAGAAGGGCTTCTGCTGATGCCATTGGTACTGGGCCCGCTGGACACGGACCAGGTAAACGCCATCGGGGACTTCAGCTGGCTGGGCGGCCTGGTTCAGGCCGGGGAAGCGGCGCTTCATGCGGCACCTTCCTTCTCCCTCAGATAGCTGTTGAGCTGGCAAACCAGCCCATTTTTGTCCTTTTTAGCCCAGTCGGCGACATGGTCGATGAATCCTTCGACCTGCTTCCGAGTAGCCTCTCTGAGTGTCTGCACGCCGCAATATTCGACGGCATAGGACTTGACCAGGACGGGATCGAGCTGGTGTTGGCGAATCAGCTGGCAAAGGCGGTCGCGCAGGCGGTGCTCGCCGTTCGCGCCATTGGCCTTGACAGGTTGTGGAGGGCGTTTGTGGTGTTCGTGTTCCGATCCGGGGGGCCGGGAAGATGACCCGATCTCCTCCACCGAGCAGATGCCGATGCCGTATGCCTTGCGCAGCGCCCGGTTCACCGCCCGGGTCTCGGCCACCCGCATCTCCGCCCCGCGGACCAGGTCGGAAGTGTTGCTGGGATCGGCGTCCCCGTACCCGACAAAGCCTTTGCAGATCCGGGATTTGAAAACGACCGCTCGGAACACCCAACGGGCATTGCCCGGATCCGAGGACTTCAGGACCGGGCGGACATGCATGCCAGCACAATGGCGCCGTTCGGCAAGCCGCAGCAGGCCGGAATGGGTGACGTACCAGCCACTATTTAGATACTTGAGATCGCCACTCGAAAGGGAGAGCTTGTGCCGAGCGAGTAGGTCTTCCAGGCTCTTCAATGCAGTTTTGGACAAGTCCCCGCAAAGTGACTTTGCGAGCCTTGTCTCGCGTGCGAAATTATGAGCGTTGTGTCTCATCGTTACCCCCTAAAGCGGATGGGACGTGAAATGCGTTAGGGTTATTTTATTGCAATAGCAATTAACGCGTCAAGCCGAAAAATGCGCAGTGGTAGCTCTGTCGATTGGAAAGCGGTAGGCAGGAGAATTCGTGTCCTCAGAGGCTTCGATATGACTCAGGCTGAGTTCGCCGGCCGCGTAGGGCTTTCGCAGGGCCATCTGTCGGCGATAGAGCGGGGCGATAAGGAACCGGGCGCAGCGGTCTTGCTGGCCATTAGCCGCGAGTTCGGCAAATCCGTTGACTGGCTGCTCACAGGTGAGGAGAAGAAGTAATCCCAAAGAGTCTTCCGCAAATTGCTTCGCCCATCTAGTCCGAGCCTCACCTTCTCGGATCCCGGTCTCAATTAAATGAAATGTCATCTAATTGAGAATGTCATCTCTGGATAGCTATGTACTTAGGCGATATCACAACGATGGCGCTCTGGCGTACCCATCAGCGTTCCTACTAAAAAAAAGGCAACTGCCGAAACATGGTGGTCTTCTCTGGAGTCCAATCGGTAGACAAAGAGTAATCGGGCATTGAGAAAGGCGCCCGAATCCCAACGCCTCGAGTTTTAGTAAAGGCGAGACTCACAGTAGAACAAGGCAAAATGCCAGAAACAGCACCAAACAACGAAGCCAGGTCGTCCGATGAGCCACACAATCAAGAAAATTCTGGGTCGCCACATGAGGACAAGAAATCGTCCGCAAAAAAGGTCGAAGCAAATCGTCGAAACGCGCAGAAATCAACTGGACCAAGAACAGCTCAGGGGAAAGCTCGGGTACGCAGCAATGCTATAAAGCACGGATGGTTGGCTGATCAGGTTCTGCTTTTCACATATTCGGAGGAACACAGGTTATTTGCGGCACTGATGAAGGAATTGTGGCAACATTTTGAGCCGGTTGGTACGTCGGAAGCAATTCTGGTGCAGCAGATAGCAATTGGTTTGTGGCGAGAACGGCAAGGACTGCGTTGGGAAATCGCGCAGAAGGCAGCGGCGTCATGGTTCGTCCCAGTTTCGGCATCGGAGGAAGATAGCGACCTCCAAGAAAGAGAACGTGAGCCGACCCCAAGAGAGATACTTCTTGGGGAGAAGATGCCGGATATTGATCGGCTGGACCTCATAATTCGTTACCAGGCTGCGAATGACCGTCGCCTTCACCGAGCCTTCACTCACCTCGAGCGCCTGCAACGGTCCCGAAAAGGCGAGTACGTTCCAGCGCCGATCAGCGTCTCTGTTGATGGTCCTGCGGGGGAAGGGAACAGGTAATTACGAAACAAAGCCAAGAAGTGTTTTCTTTTCATCGTTGCCCGAGTCCAGCCATGCGAAAGGCTGGCCGCAGCACCGCATAATCGCGGGTTGTGGGCTGCGGCGGGTAGGCTCCCTCATGTTTGGACTGGCGCTAACGCTAGGGCGGGACCTCGGGCTCCTTAGCCACGAGTTCGGCAAGTCCGTTGACCGGTTACTTACAGGAGAGGAGAAGAATTAGAAGACTCCGCAACGTCGAAGGCCATTGCTCCCCCATCGATGCTGCAGTACCGCAGGGCGCAACAGGGTTGCCACAAAATTCGCCTTTCCATAGCGCAATGAATTGACTGCGTTGCAGGGGACCGTGAGGCTAGTCCGCGTTGCGTCACCGCTTAGGCTAAAGCCAATTCGGCGTGATTACTGACGGAAAAGGGACAGAATGGAAGACATAAGACAGTCGGAGCTGATACCGGTCTCCACAGAATTGCAGACGGGTGAGAAGTTCCGTTGAAGTGCCCCCGTCTGCGGCACCTATCCCGCATTGACCCGCCCCGCAAAACTGTATCAACCGAAACTAGAAAATCCGGGCCTTGACCCGCCCCGGAAAACTGTACCAGCCGAAACTAGAAAGTCCGGGCGTTATGGCCCTCCCGACCGCATAAAATGCGGGTTTCGTTCACTCCAGAGACTCAATAGACACTCTCATCAGAGGCGGCAAAGGGATAACCTTGTTCCAGGCGCTGGGCGCGGTGCCGCCACGGCTGGAGACGGCGCCCATCAGTACGGCTAGAAACTCCAGTGCTCGCGCCACTTGCCAGCCTCCCCAGGTTGCCGGCTGCCGCGTTACGCCAAATGTGCGTTGAAAATGCGGAGCCAGCACGCGCGATCTCATGCGCGATTTCAAGAATGGCGCTCACGTCGGCTCCCAACTCCCGGGCCGCGAAGTCAACAGTAAAAGGCGCGTAAATTTTCTTTAGACATTCGACGAACGTCTCAAATGTGCGTGGCTCGCCAGGGTGTTCGTCCGCGAGATACTCCTCCCAGTTTACCCAGGTGCGCACGAACTGGCGGTCAAAGAGGTCCTCCTGGAGCAGGACGTTTGCCATCGCGAGCAGTACTGCCGCCTCCGTTCCCGGCCAGGTGGATAGCCAATAATCTGCCTTGGCAGCGGTGTTCGAGAGCCGGGTATCGATGACGCATACCTTTGCACCGGAGGCCTTGGCGTCGATAATTCGTTGCGCGTGCGGGTTGAAGTAATGTCCAGCTTCCAGGTGGGAACTCAGCAGCAAGATGAAACGTGCGTTGGCGTGGTCCGGTGAAGGGCGATCGAAGCCATGCCAGAACGCGTACCCGGCACGTGCCCCGGCCGAGCAGACGTTAGTATGGCTGTTGTGGCCATCGATACCCCAGGCGTGCAACACGCGCTGGTTGTAGATGAGTTCATGCCCGGGGCGCCCCACGTGATAAAGGATCTCGTTCTTCCGGCCTTGCTGGAGAGCGCTGCGAATTCGCGGGGACAGGTCGTCCAGCACCTGATCCCAACTCACACGCTCCCATTTTCCTTCACCCCGTTTCCCCACCCGCCGCAATGGATAGAGGATTCGTTCCGGATCATTCACGATTGATGGTGGCGGGGCCCTTCGCGCAGTTACGCCCGCGGCTGCCCGGATGGGCCGGATTTCCCTCGAACTTCTGGATCGTCAGCTTCTGCTTGTCCACGTACGCTAATAGGCCACAAGCGGCTTCGCAGTTGAAGCAGATGGTTGGGATTAAGGAATACCGCCGCTCGACACGTTGCGGCCACTTGAGGGGATCAAACTCCGCCCAATCATCCCAGCGCTCGGAAGGAGGGAAGCTCCGCAATCCGCCCTGAGGCGCATCAAGCTCCTGCGCCATAGGGTGCAGCGGAAGTTCATGGTGTTTTTGATCCATCACCCTACTTGTATCCAATCAGCTCAAGGGAACTACCTGCCCAGCCCTGACCCAGATCCTGTCAAACCACCAGATACCATTCAGCGCCAACCCAGAAGGTAAGGGCAACCATCCAGGGGAAATTATTACCCCAACCCAGACCAGCGAAATCATCACCGCCGGCAAAGTCAGTCCCAGGCCGATCGCCAATCCCCAATAGGAACGAGAGAAACGTCCCCGCACAATGGCGTGCACTGCCAAGCTGACATCCTGATTGGTATGAGGCAGTCCCATCGTGACAATATTCATGACGAGGCTGATGAGCAGAGAAATACCCAAAACCTCCGACAACAATAACGGGGGACCGGGACCCCGGCCGGCGACGGCGCTGGCGAGAATCAGCGTCGCCGCGCCAGCGATTACGGCGTCTACCAACAGATGCCAAAGGAAGGTTGGACTCTGCCACAGGTCCCGCCCTTTGGCCTGCGCGAACAGGAAGGCCGAATAGCCGGCACTTGCGGTACCCAGCACAGCAGTGATACATCGGAGTTCGATAGGTATAACGACTTGACGCAACCCGAAAAAGAGCCACGCTGCCAACGCGGCGCCATATGCGACCAGAATGTAGGAGCCTAGCACCAGCCAGGAGTGCAGATTCGGCTTTGTAAGGAGGTAATGAAAGCGATCCGGCCGCTTAAGATCACAAACCAGCAACACCAGAGTTATCACCAGCATTGCCAACGCGATCCCCGGCGCTAGGACGCGAAAAAGGGTCGAGAAGGGAGCCAGCGCGAGCGCCCCCGCGGGAACAAGAATCGTGCCCGCGGCGACGGATTTGGTCCACAGATACGCCGCGATTTTCCAGCCCCAAGGCATCGGATGCGCCACGTCATAGGTCTCATGTGTCCATCCACTCCAATCAGCAGTGCCGGCCGTCTCGGTGGAGATGTCGTCATCCCTGCGGTCGGACCAAAAGTACGTTCCCGCCTGCTGCAATCGGGTTGGCACGAGCAGGTCATCAGAAACTCCGACATAGAACAGCTTCGGGTCGGTGGCCTTTTCAGGCTTGCGAATCGCGACCTTCTGCTGTGCAACGATGCGGCTGATTTGACTGGAAGGCTCATCGAGGTCGCCTGGAATGATCGCCCGCGTAGGGCATACGATCACGCACGCGGGTTCCAGGTTCTTTTCCACTCGGTGCGCACAGTAATGGCACTTGGCTGCCGTGTCGGTGCTCGGATCGATGTACAGTGCATCGTAGGGACACGCTTGCATGCAAGCTTTGCAGCCGATACAGCGACCGTTATCAAAATCGACAATGCCATCGGCGCGCCTGTACAGCGTGCCCGTCGGGCAAATCGCAATGCAGGGAGCGGTGTCGCAGTGGTTGCAGCGAAGGACACCAAAGTGCCGGCTGCTGTGGGGAAATTTGCCTTCTTCGACGTATTTCACCCAAGTTCGGAAGACACCTATTGGGACCTGATTTTCTTGCTTGCAGGCTACCGTGCAGGCATGGCACCCGATGCAGCGGTCCTGGTCGATGACAAACCCGTAACGCATAAAAATCAGAGGAAATCCGACCTCCACGCTGAGGATGGTAACAGAAGAACAACTACGCGTATCGCCACCAGCAGGGGACACGGAGCCCCAGGTCGCGGCTTGGTACCGTGTGCATCACAGGAAGGCGCGCTCCGCCCCCCTTTTCGCCTCAGGTCTTGGCTCCGCTTATTTTGAGGGATGAATTGGGCAGCTTTGGACTGGAAGTCTTCAGCGCCGGCATTTACGATACCGGCGCTGTCGTTACCGAGGTGCTCATGGCCAAGCTTCGCCCCGTCATTGCCGTCATCCTACTCGCCACATCCAGCTTATTTGCCCAGGGCAAGCGCCCACTTAAGCTCGAGGATCTGGCTCGTCTCCACGAGGTGAGCGATCCCCAGATCTCGCCTGATGGGAAGTGGGTCGCCTACGTTGTGGGCACGACGGACGTGAAGGAGGACAAGAGCCCTACGCACATTTGGGTCGCTAGTTACGACGGGCGAGAGGACCGTCAGTTCACGTTCAGTCTGGAGAGCGAATCATCGCCGCGCTGGAGTCCAGACGGCAAGTACCTAGCCTTCATCTCCGGCCGCCCCGGTCCGGCGAAGCACGACCAAGTGTGGCTCATGGATCGCAATGGCGGTGAAGCATGGCAGCTCACCGATACCAAGGGACACCTGCGCAGTTTTGAGTGGTCGCCCGATTCTAAGCGTCTCGCCCTGGTAATTGAGGACCCAGATCCTAACAATCCGGAGGACCAGGAAGATCAAACAGCTGCTGCTGCGGCAACCAGCACCCCAACCGCAGCCCATCAAAAGCTTCCCAAGCCGCCCAAACCGATCGTGATCGACCGCTATCATTACAAGCAGGACATTGAGGGCTATCTGCTTTCCAATCGGCACACTTACATTCACCTGTTCGATCTCGCGACTAAGAAGACGGACCGGCTGAGTGCTGGCAAGACTGACGAGGTCGAGCCCGCCTGGTCACCGAACGGCAGATGGATCGCCTACCTCGATGACCACAGTCCAGATCCCGACCGGGATGATGGCAGCCACGTCTTCATTGCCGAAGCCAAGCCCGGCTCTGTCGAACGTCAAATCACGCCCAACAGCAGCCGTGACCAGCGTAGCCGCCTGGCATGGAGCCCTGATGGGAAGCGTGTGATGTTCATCGAAGGTGACGAAAAGAAGTATGCCGCCTACAACATGCCCCATCTGGCGACCGTGCCGGCGGACGGCAGCGCTGCGCCTTCGCGCTTCCAGCCAATCGAAGCCTTGGACCGCGGCATCTCGGATCCACGCTTTGTTGGGGATACGATCGAGTTCCTCCTGGTCGATGACCGATCGGAGTATCCGGCAGAACTCCGGCCGGCTGCCAAAGAAGTCGAACGGCTGATGAAGCCGCCGGTTGTAATTTCAGACTGGACCATGGCCGCCGGCCATACCGTGGCGCTTTGCCCTACTGACGCGCGCCCCGACGAGGTCTGCGCGTTCGAGAACGGCGCATTGCGCCAGGTTACGCACCAGAACGATGCCCTCTTTTCCGAGCTCGAGCTCGGCCGCACGGCGGACATAAGCTTCAAAGCGAAGGATGGCACCGAGGTTCATGGGCTCCTCACCTACCCGGTGGGCTACGTTGACGGGAGGAAAGTGCCGCTGCTGCTGCGCATCCACGGGGGGCCGGACGGTCAGGACGAGCACTCATTCAGCTTTGAGCGCCAGTTCTTCGCCGCGAATGGGTACGCCGTGCTCAACGTTAATTATCGCGGCAGCGCTGGGCGCGGTATGAAGTACTCGCGCGCCATATTTGCCGACTGGGGTCACTATGAGGTGATAGACCTGGAAGCCGGAGTGAACCACGTGATAGCAACGGGAGTGGCAGATCCTGAGCGCCTCGGGGTGGGCGGCTGGAGCTACGGAGGCATCCTCACCGACTACATGATCGCAAGTGACCCCCGTTTCAAGGCGGCTACCAGCGGCGCGGGTACCGCCTTCACAGTGGCCTTCTATGGCACTGACCAGTACATCGTCCAATACGATTATGAGATCGGTCCGCCATGGGAAGCGAAAGCCTGGGAAACGTACGTCAAAATCTCCTACCCGTTCCTACATGCCGATCGTATCCAGACACCGACCCTGTTCCTAGGTGGAGAGCGCGATTTCAATGTGCCGGTTCAGGGTAGCCAGCAGATGTACGAGGCTCTCCGCTCCCTCGGCCGTGAGACCCAGCTTGTCGTTTATCCCAACGAGTTTCACGGGATTAAACGTCCCAGTTACATCCGCGATCGCTACGAGCGGTATCTGGCGTGGTACGACAAACATCTCAAGTCTCCGCCTCCGGTGAAGAAGGTCAATCTGACAGGTAAGTCGCCGAACGTCACACGGTGAAGCACAACTAGCCTTGGGGACCAAATGAACTATGGGTTGAGACGGCCGGACACGGAGCTCCCGCCGCATCGCCGCGAATTCGGCAAATCCGTTGACTGGCTACTGACAGGGGAAAAGAAGTAGGCCGACGAGGGTTGGCGCGTTTCTGCTCTGCAAATCTGGAAACACGTATGACGTCAGTTACACGGGTCCGATTCCTGACGCGGAGATCAATCCCTTATTAGCAAGCAGCGTCAGCCAGTAACGTGTGACACCTACATCACCCAGCTTACTTTGGCCTGGCCAAATATTATTTAACCAACCCTCGCAGGAGTTGGCGGCTAGAGCGTAACCAAAATCGCAGCCCTTTATCTTTACGTCGCCATGTCCATCGGCTAACTTTTTCTCCGCAATGTGCTCCCCGGGCGTGAATTGATGAAGGAGCAATTGGAAGATCTCGTTCGGGAGATGCGTCGCCAAGGGACTCCCTACCAAGAGGCCCTCGCTGAATTTAAGAAGGCTTTCCTCTCCCTCGTTCTTCGCGCCAACAACGATAACCAGTCAAAATCCGCTAAGCAACTGGGTGTACACCGCAAAAGTTTGACTCGAACGATTCTTGCAATGCGTATCGACCTAAAGGCATGCATTCACCCAGACGCCGCCCCTGGAAGCCGAACTAAAAGGGAACACCTGCGCTAAACGCGTCGGGCGGGGCAGATGTGCAAATGGTTGCACCCACTCCAGGCGGGAGTATTTCTGTCCTTGACATCTAAGTGCTAGCTTGTAAAGTTTGGTCGAACTCGGCGCTTTTGGAACGGTCCGCCCGAGCGGTGATTTAAGGACATCCATACGGCTGCCACTCTGGCCAACAATGGCGATACGACGCGAACGTTTTTTTTGGATTGAAGCTCGGGACGTTAATGGGTTCACACGCCAGCAGCTGAGCCATGCCCACCAGGGGCTCATTTGGGCTTGGGATCGCTGCCCCGTTTCGCTTCACGACTGCGCGGAATCAGCCGCGCAACGTAAACAAATTTGGTTGTTGCGCCTCAAAAATTACCAAGACCATAGCACAGTTCAGACGTTTGGAGTTTTGCTGAAGAAGCACTTACAAGTGTTGCTATTTGACTTTTTGCTCACGCCAGCCCAACTGAGTGTTACCTCGTCTCTAATGCCCATGATTTCTTCGCCGTCGTCAGCTACTTCCAGCCGTATTGGTCTTAATAGCACGAATGACGAACGTAATGGCACGTTGGAGGTGGAACCGTGTCTCAGTTCTATGGCTGTCAGTGATTTCAACGAGGTGGCCTGTCGGTGCAGCAGCCAGGGATGTGAGAATTGCAGTGGTGTGGGCTGTTATCGCTGTTACCAACTGGCTTGTCCCGATTGTTCAGGGAGCGGCTGGAAGGATTTTGCGCACTGGTCGCGCAACGGCTATCGGATAGACTGCTCATCTGGACAGCCTCTGGCCAGCTTGGCACCGGTAGCAATGCCCGTGCACCGCAGTGACGTGTGGCTACGGCTGTTCAAGGCCTCAGCTTAATACGAACATGGTCAACAACGGCATGGCGGCGCCCTACGCTGATGGGACTGCCGTCCTCACGGGAACCTGGGGGCAGCACACAGGCGGTGCAGGGCACTGTGTACGCTACTTCCGGAGTTCCGGGGGCGGGTTCTCCGTGTCACCCAGAGGTCGAGCTTAGGCTGCACACGACGATAAACCCACTTATGACAAGATCACCGTGTGTGGGGTTTTTCTCGTTGGGCAGGACCAACGCATCTTACACGGGCCAGCACCTCCACGAAGTTGGCCGCCTGGTTGAACTTACCTGCCTACTCGATGTTCGCAGCGTAATAAATCTCCTGCTGACAACTGTCCCCCGGGGTATGGCCCAACCACCCGAGTGTAGGTATTTCCATTGGTGTCGGCCCAAGGCACCTTCAAGCATCTGACTAGCCATGGCCAATCGTTATCAGCAAAATCCGCACTGCCTGCGCCTGGAATCCCGCCTCGGAAGCGGCTAGCACCCGTAGTCCCAGGGAAGTTTTGCGATAGACTTGCGGGTAGCTGAAATTTCGGCTGGGTCATTGCGAGGCTGGTCTGGTTATGCGCATTGTCGTCAAAGTTGGTACCAGCCTAGTCGCACCCCGGGGACGCATCGACACAGCTCTTTTGCGCGCTCTGGTAGACCAGATGAATTTGTCGCAGCACGAATTCTTGATTGTCAGTTCAGGAGCGATCGGGTCGGGAATGTCGAATCTGGGTCTACGGCGGCGTCCGACCAGCGTGCCGCTCATGCAGGCCTGTGCGGCGGTAGGTCAGAGTCTGCTGATGCATACCTACGAACAACTGTTCTTTGGGAAGAAAGTGGTGGCACAACTGCTGCTCTCCAGTGACGACTTCACTTCCTCTGTGCGCTACAAGAATTTACAGAACGCATTGAGCGAGCTGCTCGAATTGGGTGCTGTGCCGATCATTAATGAGAACGACAGCGTATCCGTGCGAGAGCTGGTGGGCGTGTTTGGTGATAACGACGAACTCAGCGCACTGGTGGCGACCGCGGTGAAGGCCGATTGGTTACTGCTTTTGACCGACGTGGATGGGTTTTACACTGCGACCGACAGCGAGCATCCCAAAATCATGCGCACAATCGAGAAGCTCAAACCCTCCATGGAAAATCTTTGCAACGGCAAAGGTAAGTTGGGCACTGGCGGAATGCGTTCTAAGCTTCGCGCCGCAAAAGTCGCCAGCGAAGCGGGCGTGCATGTTGCAATCGTGAATGGGCGACATCCGCACGCCATAGAATGGGCATTGCACCGTAAAATCGGCACCTACTTCATCCCAGCGTGATTCACACAATGGCTTGCTCTGTCTCGGTCCTTTCGACTCAGGAAAAGTTGGTGCGCGCCCGAGATGCCGCCGGACGAATGGCGCAGCTTTCCACAGAGGAAAAGAATAAGCTTTTGCTGGCGATGGCAGAGGCATTAGAGAGAAACGCTGGGAGTGTCCTGACAGCGAATCAGGTCGACATTGAATCGAGTCGACTTGAGGGCACTATGCGCGATCGATTGCTGCTGACCCCAGGCCGAATTGTGGAAATGGCGAGTGGTGTACGCGATATAGCTGGTTTGCCAGATCCCATTGGCGAGGTGCTGGAGGAGTGGACACGCCCGAACGGGTTACGCATTTGCAAAATACGCGTTCCTTTGGGTGTCCTTGGCGTGATCTACGAGGCTCGGCCCAATGTGACAGCGGACAGTGTGGCATTGGCTGTGAAGACGGGCAATGCGATTGTCTTGCGTGGAGGGAAGGAAGCCGCACACAGCAACCAGCGGCTGGTGGAGGTACTGAAGGTGCCGGGGGTTCCCGAGGGCGCGATCCAGCTGCTCAACTCCATGACACGCGCATCTGTGCGGGAGCTGATAACGTCTCGTGGTCTCGTGGACGTGATCATCCCCCGCGGTGGTGCTGGACTTATATCTTTCGTGGTCGAAAATTCGGTCGTACCGGTCATCGAGACAGGGGCAGGTAATTGTCACATTTTCGTGGATGTCTCAGCAGATTTCGAGATGGCCGACCGGATCGTAATCAATGCCAAAACCCAAAGGCCGTCGGTATGCAATGCAGCGGAAAAATTGCTCGTGCACGAGCAGATCGCAGCGGAGTACATCCCCAGAATTGCGAGACTCTTATTGGAGCATGGTGTGGAACTACGCGGTGACCACGTGACTTGCCGATTAGCTGCCGGCTTGAATATTCGTCTGGCGAGCCCGCAAGACTGGGGCGAAGAATATCTGCGATTGTGTATGGCGATCCGTGTGGTTTCAGGTCTGGAGGAAGCGATCGCACATGTTAACCGCTATTCAACCAAGCACTCAGAGGCGATCATCACGCGTGATGAGGTGAACGCGCACCGTTTCATGCGATCTGTGGATTCGGCGGCGGTGTACTGGAATGCCTCAACCCGCTTTTCCGATGGTGCAGAATTTGGCTTTGGCGCGGAGATGGGTATCAGCACACAGAAGCTGCACTGCCGGGGACCATTTGCAGCTGCAGAGTTGACCACCGCTAAGTATGAGGTGATCGGGAGCGGGCAAGTACGAAGGTAAGTCAGCGGCCGAATCTCCCAGTTTTAGAAGAGCTCTTCACGAGAGTCCAAGCGGCAGCTTTGGAAACCCAGCGTTATTTGAAATCGGCAGAGCCAGATGCGGTGTCTTGCCAAGCACTTCGAAGTATAGAATTTGGACGGTAGCGCGGCCTCGCGTCCAATGTCGTGCGACTGGTAGCGGGCGCGGCAGCTGCCAGAAGTGCGCTTTTGCTCCTGCGGACGTTTTTCCTGGTCGAATCCGGATCTGTCGAGCGGGAGCATTCGTGGTATACGAGAGATGGCCCTTTGTTGGCCCTCTCCTTGCCTCAAGGCGTCAGTTTGCGGAGCGGACCGCGCGATAGCGGTGCACAGTGACCCACAGTAGCTGGCCAACTATGGCATACCAGATCGCGTTGACCAGGGCACTCGCAACGTAGACCAGCAGTGGCTGTGCAACAGCAAAGGGCGCAATCGCGGTTATAAGGAACCAAGGCCACAAAGCCACCGTGATAAGCTCGAAAGTTTTGGACGCGACCAATGGCGCAAAGGGATAACAATCTGGGAACAGGGAGATGATCCCCCACATTACTGGGACAATTAGCCCCACGAGCGCGCAATAGCGGATGAATTTACGGCAACCCATTGCTTCATTTTTCAAGCTCTAGGTCGGATTTCAAAGTTACTAAAGGGTTTCGGTCTGTATGGTACGACCGACTTTTCAAACGCAAGGCGCAATAAACGGCTCGCGGTCGCCGCTGGGGTGGCCAGTAGGGTGCGGCCCTTTTGCCGGATACCTATGAACTGCGGGAATGACTCCGCGGCATTCTGGAGCGACCGTTTCTAGGCCATTTCCGAAAATACGTGGTCCCAGGTCTTAACGAGGAATGTAGCCATACTTGCTGCGAGATTTACCGCAATTTCGGCGTGCCTCGTGGGGACTGGGATGCTTCGCAGAGCGGCTGGATTGACTCACACACCGCGACCACGTCGGAGGTCATGCGAGCTGCCCCTTTCGGATCTTAAGAAGCTCCGCTCCTATTTCCTTAGTCATTTGGTCCAAAACCCAAGGTCCAGCCTGAGGGTGGCACCGAGCATCGTCCATCCTCCCGCAGTAAAGTCCGGCTTCCGTGGCATCAGCCGCGACTTCGTCCAGACGCTCGACTGGGCCATTGGACAGGGGTAGAAGGAACAAGCGTCGCCGGAACAATTTGCATCTTTAATGCAAAATCTTGCGCCGCCCACTTTCCTGCACAACAGCATTTCGCCAGTGGGCGTAAAGTTTTGCTTGACAACTGGATGTCACAGAGGCAGATTTCGCAAGCGGGCTGCAAGTTCTAATCGCTTTTTGTCTATCCCAATCCAAGGTTTCTTTTCCTCAGAAGTTAGGTCGAACCAGAACAACCATTTGTTCCGAAATTCGCCACACGGCACGTGAGTCGTGACCGTAACGGAGGGCATATGGACCGATTCTTATGCCGCATATTCACACAGCATTTTGGGCCCTCGACAGGCTTAAACCAGAGTGGAGGGTTACTGGCTGTTGTCTTTTTAGCAGGTATGTTGTGTGTTTCAACAGTAGCAGCGGGACAAACCAATGCCATCTGGAATGGCGGAGCTGGAAACTGGAGCAACCCGGCGAATTGGTCCACAAATCCGACCGTACCCAATGGAAGCTTCAACATATTCATTGATAATGGCAACCCAGTGGCATCGCCAGCTACGCTTGATATTTCGCCATCCATCCTCAATCTGACCATCGATTCCGACGACAGTCTCAGCTTTAACAACAACACAACCCTGACGGTGAGCGGGGGCACAATCTCAAACGCTGGGCACATGACCCTCAACGGCGGCAATGCATCCACTACCGCGTTGAGTCTAGGTGCTAACACCACACTGCAGGGCGGGGGCACGGTGACTCTGACTAATAACGGTGGAGCTACCCTCATTCAGGGGAATAGCTTTACCCTAAACAACACCAACAACACGATTCAGGGGACTGGCGTCATTGGCAGCGGAAGCTTAGGACTGACTAACGGGGGAACCGTGAATGCGAACGCCTCTGGGCAGACACTGGTGCTCAATGGCTCAGGAGGGATTACCAATACGAACCTGCTGGAGGGTACTGGGGGCGGGACTCTGCAGCTGAGTGGTGTGAACGTCAACAATGCTGGCGGAAACATTACGGCCAATGGGGGCACGGTGCAATTCACCAGCAACACGACCGTGCAGGGGGGCACACTAAATAGCCTGAACGGAGGAGCGCTGGGAACGCTCAACAGCAGCGCGGCAACGCTGGACGGGTCCACTGCCAACGGCACGTTGAGCTTGAGCAGCGGCAGCACCTTTACCACTGGCATGGGCAGCACGACCACCTTCAAGGGGACGATCAACAACGCAGGGAACTTCCAATTTAATGGCTCTAATGCGTCCACTACGGCGCTGAGCCTGGGTGCGAACACCACGCTGCAGGGCGGGGGCACGGTGACGCTGACTAATAACGGTGGGGCCACCGTCATTCAGGGGAATGGCTTTACTCTGACCAACACCAATAACAGCATCCTGGGAGATGGGGTGATTGGCAGCGGAACTTTGGGAGTAATCAACCAGAGTGGCGGAACGATCAATGCCAACTCACCGGGTGGCGGGCAGAGCACCAGCCTGACTCTCAACGGCAGCACAGGGGTGACTAATGGCGGCACGATAGAGGCGACCAGTAATGGCGTCCTCGTCATCGAGAACACAGTCAACAACTCTGGTGGCAACATCACTGCGAATGGCAGCTCGGCCCAGGTGCAGGTGGCGGGTGGAACCATCCAAGGCGGTACGCTCAACGCACTGAGCAGCGGGACGATGCAGACTCCCTTTGCCAGCACGGCGACGCTCGATGGGAGCACCCACGGGATGCTGACCTTAAGCAAAGGCAGCAACTACACGACTGGTCAGAGCAGCACGACCAACGTACTGGGAATTATCAATAACCTTGGCAATTTTCAGCTCAATGGCTCCAACGCGAGCAGCACCATAATGAATTTGAATGGCGGAACAACTCTGCAGGGCGCGGGGACTGTGACGCTGAACACTAGCGGTGGGGCCACCATCATTCAGGGGAACGGTTTTACTCTCACGAACACCAATAACATCATCCAGGGAGATGGCGTGATTGGCAGCGGGAGTTTGGCTCTGGTCAACCAAAAGGGCGGGACCATTAACGCCAACTCGCCGGGCGGAGTGCAGAGTACCACGTTGACTCTCAATGGTTCCGGAGGTGTCACCAACGCCGGCCTGATGGAAGCGACCAGTACTGGCGTCCTCGTCATCCAGAACACAGTCAACAACTCCGGCGGCAAGGTCACCGCGAATGGCAGCTCAGCCCAGGTGCAGGTGGCGGGCGGAACCATTCAGGGTGGTACCCTCAACACGCTGAGCAGCGGGACGATGCAGACGCCCTTTGGCACCTCGGCGACACTCAATGGAAACACCCGCGGAATACTGACCTTAAGCAAAGGCAGCATCTACATAACAGGTCAGAACAGCACGACCAACTTCCTAGGTACCATCAACAATCTCGGCAGCTTCCAGTTTAACGGCTCTAATGCAAACACCACCACCATGGGCCTGGTCGGCAACACAACCCTGCAGGGCACGGGGACGGTGACGCTGAGCAACAGCGGCGGGGCCGTTTTCATCCAGGGGAACGGCTTCACGCTGACCAACAACGGCAATACCATTCAGGGAAATGGCGTAGTAGGCAATGGCAGTCTTAGCGTCATCAACGGAGCTACCGGAACCCTGTTCGCGAATACTTCTGGTCAAACACTAACTATGAATGGAAGCGGAAATATCACCAACAACGGCACAATGAAAGTGGCTTCTGGCTCGACGATGCACGTCACCAATGGTGCGTTTACGAATTTCTCTGGTAGCACGCTTACCGGCGGCACGTACAACATTGCTGGAACGCTGGAAGTTGACGAGTTAGGCAGTGGTGGTGGCGAGATTGTGACCAATGCCGCCAACATAATTTTGAGTGGAGCGTCTTCAGCATTCGTGGACTCTACCGGCAGTAACGCGCTTTCCGCTTTCAACACGAACGCCGGCAGCGGCAGTTTCACCATCAACACTGGCCGGAACTTCACGACCACCGGCAACTTCACGAACAATGGCCTACTGACCGTAGGCAGCAGCAACAGTAAGTTCGACGTGAACGGGAATTTGACCAATTTCTCCGGTACCGCCTTGACCGGAGGCACCTACAACGTAACCGGGACGCTGCAATTTAATGGAGCGGACATCATTACCAATGCGGCGAATATCACGTTGTCAGGTACGTCATCCAAAATCATCGACCAGAGTGGGAATAATGGGTTGTTAAACTTTACCACTAACACGGGCAGCTTTACAGTGACGGGTGGCCGGGTATTTACGACTGCCGGCAGTTTTACGAATAACGGTACTTTGGCTGTGGGCAGCAGCACCAGCAAGCTCGATGTGAATGGCAGCCTGACCAATTTCTCCGGCACTACGTTGACAGGAGGTACCTATAACCTCACTGGAACACTGCAATTTAATGGCGCCAACATTGTGACCAACGCTGCGAATATCACCCTTACGGGCACGTCATCGAAGATCATCGATCAGAACGGAGCTAATGGTCTGGCGAACTTCGCGGCGAATACCGGCTCCTTCAGCTTGCAGACCGGGCGCAGCTTCACCACGAGCGGTAACTTCACTAATTCCGGGATCGTAAGTATTGCCGGGGGAACTACATTTACCGTGGGCGGGCCCGGTAGCTTTACACAATCAGCGGGCAAAACGACGGATGATGGCACTCTTAACGCTTCGGGAGTGCTAGGTCTTCAAGGGGGCAATCTGTTTGGAAAGGGAACTATAACTGGGAACGTCGTATCGAGTGGGACAGTAACTCCGGGGGATTCCGCGACTGTGACTGGGATACTTAAGGATACAGGAGCATACACGCAGAATTCCACCGGAATCCTCGATGTATCGATCGGTGGCACAACCGCGGGCACCAAGTTCGATCAGCTGAACCCGTCTACCGCCAGTCTGAACGGGACTCTCAATATCAGCCTAATCAATGGCTTTGTGCCAACGGTTGGCAGCACGTTCAAGGTTATGAACTTTAGTTCTGAGACTGGCACCTTCTCCACGGTCAATGGCCTTCCCATCAATTCCAACGAGCATTTCACCATAACCTATCAGCCCACCGACGTGCTGCTTACCGTGGTCAGCGGAGCACTGGCGCCGCTAAGCACGGTAAATGCCTCCAGCTTCCATTCTTTGCTCCCGGGTAAAGTCATTCTGCCAGGTGTCACAAAAGGCTTATTTCTGACCACATCCAAAGCTGCGGTAAAATTCAGGCACAACTGGCAAGCAAGATCAGGTCAAATTACCCGGATTGTTGCACTTTCCCCTACGTCTTCCACAGTGGCGAAACCATCGCTGGAGCAGAAAACATTTACCTTAGGCAAGTTTCCTATCGGTCCTCGGAGTATGTCCGCAGGGCGTGGTTGGGAGATATCCAGCTTAAGGCTGCCACAATTCTCTAGCCGCGTCCCGGCGCGGGCAATCGCTTACACTTCGGGCCTGGCAACCCGCGCTAGCCGTAACAGCATTCTTACTCTGGGCAGGTCCAGCAGCAGGCGGACCTCGACTGGGTCATCACTCCGAGGAAGATCTTTGGCTGGAAGTTTATCATTGCCCGTATCCAAGCTGTTATCGAGGCCAATGATCAGATTTTCCCTGGAATAGCCGTGCTGGATCGAGATCCTCATTCCAACACGCAGGTTTGAGGCCCGGTGCTAGCCAAACGGTCGCGCAACGTCCATTACCAAAATCATTAATCGAGTGACGCCCTTCCCATGTGCAGCTTGTCGTGCGATCAGGTCAAGCTTCTCGCCTGGTCCATCCGTGGCCGGTTTGGCAAGTCGGTTAACTGGCTACTGCCAGGGGAAGAGAAGGAAAGATGAGGAATTAATACAGATGTTAGCAGTCTTGCCATCCAATCACTTTAGATTCAGCTAGTTACAATTTAGCCGGGTTAGGCATTTTGCGGCGCCGAGTAGCTCGGTCTTTCTACCTGCTAGTGGCCAGGTGCCCGAAGTCCAATCTCTACCAAACGGCGATGAGACAGCCGTACTCACGGCTGCGTACCTTTCAAGATTTCCTACGCCGAGACAATACTGATGAATCCGTCTGAATCCTTAATGCATAGAATTGCATCTCACGCGCTAGTTAACTCCCCTTTCCTAAAACTCCTTCCCCCTTATGGAGGTCGCAAATGCACGACCATTGCTGTAAGTCTACTGACGACCAGCAAGGCACCCGACAACAGACGTCGGAACAGGGTAAATGGGAAGGCAAGTCCGAAACGGGAATTCAGGCCCAACATGGAACCGTATTACAGAAGGTGTCGCAACGGAAAATCGAGGCCAATCGCCGCAACGCCCAAAAGTCCACTGGGCCTAAGACGTCGCGGGGAAAAGCTGCCGTTCGGTTCAACGCTTTAAAGCACGGGTTGCTTGCCGAGCAAATCTTGCTTGCAGCCTCTGTGGAAGAACGCAGCCTGGTTGAACGGGTTCTTAAAGGCGTGTATGACCACTTCGAACCCGTAGGGTACCTCGAAGCTCACTGCGTCGAAGAACTCGCTGTGTGCTTATTGAAAAAACGCCGGGCACTCCGATGGGAAATATTTCAGCAGCGGCAAGCCCCCCCTTTGATCTCATTTGAAAGCAAAGTGCTTGTCGCAAACGCAAGAGCAAAATTGAGGCAATTGCTCATGGATCGCCAGGTCAATGAAAGGAAGGACACCCTACCGGATAATTCAGAGCTCTCACCGAAGTCGTCTGTTACCGCTCACAGCGAGGATCAGCTTGCGTCGCCAAATGCAGTTGGTGAGCCGATTCCACCGGGCGACAGTCTTAGCACAATTATTCGCTACGGAACTGCGAATGATCGGAAGTTCCACCGCATGATTGTTTACCTTGAACGACTGCAGCGAGAGAGAAAGGGTGAATACGTGCCTGCTCCGATCAGCGTATCAGTCGAAGCATGACGATTGCAAGGGCAGCATGAAGTCAACGACCAGGTCTCCACTAATAGGCCTCGAAACATTAAGCGAGCACCGAGGAGAGGAGCCGGGCTCAACGGTATCGCCTGAAAATGAACGATGACAACAGGACCAGTCAGGAGGTTGGAAAATACGAAACAAAGCCAACAAGTTGTTGCTTTCAAACGTCCCCGGGGTGCATCGCAACCTACGTAGCCACACGTGGCCCAACAGAATTGGGGGACAATTGTTCACAATACCGAACATTATGGATCAAGGTAGCAGGGCGACGGTGCACAGACCAACTCGGTAGAAGGAAGCCAACGAACACGGTTACGGTGGCAGCGATCATGAGAGGCGTACTCAATTCCCGAATGGGGTCAGGGACGCGGCAAGAAAGGAAGGCGATTCCTTGGCATAATTTTCCCGGTCTAAGCCGTGGGGAAACCGCCGGAGTCCACACGATGATTGTCAGACGCTCTGCCCATCGGATCTTTAGCTTTTGATTACGGGCTGCAGCCAGACGTAACTAATGTGCAAAGCTTTTGACCATTTTAAGTGTGACCAGAGTTCCCGGTTGAAGTCCCCACACAAGTCATTGTACGACAATAGTTTACAAGGATAATATCCTTAAGAAATCCACAGGTCTTCGGCAATTGAACTGCATAAGAGGACGCAAGCTCCGGAATCGGGGTGGCAAGTATTCTCGACCAAAAGGCGAAGCAAATGAGAAAGTACCTCCTCCGTTTGTCTGCCCTGGCCATTCTCACCCTGCTCGTTAGCGCTGCGGGTGCCACCTCTTTGGACACCATAGATCAGATTAATATCTATGGGCCCCCTTACAGCCCTTCAGGCGCCTTTCAGTTCTATATGACCGCGCCGGGAGACTTCACTCTCCATTTAGGGAACACGTCAAGCATTATTACGGATAAGGGATCGGGAACGGGACTCTTTGCCACGCAAAAGTTGCAGCCGGTTGCCATTATCCAAAATGGCACTACCATCACTGGTTCCCAAGCCGGCGGTTGCGCCAACACCAGCGGAAGCTCGTGCACCTTCGACCTTACTCAGAGCGGCGGCCCAATATTGTTCGAGTACGGCAAGAATGGATCATTGCTCACAGCCGACCTGCAGCTCGAACAGATCGTCGAAACCAATACAACTGGTGGGAGCGTCAATAATGCTCTCTTTATCAATTTGACCAACTTTTCCGGGCAGTGGGCCGGCGACTTCGCACACGACGGCGTGCTTCAGCTCGAACTCTTGTTCAACATTCAGAACCCCAGCAAGGGGAAACCCATTTACAGCCTGGTCGGTGAACCCGCCGGTCGGACCATTTGGGCATCAATTCTTTCCGGCCAAGTCAATCCCGTGAACGCGCCCGATCCGCCAACAACTGCGGAACCGGCCTCGCTCGCAATGTTAGGTGTAGGGCTCCTTTCCATCGGTGCCTTCTTGCGCAAGAAAGTGGCGGGAAGGTAGCAAGCTAGCAAGACAGGGATCGCCGGCTTGGGGCTATCCGCTTGGGACGGCGAAAAAACGCGCCTCTTCTCTCGGGGCTAAACAGGAGGGCAATGGATGAAGAAACTTCTTGTAATTGTTTCAGTGGTACTGCTTGTGGGCGCGATGAGCTTCGCGACCGACTGCCCAACCTCGGGTACGGTTAACTTGACAGAGACAAGTCCTGTCGACGAAACCTTCACCTGCACCGCCACAGGTTTTACCCTAGGTGGCACAACAACGATCGTTGAGTGGCTGGAGCCAGGTACGCCCGCTTCTTTGAGCGATGTTCTGGTCCTTGCTCCACTCACAAGCGATTCGTTTACCCTGACCTTTATTTCTGACCCGCCTGTTCCGCCAGATCCGCCCAATGTCGTAATTCTGACTGAGCCCACACCTTTCACGCTGGTGGCTCCGTCTACGACGGGCGGACCTGCACTGAACCTGGCGTTTTTCAGTGACCTCAACGACGGCAGCACAATCAGCGACGGAGCGAGCTTCAAAGTTCCGGAGCCCGCCGGCTTGGCTCTTCTCGGTTCTGGACTTCTGGGACTAGGAGCAATACTCCGGCGTAGACGCAAA
>Ga0075436_100000771_pt1 | contig 21212 bp, 17 predicted proteins | sample RhiMethybrSRZTD5_FD_75303 | JGI IMG/M metagenome (GOLD analysis project Ga0075436, IMG submission 75303) | Populus rhizosphere microbial communities from Tennessee, USA - Rhizosphere MetaG P. TD hybrid SRZTD5 | ecosystem: Host-associated > Plants > Roots > Rhizosphere > Soil | place: USA...
TTGCGGAATGGCACCCGTGTGTCCCTTGCATTGGCTCCTCCCGGCGGCGGGTTCGCGGCCATGATCCCGAACGTGATCGTGCGATCCCGCAAATCGCTCTGGTAGGTAATCGAGAAGTCATCGGCGGTAGCGACCACGCGTGCGTCGTATGGGCCGTTCGGAAACACTGTTGGAAGAAGAACGGGATGTGTGTTCTTCACCGTAGCGCGGACCGTTGCGGCCGCCTGATCGACACTCACGGGCGGCGTGTAAGCGCCACCACTGTAGTTGGAGGGCGGAACCACCGTTCCTGGCTCCAGGAGCTTCCAGTTCGATCCGTCCCACCCGAACATTTCGTTGTCGGCCCCCGAGATGCTGTCCCCCCAGGAAACGACTTCATGGACCGCCGACACGAAAGCCAGATAACCAACGGCCCGCGGCTGGACAGTGGGATGCTGCCGCGTCCAGGTCGACCCGTCCCATGTCCACGTGTCGCTGGACAGGACCACGATTTGCCGCCGCACAGGGTCATAGGTGGCCCCGAACCATCCCAGCGGTGGGAGGTTGACGGTCGGGCTCAGAACGGTCCAGCTAGATCCGTCCCAGCTCCAGGTTTGGGTGAGGTAACGTCCGCCAACGTTTGCGGGCTCGAGGAGAAGCAGATCGTCCTGACCCGTGACCATCACACCGTTGACGCTCGGTGTGATCGATAGCGAAAGCTGTTTCCAGTCGATTCCGTTCCATGACCACATCTCGGCTTGCTTGTCGGTCATAGCCTCGGTGTGGCTTTGGGTGAAGCCGAACAGCAGGATTGATTTCGTGATCGGGTCGTATGTCAACGAAGGACGGAAATCAAAGCCGATCGGCGGCAGGTGCTGCGGGCGTCGTTCCTGCCACGTCGTTCCGTTCCAAGTCCAAGTGTCATCAATCGGTGCGTACGAGCAGCAGCCGCCTTTACCGGAGACTTTCTGGAGCACGTTGCCTCCGAACAGCACCACATTGTGATGCGCCGGGTCGTAGGCCATTACAGCCATCTGGCGCGCGGACGGACTCACAGGCGGGTGCAGCTTTAGCCAGTACTTGCCGTCCCAAGTCCAGGTCGCGGTGTCCGGGGGAGTCTGGCCCGAGGCGCCGCCGAAGACGACCATGACGCCGTGCGCCTCGTCATAGGTCGAGGCCGCGAGGGCCCTGGGAGCCGGCGGGATGGTCGTGCCCGCCGGGATCGGCGGAGTGGAATGCAGGTGGGTGCCGACAAGAACAACTGCCACCAGCGCTATCACCAGAACCGCCGCGACGAGCGCGACGACCTGCGGCGCGGCCGACCGACGACGGGGCGCTGCGACCGCCGCGCGCACCGAGAGCGTGCGAAGGCTCGGTGGCACCGGCGCTCGCGAGAACTCATTGTCAAAGGCCGCGTTGACGCGCATTCGGATTCGGTCGGTCATTTAGCCACCTCCATCCCGAGACGCAGCTTCTCGACCGCTCGGTGCACGCGAGACTTCGCCGCCTGCGGAGAGATCTTCAGGACACGGGCGACCTCCGCTATTGGAAGGTCCAGGTAGAAGAAAAGGAAGAGAGCCGCTCGGTCGGTCAGCGGCAGGCGCGACATCTCGCGGGTCAGGTCGAGGCGGTCGTCGGGCGGGCGCTCGACATCGTCACGTAGGGGTGACTCCATACGAAGCACCGACCACCATCGCGATCGCCGCATGCTCCGGCACTGGTTAGCGACGATAGATAGGAACCAGGCCCGCGCCGCCTTCTCGTCTCGCAGCCGGTCGAGGCCGCGCCATGCCTTCAACGTCGCCTCCTGGACTGCGTCCTCGGCCTCGTGCGGATCGCGCAGAAACACGACAGCCAACTTGAACGCCGGCTCGATCAGCGGTCCGACCAACGCGTCGAAGTCCGCCTCCCGATCGGCTGCAGCTTGCCCGATCGCCGAGGTCACCACCGTTTTATATGACGCCGGCCCCGCGGGAAAGGTTCCGCCGAAGGGGAAAATTTGGCGCGCTCGACCGGCCTCCCCAGAATGTCGAGCCTCGGAACCGTCGGCCTGGGGTTCGCGTGGAGGTCCGGCCCGTGGAGCTGGGGGCTCCGGCCCGGCGGCTAGGCGAAGTGCGCGTGATTGAAGGTGCCTCAGCCGGTTCCCACGACAGATCAGCTCGCCTTGCTCTCCGTTCGCTTAGTGCACGAATTGACCGTCGCCGTCGATTGGCCCTCGTTGTTGTGCGAGTATCCGCGTTTCTGTCGATCGGCCCAGGACTCACAACATGCGGGCAGGCATATTTCAGACCATTGCCGTACCACCCTTCCCAAAGGAATTCGGGCCCAGGATGGGCCAGCCGCCCGCAATGGGAGCCGATTGACCAGCAGTCGCCCGTGAATTAGATTCATTAGGCGATGGGAGTCCTGATCGCCGGGGTCTGGATGATGGCCCTCTTTTCCGGTGGGGTGCTCACGCTCGGACTTATCGCCGTGGCGACCGGTCGGGTGCCGTTCAACATGTGGGGCGAGGCCTGGACCTCGGGCGAAGCTCGAAGGCTGGGCGCAGTTTGGACAGTCGTGGGCGCGACGTACGCGATTTACGGTCTCTTGGGCGGTGTCGTGCTCGGTATCGAGTACGAGACCCGGGCGACCAACCCTCTGATAGGGCACTGGTGGGGGCTCTTCGTGCCCATGATCCCGGGGTTGGTGCTTGTCGGCGGACTGCTAATCCAGCTCCAGATCTACAACAGACATCGGCGGCGAGTGCGCGAAGGCCGTTAGGGGCCGAGCAGATTCTTTTACGTCTCGGACACTGCAGCGACCGTTGTGACGCGAGCACCGCGAGCCTCGATCCGAAGCGCACCGCGCCTCAGAGCGAGGACTTCGGCCTGCAGGTCGGCTTGATCGCCGTGACTGGTCGCCAAGGGATCCAGCAAGAAGCGCAGGAGCGAGTAGATGAGAGAGCGATCACCCGGCCGGGGATCTTATCTGGCCAAGCTCATCGCGAGATCAAAGCCGTTGACGACTTCGACGTATTTTTTGAACCCGCAGCCGCTAAGGCAGGTCGCCGACGTTGACCTCTCTCCAAACTGTGCCGTCGTATGGGTTAGGCGCATTCGGGTTGGGCTGGTAAAGCCAATCGAGGGCCTGAGCACTCATTACCGGATAAAAACCGTGAAGGTCTGAAAGCTGGATGATTACCTTGAGCTTTCGGTCGTAGGCACGTGCTCCTTTGTCCTGACCCCATCCCACTAGTCGTTGATTCACGCTTACAAACTGCAGGTGCTTCCCGGAGGCGATAAGAGATGGCGACGATTCCAATGGACTCTGCACGAATAGTGACTGCGAATCGGCCGAGATCCAAGCTACACCCTCACCGTCATACGCAAAGTAGCTGGCGTCTGCCGGGCCTTCGATCGACCGAACTTCACCTGTTTCGATGTTCTGTCTGGCTAAGGTTGCTGGAGCTCCCGCCGTTGTTGGCTTTTCGTCATAGACCACCCATGGCCAAGAGATCTGCGGGCCCTTTGCATTGGCTGCAAGGATTCGCAGATCACCTCCATCGGCATTGACAGCGTAGACATGGAAGATACCGTCGGGCGCTTCCACCGCTGACCAGACGATTACGTCGTCGGACATGCTAACCGCCAGGAATGGTGTAAATGGATAGGTCTTAGGCGCTGCCGCGAGCGTGCGGATTTGGCCAGTTTGGCGGTCATAGCTGTACAAGACCCAGTCTGCGAAACTCGGCTCAAGACTGCCTTCAACCCAAGCGACCCAGTTGTTATCTCCGGCAATCGACACAACTTGGCTTCGCGGATTGGAGAACGGGCGAATCACAGTCACCTTTCCCGTAGCACGATCCATGATCGCCGGCCCTATGCGTGCGTGGGGTTCAGTCGGAACGATTGCCTCGCCGAGTGCCGCCTTGCCGTCTTGTGTGATGGCAATCTCGACCCAACCGCTCGAATCCCACGTGCGCAGCGGCACATGGGGCCATGCGGCAGCCAGGTCCATTAGCACTGGGATCGTCGGCCCAGTAGAGGCTGGCGACGCTGAGGGCAATGGCTGCCCGCCGGACGAAGCCGGCGAGCAGCTCAACATCACCAACGCGACGAGAAAGACAGTTCGTCTACCACACAATTCCGTAGGGTCCACCGTTTGGCCCGGCATCCGTAACAAGAGTGAAGATGTCGCTCGAGAGGAAAGAGGAGTTGTAGGCGCTCACGTTGAAGCCGTAATTTCCGTTGAGGGGGCTGCCAGCCACTGGGTCGACATAGTTTGTGTAGTAGCCAGAACCCGCGTATCCATACATTGCAATCCAGTGCTCGATCTCGAGATTGGCCGGATGACCCCATAGGTGGACGCTGTTGACTTTTTCCTCTACATCGCCGGCCAACGGGAAGCCTGGCGCAGCTCCGTTCCATATGTCCGACTTCAAAAGGGTTTCGTAATCGCTGACGCTGGTCGGCCGGTAGTTAGCGTAGTAGGGGAAACCCGTGTATTGTCCACTGATCCAATAGTTGAAGGACATGCTCATCGGCAAATCATTGCTGCTTACGTACCAAGGGGTTTCGCCACCCCAGTAGTTTGTTTCGAGATATTTGCGACTCCACGGGTAGCCACCCCCAAAATTGCCAGCTAGGCCGAACTGACCTGACGAGGAGTTGCCATTTGCAACCAGCGTCTCCCCATCGTGGCTTGTCGGTTGGAGGAACTGAAGGACGGAAACTGCTGCTGCAGGACCGCAGTAGCACGAAACGCCTGGTTGACAATACCCAGATGGATTCGTCTCCGGATACTGTGTTACCGAAAGGCTGTATGCCCCTGGTGGCCCGGGGTCGAGAGCCACGTCCGGAGTATCAGCGAGCTGAGCGCCGAACCGTTGCGAGACGAAAGTTGTGGGACCCCATCTCGAGAGAAAACTGGCTACATCGTTCCTTATCGTCGACGCCGAAATCTGCCCGCTGCTCCATTGTGCCAACTCAATTGCGAGCGCATGCCTGGCGCTAGACCGTGCGATGTCGCGCGCGGTCAGGTGTTTGCCCGGTGGCACGTCCACATTCGGCCGCTTTGATGCTGAGACGTTGACTGGCATCATGAGCATCGCTACTAATCCGACTACTACGAACGCTGCCTTACGCATTTGGGTTATCACCTCCTGAGAAGCTTGAGGTCGCGAACCTAACCCGGCTACTCGGGCGCCTCGCGTTCTAACGACTGCGCTAGGCGTCAAGCCATAGTCGTTCCATCGGCTCCTTTGCCGATTCCGGCTCTCCTCAGGCTCCTGCCCGGCGGTAGAGGAGCAAACGCTCACCGGGCGGTACTTCCCCGCAGGTGGTTACGCTTCCTAATTCCGGCTGGCTTGTCAAGTAAATTTCGGTTAACAGTGAAGGCGAGTTCAACCCTGGCCACCATTCAGAAGAAGGCAGCAAGCCACGGTTCGATCGCGGCCTACTCGCGGCCAGCCTTTCCCGTACCGGACGCAGGCGCTGTGAGCTAGGTCGCTTGCTCACGCGCGAGGACAGCCTCAACCTATGGACCTTACGATCTGCTCAACCGCCTGCCTGCATGATCTCCGGCTCGGTGCAGGTTTCCGGCTACAAGAGAGAATTATCGATACCAACTGCCCGTGAGCCGGTCGCGATCGGCAGGACGTAACATTCGGCACTCATATGCGACCCTGCAGCTCATTCAGGGAGGCTCGCTACAAGTGGTCATGGATCTCCCGAGGCCTCTGGTGATGCGTCCGCAGCGATTATCGACACCGCGCCAAGTCAGCGCGCAACTCGTCGAGCGAGATCTTCACCGCGGTCTGACTGACCTGTCCTTGCTCGACCGTCTGAGGCCGCAGCGTCACAATGTCCGTTGAATCGATGGGAAATGCTTCATAAAGCGTCAGCGACGTCTGCGTGAACGTCCCACCTGGAACCTGCGTCGGAACGAATACCATCACAAATCGGCCGCCACGCGCCGGTTGTGGGAATGATGAGTCTCGCCACGAATCCGGACCGACCGAACCACCGACTAGATCGAACTCCCGGGTAGGAATCTTCCGGCGGTCGTGTTCCGCGGTCATCTGTACGAGGTGAATGGGCGTGACGATCGTATAGCCTCCCCTTATCAGGCCCGTCTCATCCAAGTTATCTGGCCTCAGGCCGTTTGCAGTGTTCCAGTGAGCGGCAGCATATGAAGAAACGGTGCCAGATGCGACTAGGAGAGTGCCGCACATCTGATCAGGACTGTTGATCTCGAACCTGTCATTCGCCATGTTCACATGAACAGCCGTCCCACCGGCGGACGGGGAACCGACGGACTCCGTCCCGCACGCAGCGATCGCAACGCCGGCCAGGGCAGTGAATGCCATACCAACCCCTGCTTTTCCCAACATTTCCCTGAACCTCATCTCCTAACTGCTTGGCTGTGTGCCTGTGTAAATGGCCTGCAGGCCCTGAATGTCGTTCGACTGGAGTGAATAGAAGTTCTCGGGTCCCTGATGCATCACGGCTGTGTAGCTCGTGTGCCCCAGGGACATCAGATGTCCGGTTTCATGCGTAGCGACTTTGCGCCCGTCCGCTTGCACGGCACACGTCCCGGGGTCGAACGACCATGTGAGCGAATTGTTCCAGGACACGATGCTGTTGGTGTTGAAGTAGACGTTGACCTGTCGCACAAACTGGTAGTAACCAAATGTGCTGCTGTATTCGATCGCGCTCAAGACGGGCCATTGGGTCGCTCCGTAGACTCCGCAACCCAACCCAGTTGAGCCGTAATAAACGTTGGTCCCACATCCTGGGCGATTGGTGCACTGATATGTATATGGGTTGTAGGCAGGGGCGGCGTTGAAATCCGAGAAAGCCCGGTTGATTGCAGTCGTGAAGCTGTAGTTGTCGCTGTCGACCGACGGTTCGAAGTACGAGTAGATCGTGATTGAGGTGTAGTTAGCCTCCTGCCAGTAGACACATGGATAAGTCGTGCTCCCTCCACAGTAACCGCTTCCCCCGTTGTCGAAATCGTTGAAGACTTGTGACCATGCGAGGCCTGTTCCCGTGGTCGCTACCAGTGCGATCAGTGACAGCGCCCAGACGCAAATCAACCGCCTCACCAGATTCGCCATTTAGCAGCCAGCCTCCACTCCCGTTGTTGCAGCCGGACAATCTGGATTCTAGACTGGCGTTAAGCGAGTTGTCAACCGCGGTCACTTAACGACTAGACGAGCAGAACACAATCCGCCTGAGTGAGGGGACTAGGCCGAAGTCGTCGACGAATCCCTAGTCATGATCGTGAGCCGCCAACCGGCACCTCGAGTCACAGGAGTTGTCTCCTAGAGAAGCGCTCGTTGCCTCTCGCCGCCTCGGGCGGCCCAAGTCAGACGCGCGGCGGATGGTCTGGCCAATGCTCATTGTTGCGAAGGACAGGCTTGGCGCGAGAAGCCTCGCCCACGCGGCGGTTATTCGTCGAAAGCCTTTCCCGGTTTGAGGCCTGAATGACAGCCGAACTGAGCTACGCTCGCGAGATCGCGCAGTTATCGCAAGCCTGAGCTGCGGTCTGGTCGCCTAGCTAAGCCCTGCCCTTTGGCTTCCTTGGCAGGTTGACCGCAATCGAGCTGGCCACCTCGGCCGCCTGACGAAGAGTCACCTCGATCAACTTGAGCGCGTCTATCTCCACGGGCACCAGCTCGGTCGCTCCTGCTAATCGGCCCGCTTGTTTTTACCCTTCTCTGCATGGCGGCTGTTTGGTGGCTACACCACGTCGTCGGAGTACTCTTGCCGGGGTTGATTGTGCTTGCCGCCCCGGTCATTACACTTGGTTCGATAATCATTGGTGCGGTCCTATTTATTGTGTCGAAAGTAGGAGACTACAACTCAGTGGAGTGACAGTGCGCTGTGCTCGAAAACCGAGTCCGCAAGTGGTTTCTTAGATCCTCACTGTGGCTCTACTCACGCCCATGGATTTGGATCCCCTGGCTTGTGTCCGCATTGCTGCTGCTAGCTGTGTTCATTGCTCTTTTCGCGCAGTCGTGCCGACCTGGCTCTTCTCCAATTAGCGCATGCACCATCGGACCTTAGCCGGCTCGTGTGGATCGAGGGGTGGTGGAGGTCGCCTTCCGTCATGCCGTGCCGGTCATCGATCGGCCCACGATCCCACTCAGGGAGCAAGGTGTGTCGCAGGTAGTGGTGTAAATCCGAGCCACCTTGGCGAAGGCTTCGCACACTGCGCAGTTATCGTGAACACCGCCGACATTGCTCTCTCATAGAGGCAGGCCGCGGCTCGGTCAAACGCCGGGATTCTTGACCCTGAGCGGAGCGCGACGTCGATTGGGCGCTACGAATGCTCCGAGCGCTTCCAAGAGTTTGACTGGACCGACCTTGTCAGCCGTGCTGCTTGTCGCAACGTTACCTCTATCAGCTTCATGGCCTCGCCTTCGGCGCCGGTAAGTAGGTTGCCGCTGCCAAACTTCCGAACTAGGTTGGCGACTCGAGTCAGTTCGCCTGCGAGATCCGATCCCGAGTCGCGTCCGGGTTGGGCCAGGAAATAGCTGATGGGCTTGCCCGTACGCCGAGCAATTAGCGCGAGAACAGCCGGCGAGGGACGGGATTGACCCCGTTCGACGAAGTGAATGAATGTCCGTGACACGTCGTCCCCGGCAAGCTGAGCAAGGCTCAGACCGGACTCGAGCCGCGCCTTTCGGACCCGGTCTGGATCCACAGCTACTCCCGAGCCGCGTGCCCCTCGCTGCACGCCAAGGCATCGTAGTGTTAAGCGTCCGTTAAGGGACTAAGGGTCTGCGGTTCCCTCGGTCATGAGCATCGAAGGAGGCACACATATATCGACGAACGGTGGCACTGAAGAGCGAGCTCCACTCTAGGGCCCAGAGCGGGAGAAGAGCAAGCGATCACGGTACTTGATGTTGGTCTTGTCGTAGTAGGGCTCCCACCATTTTTTGGTAGCCCCGGCGCCCTGAAGCTGGAGTGGAGCCGCGGCGTTAGCTGTTTTCATGACGTCTCGGAAGTGGTAGTGGTCGAATAGACGGACCGCCTCTACTGCGTAGGCTGTCGCGACCGACCGATCCGGAATGGCGAGCAAATTGTCGCCATTGTGAGTTTCGCCCCCGTCAGCAAGGTTCGATGAGCCGGCGAACACAATCGGGTTGCTGTCGTTGAAATCTACGACCACGAATTTGTGATGTATAACCTGGCCTGGACCACCGTCCCACTCTTGGCGAAACGGTTCGGGCACTTTACTCTTCAGGAAGGCAAAATCGGCGATGCTTCCTCGGGTTTGTCCTGGCTTGTAAAGCTTCAAGCTGCCTGCCTGCTGGGTAACGCCGTAGGAGAACACTTTGTCCTGCGAAGTCAGCTTCTTGATGTCGTCCATCACGGCTCCACTGCCGCTCAACTGCATTACCGCGAACAGCACCGAGCTCGTTGCTCCTTGAATAGCGGCCGCCACCTTGTCCAACGAGGCCGACGCAGTGCTGTGCGGTGAGTAGCACACGGAGACCGGTGGGACACCTGTCACCCCAAATTGCGTCCATCCTTTTGCACTCTGCGACTGCTGGAATTGCTGCCAATTGGTGAAGGACTCTGTGAAAGCCGCGTCGTATGCCGCCGCAATCTGGGGGTTGTCGATCACCATCGTGTTATTGGCCTGGACGTAGAGCCCGCGGACGGAGAAATTCGCAGAGCCGGTCAGGACCTTCGTCGGCTTGCCGTTAACCTTCTGAATCAGCACCTTATCGTGCGAAAAGCGCTGAAAGTGGGTGAGTACGACATTCTTGGAACCTGCCGACTTCTGCAGCTCAGCCACTGCCCTGGGTTCCATGGCAGCCGCGCCTAAGTGAAGTGAGGCATCGTCTTGAATGATTCGCAGTCGGGGACCCAGCTTGACCAGGCCCCTAATGAAATCTGGTTCGTCGAGGTCGTAGGTGAACGCATCGACCTGAATCTGTGGGTTGTTGACGCACTCATCAAGAAAATTGAAAACCAGATTGCGAGCATGGAAGCCAAGCCACTCGTACTGCTTGGCATAGGGCCTGGTATCAAAGTCCATCGACTTCGGCATCGGACGGATTGGTGCGTTCGCGAAGAGCTCGGCGTATGCCTGGGAGGACAGGTATCCCCGAGTGAAGCCCAGTTTGAAATTGGAGAAGGCATCTTGCTGAATGCCGGGAACTTCTAGCTCGGCGCTGGCTCCGGCGTTCAAGCCGCTGCCGGAGAAATACATGGCGGTAGCTGAGTACCGGTAGGTTCCGGGCTGGGTATCGGCTGGAAAGTCAATCCAGCGGAATTTCTGAAATGGGGCTTGGTCGGATGGGGTCCACTTCCGCTGGGCCGGCGTAGTGGCAGCGGTCACCTTGGTTGTGAAGCTCAGCCGATTGACGAGGTACTCGGCTGGTCCGCTCGGCGGGACGCGCCGCACCGCGAAACCCGCCAGGTTGGCTGTTAACTTCGGGTCGAGGTCGAAGGCCAAAAGAACCATGCCATCGCCGCGATGCGCTGTGATGGAAATTCCTTCGCCGGAAGCTTGCAAGACCGCACCAACTTGCCCGGTCGCGCGTGGCGCCGCTCTTCCAGCTGCGGCAACAGTCCCTGACGGTGAATTCTTGACGATCGGCGGCTGAGCAATGGATACCTGGCTCGTGCGTGGCGACTTAGCGTGCCGCTCCGACGTCGGGCCGGGCCTGCGGCCTGACCGCACAGCTGACCGCGGCGAGCTGCCGGCTACTGCCTTGCGCCGTGCAGCCCGAACCGACGAATTGGGTGGTCGTCGTTTTGCTGACATGGCTGAGTCGTATCTCCCCTAAATCCCGACTTAACCGTCACCTCCAGCCCCGCAAAGAAGTGAGTTGAGGTAATTAGGGGACGTTCCACGGCCGCTGTCAAGTGGTGGTCGTGATTTCACTTGACGTGGGGCCATGTCGGTGGGAGACTGGGTGCCGGACGCGCCCGCCCCCATAAGCGTTCCGGATTCGAATACGCAAATCGACTTCTCTTGTACGTCAATTCGCGTCAACTCGGTAGAAGTGGACAGAGGAGTCATCGACATGGAACACGCACTATCAACTCTCGAGACAGGCATCGATCGGCTGCAGAAAGGCTTTGAGGGCCTTCGCGATGACGACGGGTTCGCCGAACTCCTAAGGATCATCCACCGGCCCGGTTGGACGACTCCAGCCGAATTGGAGCTGGTTACCGGATTGGTTGAAATCATGGACTCGCACGTCAAAGCGCTGACGAGAATGCGAGAACTGCTCATCCGCGGGAGTCGCGAAGTAGGTGCTCATAGCGCGGCTCGCTGAAGGCAACTTCTCGAAGCCTCGGTCGAATCTGCTTTCTGGACTCTATCGATCAAGTTGAGTGGAGGACTTGGATCATGAGCGTCAATATCGAACGTTTAATGCTGCGAGGCGCACTTGCAAACCTGGTGGCCGAGATTGATGACTACTGCGGAACCGGTCCGCACCCGCCGATTCCCCACCTCCCCTGGCTGCGCGATGTGCTGGTTGGAGTAGCTATCTCTCGGCTCGCGAGCAGCCTTGAGGACGCGTCGGCGCGGGGTCAGTTCCAGAAGTTGAGTTCCGAACTTGTGAAAGACGCTTTCAAGCGGGCCGGATCTAATCCAATGCCGGGCCTTGCTCAGCCTGGAGGTCACTAGCAGCATCCGAACCGTCGACAACGGCAACAGCTTGGCCGTGGGAGCCGGCTCGGCACGGTTGGACGCCGTGGTTTGGCACCGAACTTCTAGCGCCAAATGAGGATGCCTAATGGGTCAAAACCAGCCCGCCAGCACTAGCGCTCTCATAACCTGGCTCGTCGCAACGTTCGGCGGTCTCTCTGTACTCCTGTACCTCGCCGGCATCGTAGCCGTGACAATGCGCCTCGTCTTCTACCAACTGCCGTTCGAGAATGCGATCGCGGATTTGCCGCAAGGCTACTTCGCGACCGTCGCTCTGATCGAAATGCTACTGCCCTCGCTTTTTGTAGCTGGCGTCTATCTGCTGGGACGCAATCTGCTGCAGCTGCCTGCATTCGGGCCCTTGCGCTACGACCCGTTGCTACCCAAGGCAAGAAGACTCTGGGTATGGGCGGGTGGAACCGCCGGCTGGCTGCTCGTACTTCTGTATTTCGTGGCCATCCGGAGGGGAGACCCCCTGATCTTTTGGCAGTTCTGGGTCTTGGGCGGGCTCGCGGCTGTTGGAATCAGTGCGGTTTCTTATGAGCTCGCTCTTATGGCGCCCTCGCCTAGCGGCAGCACGGCTGCTACCGGCATTCCACCACGAACTCACGGCGCGACCGTCGCTACGATCGCCCTTCTCGTGGCATTGGCTGCTTTGCCGTATGAGGTTGCGTTCAATTCGATAGCGCCGCTGGACGACGTCAAGATCTGTCCAGAGCTGGCTGGCCAGCGTGCGTGGAGAATGATCGGCCAGAACGGAGATCGTATCTGGGTCAGCGAGCGCGCCGGCAGCACCCGGCACGTGACATGGCTGCCGATCAAGACGGCGCAATCGGTCTGGATCGGGCTCGATGTGGCGGGACTCACTTGTCCGTAATCGTCTGACACCATTGAGTGATGTCCGGTTCGATTGCTGTTGGCACGCCTCCTGTCCAAGCCAACGCCTTGGTGTTCGAAGATTACGTTGTTCGAGGGATGACGCCCGCCGCCGATGGAAATGTCGTCGAGTGGAGTCTCGGTAGGCGCGCTACGGCTAACAGATCGAGTTGGCGCTCTCACCTAAATCTCTCGGACCTGGCGGCTGAAGCCGTGGGGCATCGTGCCGCCCCGAGGCGGCTACACCTTTGCGATCCTGATCTTGCGGAACACTACCCGGCCAGCGTTAGCTGACTCGCCCGACGACGGCGGGTGAACCTGGAGGCCAATGTAAGCCGGGGCTTGAAGTGTGCTCGCCAGGCCGCGAGCCGCGTCTTGATTCTGGAACGCGGCGACCTGAACACCATTGAGCGCCACGGTGTAGGCCTGGCCTTGGACACGTATCACGAACTCGTTCCATTGGCCAGGTGCTCTGGCCGGTGCCTGGGACAGGTTCTGAACACCTTGGGCGTAAATAGCGCCGGTCTTGTGGATTCCCGCCTGATCAGGCCAGCCGAACTCGTCGATCTGGATCTCGAAACCAAGATTGATCGCGACCCAAGCCTGATTGTTGTAGCCCTTGCTGGTTGGATCTGGGAATCGCACGAACACCCCAGAGTTGTCATTCTGCTGCCAGCGCAGCCACTCCAGCTTGAGAACAAAGTCCGCCGGGCTGGGATCGGTGCACCAGAGCATCCCGAGTTCCCCGCTAGAGTCGGGCACCGCTTCGAGAGCACCGTCGACCACGATGAAGCGGCCTAGACCGGCCATCCTCCAGTTCGTCATGTGGATGCCGTCGAAAAGCGCAGTGAACCCCGCCTCAGCGATGAATGGGCTTGGATTGCCAAGATGCTCAGCCAGGCGCCGGGCCAACGCGATTCCGCTCAACATCGGATTGGGTGACCCGGTCCGAGGCAGTATTGCCGGTCCAATCGCATAGGCATTCGCGACGTCATGAAACTTGGCGTCGGCATCGGTTACTGACCGTCCCGGATCGTCGCCCATCCTTAGGGACCCCGCTTCATGGTGAGTCGAACCGAGGCCATCTCGCCTGTTACCAGGCGCGAGCACAGTGGAGGCGAGCTGGCCGGCTGCAACCGGCAGCGACCTGCCGGCCGCCAGAACCTCATACGGTTGACCGCCGGCAAAGATCAGCGCGACGTCCTCCGCCGCGCGGTCCATCACACCCCAGAGCTCCAGATCGCGTTGGCCGGCAGCGATACTGACAAAGGCGCGTTGGACTCCGTACTCGTCTCGCTCAGAGTCGAGGCGGACGGAGCTGGCCGGATTCTCGGTCTCCATCTCTCCGATGCCCCGGATCACGATCACCACGTCCTCTGCACTGGCCAAGCGGAGCACGTTGAACTGGTCGATGTCCGGGATCTTTTTGAAGAGCTCGGCCTCAGCATCTGTAGCGGTTTTGGGCCCTCCGGCCGCAGTGATCTGGAGGTGGAAGTGCCCGACGCTGCCGTCGGCAAAGTGGTGCCGTCCCTTCACAAAGAGGGCACCTTGCTCGAGATTGCCGGACAAGCCTGTGAAGCTCGATGTAGGCACCCTGATGTTGAGATTGGACCGAAGGTGTGCGATCAGGTTCGTGCCGATCTGGTTGTAATTGGGAGTGCCCCTGAATGCGTCGAGCGCAAGCCTGGTGCTCTCGATGGTGGCCATGGCCAGGATCACGACTCCACCTGGTGGCACTGGCAGAGTCCCGAAGTTCGTGTCAACTGCGGCGACGCGGGCACCGTCGAACTGGAGGCCGACCACGTGGCAGTCAGCGACGACCATGAGACGCTTCTTCACGTCATCGTTTGCGCAGTCGCCCTCTGCCACCCGTGACGCTTTTGTCATTAGGGGCACGGTGCTGAACTTGTTAATCGGGAACAAGCCGGACCGACTTCTGACCTGCACAGCCAGTGGAGCCTCCAGCTTCATGAGGTTCAAGAGCTCTTGCTTGCTTGCCGATGCAGCAGAGTCAAGCCCGAGCATTCGGGCTAGTTGCTGGGCGCTCGGAGGCTGAGCGAAAGCGCGCACTGCGGGATGATCAGGCAAGTCCGCAAGTGGAATAGCGTCGGTCACCTTGCCGGCCCCAATGCCGTCAGCCAACAATTGCCGGAGGCTGTTCTGCAGGGCGCCGAAAATGTAGTAGTTCGACACGTCGGAACCGATCTGCTCATTCGAATCGGCGAAGTAACGAGCGTTCAGATCGTCGACCACGGCTTGAGGCCAGCGACTCTTACCGACCCCACTCGTCGGCATCTCCGAGTCCAGTAGTTGAGGCGACCAGCCGCCCCAGTAAAGGGACCGTCCGCCCACGCAGTACGCGAGTCCAGGAAAACGTGCCGGCGAATGCCACGGTAAACCCCACACCTCCTGGCGAGGCTGACGGTCCTGACCCTGCGCCCTTAGCTCGGCAATGCTGGTCGGCGCGGGCACACCCACTCCGACCACCGGCAGATTCTGCGTGTGCTCGGGGAGCAGGAAGGGGCCAGCTTCGAGAACGAGAATGCGATGGCTGTGAGACGTGTCTTGATTGAATATGTGCTGCGCCACCGCCGCACCGAACGTTCCCCCTCCCAGAACGATCACGTCGAAAGGCCTGGCGTCCGCTCGTATGGTTTGGTCCGCGGAACTGATCGCTTCCTGCCAGGTGTTGCAGAGATACCGCCCTAGCACATCGAGGCTGAATGTCGTCCGCTCCGTCTTAAGCGCCATGGCATCCTCCGTGCGGCAATTCGTTATGCCGCCGAACCCGCGGAGCGCTTCCCCTCCGGTAGTTTGCGCCACCGACGATTCGGTTGCAGGACTGCGATTGGCGCACTCGATTCACTTGGGCTCACGTTGTCGGGTCGTCTGCTTTGGATAGCTGTAGACGACGAGTCGCCAGCGTGTGTAGCGTGGCGCGGCCCTACGCCGTTTCAGTGCTTCTTTCGCCGCCGCCTCCGATTGACGGATCGCGGTCCTGATCACCAGGTTGGCAAACCAATGCGGCACTATCGATGCGTGGCCCTTATCGATACCAACGCGGGGCAGGGATCGCGAAATCACAGTGTCTTCCCCCGTCGGAGCGAGCTTTCTGGACAATCAGCCCGTTCGGTCTTGATCGCAACTGGGCAGGTCAGCGTTTCGATCTAAGATCGCCGTCTAGCTTGGCTGCGCTGGATACGACTGCACCAAGAGCATTCGGGTACGGGGACGCCATCATTACTCCATGAATGGATAACCGGCTGGTCCATTCCGCGAGACGTCGAATGGGCGATCGTGTACACCACCGCAAATGCGCGCGATCAAGCGGCTGAATGACTGTTGACAATGGCTGCGACCACTTCATAATCGCGGCAGACCTTATCTCCAAGACAATCGACTGTGGGTAAGGTAGGCAAAGGAGTGGCGGATGTCGCTCAGTCTGGTACCGACCGGATTTACCGGTTCGGCAATGCGTGGAGCCGCCTGCGCAGCGGCGGCTGCGCTCTTATTGGGATGCGTCCAAGAATCATCGCCAGAGAGGTATCCGCCTGAGGCTCACCGTAGCCCAGAGCTCGACAACTACAGTGCTCGGCTTGCATGGATCGAGGATCAACTTGGCATTTGGCCACCATCTCACGGCGGTGGTGCGGCGGCGCCGCCACCGCCGCCACCGACCGTAAGTTCACTATCATCAGATTGGGCTCCGGTAGGTTCGTCATCAGTTTGGGGCGGTACTCAATCATGGTCAGGCCGCGTAAATGCCATCGCCGTCGATCCAACAGATCCCAACTTTGTCTATCTCGGCAGCGATGGGGGTGGTGTCTGGAGATCGGCAGACGCAGGCTCGACATGGACACCTTTGTCGGATTTTCAGCCTAGCTTGAATATCTCTGCCCTTGCTATCGACCCCATATCTCCAACGACAATCTACGCCGGCACGGGGCTCCAATACGTCAGTGACGTCGGAATACTTAAGACGACTGATGGCGGTACCACTTGGACAGTCTCCGAGTTACCGCCTCAGTTTGCAACGGATCGGCGCATTACGACTATCGCCATCCGACCAGGAGCTAGCGCAGAAGTGCTCGCTGGAGCGCAATTCTATGGTGTCTTTCGCTCTCAAGACGCCGGAACAACATGGGCAAACGTCCTGGTCGCACAAGGTGGTTCTTGGGCGGCGGTCCAATTCGCTTCCGCTGACGTAGCTTATGCCGCCATAGGTGGCCCGCCGACAACCGGCACGAGTGTGGGCGTGTTCAAATCTACGGATGGTGGGATAAGTTGGGGATCGCCACTTGGAGGCGGACTACCCGTTCCGAAAGGTCCCATTCATATTTGGGTATCCGGAACTAATCCCCAACTCCTTTACGCACTCTTTGCGGATGCAGCTACCGGCGCGGCCCAAGGCCTCTATCGCTCGGCGGACGGAGGCATTAGCTGGACGTCCCGTACAGTTCCACGCTACCCCGACGGCCAAACGTACTGCGTCAATTATTGCCTTTTCAACAATGTCATCGCAGCTGATCCACAGAATCCTGACATGGTCTTTGTAGGCGGATTTGGGTTATTTCGGTCCACGGATGGTGGGATTTCATGGACGGATGTATCCAACAGCCCGATCGGGAGCACGTACCTGCATGCAGACCAGCATGCGTTAGCCTTCAATCCATCCGGTACGCGCCTGTATGCCGGCGGAGACGGGGGCATATGGTCGACACCAATTCGATTGACTGATCTAAGTAGCTACGAATGGACCAGTCTCAACGCGACCCTGGGAATCGGAGAATTCTACAGTGTCGCGGTTGGCCCTGGACTTTATCTCGGCGGCACCCAGGACAACGGCACCCAACTCAAGACTGTCGCCAGCGCTTGGGAGTCGGTGGTATGTGGGGATGGATTGTCTACCGCAATTGCAAACGCCACGCAGCCCATCTTCTTCACTACCTGCTACGGTCCGGGCAGCGCCTTTTCTCTGCAGCGGTCTGCCGATGGATCGAACTGGTCCTCTGTTCCGGTCGGTCCGGGGAGAAATCTGAAGCCGGCTATCGAGGTCGATCCTTCATCACCTCAACGAGTCTATACAGGAACAACAAGGTTGTATCGATCCGACGATGCGGGGCTGCACTGGATGCAGGTGTCGGATGATTTCGACGGTACATCGGATTCGGTTTCTGCTATTGGAATATCCGCAAGCGAGCCCGAAAGGGTTTATGCGGGAACAGCGTTGGGGAAGCTCTTCGCCCGGCAACCGAATGGATGGATCGAGATATCGCCGCCCTACATGGCCAATCATTCGATTTCGGCGATTGCAGTAGGGCGCCAGAATCCGTCACATGTTGTTGTCGCATTCCGAGCAACTCCGTCATCTCCTGGCGTTGTCTATGAAACGCCCGACTCTGGAAACACGTGGATCAGCCTTGGATCGCCGCCTCCGGATCTTCGCAATCGTCTATCAGATGTCGTCGGCGTAAAGTTGCAGGAGCCGCTTCAATTTACGCGAGACGGTGTGACCGTCGGCCTGCACAGCAGTGGTCGCGTCGTTGCAGCGGTTAGGAATGGTGTCTTTCAGTATTCACGGACTGATGGTTCTTGGCAAAGACTTGGGTCAGGCCTACCGCGGGCCATTGTCACATCGCTGACGTTCCGATCAAGATCTCCGCGTCTCGTCGCAAGCACTTATGGGCGTGGGGTCTGGGAATTGATCCCCGACTACACGGATGTTCAAGCATTGGTGGACATCGAGCCGATAGACCCTCGAGCGCCGAACGATCGTACTGTCCGTGTCGGCATAGTAAACAGGGGCAATGTCGCGGCCAATAACGTGCGAATCCATATGAGTGCGCTGACCTCCAACACGCCTGCCGGCACATTCAGCTACGCCCTCATTGGAGCCGACCCCGGTGTCCACTGCCGGCCATCCCCGAGTAGTGGTGCGGTTCGGCTCGACTGCGACCTCGTTTCACTGCGACCCGGTGGCGCGGTTAGCGGGCGCATCAGGATTTCGGCGACTCCGTTAGCAGCGAGCTCTCGGCCCGTCACCCGTAGTCTTTCCGTGTCGGGTGTCGCTGCGGGCGATGATTTCGATCCTGAAGAGGCAAACAACGAATTCCACCTGACGATAAATTGGCCAGCCTCAGCTCGATGAACAGCTGTCTGATCCCATCTTTCTAACCCACACCACTTGCTGACAGTAGCAGGCGGTTATCAGTAGCAACTGGGAAGGAATTGCCCGGATCGCGATAGCTCCTCGGACCCGATCACCCCTTCTTAGTCGTACAACTGGGCGAATTCTCGAAGCACAAGCAATACCGACAAATGCAACCGCTCAAGCGTGTCTATGAGGTCGGTGTACCTTTGGTGGGCGGAGGGCTCATTCAGCGCGAGCAGAGGTGTGGCCACTGCGTCTACTTGAATGTCCGACTCGGTGAGCCCCGGCGCCATTCGCCAGCGTTCGATTATCGAACCGTCTTGCGGAGGCTTGATGCGGAAGTACTCTCGAACGGGTCCTGGAACGAGCGGGTCTCGTAGAACAATTGTTGTATGTGTTTCCTCCACGCTCACTGGAACGACCGCTAGCCGTCTGTGTCGGTCGAGGTTGCGGAGCTCATCCAGTACCCACAGGGCGTGAACCGGGTTAGCGTTGTCCTTTCTTTTCCGATAAAAGGGCTGGTGGCTCTTGACGCCTGACCAGTACTTGGGGTGAACACCCCGAATCTTGTACTCGCCAGAGCGATTGTTCGGCTTGCCGTTGTTACCCATAAGAGGCCAGTCGGCTCGCCAACGGATGATTGGCCAAGCCGTGCCCGGCAGCGCGTGACCTGTGTTTGCAACGGTCATTTCCCAAATCAGGTGATCGAGGGCATCGCGCATGTTGCCGATCACGTCACCAACTCCCAGAACGATCTCTGGGGGCGTTAGCCTCTTGATTCTGAACACGGTGTCGTAGCCCGGTCGATTCGGCTTGAAATGGGACGTGATTTCCACCGGCCGGCTGTTAGTGAATGCATGGACGCGCTTCTTGAGCGCACTCAGGTGAGTCTCTGCCCAGAGCAGCTTCTGCTCGGACGACGGCAAGTCAGTCACTTTGCTGTGCGCCTTCCCCCCCGTACCGTGTCCCCCGTGCTAGCTGGCTAAGCTGGCGAATGCCTTTGAATTCGAACCGAGCAAGGATAGATCTGGCAGTTTCAGGCTGTTGCCGAACACAGCTTACTCAACACCTACCAGTTGGCTTCCGTCGACTTCGGTTCTCGTTATGGAAAGCCCGCCGAATTGAAGTGGGCCGCGATGGGTCGCCGATGCTTTGAAAACACACTCTGCGCCTGATCATCTGACGCAAAGAACGTGTGTCGGTGATCAGTCGACGATCCTGCCGTCATCGATGTGAATCAATCGGTCGGCGCGGTCCGCCACGCTCTCGTCGTGGGTGGCAACTACGACTGTGGTCCCGCTATCCGCGACATCTCGAATCAAGCTCATCACTGAGCGTGCTGTCTCCGTGTCCAGCTGGGAGGTCGGCTCGTCGGCGAGCAGCAGGAGAGGCTCCTTCACGATCGCACGAGCGAGTGCTACGCGTTGCTGCTCCCCGCCCGACAGTTCATGCGCTCGGTGATCGGCTCGGGCCGCGAGATCTACCCATTCAAGCGCTTGTCTGGAACGCCGAGTCGCCTCCCGGCCATATAGCCCCGTCATGTACAGGGCCAGGGCCACGTTCTCCTCGGCGGTCATGTCGGGGAGCAGACCGGAGGCCTGGAAGACCCAACCGATCGACTCCCGGATGAATCCACGCCGGGCGCTGGCACTCAATAGATCGACTCGCTGCCCGAGAATTGCAACCTCGCCTTCGTGGTCGGCGTCGAGGCCGCCCAGGATGCTCATGAGCGTTGTTTTGCCGGAACCTGAGCGGCCGGCGATCACCAGCAGCTCACCCTCCGACGCGTCGATGTCGACGCCCGCAAGCACCGTTCGCCGCCGCGCGCCCGTTCCTACGTCCTTGGCGAGTCCGCGAGCGCGGATAGCCCGCTCGCTCATTCCGCCACCTCGTGATCGCCGCGCCGCAGCCTGATCTCATCTCCCTCCAGGTGAGCGCGAATCAGGCCGCGCGCGCCGAGGCGTTCCACGTAGGCGCGCGGCAGCTGAATACGTCCCGCGCGATCCATGATCAAGAGCTCGTCCGCAACCGCTTCTCCGGCGCGCTCAAACCATCGCGTCTGAGTGCTGGTGCGGCCGTCTCGGATCTGTATCACACGATCGGCATAGCGTTCGACATTGACATCGTGAGTCACGATGACCGCGGCGGAGCCTGATTCGTGGAGCAGTCCCCGAAGATCTCGGAGCAGGGCGTCAGCGGTCGGGCGATCGAGTTCCGCCGTTGGTTCATCCGCCAGCAACAGCCTGGGCCGATTGGCCATCGCGACCGCAACGGCCAGCCTCTCGGCCTCTCCGCCGGAAAGTTCGTGAGGGTAGCTCCTGGCCAGCGCACTGATGCCCATCGTTTCCAGCAAGAGAGCCGCTCGTTCTTGTGGCTCTGCGGTCGATCCCGCGCTCATTGGCAGCAGAACGTTTTCCGTCGCGTCGAGATCGGCCGCGAGGTTGGCCTGCGAGTGCTGCAGCACGTAACCCACAACTTCCTGGCGATACGTCTCGCGCTCCGATTCGCTCATTCGCGCGAGATCGCGTCCAGCCACATGCGCTCG
>Ga0075436_100000772_pt1 | contig 21199 bp, 16 predicted proteins | sample RhiMethybrSRZTD5_FD_75303 | JGI IMG/M metagenome (GOLD analysis project Ga0075436, IMG submission 75303) | Populus rhizosphere microbial communities from Tennessee, USA - Rhizosphere MetaG P. TD hybrid SRZTD5 | ecosystem: Host-associated > Plants > Roots > Rhizosphere > Soil | place: USA...
GAGCGCGGCAACATGCTGAAGGCCGCCGAACATCTGGAAAAGATCCGTCAACTGTGCGGCAGCGAGTGCAAGGAATACGCCGACCTCAAGAGCGCGATGGAAGGCCACGTACGCTATTAACCCGCGATCGGGTTTTGCCTGGATAACAATGCGCCGCCATCGCGGCGCCTAGCCGCTCAGGCGCGCGCGAGCCGGCGAGGCGTGGCATGCGCCGTGCCGTCGCGCCAGGCGACGACTTCGCGCAAGCTCTGCTCCGGCGTCTTGCCAGCCGTTTCCAGCACGTAATCCGCCTTGGCGTAGAGCGGCTCGCGGCTCTTCAGGATCGATACGAGGTCTTCCATCGCGCGCTTGTTGTCGGCCATCGGCCGCAAATCGCCCTGCTCGATCACCCGGCTCATGTGCTCGTCGGGCTTGGCGCGCACCCAGACCGTCAGGCACGAGGTCAGCAAGCGCTCGAAGGTGGCGGGCTCGGTGACGAGACTGCCGCCGGTTGCGAGTACGAAGCGCGGATGCTTGCCGATCACGACGTCGAGCGCGGCGCGCTCGAAGCGGCGGAAGGTCGGCTGCCCGAACATCTCGAAGATTTCGCCCAGCGCCATGCCGCTCGCCTTCTCGATTTCGCGGTCGAGCTCGATGAAGGGAACCCCGAGCTTGGCGCCGAGCAGATTGCCGAGCGTCGACTTGCCGCTACCGCGCAGCCCGATCAGCGCGATCTTTTGCCGCCGCGCTTCGCTCGAAGGCCCGCCATGGCGCGAGAGCAGAAGCTCGCGCGCGCCTTTCAGCTCGGCGGGCGACAGCCGCTCCAGCAATTGATGGAAGAGAAGTTGCTCGACATCGCGCTCGGGCCGCTCGTCGATGAGTTCGGCGAGCGGCACGCCCATCGCCTTGGCGATGCGCCGTAACAGCACGATCGAGCAATTGCCCTTGCCGGCCTCTAACTCGGCGAGGTAGCGCTCCGAGACGGCGGAGTGCTTGGCGAGGACCTTACGCGACATGGCGCGACGGCTGCGCGTGGTGCGGACGCGATCGCCCAAGAGCCGCAGGTAGCTCGCGCTCGAAAGATCGCCGTTGCCGGTCCTTTTGGCGGTTTTGGCGCCGCGTCTTTTCATGGCCCACCGTTTGGTGCAATATAATGCATGCGCGGCCAAAAATAAAATCCGGGGAAGGCGATGTCCGAGCACGAGCAGCTTTCGGCGCGGCGGTCGTATAACGCCGTCACCGATTTCGTCGACGTCAATGTCGCGCGCGGCAATGGCGGCAAGGTCGCCTTCAAGGAAAAGGAGCGCGCGCTCAGCTATGGCGGGCTGCAGGCGGCAAGCTGCCGGTTCGGGCGCGGCCTGTACAAGCTCGGGCTGCGCCCGGAAAGCCGTATCGTTCTCCTACACCTCGACACCATCGAGTTTCCGATCGCGTTCTGGGGCGCGATCCGCGCCGGCGTGATCCCGATTCCGCTGAACACGCTGCTGACGCCCGAGCAATACGCCTACATCATCGAGGACAGCCGCGCGGAGGCAATCCTGATCTCGCCGCAGCTGATCGCTTCCATTCAGCCGGCGCTCGACCGCCTCACCTGGCTCAAGCTCGCGATCGTGTCGGGCGCCGACAAGGAAGCGCCCAAGGTCGGCAAGCTCAAAGTGCACCGCTTCGACGAGGTGCTCGCCGGGGAGACGCCGCAGGTTTGGCACGCGCCGACGATCTCCGACGAGGTGGCGTTTTGGCTTTACTCATCGGGCTCGACCGGCGAGCCGAAGGGCGCGCGCCACATCCAATCGAGCCTGATCGCAACGGCGAAGCTATTCGGCCAGGACGTCATGGGGATTACGCCGCAAGACGTGGTGTTCTCGGCGGCGAAACTTTTCTTCGCCTACGGCCTCGGCAATTCGATGTCGTTTCCGATGTCGGTCGGCGCCACCGCGATTCTGCTGCCCGAGCGGCCGACGCCCGATGCGGTGCTCGACGTGATCAAGCGCGAGCAGCCGACCATTTTCTACGGCGTGCCGACGCTGTTTTCCGCGCTGCTGGCGCACAAGGATATCGGCAAGGGCGCGGGCTCGAAGCGGCTCAGGCTTTGTACCTCGGCGGGCGAGGCGTTGCCGGCCAATATCGGCGAGCGCTGGCGCGAGATCACCGGCGTCGACGTCCTCGACGGCATCGGCTCGACCGAGATGCTGCACATTTTTGTCAGCAACCGCCCCGACGACATCCGTTACGGCACTTCGGGCAAGCCGGTTCCCGGCTATGGCGCCAAGATCGTCGGCGAGGACGGCCACGAGTGCGGCGAAGACGAAGTTGGCGAGCTTGTAGTGCGCGGGCACTCCGCGGCGGACGGCTATTGGAACCAGCGCGCCAAGAGCCGCCGAACTTTTGTCGGCGAATGGACTTATACCGGTGACAAGTACATCCGCGACAAGGAGGGCTACTACCACTACTGCGGGCGCACCGACGACATGTTCAAGGTGAGCGGCATCTGGGTCTCGCCGTTCGAGGTGGAAGCGGCGCTCGTCTCCCACCAGGCGGTGCTGGAAGCAGCCGTAATCGGCAAGCAGGACGGCGACGGGCTGGTGAAGCCGAAGGCCTATGTCGTGCTGAAGCAGGGTTTTGCCGCCGACGAGAAACTGTTCGAGGCGTTGCGCGCGCATGTGAAGGAAAAGGCCGGCGCCTGGAAATATCCGCGCTGGATCGACGTGCGCACGGACCTGCCGAAGACCGCCACCGGCAAGATTCAGCGCTTCAAGCTGCGCGACGAGGACGCCGGCAAGGCGGTCTGAGCGAAACGGGCAGCTATGCAGTTTAGTTCTTTTGCGCCGCAAGGCTGCCTGATAGTATCTGCATAATAATGCATGAGCCGGGGATGCGAGCGAGACCATGAAGGCGATCGATTTCGATACCGACCCCGGCCGCTACAAGCATTGGCGGATCGAGATCGACGGCGACGTGGCGAGCCTGGTGATGGACGTCGATCCGGCGGGCGGGCTTTCTTCCGATTACGAGTTGAAGCTCAATTCCTACGATCTCGCCGTCGACATCGAATTGAACGACGCGGTGCAGCGGCTGCGCTTCGAACACCCCGAAGTGCGGGTGGTGGTGATCAAGTCGGGCAAGGACAACGTATTCTGCGCCGGCGCCAACATCCGCATGCTCGGCAAGGCGACGCACGGGCACAAGGTCAATTTCTGCAAGTTCACCAACGAAACGCGGCTCGCCATCGAAGACGCAAGCGAGAATTCCAAGCAATCATACCTTGCCGCCGTGACCGGCGCCTGCGCCGGCGGCGGCTATGAGCTCGCGCTCGCCGCCGATCACATCATGCTGGTCGACGACCGCCGATCCGCGGTGTCGCTGCCGGAGACCGCGTTGCTGGCGGTGCTGCCGGGCACCGGCGGCCTCACGCGCATCACCGACAAGCGCAAGGTGCGGCGCGATCTCGCCGACGTGTTTTGCTCGGTCGAGGAAGGCGTGCGCGGCAAAAAGGCGGTCGACTGGCGGCTCGTCGACGAGACGGTGGCAAAAACGAAATGGGACGAGGCGGTCAAAGCGCGCGCCGCGGAAATCGCCGCGCGCTCGGACCGTCCGAAAGGCGCCAAGGGAATTGCGCTCACGCCGCTCGATCGCAAGCTCTCCGGCGATCTCATCTCCTACCCGAACGTCAAGGTCGAAATCGACCGCGCGCGCGGGCTTGCGACCATTTCCGTGCGCGGCCCCGCGAGCGCCGTGCCGGCCTCCGTCGAGGCCGCGCACGCACTCGGCGACAAGTTCTGGCCGCTTGCGGTCGCGCGCGAATTGGAAAACGCGATCCTGCATTTGCGCTTCAACGAGCCGCAAACCGGCTTGATCGTTTTTCGCACCGAAGGCGAAGCCAAGGCCGTGCTCGACCACGACGCCTTCCTCGCCCGGCACCAGAACGAGTGGCTGATGCGCGAAATCCGCCACTACATCAAGCGCGTCTTGAAGCGCATCGACGTCACGGCGAAGAGTTTCATCGCGCTGGTCGAGCCCGGCACCTGCTTCGCCGGCACGCTTGCCGAGCTTCTGTTCGCCTCCGACCGCTCGCTGATGCTGATCGGCCAACGCGACGGCGACAACCGGCCGCCGGCGGCGATCGTGCTCGGCGAAGCGAATTTCGGCTTCTATCCGATGGGCAACGGTCTGACGCGGCTACAGACGCGCTTCCTCGGCGAGCGGGAGGGCATCGAGCGCGCGCGGAAAAAAATCGGCTGCTCGATCGAGGGAAACGAGGCGAGCGAGCTCGGCCTCGTTACCTTCGCCTATGAGGCTTTCGACTGGGACGACGCCAGCCGCATCATGTTCGAGGAGCGCGTCTCCTACTCGCCGGACGCACTCACCGGCATGGAGGCGAACCTGCGCTTCGCCGGCCCGGAGACGATGGAGACGAAAATCTTCGGCCGCCTCACCGCTTGGCAGAACTGGATCTTCCAACGCCCGAATTCGGTCGGCGAGCAGGGCGCGCTCAAACTCTACGGCTCGGGCATTCAGCCGAGCTTCGACCGGGAAAGGATCTGACCATGAACATCGTCAACGTGGATTATGATGGGCTGATCCCCAACAATGTCGGCTTGAACGCGGATACGCGCGTAAAGGCAGCCCTTGAGAAGTGGCACCCCGGCTACGTCAATTGGTGGCACGACATGGGGCCGGAGGGCTTCCAGCAATCGCTCGTGTATCTGCGCACGGCGGTCAGCGTCGATCCGAAAGGCTGGGCGAAATTCGATTACGTGAAGATGCCCGATTACAAGTGGGGCATCCTGCTCGCCCCGGAGGTGGAGGACCGCCGGATCCCGTTCGGCGCCCATCGCGGCGAAAAGGCGTGGCAGGAGGTGCCGGGCGAGTACCGCGCGATGCTTCGCCGCCTGATCGTAATCCAAGGCGACACCGAGCCCGCCTCGGTCGAGCAGCAGCGCTTCCTCGGCAAGACCGCGCCTTCGCTCTACGACTTGCGCAACCTGTTCCAGGTGAACGTCGAGGAAGGCCGCCACCTGTGGGCGATGGTGTATCTCCTGCAAAAATATTTCGGCGCCGAGGGGCGCGAGGAGGCGGAGGAGTTGCTGCAGCGCCGCTCGGGCGATGCCGACACACCGCGGATGTTAGGGGCCTTCAACGAGGAGACACCGGACTGGCTCTCATTCTTTATGTTCACCTTCTTCACCGACCGCGACGGCAAGATGCAATTGGAGGCGCTGGCGCAGTCGGGCTTCGATCCGTTGTCGCGCACCACGCGATTCATGCTCACCGAGGAAGCGCACCACATGTTCGTGGGCGAGACCGGCGTCGGCCGCGTCATCGAGCGCACCTGCGACGAGATGAAGAAGGCGGGGATCACGGATCCCTCCGACACCGAGGCCGTGCGCAGGCTCGGCGTGATCGACTTGCCGACCATCCAGCGCAAGCTCAACTTGCACTTCTCGCTCACGCTCGATCTCTTCGGCAACGAGATCTCGACCAATGCGGCGAACGCCTTCCACGCCGGCATCAAGGGCCGCTTCCGCGAGGACAAGCTCGACGACGACCACCGGCTGGAGAACGGCACCTATCCGGTGCTGCGGCTCGTCGGCGGAAAAATCGTGAAGGAAGAAACGCCCGCGCTCTCCGCGCTCAACATGCGGCTGCGCGACGATTACGTGGCCGAGTGCGCGGCCGGCGTCGGCCGCTGGAACAAGATCATCGAGAAACACGGGATTGCGTTCGAGCTGAAGCTGCCGCACGTCGCCTTTCACCGCCAGATCGGCGAGTTCTCCAAGATCAAGGCCGACCTCGACGGCAATGTCCTTCTCGACGCCGAATGGGAAAAGAAAAAGGGCGCCTATCTTCCCTCGATCGCCGACCGCGCCTTCATCGAAAGCCTGATGAAGCCGGAGTTTCGGCCCGGCAAGTTCGCGAGCTGGATCGCCGCGCCCAAGACCGGCATCGACAACAAGCCGGGCGACTTCGAATATGTGAAGATCGCGGAGTGAGCCAAGAAGCCGCGATGACCGCGCCCGTCAAACAGCACCTGATCGACCCGGCGGTGTGCATCCGCTGCAACACCTGCGAGGCGACCTGCCCGGTCGGCGCGGTCAGTCACGACGCCAACAACTACGTCGTCGACGCCTCGAAGTGCAAGTTCTGCATGGATTGCGTGTCGCCCTGCCCCACCGGCTCGATCAATCATTTCGTGCAGGTCGCCACGCCCTATTCGCTCGACGAGCAGTTGTCCTGGATGGAACTGCCGCCCGATGACGCGGCGACCGGCGCCGGGGCCGGCGTTGCTGCCAACACGCCGGTCGAGGCGCTCGACGAGGACGCGGCGGCACTGCTCGCGGACGCGCATCAGGGCTCGGGCGGCAAAGTCCGGCGGCCGCCTTCAGCGAGCGAGCCGCGCATCAATCTTTTCAGCCGCCGCAATCCGGCCGAGGCGACGGTGAGCGGCAATTTGCGCCTCACGCCGGAGGGCGCGAGCGCAGACATCCGCCATATCATTCTCGATTTCGGCAGCACGCCGTTTCCGGTGCTGGAAGGCCAGAGCATCGGCATCGTCATTCCGGGCAAGGACGCGAACGGGCGGCCGCATGCGCTTCGCTTGTTCTCGGTCGCGAGCCCGCGCGACGGCGAGCGGCCGAACACCAACAATCTCGCGCTCACGGTGAAGCGCGTCGCCGAAATGCGGCCGGACGGCACGGAGCTCCACGGCGTCGCCTCGAACTACGTTTGCGACCTCAAGCAAGGCGACAAGGTCAAGGTGGTGGGCCCGTTCGGCTCGACGTTTCTGATGCCCGACGAGCCCGAGGCCGACATCATCATGATCTGCACCGGCACCGGCTCCGCCCCCTTCCGCGGCTTCACCGAGCGCCGCCGCCGCTCGATGCCGAACGCCAAGGGCAAGCTCCATCTCTTCTTCGGCGCGCGATCACCGCAGGAACTTCCCTATTTCGGGCCGCTGCAGAAGGTGCCGAAGACGCTGCTCGACCAGGAATTGGTATTCTCGCGGCTGCCGGACAAGCCGAAGGAATACGTGCAGGATCGAATGCGCACGCGCGCCGCCGACCTCGGCGCGCTGCTCAAGCGCGGCACCACGCATATCTATGTGTGCGGGCTGCGCGGCATGGAGGCGGGCGTGGAAGCCTCGTTCGGCGAAATCTGCAAGGCGGAAGGGCTCGATTGGCCGCAGCTGCGCGCGGCGATGCGCGAGGGCGGCCGCTATCACGTCGAGACCTATTGAAGCACCCCATCGAAGTGGCACATGGCGCGGCGGTTCGATAAACTGCCGCCGCCATGAAAGAAAACGAGACCGCCAAGGGCGTGTGGCCGCCGGCCGCGACGCCGTTCCATGCCGATCTTTCCATCGATTTCGAGCGCTATATCGCGCATTGCAGCGGCCTGCTCGCCGACGGCGCGCACGGGCTGGCGGTGCTCGGCACCACCAGCGAGGCAAATTCGCTCGATCAGGGCGAGCGCGAAGCCGTGCTGGAGCGGCTCATTGCCGCGGGGATCGCCGCCGAAAACTTGCTGCCCGGCACCGGCACGCCGTCGATCGGCGACACGGTGCGGCTCACCCGCCACGCGGCTTCGCTCGGCGTGCGCGGCGTATTGCTGCTGCCGCCGTTCTACTACAAGGGCGTCTCGGAGGACGGCCTCTTTGCCTTCGTCTCCGAGGTGATCGGCCGCGTCGGCCGGTCGAATCTCAAGATCTATCTCTACAATTTTCCGCAGATGACCGGCATATCCTGGTCGCCGGCATTGGTCGGGCATCTTATCAAGTCGTTTCCGAAAACCGTGGTCGGGCTAAAGGATTCATCGGGCGACGTCGCCTATCTGAACCGCCTGCTCGAATCCTATCCCGGTTTTGCCGTGTTTCCCTCGAGCGAGGCGCTGTTGCTCGCGGCGATGCGAAAGGGCGCCGCCGGCTGCATCTCGGCGAGCGCCAACACGCAAGCGGGCGCGATCCGCGCCCTCTACGACGGCTGGCAGGGCGCCGAGGCCGAATCGTTATCGCGCGCGGCTTCCGCCGTGCGCAATCTGATGCAGAAATTTCCGCTGATCGCCGCGGTCAAGGGGGTGCTCGCCGAGCGCACCAAATCGCCGGATTGGGCGCGCGTGCGGCCGCCGCTCGACCCGCTCTCGCCGGCGCAACGCAAGGAGCTTTCGGCGCAGCTTTCGAGTCTTGCCGCCGGGGCGCCGGCATGAAGCGGGGACTCCGCTCGCGTCTCGCGCAATACGGCGATGACGAATTCTCGCTTTTCCTGCGCCGCGGCTTCCTGAAAGCGGCGGGCCATGACGACGAGGCGCTGGCGCGCCCGATCGTCGGCATTCTGTCCACCGCCTCCGACTTCAATCCGTGCCACGGCACCGCGGAAAGACTCGCACAAGCCGTCAAAGAAGGCGTGCTTGCGGCGGGCGGGCTTGCGTTCGTCTTTCCGACGATCTCGCTGCAGGAATCCTTCGCCTTTCCCACCTCGATGCTGTGGCGGAATCTCATGGCGATGGACGTCGAGGCGATGCTCGGCGCGCTGCCGATGGACGCCGTCGTGCTCATCGGCGGTTGCGACAAGACGATCCCGGCGGAATTGATGGGCGCGCTCAGCGCCGACCTTCCGGCGATCGTGCTGCCGGTCGGGCCGATGCTCGCCGGGCGCTTCGAGGGCGGGCGCCTCGGCGCCTGCACCGATTGCCGCCGGCTATGGGCCGAGTTTCGCGGCGGCAGGCTTGCGGAGCGGGATCTCAACCGCGCGCATGATCAACTGATGCCGACGTCGGGCACCTGCATGGTGATGGGAACGGCGACGACGATGGCGACGCTCGCCGAGACGCTCGGCTTTACGCTGCCGGGCGCGGCGACCGCGCCCGCCGTCTCCGCCGAGCGGATGCGGATCGCAGCCGCGACCGGACGGCGCGCCGCCGAGATGGCGAAGACGGGAAGCCCGCGCCCGAGCGAACTCCTGACCCAGGCTTCGCTCGCCAACGCTTCCGTCGTGCTGCAGGCGATCAGCGGCTCGACCAACGCGCTCGTCCATCTCGCCGCCATCGCCGGCCGCGCCGGGCTCGATTTCGATCTCGCGGCGCTCGACCGGATCGGCCGCGAGACGCCGGTGCTGGTGAACCTGAAGCCCGCCGGCGCCTATTTCGCCGAGGACTTTCATGCCGCCGGCGGCGTGCCGGCGCTCTGGCGGCGGCTCAAGGACAGGCTTGCGCTGGCGGCGAAAACGGTTGCCGGCGAGACGCTCGGCGGCATCATCGCGCGTTGGCCCGCCTATGTGGACGACGAGGTGATTCGCCCGCTCAACCGGCCGGTCGTCGCTTCGGAAGCGATCGCAATTCTGTCCGGCAATCTCGCGCCCAAGGGGGCCGCGATCAAGCTTTCGGCGGCGAGCCCCGAACTCAGCGCGCATGAGGGCCCGGCGCTCGTCTTCGACTCGCTCGAAGACCTCGCGCGCCGCATCGACGAGCCCGCGCTCGCGGTGACGCCCGGCCATTGTCTCGTTCTGCGCAACGCCGGCCCGATCGGTGCGCCGGGCATGCCGGAAGCGGGCGCCTTGCCGATCCCGAAGAAGCTCGCGGCAAAGGGCGTCAAGGACATGGTGCGGATTTCCGACGCGCGCATGAGCGGCACCGCCTTCGGCACGGTGGTGTTGCACGTGGCGCCGGAGGCGGCGGCGGGCGGGCCGCTGGCGCTGGTCAAAGACGGCGACCGCATCCGGCTCGATGCCGGCAAGCGCCGCCTCGACCTCCTGGTCGAGGACGCGGAGCTCGCGGCGCGCCGCCGGCGATGGTCGCCGCCGAACAAGCCCGCGCGCGGCTACGAGCGGCTCTATGTCGACCACGTCTCGCAGGCCGACCGCGGCTGCGATTTCGATTTCCTCGTCAAACATCCGGTGCTCTGAAATGCTCACGCGCAACAAGCCGCCCGCGAAATGGAAGCCGCGCGTCGAGGATGAGCGCCTCGTGCGCGGCGAGGGCCGCTATGTCGACGACGTCGATTTTCCCGCGCTCGCCTTCGCCGCCTTCGTGCGCTCGCCCTACGCGCATGCGCGCATCAAATCGATCGACACCGCAGAAGCGCTGCGCGCGCCGGGCGTGCTCGCGGTGCTCACCGCCGCCGACATGCAGGCGGCCGGCGTCGGCAATATCGCGATGCACATTCCGATGAGCGGCCGCGGCGGCGCCACGCTCGTCGTCCCAAAGCGGCCGCCGCTCGCCGACGAGCGCGTGATGCACGTCGGCCAGGCGGTGGCGGCCGTCGTCGCGGAAAATGCGCGGGCGGCGGAGGAGGCGGCCGAACTCGTCGCGGTCGATTACGAGGAACTGGATTCGGTCGTCGACTTGCGCGAGGCGATGGCGGCGGGCGCGCCGCAGCTGTGGCCCGGGGCGCCGAACAATGTCGCGCTCGACTGGCCGGGCCTCGTCACCGACGAGGCGAACGCCGCGGAGGTCGAGCGGATCATGGCGAGCGCCGCGCACGTCGCCCGCATTTCGCTCACGAACCAGCGCATCGCCGTCGCCTCCATGGAAACGCGCGGCGGCACGGCGCGCTTCGATCCAAAAAGCGGCGTCTATACGCTGCGCACTTGCTCGCAGGGCGTCGGCGCGATCCGCGACGGGCTCGTCGCGCTGATGAAGCTCGAGCGCGATAAAATCCGCGTGCTGACCGAGGACGTCGGCGGCGGCTTCGGCCTGAAGACCTCGGTCTATCCCGAGCTGCCGGTGCTTCTCGTGGCGGCGAAAAAGATCGGCCGGCCCGTGCACTGGATGTCGGGCCGCTCGGAATCGTTCGTGAGCGACAATCACGCGCGCGACACCTATAGCGACGCGGAGCTCGCGCTCGATGCGAACGGGAAGTTCTTGGCGCTCCGCATCCGCCATCTCGCCGCCATGGGCGCCTTCGTCGCCTTTCACGGCGCGCACATCGCCACCAACAATTTCGCCCGTTGCCTGCCGGGCATGTACGGCATTGCCAAGATCGACGCCGCGGTGAAATGCGTCTTCACCAACACGGTGCAGACCGGTCCCTATCGCGGCGCCGGGCGGCCGGAGGCGAATTACGTGCTGGAACGGCTCGTCGACGAGGCGGCGCGGGTGGCGAAGATCGACCCAGCCGAGATCAGGCGGCGGAATTTCATTCCGCCGTCGGCGATGCCCTACAAGACGCCGGTCGGCACCATCTATGACAGCGGCGAGTTCGCAACGCTGCTCGACAAGGGATTGCAGGCAAGCGGCTATGCGCAATTCGAACAGCGGCGCGCGGGCGCCAAAGCCAAGCGGCTTTATCGCGGCATCGGCATTTCTTGTTTTCTCGAACACGCCGGCGCGGTGCCGACCGAGGGCGCCGCCCTGATCTTTCGGCCGGATAGGACGCTCGCGCTCGCGCTCGGCGTGCAATCGACCGGCCAGGGACACGCCACCGTGTTCGCACGGCTCCTGGCCGAACGCCTCGGCATTTCGCCCGATGAGGTCAAGGTCGAACAGGGCGACAGCGCCTTCGGCATCCAGGGCGCGGCCGCGGTGGGCTCGCGCTCGGCGATGACGGTGAGCCACGCGCTGGTGGCGGTATCGGACAAGATGCTAGCCAAGGCGCGCGCCGTGGCGGCGAAGCTGTTCGAGGCGTCCGAAGCGGCAGTCGCCTATCGCGACGGCGCCTTCGAGATTCCCGGCACCAACCGCCGGCTGCCGTTGTTCGATCTCGCCGCGCGCGCCGCCGAGTTGGCCGCGCGCGGCGAAATCGCGGAAAGCCTCGACAGCAAGGGCACGGCGGAGACGCCGCTGACCTTTCCCAACGGCTGCCACGTCGCCGAAGTGGAGATCGACCCGGACACCGGCACAGCCAAGCTCGTCAACTACACCTGCGTCGACGATTGCGGAAACGTGCTCGACCACACCATCGTCGAGGGGCAGATGGTGGGCGCGATCGCGCAAGGCGTCGGCCAGGCGCTGATCGAGCAGATCGTATACGACAGAAGCGGCGGCCAGCTCGTCACCGGCTCGTTCATGGATTACGCCATGCCGCGCGCCGACGACATGCCGCCGGTCAACAGTTCGCTGCATCCGGTGCCGGCGACGACCAATCCGCTGGGCGTGAAGGGCATGGGCGAAGCCGGCACCACCGCCTCGCTCGCCGCGATCATGAACGCAATCGCCAACGCGATTCCGAACGGCGCGGGTGCGAGGCTCGACATGCCGGCAACGCCGGATAAAGTTTGGCGCGCGTGCCAAGAAGTGTAAATCGCACGCGGAAAGTCAAAGTCGGAATCATTTCAACTGAGATTAGCGATCAATCCGTGGTATGCGGCGGCGGCGTGAATTTGTTTCCGAGCGCATTGAGAAAAGTCAGCCGCGTGAGCAATTCCTGGAACTCGTTGATAAGAACGGGATCGATGTATTGCACTGCCGTTTGTATCGTGTCGGCGGACTGGAACTGCTCGAACTTGCCGTTATTGTAGATCAGAATCGTCCACCCGGGATTGAGGACGACGTTCTGGCCGGTCGCCAGAACGGTGATGATGGTGTTGCCCTCGACTTGGACGACGGCGGAAAAGCCCGAGCCGTTGATGAGTTGAAACACGGTGCCGCGCACGCCGATGGTCGCGACCGGCGTGCGGATCTGGTAGCTGGTCGGATCCTGCGAGCCGGAGACGAAACGGAACACGCCGCGGCCGGTCTGCACCACGACGCTGCCTTTGCGGCGATTGGGGTCGTAGACGAAGCGGTCGAGCACCACTTCCGATTTCGGGCCGACCGCGAGATTGGTTTCGTCGACGAATTGCAGCTGCGCGGTGCTGGCGTCGCCGGTGCGGATGCGCTCGTTGGCGAAAACGCTGCTGCCGGTCGACAGGGGTTGCGAATTGCCGAAGACCTGATTCTGCACGGCGGCGGCGACGCCGATCTTGCCCTGCTGCGCGGTCGCCAGCCCCGCCGACAGGAAGGCGAGCCCCAGAACGAGGAAACCCGCAATTTTCGCCCGACCCGACATGCGCATGAATGGAGCCCTCTTACCGCGCAAAGTCTAGCCGAAGCAGATAGTGCCCTCCAACCCTCGCGATCAATGTGACCGGAATCACAAACCGCAGGATTTTGCGCAGCGTTGTAAGCGGGCAACACAAGATCGGCGAAACTGGCGGAATTCGCCGTGGTTCGGGGTTCCCATTCCGGGTCGCCGCCTTGTCGCTGAGCGCGCGCGCATGGCATTCTTGCGTTCTCGCTGCGCATCATTCGCGAGCTAAAGTCAAAACTCTCCGCCCGGCCACGAACGGGCGAAGGTGGGGCGATGAGACTGAGGCTGTTCGCCTTGGCAGCGTTCATCCTGTTCGCGGTGCCGGCCGTTGCCGCCGCGGACGAGTTCGCGCGTCTCAACGCGCAGATCCTCAACGATCCCGCCAACGTCGAGATCAATCTTCGCTACGCGCGGCTCGCGGAAGAGCGCGGCGAGCCGCGCAAGGCGCTCGCCGCCTACGAGCGCGTCCTCGCCTATGACCCCAACAACGCCGAAGCAAAAAGCGGCCTGGAGCGCATCCGCGTCAGAATCCTTCCGGCCGTCACCGAAATCTTCACCGAGTTCGGCGCCGGCTGGGACTCGAATCCGCACCAGGTGCCGACCGGACGGAGAAGCGACGTCGATTTGTTCGGCCGCATGTCGGTGCGCGACGAGCGCAATCTGTGGGATACGCGCTGGCGCACCACCGGCCTGTTCATCGGCAATCTCTACCGGGAGAGCAGCGACCTCGACTACGGCTACGCCTCCGCCGCCATTGGTCCGGTCTATGCGGTCAGCCCGTCCTTCACCATGCATCCGGCGATCGGCGGCACGGTTTCCTATTTCGACCATCACTTGTTCTATAGCGAAGCTTTCACCAGCCTCATCTTCGAGGGCTACCAGGGCGGCGTGGTGCAGACCTATCGCTTGCGCGGCGGCTTTCGCGACTTCGACAACTTCTTCCCGGCGAGCCAAGGCTTCTTCGCCGACGCCACCGCGAAATTCGCCAAGCCCGAGCTGCTCGTGGCCGGCGACCTCTTCATCTTTTCGCCGTGGGTGCGCTGGAGCGGCGTCGGCGGCACGTTTCTCGTCAATACGCCGACCGTGGGCGTCTCGAATGACGTGCAACTCGGCCGCTACGGCGAGGGCGGCGCGCGGGTTGAATATTACATGACGCTCGCCGACTGGCTGGTCGCCGGCGCGAATTTTTCCTTTAACCAACGCGAATATGCCAAGTCGCCGCTTTCGGCCGGCGGCTTACTCAAGCGCCGGGACGATATTTATTCGCCGGGCGCCTCGCTCATCTTCCGTCACGTACTGAGCGTGCCGGGCGATATCCGGCTCGATTACCGCTACGAGCGGGACAATTCGAACGATCCGATGAGCAGCTACATCGACCACATCGTGACACTGACCTACGCCCGCCGCTGGTAGGCGCGTTCGCGGGTCAGGCTCTTGCCGCCATCAACAATGACACGATCACGACATAGGTCGCGTCGTGCAAGAATTGATCGATGCCGAGCGTCCACCAGAACCGCGCGTCGTCGGCGGCCAATTTCAGCCGCGTGTTGACCTGGTCCTTCGTCCAGTCGAGGTGATAGTGGACGACGAACTCGCCGACCATGATGGCGAGGGCGAGCCGCAGCGACGGCGCGATCCATAAGAATACCGGCGTGGTGCCGAGCGCGTGCAGGCCGGCGTGCAGCAGGCCGCCGGGATGGCCGTAAATTCCCTTGTTTCGGTACTGGTAGGAGGTCTGCAAAAAGAAATCGAATACGAGATGCTTGAAGAGCAGGATCAAGATGCCGACCAGCGCGATTTGTCCCGGATCAGTCATGGCGTTTCCAATTATTCGGATCTTAAAGGGCGGTGTCTGTGATGGCGGTCACTTTTCCAGCGCGGTGAAGGCGCCGTCCCAATCGGGGGCCGGCGGCCGGGCGCGGAAATCCGCGACACGGGCGGCAAAAATGGAATAATAGGTGTCGAGCGCGGCGATGCCAAGCGCCCGGCATTCCCCGATCGCGGCCTCGGCGACCTCCCATTCCTGCCCCCGATAGGCGGTGAGAAACCGCTCATGCTTCAACTTGAGCCGGGCATGCTGATTGCGGTCGCCGTCGAGCAGATCCAGCAGCGTATAGATGCGCACCGGCCGGACGCGGCCTTTCACCCGAACGAGGTCGAGCTCGAGCGCGGCAAACGGGCCGGATCCGCCGACGGTCCGCTCGCCGGCGATCGCGGTCATGCCGTACATCTTCGATAAGCCTTCCAAGCGCGAGGCGATGTTCACCTCGTCGCCGATCGCGGAATAATCGAAGCGCTGGGCGGAACCGAGATTGCCGACGCAGCAATTGCCGGTGTTGATGCCGACCCCGATTTTGACCAACTCGAATTTACGGCCCTCGGCCGCCGCGCGCTCCTGCCAATCTGCATTGAGCGCATGCATGCGCGCGGCCATGTCGAGGGCGGCATTGCAGGCGAGCCGGGCGTGATCGGGCTCGTCGAGCGGCGCGTTCCAGAACGCCATGATCGCATCGCCGATGTATTTGTCGATGGTGCCGCGGTGGGCAAGGATGATCTCGGAAAGCGGCGTGAGCAATTGGTTGATGAACGTCGTCAGCTCGTGCGCGCTCATGCCTTCCGAGATCGAGGTGAAATTCCGCACGTCGCAGAACAGGAGCGTGATCTCACGCACCTCGCCACCGAGCTCCAACTTGTCGGGATTGGCGATCAACTCGTCGACCACTGCCGGCGCCACGTAGAGCCCGAAGGCGCTCTGGATTTCGCTGCGCTGCAGCTCGACCCGCCGGTAGACGTAGAACGTGGCGGCGCCCACCAAGAAGATCAGCCCGAGCGCGGGATAGAGCGGGTCGAACAACAGCCCGGCATATTGATAAGCAAGCCAGCCGGCGAGCAACAGCCCCGCGACCACGACAAGGCCGATCATGCTGGAGGTGCGGGCGGGCACCCGCGGGAAAACCGCGGCGAGCAGGATGCCGAGCGCCACAATCGCCAATTGCTCCGCCGCCAGCGCGTAATCGGGCCGCGTCAGCGATTGCCCGCTGGCGACATGCTCGATCATCTGGGCGATGATTTCGACACCGGGGATCACCGGGTCGATCGGGGTGGCGCGCAGGTCGAGCAATCCCGGCGCACTGGTGCCGATGAGAATGATGCGGCCCGAAATTTCCTGCTCGCTCGCCTCGCCCGAAAGCACGCTGGCGGCGGAAATGAAGCTCTCGGGCGTCGAGGCGCGAAACTTCATCCAGATCGCGCCCTGGGCGTCGGTCGGCACTTCGATCGCGCCGATGCGGATGTGATTGAGGCCCGAGTTTTTCCCGAAGGCGGTCTCCCCGCTCGCGTTGGATGCCTTGAGCACGAAAGTGGAAGCGCCTTGCGCGACCCGCAGCGCTTCCGCCGCGAGCGAGGGCATGAAACCGTCGCCGAGCCGGTAGACGAGCGCGACGCGCCGCACCACCTGGTCGCGGTCCGGGGTCCAGTTGAGGGCGCCGATTCCCTTGGCCGCGTCGTTGAGGAAATCGAGGTTGCCGGTGGCGCCGGAGAACGGGACCATGAACGGGCGCGGATCGTCGCCGGCGACGGCGAAGCCCGCTTTTCGCGGCAAGGAGGCGGTGCTTTTTACGCCGGAGAGCGTCGCGCCCAAGACGCTCGGCGTCTCCTTCAACGCCGCCGTGAACACCTCATCATTGGTCCGCGTCTGGGCGACGAGGGGGGCGACGAGGACCGCCTGCTCGGGCGGCATGCGCTTCAGCACCTCCTCGAGGGAAGTGCGGTCGGCCTCGGGAAACATGACGTCGAAGGCGATGGCGGCGGCGCCCTTCGCAACGAGCTTTTGCAGCAGCTCGGCGAGCACCGTGCGCGGCCACGGCCATTGGCCGAGCTTGGCAATCGAGCGCTCGTCTATGTCGACGATGCGGACGGGCGCGTTTTTGTCGAAGGCCTGCGGCGAAAAGCGCTGATAGCTGTCGAAGGCGATCAGCCGCAGCCCCTGCACGAAGAACGGATCAAGCGCGCGCACGGCCACGGCCGCCGCGATCACGCTTGAAACCAGGAGGATGTAGAAGCCGCCCGCGCGAACCTTCATCGCCTTCGCCTAAAAGAACGGGAAGGGTTATACATCGAATTGAAAGCCCTGCCTGCCGGGAGGAGTTTATGAATATCGGACCGTTGCATATCGGGTTAGCCGAATGGTTCGCGGTGTTGGGCGCGGTATTTGCCGCCGCGACCTATGCGATGCAAACCATGGTGCCCTTGCGCATCGCCGGCATCATCAGCAATGTGTTCTTTATTTTGTTCGGCTATTTCAGCAAGTCCTACCCCACGCTCTTTCTTTATCTTCTGTTGCTGCCGCTGAACGCAATACGACTGCGGCAAATGGTGGAACTCGTGAATCAGGTCAAACGCTCCTCGGCGGGCGACTTGTCGATGGAATGGCTGAAGCCGTTCATGACCAAGCGCCAATATTTCGCCGGCGACATCCTCTTTAACAAGGGCGATGCGGCCGACGAGATGTTCTACACGGTGACGGGGAAGTTTCTCCTGCCCGAGCTTGGCATCGAGATCGGGCCGGGGGCGCTGGTGGGCGAATTGGGCCTGCTCGCGCCCGAGAACAAGCGCACCGCGACGCTCGAATGCCTGGAAGGCGGCGATGTGCTCACCCTCAACTACGACAAGGTGCGCGAGCTTTATTTCCAGAACCCGCAATTCGGCTTTTACTTCCTCAAGCTCACCAGCGAGCGGCTGATGCAAAACATCGCCCGCCTGGAAGCGCGCCTCGAAAGCAAGCAGGCGGCCGCGGCCGCCGGCCGTTGACGGGCGCGCCACTTGCGGCCGCCTTTACAGATCGGGTTGGCGGGGCTCGGCGCCGTCGGGCGCGAGGTCGCGCGCAGGCTGGTCGCGGGAATTCCCGGCCTGCGGCTCGCGGCGATCGCCGTGCGCGAGCCCGAAAAGGCGCACGGCGCGCTCGCGGGCTTCGGCCGGGACGTGAAGATTCTCTCCGCGCAGGCGCTCGCCGAGCATTGCGACGTCATCGTCGAAGGCCTGCCGCCGAAGGAATTCCGCACGGTGGCGGTTCCCGCGATCGAGCGCGGGCGGATTTTCGTTCCGTTGAGCGTAGGTCAGTTGCTGGAAAACGGCGACCTTGCGGCGCGCGCGCGGGAGACGGGCGCGCGCATCCTGGTGCCGACCGGCGCGCTGTTGGGGCTCGATGCCGTGCGCGCGGCGGCCGAGGGCACAATCCGCTCGGTCACCATGGTGACGCGAAAGCCGCCGGCGGGATTGGAAGGCGCGCCGTATCTCGCCGGGCGAAACATTTCGCTCGCCGGCCTGAAGGCGCCGCTGAAAGTATTCGACGGCTCGGCGCGCGAGGGGGCGCGCGGATTCCCGGCGAACGTCAATGTCGCCGCCGCCCTCAGCCTCGCCGGCATCGGGCCCGATAAGACGCGGCTCGAAATCTGGGCGGACCCGGGTGTCGAGCGCAACACCCATCGCATCGAGGTCGAGGCCGACACCGCCCGCTTCTCGATGACGATCGAGAACGTGCCGTCGGACAATCCGCGCACCGGACGGATCGTCGCGCTCAGCGTGGTGGCGCTGTTGCGGGGGCTCACTTCGGAGCTGCGGGTGGGGACGTAGAAAATCGTCCCGCTCCGCGGGACGAGCCGCGAGCAAGCGGCGGGTGACGCGGCGGGCGGAATGTCCTAAGGTCGCGGCCGAAATCCAAACAAAAACCCGGCGAGGAGCGCGATGTACACCGAACTCGGACTATTCATCGGCGGCAAATGGGCGAACGGCGCGGGACGCAAGAGCGAGCCCGTGATCAATCCGGCGAACGAGAAGCCGCTCGCGGATCTCCCGCACGCCTCGAAGAGCGATCTCGACGAGGCGGTCGAAGCCGCCAAGAAAGGCTTCGAGACGTGGCGCAAAACCACCGCCTGGGACCGCGGCCGCGTCATGCGCAAGGCCGCGGACCTGATGCGCGAGCGCGCCGATGCGATCGCGAAAATCCTCACCCAGGAGCAGGGCAAGACGCTCGCCGAAGCCAAGGGCGAGGTGCTCGCCGCCGCCGACGTGATCGAATGGATGGGCGAGGAGGGAAAACGCGCCTATGGCCGCATCATCCCCTCGCGGCTCCCCGGCACGCGGCAGATGGTGACGCAGGAGCCGGTCGGCATCTGCGCCGCTTTCACCCCGTGGAACTTCCCGGCGATCACGCCGGCGCGCAAGATCGCGGGCGCGCTCGGCGCCGGCTGCTCGCTGATCCTGAAAGCTTCCGAAGAAACGCCGGGCACGGCGGTCGAGATGGCGCGCGCCTTCGCCGATGCGGGCTTGCCCGCGGGCGTGCTCAACCTCGTATTCGGCATCCCCGGCGAGATTTCCGAGCATCTGATCGCCAAGCCCGAGATCCGCAAGATCTCCTTCACCGGCTCGATCCCGGTCGGCAAGCACCTCGTCAAGCTCGCCGCCGAAACGATGAAGCGCGTCACCATGGAGCTCGGCGGCCATTCGCCGGTGATCGTGTTCGACGACGTCGACCCCGAAAAGACCGCCGACGCCGCGGCCGCCGGCAAGTACCGCAACGCCGGCCAGGTCTGCATTTCGCCGACGCGCTTCTACGTGCAGGAAAATTCCTACAACAAGTTCGCCGCCCGCTTCACCGAGAAGGCAAAGGGATTGAAGCTCGGCGACGGCCTCGACAAGGATACGCGCATGGGGCCGCTCGCCAACGCGCGCCGGCTCGACGCGATGAACACCATCGTCGCCGATTGCCAGAGCCGCGGCGGCAAGCTCGCCACCGGCGGCAAGCGCCACGGCAACCAGGGTTACTTCTTCGAGCCGACGGTGGTGACGGACCTGCCGGACGACTCCAAGCTCATGACCCAGGAGCCGTTCGGACCGGTGGCGCCGATCATCCCGTTCAAGACCTTCGACGAGGTAGTGGCGCGGGCGAATTCGCTGCCCTTCGGGCTCGCGGCCTACGCCTTCACCAACAACGCCAAGCAGGCGGCGGCGATCGGCGACGCGCTCGAAGCCGGCATGGTGGGCGTCAACACCTACGCCATCTCGATGGCGGAGACGCCGTTCGGCGGCGTCAAGGAAAGCGGCTACGGCCACGAGGGCTCGGTCGAAGGCCTGGAGATGTACACGGTGAAGAAGTACATCGCCCAGGCCTGAGTCGCTCCGAGCAAGCTGCGGTTTTTCGGCAAGATCGCTGGCGGCCTTTCGGCCGCCAGTTTGCTTTTACCGGCCGTGAAATTACCCGCCGTCCACAGCTTTTCCGCCGCTGGCGCCGATGCGCAGGGTTTGGGGCATTCGCGTGTTCAAATAGGCGGGAAAATCAACGCCATACCAGCCGCCGCATCCCGGGCGGCCACAACGGATGAACGGGTTTTTCGTGTTACATTTTCGGCTCGCCGCGCTTCCTCGACAAGCCCATCTGGCCCCGCCAGCATCGGCCGCGCCAAGCTTCATTCAAGTCATCGCCGGAACCAATCGAGCATGGACGAGGCGAGCGATGAAGAGCTCATGCTGCGCGTCGCGAAGGGCGACGAGCGGGCGTTTCGCGCGCTTGTGCCGCGCTACGCCGCGCGCGCCATCGCGCTCGCGCGCGGGATCACCGGCAACGCCGCCGACGCCGAGGAGATCGTGCAGGATGCGTTGCTGCGCGTTTGGGTCAATGCGCCGCGCTGGCGGCCGCAGGCGGCCTTTCGCACCTGGTTCTACCGCATCGTTTTCAATCTTTCGCTCAACCGGCGGCGGCGCGCGCCGTTTCTGCCGCTCGCCGAAGCCGGCGACCCGCCCGACCCGGCCGCGGGCGCCGGCGAGCGGCTCGAGCGCCGTGAGGTCGATCACGCGGTCGCGGCCGCGATCGCGGCGCTGCCCGAGCGCCAGCGCGCCGCGATCGTGCTCACTTACGACGAGGAACTGAGCAATGCCGAAGCCGCGATGGTTCTGGGGACGTCGGTTTCCGGCATCGAATCCCTGCTCGTGCGCGCCAAGCGCACGCTGCAGGAAAAACTCGGCCCGCTCCTCGAGGAGCGCTGACAGGGAGATCGGCACATGAACCGCATCGACGAACTCATCGCCCGCCGCCTGCAGGCGGACCGCGAGGCCGGCGAACGATCGGCGGCGCGCGCCCTATCGGCGCTCGCCGCCAAGCCGCTGCCGCGGCAACGCCGGTCCTGGTCGAGACGCTGGCCGAGCGCGCTGTTGAACAACGATTTCGCC
>Ga0075436_100000774_pt1 | contig 21191 bp, 18 predicted proteins | sample RhiMethybrSRZTD5_FD_75303 | JGI IMG/M metagenome (GOLD analysis project Ga0075436, IMG submission 75303) | Populus rhizosphere microbial communities from Tennessee, USA - Rhizosphere MetaG P. TD hybrid SRZTD5 | ecosystem: Host-associated > Plants > Roots > Rhizosphere > Soil | place: USA...
ATGACGGGCAACTCACCATGTTCATGGACAATGGATTCTGCCAAACGTAATTCGCTCGCATTGGCAATACGAATATTAAAATCAGTGTTCTCTACCGTGCATGTGAGGACGCCATCGCGGGGACGGTTCACATAAAAATATCCAGCCCGCAATAATTTACGTAAGCCCAGACTCTTCGTTAATTTCACCAGGACAGGATGATACGAAAGTTTTTTTAGAAAGTCTTTTGGCGATGCCATTATTTCAATAAGTTTAATATTTTATTGAGTTGAGCTTGGAGATCCAATCCTATCCATTCGGTAATTATTTTTTTTGATTGAATATCAAACAATTCGCGTTCTTTTTGTGGCAGATGAGCTAATTGGTTAATTTTAGCGGCTAAATCGTCCGCATCGCCCGACTTGAATATAAAACCATTGCGACCGTCCTGTACCAGGTTTAAATTAGCGCCCACTTTATCGGAACTAATAATTGGCAGATTAAAGCACATGGCTTCGTTGATCACAATACCCCAGGTTTCCGCAAGGGACGGCAACAGTAATACATCGGCCATGGTATAAAACTGAAACACTTCTTCTCGTGGTTTGAAACCAACCAGACTAACATTGCGCAGATTTAATTTTTGTATTGCGCGCTCTAACTCTTGGCGCTGGGGTCCATCGCCAACAAGGAAAAGCTTTTTGCCCCGGGGATCAATTTTTGAGAATGCCTCAAGAATAGTAAGGGGGGATTTTTCCTGGGAAAACCTTCCTACGTACAGCATAACAAGGTCATCTTCGGTAATATGAGACGACGTTCTGAGAGCGTCACGCTGGCCTCGTAAGGATTCTGCTTTTACTAAAATTTCCTTATATCCCCAGGAAAACGGGATCCTCACTAATTTATCTTTAGGGACGCCATAATATTGGTAGAAAAGCTCGTTGGCTGTTCCCGATGTCAAAAACCCCGTCGTTTTGCTAAATAATAATTTTTCCAGCAATATTTTTTTAAGGAATTTTTTAACAGGAGATTTTGATGATTCTGCAAGGACATTTGAGTCGGTCATAAACGCTATTTTTGTTCTAAATACCAAACATGCCACAAATGCGATAAACCACGTCACATTCGTCCATGCTTGTAAAATAACCATGTCGTAGTTTCCTTTTTGAATTTCGCTCCAAATACCAAAATTCATGAGTCCGAATGGCCAATTCACAAAAGAAGGATTAAAAGAATAATTCTTTAAAAACTTGAAGCTATATCCTTTCAAGAGATCGTGCTGGTCAACCATATTTCCCTTTGTCTGATACATTTTTTTCACATCAAGACCTTTGAGAGTTTCATCAGAACAATAAATGACCGTGAGGTCTAATGCAGGGTTTGTACTAAAGTTTCGGTACAGCGGTACGTGGTAATAAAAAGGAACCGGAGCAACAATGGCAATTTTATATTGTTTTTTATGAGTATCTGTAAAGTTCATGATTTTTGAAAAACAAGCTGGTCAGCTAATCTCTGGGCGATGGTCGACCATATATATTTTTTAACCACTAATTCCTGAGATTTCTTTGCGAGATTATATGCAATATCACCGTCAGTGAGGACCGTAACGACACTCGTGGCAAATTCTTCTGGACTATCTGCAATCACGACATGTTCTCCATTCACCACATCAACACCTCTGCATCCAAGACTGGTAGAAACAATCGGTAAACCCATTGCCATAGCTTCAAATGTTTTCAACTTGGTTCCCGCGCCGAAATAGTACGGCATGACAAAGACCTTGCCCATTGCATAATATTTTTTAATGTCATCGACCTGGCCAATAATGTTAACCCCTTCAACAGATTTTAATGGTTCGAGTTCTGGCGATGGCCAGCTACCGACGACATAAAACTGGGCATGAGGAACCTGAGCTCTAATAGCAGGAAAAATTTTATGAGCAAACCACATGACCGCATCAATATTTCTTCTTACCGCAAGATTGCCACAGAAGAGAATGATATTTTCTTTTGGAGATTTTGTAGGTTCCACCAGAAAACCTTCATTTACACCATTAGGAACACATATAACCCTGGTAGAAGGCGAAGTATATTTTTTTGTTAAAGCAACTTCTTGCGGCGAAACTGACAAGACCATATCTACTTTTGAAAAAACTCTCCGGTAGAAACTCTTTATTTTCATCAGGTTGAGCAGCGCGACACCCTTTTCAAGTAAACTTCCCTTTTTTAGATAATCTTTATAAATTAATTCCTCAAATTCATGCTGGTCTAAAATAACGGGAAAATTTTCATGAAAAGAAGAGGGAAGTAAATCAGCGATAATGGCAAATATAACAAGAACTGCATCAAACGATTCTTTCTGGGTAATCCCGTGGAGCTTTTCATAAAAATCCGGGGATTGAAACTTAAATGTCGGATAAATTTTTGGTGAAAAAATTGACTTTACGTACGAAAACCATGATGCATCAGCTTTATTGTAATAATGAATGTGCGTGAAAACTTCTTCAAGGGGTTGTTCGTGTTTTTGCTGACTATATCTTCCCGCAAGCAAGTGCATGTCATGGCCCAGGCGAGAAAGTTCTCGTGAAAGATTAAAAATCCGCACAATGGAGCCACCATGCAAGGGCCAGGGAATATACGGTGTTATGACAAGAATTTTCATGCTTTTAGGGCGGCGTATATCATAGCTATGGGATCAAAGCTCCCATACATGGGTGCAACGGTGACATTAAAATTATTTTTCTCTAAAAATTCTTTCATACCGTTAACAGAATAGTGCGGATTATCTGAATTAATAACATGGCATTCCATGCTGATTTTCTTTATTTTTTTCAATAGTTCTGATGGGCAGTTAAAAAGAATATCGTATTCGTGCCCTTCGCAGTCGATCTTGGCAAAATCAATCCTTTGGATATTGTTTTTGCTGAAGAAATCTTGTAAGGACAGGGTTTCAACGGTAATCTTTTCAGTCCTCTTTCCGAGAAAATTCTGATGGAATGAATGAAAATCCTTGCTGTGGTGAAGAAATAAATCACCGCTCCCGCTCGTGCCTGACATTCCTTTTTGAAAGGTAACAATATTGGCTTTATCTGCTGCATTTTTTGTCAGTATCGCAAAATTACGAGGTTCCGGTTCAAATGAATACACTTTCCCGGCGTTTTGAGAGGCAAAAAGGGAAAACAAACCCGCATGAGCTCCGATATCTAAAACCACGTCGCCTTTTTTAATCTCAAATCCCGGTGGAGTATAAATTTCGCGAATAACAATGTCGGTAAAAACATTCCGATCGCTCGATCCCGCCCGCAGGACATATGCAGACCCGTTGCGCATGTGATAGGCAACTTCCCCTGATTCTTGCTTGAGGTAATCTTTAATATACTCTGGCCAATTCTTCATTTTCTGTATAATGCCGGCACCAACTATAATTTTATCTGCAAATTTATTAAACATTAGGCGAGAATATTGTTAACTGCATGCAATACATTTTTATATATCTTCAAGTTTTTCGAAGAGGGAAACTTGTTATCACGAAGGCCATATCCTGTTTTTACCCCTAAAAATTTTATGCCTGCGGCTTCGGCAGTTTTTGCATCAACAGTCGTGTCCCCAATAAAAAAACTTTTACGTACATCAATGTTAAAATCTTCTGACGCTTTTGTAATAAGCCCGATTCCTGGTTTTCTGCATAGACATTTAATTTTCAACTCGGGAACCTCACCGGCAAAGCCCTTTTCAGGATGATGAGGGCAATAATAAATACGATCAATTTTTGCTCCAAAAGAACCAAGCTCTGTTTCCATTCTCTTATGAATCAATGTGAGGTCTTGCTCCTTCATAAATCCCTTGGCAATCGTGGGCTGGTTTGTAGCTACAATGACAAGGTATCCAGCATCATTGAGTTTTTTAATGGCTTTTCCCGCAAAACCATATAAAGAAAAGTCTTTTATTGAACACAGTTGGCCTACTTCTTCGTTAATCACGCCGTCCCTGTCGAGAAAAACTGCCTTTCTTTTATACTGTGAATTCAATTTTCTAACTTTACCTGAAGTATAATCTCTCTTTACTTGCATAAGACGAGGTGGAGTTCCCATGTCCCTAAAGTATTCGGACGTCCTATATGCATAGATTGGCTGCTTGTCATGTAAAGCAAGGGGTAATATATCTTTTTCAAAATCAGTTTTTATTTCTGTTGGGATGTATTGAAAAATTTTGGGCGATAAAATAGATATTGATGCGCTTGCCAGGTTTTGAAAATGAGCATTTTGGGCATGGGGTCTGAGCCGTAGGTTTGTAACACGATAATCTCCATCAGCTTCTACTAAATCACTATCAAACATATGGTTTGTTGGCTGCACAACAAGCGAAGAGAGTGCATCTTTTTTTTGTTCATGCCACGCAATGAATTTTCGGAGATCAAAATTCATCATGATATCTCCTGATAAAAATAAAAAATCTTTAGGCAGTTCTCTTTCTATAGCCTTGAGGGCACCAGTCCTGCCAAGAGGGACTTGTTCGTAATGATAACAGAGGGTAACGCCCCATTTTTTACCATCGCCCAGGTAGCTTTCAATCTTATCGCCCAGGTGCCCTAAAAGCAGGTGGATTTTTTTTATTCCTTGATTGCGCAAAAAAATAATCTGGTGTTCAATGATAGGCTTAGTTCCTATTTTCACCAGTGCTTTGGGAGTATTTTTGTAGAGTGAAGACAGTCGGGTTCCTGCCCCTCCTGCTGCAATGACTGCATCCATGAATTATGCGTGTGTATTAAAAATTTCTTTTTCAACAATTTCAGCAATAATGTGCCCAATCAAAATATGTGACTCTTGAATGCGTGGCGTATCTTTTGAAGGCACCGCAACAAGATATGTGCAGATATTTTTCATATTCCCTCCGTCTTGGCCCGTGAGACCAACGGTAATCATTTTTTTCTCCCGTGCCATTTCAAGTGCTTTAACAACATTCTTTGAATTTCCCGACGTTGAAATTCCAATCAACACATCGCCTTCCTTTCCCATACCTTTTACTCCCCGCGCATAGACCTCGTCATATGAATAATCATTAGCAACAGCCGTTAAAAAAGAAGTATTAGCGTGCAAAGCTTCTGCGTGCAGAGGTTCGCGGTCTATGTAATACCTGCCGGTAAATTCGGCGGCAATATGCTGGGCGTCGGCCGCACTTCCTCCATTTCCGCATAAGAGAACTTTCTTTCCGGACTTAAAGGCAGACACAACTTCATCTGCAATCTTTTCAATGGTGCTGAGCGTAGCTTCATGGCCAAGAATAGTGTTTTTCAGGCTGACGCTGTTTTCAATGGCTTGTGTGATGAGTTGTTTTTTATCCATGTACTTTTATTACACAAAATCCTGAGGACTATTAAAAACAATCTGGCTGCCCTGGTTTTCAAATGTAAAGGGTACGTGCAATAAATCTTTGAGTTCTTCTTTTACCTGCTGCTTTTTTTCTACGGGAACAAAAAATAAGATGAACCCTCCTCCTCCCGCTCCGCATAATTTTCCGCCAACAGCTCCCGCGTTCAACGCCCGCGCATAAATAGCATCGATATGGTCATTGGAGATAAGACTTGTAAGGCCGCGTTTAATCTTCCATGATTCATCAAGTAATTTCCCAAATTCATTCAAACTCACCGTATCATCGGAAAGAATAGAAACTGCTTTATCAACCATAGAGCGCATGGCGGTTAATTCATTATGGCGCTCGGGAGTTTTTTTAATTTGTTCGGCTGCAATTTCTGATGCGTTCCGTGAAAAACCAGTAAAGAATAACATGAGCTGGTCTTGGAGAAGCTGGAGTCGCGCAGGAGGTATAATAATGGGACTGACGCGTATTGGTTCTATCCCGCCAAAATCTATGCGATTAAATCCTCCAAATGCGGCGGCTGTTTGGTCTTGAGATCCCACATGCTCTCCGATAAGCTTCTGCTCAACATGAATGGCATCCAATGCGAGCTGCTTTTTAGGAACCATTTTACCCTGCAAAGCATACAAACTATTCAAAAATCCAACGGTAAACGCAGAAGATGACCCAACGCCGGACATGGAAGGCAAATCGCCCGCATACATCATTTCAATCCCTTTTTCAATATTCAGAAAGCGGAGACTCTCGCGGACTGATGGATGCTGTATTGCATTCACCTCGTTGGCTTCCTCATGAAGCCTCCAGCGGAGATGGTGCTTGTGCTTGAAAAACGGCGGAAAGTACCGCGTGGTAATATAACAGTATTTATCAATGGTAGTACTTAAAACCGCGCCGCCATTTTTTTCATACCAGGCAGGATAATCAGTTCCTCCGCCAAAAAAAGAAATACGGAATGGAGTACGTGAAATAATCATAGGGTTGAGCGATACCAACTAATTGTCTTTTGGAGTCCATCTTTTAAAGGAGTTTTTGCCTCAAAACCAAGTACTGCTTTGGCTTTTTCAGGACTGATAAGGCGTTTCTTGATCATCATGGGCTTTGATGTATCAAATTCAATCTTGGCATCTTTATATCCATCTATCTCAAGAATATCGTGAAGGATTTCTTTAATGGTGCATTGCTTACCGGTAGCTAAATTTACCGGATCAGGAGTTTCTAATTTTTCCATTGCCAGTAACATTCCTTCCACTAGATCTTCAACGTAAATAAAATCTTTTATATCCGTGCCATCCCCCCACACCGGGAGAGGATTTTGTCGTTCAACAACTTTTCGGATCAAAGCAGGGATGACATGCGACATTTCCGGGTCAAAATTTGAATATGGCCCATAGCTGTTTGCCGGGCGGACGATAATAGTTTTCATCGGGCTTTTGCCTTTGGCATACATCTGGCACATCACCTCTGAAAACTGCTTCATCCAGGCTACAAAGTAGTATTTATAAAACACGTCGCCATATTTCATGTCTTCTTCCTTCATGGGCGTATCTAAATCAGGATAGACGGTATTGCTGCTGATAAATAAGAACTTCTTAACGCCCGCTTCGTGGCTTGATTCCAACATAAGACCATTCATGATGACGTTTGGTGTGACATGGACCAATGGTTTATGTTCCATGACTGCGGCTCCAGCGGTATTGGCCGCTGCCATGAATACATAATCCATACCTTTAACAACTTTTTGACAATCCTCTTTTCTAGTTAAATCACATTGGACGTATTCAATGCGACTGTCGTTTATCTGTGGCTTATCTTTAATATCTGCGGCCCGTACCTTAGCCCCGGCCAAAAGAAGCTTCGATATTAAATGCGAGCCGATGAAACCAGCCCCTCCTGCTACGAGCACATGTTTATCCTTAAAAAAGTCTGAATTCATATAATTGTAATGTTCTCTTTATACTTTATATTGAGTAAACTGTAAATTATTGACATAATTTATATTTATTTCAAATAAAAAAGTCCTGCAACCGCGGTTGCAGGACTGAGCGTCACGACGGATTCATCTTTCTGATGATTTTGTGATATAGTGGTGTGCTTCTGGAGATGACGACGGGGATGTATTTTGGGGTAAAGTCGATGGGCTCCCCACAGTATCCAGATACCGGCCACTTCAGTTCCCGAGCAATGGCGGACATGGCGGCGATGTCGTAGGGCATGGCTCCCGGATGCATAATAGCATCAGTGTGGCCCTCCAGCATCTTCCAGAACGTGAAGGTGAAACTTGCCTCCACGCCGGGAAGAGGAAGTTGTTGCATGGGCAGCCGGGATTGTTGTTCCAAAGGCAGTTTGAAGTGGGGCTGAGCGAAGTAGTCGGCGAAGCGCACGGTATTGACGCCGTTGATGAAGGCTCTGCTGAGACTCGTCTTTCCCTCAAAGAGTATGAGTGGTTGGTCATTCATCCATGCCCCCTTTCCTTCGGCCGCGCTGATGGTCACCTTTTCGGCGGGAAAGTACAACACCCCAACCCTGGGGATATTGCTTTCGACCAGCCCGACGGAGATGGAAAACTTGGCGTTGAACTCGACGTAGTTGTACGTTCCGTCGATGGGGTCAACGATCCATGTGTGCGGTCCGGCGATTTTTTCTCTACTCTTCTCTTCTGCCTTGATGGAATCACCAGGGAAGTGGTCTTCAATCCACTGCCAGATCAACCGTTGGGATGCTGTATCCCCTTTTGACCTCAGAGTGCCGTCTTTCTTCTGCTGAGTGAATTTTGGATCTTTTTCCGCGGTGCGACGGAGCTCCAGCACGCGCTCGCCCACGCTCGGGAGAAACGCCTCGAGTTCTCTGCGGATCCGTTGGTAGTTGTGCATGTTATACTCCCGTGGAACGGATGACCAGGACAAGGATTATCAGAGTACCAGTGATGCATGCGGAAAGGCCCGAGCACACCACTAATACTTTACTCCTCTTGAAAAACCCTTCGGTGGAAAAACTTGCTTGAACGATGAACGTGATGACGAACATGGGAAGAGACAGATCATCTGCTTTCCATGTCATCACCAATTTGATCACTTGTGGCATCATGGTTCCGATACTGAGGACCCCCACAGTCCAGATGACCAGTGGCCAGTGGATCTTCTTAGAAAGTTGCTCACGAGTCATGAGTAGCTCCTTTCAATGAACTGCCGTCATCTATACCACAAATATTAGAATTACGCAATTAGACGTGGCCTTGTTCGTCCCGGAGCGAGGTAATGGGATTTTTAATAGGCCACCAGATATTAAACCGAGGGTCGTTGTATTTATAGGTGAATTGCTTTTCCATACCCTGGTAATAGCATGATTGTTTGTAGTTAAAGACTGCTTCGTCACTTAAAACCTGGTAGGCATGGCCATGTTTTGGCGGAATGAGAACCTGTTTTCCGTTTTCGCGGGTAAGAACAAAACTTTGCCACTTGCCGAAATTGGGCGAACTTTCATCGCAATTGACGACGACAATATAAAATTTTCCAAAAAGACAGGTGACGAGCTTCCAGGTCCGGTCATCGCCATGGATTCCCCGCAAGACGTGCTTGGTTGAATAAGCATAATCATCTTCCAAAAACTTCACCTCTTTTCCTAATTCTTTTTTGATGGCGTCTTCATAGTCAGCCAGGTGAAACAGCTGGGTGTAGGTGCCCCGGTGATCTTCAAAATGATCTAACTGAAACATCAATACATCGTCTAGTTTAGTTTTTGATGTTTTTAACATGGTATTTTTAACCAGCGATGGTGTGGGCATATTTTTTTGTTCTTCGGTCTCTGTAAAGTAGTTTTTTCGCTTCAAATATTCTTCTTGGTTATTGATGTACCACTCCCATGTTTTCTGCAGGCCTTCACGCAGTGAGGTTGCCGGATTATAGTGAATTTTTTCTTGCGCCAAAGATATATCCATAACGCGCTTGGGAAATCCGGAAGGTTTTGTCGTGTCAAACTGGTAATTGAAATCCAAAAAGCTTTTAAGCGTTTCTACCAGTTCTTTGACTGAATATCCTTTTCCACTACCCAAATTTACAAAACTGCTGCCCGTACCATAATACAAAGCTTGAATAACTCCTTCTGCCACATCTCTGCTATAGGCAAAGTCACGAATGGCAGTTCCATCTCCCCATACCACCACTGGATTTTCTTTATGATAGATGCGGGACATGAGCGAGGGAATAACCATGGCGTTATTGGGATCAAAATTATCTCCCGGGCCATAGACATTGCACGGCCGGACAATGGCAAAATTATCCATGCCGTATTGAGTTTTATAAGCCTGCACCTGCAATTCAGCCATGCGCTTAGCCCAGCCCGGAAACATGTCCATGGGTGGCCCTTCCTGGTTCTGGTCTTCTTTAAAAACTTCAGCTGAAGAATAGGCGCCGATGGAACTGGTATAGACCAGTTTTTGCACTTTGTTGATCCGCGAAGCTTCCAGGATATTGGTGTTCATCATCAACAGCGGCACAAAAAAGCTGGCCGGCTTTGACTTAGTGACCTCAATGGAACCCTTAATGCCCGCTATATGAAAAACAAAATCAACTCCCTTAGTTATTTCTTTACAGAATTCAAAACTCGCCAGGTCGCCTAGCACATGCCGTGCCCGCGTGTCCACGTGGATATTGTCCAGTGATACAATCGTAACATCAGCTCCCGCACTACAGAGAATATCAACAATCTGGCGGCCGATCATGCCGGTGCCGCCAGTAATAAGTACTTTTTTCCCCTTAAAACTTTCTAAAATTTCGGTATTCATTTTTTCTTTTTCTTTTCAATTACATACATTCCGTTAAAAATAAGGCAGTCAATGCCCGTCGTCTTAAAGCATTCAATGGCTTGGTCAGGATGGTACACAATCGGCTGGCCCATAATATTAAACGATGTGTTCAAAATAACACCCACGCCGCTTTGTTTTTTGAAGGCACCAATAAGGTTATAAATGTCCTCGTTTTGCTCTTTGGTGATAGTTTGGACGCGAGCAGTGCCATCAACATGAGTAATAGCCGGTACCACTCTCTGCTTGTCTTTGTTTACATTATAGGTGAGTAACATAAACGGAGACTCGTGAGTGTGGTCAAAATATTCTCCGCATTCTTCAAGCCGGACAATAGGGGCAAACGGACGGAATGATTCGCGATGCTTTACCCTGCTGTTTAAAATATCTTTTATTTCGGCCGGAAAGGGGGCGGTAATAATTGAACGGTTCCCAAGGGCCCGAGGACCAAATTCCATGCGGCCATTGAACCATCCAAGAATGCCTCCAGCAGTAAGGAGTCGCGCCGCTTTTTCTTGTGCAGCTTTTTTGGTGAGTTTTACAAATTTCAACCTATTTCTTTTCAGGATTTTTTCAATTTCATCATTGCTATATTCGTTGCCCAAAAAGGCGTGATCCATAACAAAGCGCTTGGCACGAGGATTGTGCTGATAATAATAAAAGAGGGCTGATCCAATGGCAATACCATTATCGCCCGCCGCTGGCTGGATGAATATTCGTTTAAATCCAGCCTCTTTTAAGATTCTGCCATTTGCCACGCAGTTTAATGCAACGCCTCCGGCAAGCGACAAATTCTCGCTGCCCGTTTTCTTTCTCACATATTTGGCAACATGGAGCATTGTTTCTTCTGTAATATACTGGAGGCCTGCGGCAATATCCATGTGGTTTTGGGTAATTTCGGATTTGGGAACACGAGCGGGGCCGGCGGCATTAATGAATTTTTGGGAAACATGGGAGCGGCGAATAAACGGATAATTAAAGTAGTCAAGATTTATTTCAAATTTCCCCTGGGGTTTGAGAGTAACAATCTTTTCAAAAAGTTTTTTGTATTTTTTGGGGTTGCCGTAGGAAGCCAAGCCCATAACTTTCCCTTCGTCGCAGTGAGGAAGAAAACCCAAATAATGAGTTATTGAGGTATAGAGCGAACCAATTGAATGAGGCCAATTGACGCTGCTGTCTTCAAAGACAGTAATTTTATTGCCTTTGGCGTATCCAATCATAGAGCTTTCAATATCGCCGACGCCATCAATGGAAAATAAAGCACTTTCTTTAAAGGTAGAAAGATAATAGGCGCTGGCCATATGGGCAAGGTGGTGGCGGCAGAAAAAAATCTTTCCGTGAAAATGGAGTTTCTCGCGTACTTCTTTTTCAAGATTCAAAAGCCGTTTGACGGTATCAAATTCTCCGGCCATGCGTTCATTCGCTTTGGGAAAATACGTAAGCCAATGGTTGATAAGTTTAAGCCTAATATGCTTTTGGACGTCATGAGAAAGGCAGATTGCATCAATATCATTCATGGTAATGCCCGCAAACGAAAGGCATGACCACACAGCCGCCAAGGGGAATTCGGTGGTGTGTTTAACGCCCGATAGTCGTTCTTCTTCAATAGCAAAAATAACTTTGCCATCTTTAATGAGGGCCGCAGAACTATCATTAGAAATGCATTGGACGCCAAGAATATACATGGATTAATGAATGTAAAAGAATACCACATCTGTCAGATAAAAGAAACCCCTTGCTATGCTTGTTTGAGCTTTACTGCGTCCTTGAGCCGCAAGAAGTATTCCTCAAAGTATCTGCGTGAAAGAGAGGCAATAATTATACATACGCCCATAACAACAACAAACCTCACTACAAGACCCGAAAATGTCCCTACAAATTCTGTGTGGAAAAAATACTTGGCTATGACATCAAACTGAGAGAAAATTAATACATGGATAAGATACAATCCATAGCTTATTTTTCCAACATATTGTAACGGCCTTAATAAAATGAGGTGCTTGAACGAACTCACGCCAATCAGAAGGACTAATGCAATGCCGCCGGTGAAAATCAAATGCCAGGGTGAAAGCTGGAATATTGCTCCCACAAGATTCGTGCGGTGTACAATGCCGAACGGGATCCCGAGTAATACAATCGCAGACCCAATGGCTATTAATGCTATGCCTAGTTTAAGGACCCGGGGACGCGTTGCGTGCGTGGTCCGCAAAAACATTGCCAACAAGGCTCCCGCGGCTAACCCATCAACGACAAACCACGTATAATAATAAATGTTATGGGCCAGGCCGGTTGAAAATGCTATTCCACGGACAACCGGGACCAAAACGACAATAGCCAATGCCAACACCATCAGACTCCTCATTGATAGTTTGCGCACTATCGAAGGCCAAATAAGATAAAACTGTTCTTCAACCGCCAATGACCACAATGCACCATATTGCATGGCAACCCCAAAAAACGGGGAGAAATTTGAAAGAAACAAGGCGCTGACCAATGCAAACCGCCATTGAATAACTCCCAGGAGCAACAAAGCAATAATCAGTGCGCCATAGGCAGGCAAAATTCTCAGTGCTCGTCTCCAATAAAACCGTTTAAAATAGCTGGGATGGTTTTTAGTATCAAGCAGAATACCCGTAATTAAAAAACCCGAAAGGACAAAGAATAATTGAACACCCAGCCACCCTCCCTGCGTTGCCAATACAATCAATTCCCCAATACCATGCAATCCTGACATATTGGCAGACCAAAAAAATCCATGCATGAGCAATACCATGATGACCGCGATTCCGCGCACGGAATCAAGTTCTGGCATGTGGGGACGAAGGAGAGACTCGTGCTCCATAAGAAATTAGAAAGGCCCTTTAAATATCGTGGTATGGCTATAAAATTCTTCTTTCGAGAGATTGGTTGGGCTGAGGCCAAACATTTTTTCTACTGCCCGCACAATAGTTGCTGCATTAGGATAAAAACGATCTTCTAACGGCCGCGTTGTCGGGATAGGAGTAGGAGCAAAACCAATGCGTACCACGGGTTTTTTAAGTTTTTTAAAGCATTGCTCAGAAACCCGGGCTGCCACTTCGGCGCTAAAGCCACAAAACAGCCAATCAATATCGGCAACAACGCAGTGTCCCGTTTTATTAACAGAATCAACAATAATTTTTTCATCAAGAGGAAAAATGGTCCGCGGATCAACAATTTCCACACTAATACCTCTTTTCTCAAGAATTCGTGCAGCATGAGCGGCTTCCACGTTCATCCATGACGTTGCAACAATAGTAACATCAGAGCCTTTACGCAAAATATTCCCTTTTCCTAAAGGAATTTCATACATGTGCCTTGGAACCAGACCTTCCTGCCAATAGAGCCACCGGTGCTCAATGGAAATGACGGGATTATTATCACGGATTGCAGCCGTCATAAGGCCCTTTGCATCATACGGCGTTGTAGGCATAATGACTTTCAGGCCAGGAATATGGGCAAACATTGAATGAAGGCTTTTGCTGTGCTGGAATCCCTGCCCCCAGCCGCGGCCAATAATCAGTCGTATTACCATGGGTACTTTTAAAGCCCCTGCACTCCCATAATGAACATTAGCCATCATATTCATGAGTTGGTTCATGGCCAGCAAGAAAAAATCTGTTCGGATGTGGACATGAATAGGACGCAGGCCATTCATTGCAGCTCCCAGGCCTAAACCGGTGGCTGCTTCTTCTGATAACGGCGTAATAAACATGCGATCCTTACCGAATTTTTCTTCCAAACCTTTTAAGCTGCCAAACATCTTTGTTTCAATGCCATAAACAAAAACTGATGGATTTTTTTCCATTTCTTGGTCGATGGCTTCATGAAGGGCGTCACGATAAGTAATTGTTCGAGTGTTAGTTGGCATAAACGTTATCAAATAATTCCTGTGGTTTGGGAAAGGGTGCTTTTTTAGCAAGCTTGATACTCTGTTCAACTTCCTCTTGATTTGCTTTTTCAATTTTTTCTATGGCAGAAAGCGGCACTTTCATGCCGATAAGTTTTGCTCGCAAAACCTTCACGGGATCTTTTTTCATCCATGCATCGTGCTCTTTTTGAGAACGATAGCCAACTTTTTCAAATCCGCCCTTGGGAAGCGGAGCATTGGGGTCAAATTCACTGTTAACGCCGACGTGCTGAAGCTCCCGGTAATACTTAAGATGCATAAATACCGGTTTTTTGGTTTTTTTAATGAGATCGATTGCTTTGACGGCTCCGTGATAAATTTCCTCGGCATCAGTGCTGGTGCTTTCTAAAATATGACAATCATAGCCCGAAACTACTTTGGGGATTGATGAAAAACCTTGGCGCTCCCGAGCCGTTGCGTCCATGGCAAGACCGTTATCTTCGCACACAAAGATGATCGACAGCTTCATAAGGCAGGCAACATTTAAACTTTCAAAAAAGACTCCTTCTTCAATAGCTCCATCGCCAAAAAAAGCAGCTACTATTCTTTTGTTCTTTTTTTGTTTATTGGCAAAAGCTGCACCAACCGCCGGTGCGATGGTACTTGCTACTACTGCTGAAACGAGCAACAGGCCGTGCTTAGGAGATGCCAAATGCATGGATCCGCCTTTCCCGCGGGCGGTTCCGGTAACCTTGCCATACATTTCACCAAAGAAGCGCTTTGTTTCCTGGGTTTTGGCAATATACAGCGCATGGCTTCGATAATAACCAAAAACCTGGCCTGACGGACCCAGAGCGTGGCAAATTCCTGCTGAGATTGCTTCCTGCCCCATGGACATATGCATGGGGGTTTTCATTTCATCCTCGTAATAATGCTTTTGGATTGCTTCTTCTGCCGCACGAATGAGATGGACAGTTTTATACAAAGAGAGATTTAATTGTTTCCGGTCGGTTTTTTTAGTTGGCATTCTTTTTATAGTAATTCCTCCAATATTCCAATAAATCCTTGAGTGTTTGCTCAAATGCTATGGTGGGTTTCCAACCGGTTTCTTTGGAAAATTTATCAATACTGGGAATTTGGAGCGTCACATCTGATGGGCGCAGCCGGGCTGGGTCAACTTCAACGCTAATACCTTGGACTGTTGAAAGTTTTATCAATTTATCCAACATCTCGCCCACGGTCATCGTTTCAACCCCGCCAATGTTATACACTTCTCCTGGTTTGCATTTTTGCACGAGCATCCAATATGCCCCAACAGCATCTTTTACATCCAAGAACGTGCGGACGCTTTTTAAGTTGCCGACTTTGATTACTTTGGGAGCAACCCCTGCTTCAATGGCAGCGATTTGCTTTGCAAAGCTTGATTCTACAAACACATCTCCTCTACGGGGGCCGGTATGGGTAAACATGCGCGTGCGAATGGTTTTAATACCCCAGGATATAAAATATTGAAATCCCAGCATATCTTCGGCTACTTTACTGACCGCATACGGAGAAGCTGGCCGAAACGGGTTTTGCTCAGTAATAGGCGTTTCGCCTTCTTGTACTTGCCCATAAACTTCTGAGCTGCTGCAAATATGGATGACCGGGTTATATGATGACGATGTTTTCAAATTCCGTACTGCTTCCAATAAGTTTGCGGTACCAATGACATTTGATTGCAGAGTAGCAAGAGGGGCAATAAAACTAAAATCAACATACGACTGGGCTGCCAAATGAAAAATGACATCGGGGCGATGCTCTGACAATACTTTTTCAATGGATGACAAATCAATCAAATCTCCATAGCAGAGAGTAACTTTATGAGAAATGCCGTGAATATTGTCTTTAGGAGACCTCCAGCGGACAAACCCAAGAATCTGGGTTTGAGGAGATTCTTTCAAGATATATTCGGCCAAGTGGCTTCCGACAAAGCCCGTAATGCCGGTTATGAGTACTTTTTGTGGTTGCATAGTCTTTAGTTAAGAAAAAACAAACTCTTCAAAGGTATCATCGGGTAATCCCCATGTGTCGTCATTGTATACATAAGATCTCCTTTTTTTCAACATATCGTAGAGGATGTCCTCATGCTCTAAATCGAGGTATCGAATGTCCAAATCCCGCCGTTCAATATCGTTTTCGATATTCGAAAAGCGATACATAAGCCGATACAGATTACGGGCAGTGCTTCTTAAGAACATTTTCAAGAACGTGCCTTCGGCTAATGGCTTGTACAGGATGCTTTTTACCGATTTAATGGCCTTGCTTTTGTGTTCGCCATATTTCTTCCACCGGCTGTCATGGTCAACATGATAAATGCACAAGGGAGGTTTTAAGGCTTTTTCTTTAAGGCCGGCCATATACGCAATGTAACACAACAGGCGGTCGGCACAGAGGCCAAGGTTGTTTAAATCAGGCCAGCCATGAATCTCGTACCACTGCTTTTTTGAAAACAAGGTAACGTCACCGTGGCTTGAATGAAGCAAGGGATATTTACGCATCCATAAAACCGGATAATATTCTTCCCGTGAGTAGGTGGCGATAACGTGGTTTTTGCAGAACTCTTGAAGATCCTCGTGGCGCTCAGCATGCTGTAATGCTGTCCGGTCAACATCAAGGCGATCAACCCGGTAAAAGAATTGTTCATCCAGTGTTTCGGCTGCCAAAAACTTGATGAATTCGTCAGCAAACATAATGTCGGCAGTGGTAGAAAAAATAAACTGCCCGCGGGCCCGCCGAATTCCCACATTAATGGCTGGCGCAAAGATGATGTTGATATTTTTAGAGGCGTGATAGCGTTCGTGGACAGCATGGGGCACCACAATAAACCGTACGGTTACCGGTCCCAATTCTTTGGGTATGGAAAGAACATCTTTTAAGAGAGGCCTGCCTTCGGGAGGATTCCATTCTACGATAATAAGTTCAAGCCGCAAATTATACTCTTTTGCCTGGGTAATAAGGCTGTTAAACGCCATTTGAAAGCGCTTGGTGAACGCGCCCTGATAGTCATCATTGCGGCAGGTTATGACTGCGCTGATGTATGGTTCTTTATTATTCATTATTTTATCTTTGTCATCTTCATTAAAAAATCATAGCAGTAGATGATAAAGTTTTTATAGAATACCAAATCCGACCACTTCAGTAAAAATACATCCCTGAAGCGGTTATGAGAAACCTTTACGTACACAACCATGTTAATGATAAACAGAAAAATATAGGAAAAGGTCATTGCTACCGCCGCTCCGGTTATGCCAAATGGCGGTATAAGCAGGACACTCAAGATGATATTTACTAAAAACGCAGTGCTGTTCGTGTACGTGCTTAACATAGGCCTGCCCCGGGCAAGGAAATCAGTTGAAAGGACATAACTGCCCGAAAATGCCACGACAGCAGGCATTAAAATCATAAATGGCGCAACCGATCCCAAAAACCGATTGGAATAGACGAGCACAATGAGCCATCGTGCCGCCACAAATAATATGAGCGATTGCATAAGCGTGATAAAAATAATATTCCTGCATACGAGGGGTGTAAATGTTTTCTTTTTTTCATCACTCTCGGCAAGCACTTTAGGGAACAGTACCGTAATGGCTGATTGTGCAGGCGTTTGAAGCTGTTGCACTGCCCCATCGGCAATAGAAAAAAGGCCGACAGCTAAAGGATTCATATAAAAACTAATAAGCAAAATATTGATTTGGGGGTGAAAGGTGGCAAACAAATTAGAAATGTGCGACTTTATGCCATATGATAAAACATCTTTGAGGTATTGTTTATTCAATTTCCATGAAATAGCTCCCACTTCCCGTATCACGAGCACGAGCAATAAGAGCCCTGAAATAAACGCGGCTACAATAGATGCAAGGATGGCGCCAAAGATACCCCATCGCAGCATTCGTACAAAAATAACGACGGTGAGGAGAGAAAAAAGAGTTGAAACAAACAGGGCAAGATTAAACGTCCCAATTTTTTGTTTGCCCAAGAGAATGACCGAAGGATACCAAAAGAAAATATTAATAGGTAAATAAAGTGCAACACCAATAATAAGATAATAGGTTGGAACTCCGATGAAAAAGCTTTTCCTCAATAATAAAATGACTAAAAGGCCCGTTGGAATAGACAAGAGACTAAACACCGTCGAAAGAAAAAGGCTATTGCCCAAGATTTGCCTCACATCGTATTTGTTTTTTCCGACATGAAACACGGTGGCTGGCGTTATACCAAACTCAAAAAAAAGAAGGAGAAGGCTGGGAAGTAAAATGATGAGTGAGTAAATGCCCCGTTGTTCGGGTCCCAAAGTTCGGGAAATAATAATAGATACCAGTGCCGTGACAAGAAAACTGAATATCTTGACGATGAAGGTGATGGCAGTGTTTTTGGTAAATGTTCCTATCATAATTATATTCTTTGAATCCAGAAGCTTCCTGCGGGAACTGCAGCACGAGAAGGGATGTCTAAAAGATGTGGATGCTTATAGTTTATCAAATGCGCCGAACACAACACCTTCCACTCGCTGTTAGAGGTTAAAAATGCCTGGAGAAAATACTGCTCGTTCCAAAAGCGGTGTTCTTTGACGACCCAATCTTTTGGGTATTCATGCGGCAAAAATATATCATGAAAATGAACGATGACGCCGGGAGCAAGGTGAGGCAATACGTGAAGAAAAAGGTAGTGAAGGTCGCTTCCCGTTTTTACCACATGACTTGAATCAATAAACAGGATATCGTTTTTGACGAGCTCACGAAATTGCTCAAGCGGAATATCTTGTATGCGTTTTTGAAGTAACTGGAAATAAGGACGAGCATATCGTACGACAAAATTTTTAGGATAGGGGTCGATGCTCGTTAATTGGCAGGTGTTACCGTTTTTTTCAACTGCCTGTGCCATAAGCATGGTTGAGTATCCGGCGCCTACTTCAATGATTCTTTTGGGCTGAAAATGGCGGACCATACCGTAGAGAATATAGGCATCTAAAGGGCCGAATTCGGTATTTTCGTGATCGTGTTCTAATTCCTGAAACTCTTTTTTAAAATTTTTAAAGCAAGATACAAGCTCTACCTGTTCACGTTCATTAAAATCAACGCCTTTCATTGCTGATTCTTCGTCCCAACGAATGCCCGTGAGCTTTTTTAATTCGGGAATTGGATCGTAAAAGTGTACCGGCGTGATATTAAAACCGAGCATCTGCCAGAACGGTAATGTAGTATGGAAAAATTTTCGGACTACCCTGCGAGGAAGAGTTTTTAATTCCATTCGTTACGTAGATTGATTTTGTTACAAAAAATCGCGTATGATAGGGATAATCAATACTATTGCTTATACCACTCTTGGACATGAAAATCAACACGCCCTATAAGGTGGGAATCTTCATTATTTTAGCTCTGCCCCTTCTTGCCTCGCCGTTTTTGTTTTCTCCTCCCGATTGGGCAAAAACCATTAGCCTTCGCATCGTCATAACGGTGATGATAGGGCTTGTTGCCTATCAATTCTTTTTTAAAAAAAATATATTTCCTCTCAAAGAATTGATTAAAAACAAGATCGTTTGGCTTTTGGCTGCCCTTTTTCTTGTCTATTTTTTAGCAGGGATCTTTTCTCCTGATCCCTATTTCAGTTTCTGGGGATCACCCACGCGAGCGGGCGGATTGGTAAACTTTGGGTTTTACATCGTATTTTCGTTGTTCGTCTTTTTAGTGGCGAGCGAAGGCGATTATAAAAAATTCTGGATGGTTTCTATTGGCACGGGAATTGCAGTGGCAGCAGTGGCGCTGATTCAGTATTATAACTTGCTTGGGAATATCCTTATCCCGGTTGCTTTCAGACCAACATCAACCATTGGAAACTCCATATTTTTGGGAATGTATCTCCTCATGTTGTTTTTCGCTGCCTTAGCGTATGGAATACAAGAAAAAAGCTTACCATTTAAGATATTCTATCTGTGCTCATGTACATTATTCTTATATGTGATCGTCCTTTCGGGAAGCCGAGCCGCGTACGGTGGACTTTTGATAGGGGCTTTATATTTTATTTTGCTCTATCCTCAAAAAATAAAAGCAGCTAAGATTGGCCTGATAGTATTGTTGGTAATCACTATCGGCCTTGTTGTATATATAAACACAAACTCTCATGTTCCTCAGTTTCTTGAGAATAATAGAATCTTTCAACTTGCACACTCGCGGTTATCCGTTAGTTTCCTCTTGCACGATGCCCGATTTTCTACCTGGGCTGTTGCCGTCAAAGCATTTGCGGCCCGGCCGCTACTAGGATGGGGCATGGAAAATTTTTCCATTGGTTTTAATAAATATTACACTCCCTTCCCCGGAGATGCGTGGTGGGACAAGCCCCACAATATTTTCCTCCAAATAGCAACCGAAGGTGGTATTGGCGCTCTCATCATCTATCTTATCTTAATAGGAAGTCTTGTATGGAAATTATGGAATGTCCGAAAGAAAGGTGACGCCAACAGCATGACCGCCCATATGCTTATGACCCTGGTAGTCTCATATCTTGTTTCAAATTTCTTTAGCATTGACTCATATCCGACATACATCCTTTTCTTTTTACTCGTTGCCCATGCATTGTTTCTCATACAACACTACGTACCGCGCCCCGAAGCAATAAAAAACCCTCAGATAAAAATTTTAAAATATGGCAAAGCATACGGAGTCGTACTTTTCCTTGTTTTGTTATTTTTCCTCTGGCAGTACAACATCAAACCCCTCATAATCAACAGGAGTATTGTCTACGCAGCAAGCATATCGCAAACTCCCGACTGTGAAAATATATTTACGGCCATGGATAAGGCCATTTCCTCAAAAAGCCTTTTGGATTCGTATGCGCGACTACGATACGTTGAATTTATAAAAGATTGCTCACAGTTTCATTCGGAACGGCTGGTGGAATTTGTCACAAAAGGGAAAACGCTCCTTCAACAATCAGTTGATATACAACCCTTGTATCCGCGAACCTATATTTTTCTTGGAAGTTTTGATACGCTTTTAGCTTCACAAGAACCCGATCCCGCTAAACGAGGCGCATTAGTCCAAGAAGCATATGCATACTTTACAAAGGCGGACAGTTTAGCTCCTGACCGCCAAGAAACCCTTTATGAAAAAACAAAAACAGATATCTTAGCACG
>Ga0075436_100000776_pt1 | contig 21188 bp, 18 predicted proteins | sample RhiMethybrSRZTD5_FD_75303 | JGI IMG/M metagenome (GOLD analysis project Ga0075436, IMG submission 75303) | Populus rhizosphere microbial communities from Tennessee, USA - Rhizosphere MetaG P. TD hybrid SRZTD5 | ecosystem: Host-associated > Plants > Roots > Rhizosphere > Soil | place: USA...
CCAGACCACCTCGGATCATCACATCCGCGTGGTTTCGGTAAAGTCCGTGCCCACACAGGCAACTTACCGCGTCAACTTGAGTGACGCGGCCTTTCGCCGCTAAGCGCCAAAGAATTCACCGGCCTCAACTCGGACGTCGCAAGTTATGACCCCGGTTTCTCTTCAGAGCTACCTTCCCTGTCCTAGAATTTCACTAAGATCGACAGGTTGATGCGATTCTCGATTTTCTTGAGGTCCGGAGTCCATAATCCGATTGCACCACAACCGCCTGGGGGTGCCACGCTGCCATCGCTGCAGACCAACGCGCCGGGCGCACCGAAGGTATTGCCAAGCAGCGGCGTCACGCCTCCCGGCCCAGACCAGTACGGCACGTTCGCGGCGCGATGATTGAACTCCCACCGGAAAGTAATGTACTGGCTCGGCATCCAGTCGAACGTTCCGGACGCATCCCAAGCCTTGAAGGGATCGCCGGGGTTTTCTGTGAAATATGGCGTGCCCGAAGCGGCCGTTGCTCCATTAATCGGCGGCAGCAGCACCAGATAGCGCCCCGGGTTGTTGATTTTGCCGCCGCCCAGCGTCAGACCATACTTGTCGTTGTCGAACCAAAAGCGGTTGTAGAACATGAATCCGAGGAAACTTTGTTTCGGATGACCGTTCCTCGTTCCGACGCACGCAACTCCGCCGCCATGTTCGCATCCCGCGTCTCCGGTCAGCGAGAACGCCACCTTGTCGAGGAAATTTTCGGGTTTGTCGTAATACTTGATCTGAATGCTGTCGTCGGTGTGATAACGCACGCGCCCGGGCACACCGAATGCCTCTTCGCCTAATGCATACTGATTTCCCAGCACCGAGAGCCATCCATTCGGCCGCCACAAGATTTGCATGCCGAATCCGGGCCGCGCATTGAATCGCCCATAGGACTGCCAGCCATTCGTGAACCACGGCTCAATCTTCAAATGCTCTGTTGGAAAAATCTGCACGCGCACACCGTTGAAAAACCACGGCGTATTCGACGAGACGTAGGACGGTTGATACGCCCAGTTGTCAAACTGGTAGTAACTGAACAACCCCACATACGACATGAAAATGCCTGCGTCCACGTTGATCCCGTGCAGCGCGTTGAAGTGGTAGCCGCCGTACGCCTCGGAAACGTAGCGATAGGCGTCCGCAAGGTTCCACTGGCCGCGCGCCGGGCTGGCATCGTTCCTCGGCGTCGTTTGCGAATACATCCCGAACTGCGTCATGAGCCGCGCGCGAACATTGTCGTAGTGGAAATCGCCGCCAACTCCGAGTTGTGTGACCTGCACTTCGCCGTGACGGAAAACCTCGCTCGATCCGCTGATGGTGTCGTCTTTCGGATGATTGAAACTGTAGTTGTAGTCCACATCCGCGCGGATTTCCGGCGTAAAGAATTTCGTATCCATCGCCGGTTCTTTGGTTCGCGCGTTGCCGTTCAGCCAAGTAAAGTCCGCAAATGCAAACGGCTCCGCCTTCGCGGGCTTGCCAGCCGCTTGCTCCTGCTTGATCGAAAGAGCTGCCAGCAAATTTGCGGGAACGGCGTTTGCATCGGTCTCTGCGGCGACGGATGCCGCCACGTGATTTGCAGGGCTTACCGGAACTGCCGATTCTGCCGGCACTTGGGCCGCTGCCGCCTCTTCGCTTGGCGAGACGGCTGGCGAGTTGCCCTTGGCCTCAAGGTCAGCGACGCGCTTCTCGAGCTGCTCGACGCGATCCAGCAGCCAGCGCTCTCTCTCCGTCAGGGGAGTCGGCGCATCGATCTTGCTGGCCGCAGGTTTTGTAGCGGTGGCCTTTGCCGTCTCCGCTTTCTTCTCCGCGTCTTTGCCATCGCCGGCAAAAAGCGTATTCGGTGCGACTCCCATCCATAAAACAGCAGCGCAGAGCAGACACAGAATTCTCTTCTCGCGAAGAATTGCGCGCATCTTTCTCTCCTGTACAGGTTGCTTGGAGATGTTTGCATGAGCAGCGTAAGAAATTCGTAAGCGCGTTATAAAGTTATAGTTAGCGTGCCTATCCCCTCACGATTTGACGAATCTTGCGTGCCTGACGTTGACAGGCTTGCTGGGCTGACGACTTCCCTCCTCCGAAGTGCTGCCTCTCTCAGAAGTTCTATTTCGGCGCTGGCGCACGGCGGGAAATATCCAGTGCAACTTTGCGCATTTCTTCGTGGATGAGGCCGTTAGTGGCAAGAATGACCGGCCCGCCAAGCTGATACGCCTGGCCCTCGAAGTCGCTGACTTTGCCGCCAGCTTCCTCGATAAGAAGAATGCCCGCGGCGACGTCCCACTTGTTGAGGCCAAATTCCCAGAAGCCGTCGAAGCGCCCCGAAGCAACGCAGGCGAGATCCAGCGCCGCGGAACCGTCGCGGCGAACCCCGTGGGAGCGCTGGGTGAATTCGCCGTAATACTGTAAATTCGGGCTGAGCTTGCGGTTGCGCGTGGGAAAACCGGTGCAAAGCAGGCTCGTCGAGAGGGTGGCGACTTTGGAGGCGGCGATTTTCCTGCCGTTAAGCGTGGCACCCTCACCGCGCGCGGCGGTGTACAGTTCGTTGTAGAAGGGATTGAAAACCACCGCGGCGAGGAGCGTGTCGCGCTGCGCCAGGGCGATGGAAACCGAGAAACAGGGATAGTGATGGGCGAAATTCGTGGTTCCGTCGAGAGGATCCACGTGCCAGCGAAATTCGGAAGCGGTGTCCTGGCCGGTGCCTTCTTCGGCGGTAATGGCGTGCCCGGGGAAAAGTTGGTTGATGCGCGAGACGATGAATTGCTCGGAGCGCTTGTCGGCTTGGGTGACGATGTCCACCTCGTCGCCCTTGTAGCGAATGTCGAGCGGGCGCGTGAACTCCTCCATGAGGATCTTCCCCGCCTCCTGAGCAATCTCCACCGCCGCCTGCAGATAGTTTGTGGCCATGCCAAGGATTGTAGAGGAACAATGTGCAATTTGCAGAAAGGCGAGACATGTAGAGGCTGGGCTTGAGCTTGGCACGTCCGCCCTAAGCTGTGCTAAGACTCCCTCACTCTCGCCCAGTGATTCTCAAAGGTGACTTACGAACAGTATCTCCGCCCGCAGGAGTGGCTGTACAAGCAGGCGCAATCCCTCGGGAGCGCCCACCCGCTGCACAATCCAGAGATCTCCAAAAATCTCAAAACATACTTGACTAGTAAACAGAGATGTGATAGGATGTTGTTGTCGGTTGGGGACGGCCTCATAGTGTCATGTACACAAGCGTCCCCATCACGCCGCTGCTCTTACACCCCACGGGCACCAAACCATTTCAACGGGCACTTCCGTATCTCCTTCAGAATCAACACTTCCAAAGGGGTCTCGCAAGTGTTCATTCTAAACGACTTACAGAAAGGGCTAAGCCCTTTAGAATCCGCACTTACGCGAAACCAGGGGGTAGGACGCAAGGATCGGCCCATGCCTTTTCCCTCGCGCCCACTCGCCCCAAGTTGCTAGGCCGTCGCCGTTTTGCCGTTTTTGCCCCTTGCTATGTTGTTTCTTTTCAAACAAATACAAACTGCCACTCTTGTAAGTCATTTGTTTTGATAACGATACAAATTGCCGGGGGTGGGGGTACCCGCCCCTTCGCCGTTCACTATCCAAACCACGCCCCAATCGTATCCTTGGGGTGCGAATTCGCGCCCCCCAACATTCGGCCAAGGCGTCGTCCCCTGGTTCTGTGCAACCGATTGTTCCGAATCAGCTTCTGGTCAGGCGGGACTATGGGCGTGCTCCGTCGTCTATTCCTCATCGGGAATGGCTCTTGGTTCAGGCTCGCGGAACAAAGTTTCGCGGTTCAAGTATTCAGTTTTGAGTATCCAGTCAAAGGAGTGCTCATGCGGACTCTCTTCCAGGACCTGCGGTTTTCCTATCGGGAGTGGAGCAAGCGGCCCGGGCTGGCCCTGACGGCAATCCTATCGTTGGCGCTTGGCATTGGGGCGACGACGGCGGTTTTCAGCGTCATTTATGCTTTGCTGGTCAATCCTTACCCATACCGCGCTGCAGACCGCATGATCCATCTAGTGGCTCTGAACGAGAAAGGGGAGGACTGGTGGATTGGGCTCACCGGACCTCAACTGAAGCTGGTGAGCCAGGCGAAGTGTATCGAAAGCATTGCGGCGACTTGGGGGACGTGGAATCTCACCACCACCGATGAGGAACTTCCGGAGGACATGCCATCAGTCAACATGACTGCCAATGCAGGCATTCATTTTGGGGTCCCGGCGCTGCTGGGCCGCACGCTCCTTCCATCGGATGCGCCGGAAGGGCAGGACCCGGAGCCCGTGGCTGTTCTGAGTTATTCGTTTTGGCAGCGCCACTACAACGGCGATCCTACGGTAGTGGACCGCAAGATTCAGCTGGTCCACAAGACCTACACGATTGTCGGGGTCATGCCCTCGCGGTTCACGTGGCAAGATGCCGATGTCTACCTTCCGCTGAAACTCCCTGGGGGCGCCAACGATGTTTATGACCCGACCATCCGGCTGAAGCCGGGAGTTACGCATGAAGTAGCCAACTCTGAGCTGCAGCCCCTGATCGAGCAGTTCGCCAAGGAAGCCCCGGCGCACTTTCCCAAGAAGTTTCGCGTGCACGTTAAGGGTCTCAACGACCAGTTTATGGAGCATCTCGGTCATTCCTTATTTCTGCTGTTTGGGGCGGTAGGCCTGCTGTTGGTCATCGGATGCGCTAATGTTTCGATTCTGTTGCTGGCCCGGGGCACGGCGCGGCAGCAGGAGCTGGCGGTGCGATCCGCAATCGGGGCGAGCCGCTGGAGAATTCAGCGCCAGCTCCTGACGGAAGCTTTGTCACTTTCACTGGCCGGGGCGCTTGGCGGCGTCGTGGTCGCTTACGGTTTGCTTGGCGTGCTGGTGCGCTGGCTGCCTGAATATTCCTTTCCGCACGAAATTGTGATCAGGATTAATTTGCCGGTGCTGGCGTTCAGCGTCGTGGCCGCTATCGTCACGGGCGCGTTGGCCGGAATCTCGCCTGCCTTTCAATTCTCCCGGCCCAACGTTTCTCAGCTCATGCAATCGGGTTCACGCCGCACTACAAGCGGTGTGCACGGCAAACGCGCGCACAGCCTGCTGGTGATGGGCCAGATCGCGTTGACGCTGCTCCTGATGACTTCCGCGGCGGCGGCCATCAATGGCTTTGTCCGCATTGTCCGGGCGAATCTCGGGTACGATCCGGATAACGTGATGTCCGTGGGCATCCCGGTGCACCAGAACGCGCACGTGCCGTGGGAAGACCGTACGAATTATTTCGAGCAGCTCCGTGAGCACATCGCGGCCCTGCCGGAAGTCGTTTCCGCGGGCATTTCGACCAATGCTACGCCGCCCTGGAATGGCAACGAGTCGACACTTGAAGTCTTCGGACGGCCCTCGGATCAGCAGCAGACCGCGCGGCTGAATTTCGTCGACTCGGAGTATTTTTCGGTCTTGCATATTCCGCTGTTGGCCGGGCGGCTGTGGGACCATCCCGAATTGATGCGCGGGGCGCGCATGTGCTTGGTCAACCAGACTTTCGCGCGGCAGCATTGGCAGCAAGATGATCCTGTTGGCAAGCAGTTGCGCTTTCCTGATTTGAAGAGCGAGCCGCCATACTTTCAGGCTGTACCGGACAGCAATAATTGGCTGCAGGTTATCGGCGTGGTTGCGGATGCGCGCGACGATGGCTTGCGCAATCCCGTCAAGCCAGCAGTTTTTGTGCCGTTCTCCCTCGCGGTCCGCGTCTGGACGCAAATTCTCGTGCGCACGCATGCAGCCCCATTGGCGGCTCTCAACCGCGTTCGCGCGGCCGTCAAGAGCGTTGATCCGGACCAACAGGTGTTTGGCCGCACGCGCGACCTGCAACAGTGGATTGAACGCATGCCCGAGTACTCTTATGGGCGGCTGGTATCGGGAATGTTCGCGGGATTCTCAATCCTCGCGCTGGCGCTCGCGGCCACAGGACTTTTCAGCGTGGTGTCTTACACCGTGGCGCAGAGGACGAACGAGTTTGGCATTCGCATGGCGTTGGGAGCGAATGGAGTGCAAGTGCTGCGGCTTGTGTTTGCGTCTACGGCCACGAGCGTGATTGGCGGACTGGGGGGAGGCATCGTGCTGAGTCTGGCGTTGAGCAAATTCCTTTCGCGCTGGGCTGAAGGAAGCGCTCAGAGCCCGCTTCTGTTTATAGCCGCCACGTTTTTGTTGATTCTAGCGGCTGCTCTGGCGGCTTTTGTGCCCGCGCGGCGCGCGTCTTCAATCGATCCCATGGAAGCGCTGCGCTACGAGTGAAGCGCCAAGCGGACGGCCTCAGAAGGCCGTCCCTACGGAGCTAGCGACCTGGGCGCGGCGCAGTTGCGGAATGAACCGGCAGTGCGAAGGCGTAAAGATTGTCCTGTATGGGCACGATCAGGTATTGGCGGCCGTCGAGTTCGTAGGTCATGGGCGAGGCGACCAAATCTCCACCCACGTTGAGGTGCCAGAGGGTTTTGCCCGTGGCGGGATCAACGGCGAGGAGATTGCCGGCATTGTCAGCGGTAAAAAGCAGATGACCGGCGGTGGTCAGAATGCCAGCGATCGTTCCGCCACTACCGAGTTCGTGATTCCACACTACCTTACCGGTCTTGTAGTCGAGCGCGCGCAGAGTGGAGCTTGCCCATAAATTGCGGTCGCGGCCGCCCCAGCCTTCCGCCTTGCCCTCGGTGGTGCGGTAGAAGACGCTGAAGATGCGGCGGCAATTGACGTAGAACAGATTCGTCTGGGGATCGAAGCTGGGCGCCATCCAATTGGTGCCACCGTCAGAACTGGGTTCGACGAGCGCACCATCGGGGCTGGGAGCTGCGTCGGGCTTGGCGATGGGGCGGCCCTTTGAGTCGATTCCCGAGGCCCAGGTCTGATCGATGAACGGAGCGGTGAGCAGATGCTCGCCGGTGGAGCGGTCGAGGACAAAGAAAAAAGAATTGCGGCTGGCCTGAGCGAGAAGCTTGCGCGGCTTGCCCTTGAACTCGGCGTTGAACAGGACGGGCGTCTCGACGGCGTCCCAGTCATGGACGTCGTGGGGCGACGGTTGAAAAGCCCAGACGAGTTTCCCCGTGTCCGGATTGAGGGCGACGATCGAGCAGGTGTAAAGATTGTCGCCAGGCCGCTCGTCGCCAACGAGAACGGGATTAGGATTGCCGGTACCCCAGTAGAGAAGGTTCAGCTCCGGGTCGTAGGTTCCCGTCATCCAAGTCATGCCGCCACCATGGAGGAGGGCGTCGGTATCTCTCGGCCAAGTTTCGGAGCCTGGCTGACCGGGATCGGGCTCGGTATACCAACGCCATTGGACGGCGCCGGTTTCCGGATCCAGAGATTCGAGATAGCCGCGAACGTCGGTGACGTCGCCTGAAACGCCAGCGATGACGTGATCGCGGACAACCAGCGGCGCCATCGTGGCGAAGTAGCCGAGCTTGGGATCGGCGAGTTCGACATTCCAGCGAACGGTGCCGTCCTTGGCGTCGAGGCAAATCATGTGGGCGTCGGGCGTGGTGAAGTAGAGCCAGTTCTTGTACATTCCCACGCCGCGCTGGCCGATGTGGTCGCCTTCCGATTTTCGGTAATAGTGCCAAATCTCACGGCCGAAGCGGGCGTCCACGGCCAAAACATTGTCAGGAGAGGTGAAATAGAGAACACCGTTCACTTCGAGGGGAGTGGATTTGAGCTCCAGGTGCGGGGAATAAATCCAAGCTAGCGTGAGGGAGTTGACGTTGGCAGCGTTGATCTGGTCGAGGGTGCTAAAGCGCCGGCCGGAATAATCGCCGTTGTAGGTGGGCCATGTGTTGGTGGCGGGTTTGAGAAGGGCGGCGGGATCGAGGCCTTGCGCGGCGGCGAACCGCGCGCTCAAACCGAGAATAAGAAACAGCGGCAGGATCGCCGTTCGTGTTTTTTTCGAAAGGCAAGAAAGCATTGCGGCTCCTCTCTTCTGAATCACAATTCCACTTCCCTACTTCAGGCTTGCCAGATACGCAAAGAGATTGTGGAGATCGGCTTGCGTAAGTTTGGGGAGCAACTCACGATGGGCAGCGAGTGGATCCTGGAGCTCCACCTTTACGTGGTCGCGCGAGAAAGAGCGATACCAGCCGGAGGCGTCGCGCAAGCCGACCACGAAATCGTCGGCGTGCACCACCTGACCTTTGATTTGCTCGCCCGAGGGAAGCGTAACCACGGCTGTGGTGCGAGGACCGTCTTTGCGGTGTCCGGGATAAAGCATGCGCGCTTCGAGCTCGACGGGAGAATATTTGGCGGCTATGCCAGCAAGATCGCCGGTGGGCGAATGACAGCTCTTGCAACCGCCGGCGCCGTTGAAAAAGGCCTTGCCGCCATCAGCGCTGCCGCTGAGCAGTTTCTCGACGGGATAGGATCTTGGAATTCCGGCAGACTCGAGCCCTTCCTTGGCACGCTCATGCAAAAAGGCGGCGATATCGGCCACTTGCTCATCCGTCATGTTGGCCAGGGGCGGCATGCCTTTGTCGGGGCGGCCGCGGCGAATCACTTCGCCAATCTGGTCACCCTTGACGTCGTGAGCGACAAGCGGCGAGCGGACCAGATCCGGTCCGCGCGCGCCTGTGGCGTCGGCGCCGTGGCAGAATCCGCAAGATTCCGCGAACTGCTGGCGACCGCGCTGGACGGCAGGATCTTTGGCAGCAGAATCTTGCGCAGCGGTTTGCGAGCGCGCCGCAGCGAGACCAAAGAAGAAAAAGAGCGCCAGCAGCAACGCTAGAAACTCGCCAAGCTTTCCATTTTGAGGATGTGCACGCTTCCGCATTTGTTCGCCTCGCCGAAGTATTCTACAACGCCGCCCTGGTTTGGCAGACGTTCGAGTTTAGAAGAAAAGTTGGAAAGGGTGGAATGTTGCGGAGCCGGGCCCTTCGAGGCTCAGGGCAAACTGAAGCCGGCCTCTACAGATGCGCGAGCGCGCGTGCCGCGGCGAACTAGTGAGCGGCGGGTGGGCGCGGGCGAACGCCGAGGATGTTGGGAACCGGCCACGCAACGGAATTCGTGTCGTTTTCCTTGAAAGAGGTTTCGTAGCTGCCGCAGAGCTCCATCTCGACGGTTCCCACGTGCACGTAAAGCTGGGCTTCCGGCCCGCCCTCGAGATGCTGGGCAGCGACGAGCCCGATGCCGGCAGCCAAGAGCTCATCGTTGAGGTCGTGCATCGAGAAAGGCGAACGGGAGTAAATAAACAAAATCCGGCCTCCGTCGTCCTCGCCCAAAGCCGCTTCGCTCCATTTGCGTTCCTGGGGGCTCCATTGATTCACGCCAGAACGCTTGACCAAGCGCAGATTCTGAAGAACGGAAGTGTAATTCTTCAGAATGTCCTGAAAATGGATGCCCGGGTCGTCCAGGTCAAAAATACGGAAGAAGGGGCGGGATTGCGAATCGCGGGGCTCGAAGGCCGCAACGGATTGGTAGGCGTTGGAATGGCTGTTGTTGATATGGCTGGCGGAACCCATGTAGCCGAGATGCGTTTTGTAATCTGTAGCGAACATTCCCGCATTAATGGCGGCGGAGAAATTGCGGCTCTGTGACCAGGAGCGTGCCGTATGTCCCGCGGATTCGCCCGTTTGCGTGATGCCCACAGCTTCCAACTGCCAGAGGCTCGGATCCATGCGCAGGATGACGATGCGCGAGTCTCCAACTGAACTGGGATGTTTTGCGGTCACATATTTGAGGTCCATGCCCGGAGCGAGACTCTTCCCATCGGAAGCGGGGCGTGCCAGCAGGAGCGAAGAGAGACCGAGGGAAAGAACTGCAACGAACAGGGTTCCCTGGCGGCTGGAATTAGAGAGCATGGCAAGACAAAGTGTAGCAAAATCGAATTTAGAAATTGGAAATGACAGCTCCCTGCCGTTTAAGACTTGCGGCGCTGCTTGCCAAGCAGATAGCGAGCAAACGAGAGAAGTCCGGAGAAACGATATGTAGGATCCACGTATCGTTCCAAGACATAGAAAGCAAAATAGTAGAAACGACAGAAAGACCACACCACGAGAAGAAGCAGGGCGGCGACGCGAAGCGACGGGCGCTCGAAAAACAATAGTGTCGCCGAGAACAAACCTAAGACAAGGAAGAGGAACCCTTTGGCTTTGATCCACGCAGGGTTAGTCAAGTCTCTCATGTTCGTCGGCAATGAGACCTTGAATCGTACTAGGAAAAGTGGACTTCGAGGGGGCGGCCGTCGAATTCGACCTTCTTCATGGAGTCGCCGAGCTTGACTTCGATGCTGCGTCGCAACGGTGGCAGCAAGTGAGAGCCTGCGGCTAAGCGCATCGCGAGAACGCGCTGGGCATCATTCCACTTGAGCTGAACGCCCATCCAATCGCCTTTGCGGTAATTGAAGGAGATGCCGTCATCTTCGTAAAGGAGAAATTGCCCGTCCGCGCCAGGATAAACGGTGATGGAGAGCGGACCGCCGACTTTTTCATTGACGTATTGTTTGATAGGGCCGAGCGGGAGAATTGCGCCTTCGCGGACGAAGAGCGGAAGGGTTTCGAGATCGACGGCGCGCTCGATTTCGCGGCCACCGTCGTGGCGTTCGTTGGTCCAAAAATCGAACCAGCGGCCACGGGGGAGATAGAGACGGCGCGAGGTAGCTCCTTTTTCGACGACGGGAGCGACGAGAATTTCGCGGCCCCACAGATACTCATCGCCGCGTTGCACAGCTTGCGGATCATCGGGATGGTGCAGCCACAGGCTGCGCATCACGGGCATTCCGGTAAGAGTGGCCTCGTGCACGGCACTGTAGAGATAAGGCAGCAGGCGATAGCGCAGTTCCAAATATTTGCGGCAAATCGGCTCGACTTGCGCGTTGTGCAGTTCGCTAGGATCCGGAAGCGCAGAGCCACTATAGTTGCTGATTTCTGTGGGCCCCGTTTCGCCGGTGTTCCAGCCCCAGGGCAGGCGCAGCTTCCACGCGCGCCCGTGGCAACGGAAAAGCGTGCAAAAAGCGCCGAATTGGAACCAGCGTAAATAGAGTTCGGCGGTGAATTCTTTTGTCGGAACGAAACCGCCGATGTCTGTGCCCCAATAAGGAATGCCGGTGAGCCCGGTGTTGATGGCAATGGGAACGTGAGTCTTCAGGGTTTCCCAAGTGGAGTAGACATCGCCCGACCAAAGGAAGGAGCCGTAGCGCTGCATTCCTGCAAAGCCGTTGCGATGCAGGGCGTAGGGGCGTTCGTTCGGGCGGTCGAGCTGCGGACCCTCCCAATACATGCGGTTGCGAGCGAGGCGCGCTTCGATGCCGAGTGGATCGCCTTCGTCGGGCCACCAACCGTCCACCCCTAGCGCGAAGGTTTTGCGATGCGCGTCCCAGCCACAACTTACCTGCTCTTTGTCGAAGCGGGTGACATTGCAAGGATCGCGGACGGTTCCCCGCAAGTCGCTCTCAAGAATCACGGAGTGCAGGACGACGCGAAAGTTTTCCTTATGAAGCTCGTCGATGGCTTGCTTGGGATCGGGAAAGACGCGCTTGTTCCAGGAAAAGGAACCGTTCTCGGCGTTCCAGCCGGAAGGACAAAATCCGGTGCCGAGATAGATAAGCGTATCGCAAGGAAGCTTTTTCTCGCGAAAAGTTTTGGCTTCTGCAATGACTTCTTCGTGGCTCGCCAGAGTGCGATGCGATTGCTGGTAACCGAAAGACCAGAGCGGAGGCAATTCAGGATGGCCGGTGAGCCGAGCGTATTCAGCCATCAGAACTCTTGGTTCTTGAGAAATCACGACGAAAATGTCGAGTAGCAAAGCATTCGCAGGATCTTCGGGAAGGAACTTGCCTTCGGGGCCGGTGAAGTCGAACGTGCCAAAGGGTTGGTGGAAGTAGACAGCCCAGCCGGCAGTGCCAATGAGCCAGGGAATGGGCACGCGTCCGCCGTGCGTGTGGAGTTGATAGCCGCCCTGGCCGCTGCGCATCGCATCGACGGATCCGCGGCGATCGAACTGCGGGCCACCTTCGCCGAGGCCGAAGAGTGCAGAATCTTCGAGCAGAAAAGAGACGGCGCCGGTTTCAGAATCGATGGTGAGTTGTTGAACTGCGTCGCCCCTGGAGTTTTGGACGACAGCTTGAAGCGGATTCACTGTGAGCTTGACGCTGAGTTCGCCGACTTTAACGACGTGCTCTCTTTCGGTGCCTGCGAATTTTGCCAGCGGCGGCCCCCCGGAGGCTTGCACCAAAGAGCCATTGCCTTTGACGGGTTGCGGTCGACCTTTTTCCAATGGAAGGACGCTGAGCCGAAAAGTGTGGGCGCTCACAGGGGCCATCTGAACTTCTACGGGACGACCGGCGACTTGAAGATCCTGCTGCGTGGCTTCTGTTTTCGATGGCCACAAGAGATTAGCTGCGCAGACGGCGCCGACAGCTTTCAGAATGTCGCGGCGATCGTAACGGTTAGTCACTTGGTTCAACATCCGGAAGAAAACAAAGACTTCGAACTCTTCCCGGAAAAGCGGAGCCGCGATTATACACGCAAATATGGCCGATGAAAGCGCTTGCAGAACTATTCCTGCAGGAAAGCGGAGGAGGCTTGGATGAACTCAGGCCAGCGTGAGCCGATGACCGGGCCGTGGCCGGAGTTGGGAATAATCCAGAGGCGAGAGTTCGGAATGGATTTGAACAATTCGACGGAGAGTTCGACGGGATAAAGAGGATCGCGGTCACCTTGGATGATGAAAGTACGGGCTTGGATGGTGGAGAGAAGAGGAGGCGTGAAGTTCAGGTCGTCGTAGCTGGCGGCAAAGGATTTGGTGCTGGCGAGGATGGCTTTGATTTGCTCGTCTCCGCCAGGATGGCGACGGCGCAGGATTTCCCACTGCGCTTCCGGCAGGTTGTCGGCGTACTGACTCATGATGGCGCGCGCTTGCGCGGGAAAGTAAGGAGTGGCGCTGACCAGAACCATGGCCGTGATGCGCTCCGGCTGCTTGGTGGCCATGTGCAGGAAGACGTTGCCGCCAGCGCTGATGCCTACACCCTTGCAGGTTCGAATTCCGAGATGATCGAGCAGGGCAAGCATGTCGGAGGCAGCGTCGTCGTGGCGGAAGGGCTTCGAGAGAATGCCTGAGCGGCCGTGGCCGCGCAAGTCGGGCAAGAGGAATTGAAACTCTGTTTCCCATTGCGGGAGAGAAGGAATCCAATCCTGGCTGGAGCCGGAAAAGCCGTGCAGCAACAAGAGCGGCTCACCGGTTCCGTGCACTTCGAAGGAGAGTTGCTGGCCGTTGAGTGTTTCGATGCGTCCCGGCGAACGGATAGGCATTGTTTTTGCCTCCTTTGGATTATTTTGTATTGCAAAAAGAAAACCGCCCGCGCTTGCGCACGGGCGGTTTGATATCTTTATTCAGTGTAGCACGATAACGAGTTTTTTCTTGGCGAAGGGGACGGCGTAGGCAGCGGGAGGATTGTGGGCGAAGGCTGCAGCGGCGTTGCTATAAGACTCGATGGCTTTGTCCTTCTCACCGAGTTTTTCGTAGGTCTGGCCGAGCAAGCATTGGATGAAGGGGTCGTTTTGATTGGCCTTTAGCAGTTCTTCGAGCGCGGTTTTGTAATCCTGCCCATAAAACGCAACGTAGCCGCGGAGATACGGGAAGAACTGTGCTTGTTCTGGATTTGTACCCTTGTCGAGGATGGCTTTCGCGGCAGTGACGTGATCCTGAGCTTCAGCCAGGTTTCCGCGGCGAGCTGCGACGCGGGCTTGCGCGTGCTCCCAGCGGAAGTTCCACAGATCCACGCGGGCCGGCTTGATGTCCGGCTCCTTCAGTCCGGCGTCGTGGCCATTCTTGTACCAGTGGAGCGCGGCGTCCAAGTCGCCGGAATCAATGCAAACGCGAGCGGCTTCGTCGGCGATTTCGCCTTGTTGGAAGAAATCCTTCGCGGCGGCGAAGTAGTCGAGAACTTTCTGCTCGTATTCAACGGTCTTCTTGCAGTTGCCTTCAAAGGCGTAGGACATGGCCATGGAGCGATTCGCCGAGGCTTTCTGTTCGGGCTTCTCGGCCACGTCGACGGCTTTCTGAAGATACTTGCGTGCTTCTTCGCCCTTTCCCAGCAAATCGAGCACGTTACCAGCAGCAATGTTGGCCGGGAGCGACAAAGGCGAAGTTTGCAGCGTCTGCCGATACAGCGCCAGAGCCTCCTCCAGCTTTCCTTCGCGCATCAGTTGCTGGCCCTGCCTGATGAATTCGGGTTGCTGGCGTTGCGCGGGAGCCTGCGCAGCCTGTGCAATGAGAGAAGCGGGAAAAGCGCAGAACGCAACAACAGCCGAGAAAACGATTTGAAGAACAGCCTTCATGCCACCATTTTACTCAAGAAGGCTACCGCAACGCACCCTTCTGATGACCCAGAATGGGACAGCCTAAGACCGCTTCTTCATCAAGGGACCAAAAAAGTACCGGTAGCTAAAATTGTTTTAACAGACAGGGAAACGCTGTTCTGAGTTACCATAGATGCCCCGCCCAGAAATAGGGGGCTACATGCACAGAAGTTTGCGGTTTCCTTCCGCGGCCTTTCCTTTCGCTTTGTTTTGCATCCTGCTTGCGGCTCCGCATTTGGCCGCCCAGGACAGCAAAGTCATGGGCGAGCTGAAGTTCAAAGGCGCCACCGGCGTCGAAAAAGATGCCGGCGTTTGGATCGACGGCACCTACGTTGGCTATGTCAAGGAACTCAAGGGCGACAAGAAGGTGCTGCTCTTGCCCGGCAAACATCAAATCACTGCACGCCAGTCAGGTTACAGTGACTTTGTGAGAGATATTGTCATCGAGCCTGGACAGGTACAGAAAGTCCGCGTGGCGATGCCTTTGCTCAAGGGCGCACGGCCACCTTCCATCACTGCGGAATTGAAGCTAACGGTGGGACCCGGGCGCGCAGCCGTTTTTGTGGATGACAATTATGCGGGCCACGCCAGCGAGTTTGGAGGCGCTCTCCATTCTCTGCTGATCAGTCCCGGGAAGCATCGCATCCGAGTGGCGCTGCCCGGCTACCAGACGTTTGAAACTGAAGTCTCTCTTCTGGCTGGACAGAAGTCAGAAGTAAAGACCGAGCTCCTTAAGGGAAGCATTGAGCAAGCCAGCTCCGACATCAAGAAAGACCAGAATATTCAGAAAGACCAGTAGCCTTTCTTCGGCCCGCCTTGGTCGAGTGCGGCAGAAGGGTGTGTTCGGGGCTTTGGCTGGACCGGGACGGGCTTAGTTTACCGTGAGCTGGGTAGTGGCGGTGTGACTTATGTTCCCCGAGGTACCTGTGACAACGATGGAATAGGTCCCGGCGGGAGTACCCCCGGGGTTCACCGAACCAAAGAACGCGAAGCGGGGAGTGGTTATCACGACGAGATACACGTTTGATGCATTTGTTCCGTCCAGGGTGACCGTGGATGGCGCCACAAAGCAGAAGGCTCCGGTGGGCAGACCGGAGCAACCGAACATCACGACGTTGTTGAAGCCTCCGCTGGGCATGACTGAGACGGTGAACAGGGCGGCTTGCCCCGCGTTGATTGTATCCGCGGTTGGACTGACCGAAGCGCTAAAGTCCGCTGTGTTTCCACTGGATGGAGACACGGACTGCAGCGCTTGCACCAAGTCCAACCGTCCATTGCCCATGCCGGGGCCAACTGGCACTGCGTGCGCCACTGCGGCTGCGGCCTTCGATTCGTTCGTCGTTGGATCGAGATTCAGCAGAAGAACCCCCGCGCCGGAAACAAAGGGGGCACTAAAGGAAGTGCCCCATCCCGCGGCGTAGGTGCTAAAGGGATAAGTGGAGATTACGCCTTCGCCGGGCGCAGCTACCCACACAATGGCGTCACCATAATTGGAAAAAAAGGAGCGCGTATCGGTGTCGCTGGTGGAGGCGACCCCCATGACGTCATTTTGGTAAGCCGCTGGATAAACAGTCTCCTGCATGCCATCGTTTCCCGCCGAGGCCCCGCAGATCACGCCGTTCTGGTTGGCGTAATTGATGGCCTTGGAAAACTCCGGCGAATTCGACTTCATGTCGAAGCTCATGTTGATGACGTTGGTGCCACTCTGCACACCGTAATAAACGGCGTGCAAGATGTTTGACAGGTAGCCCGTTCCGTCAGAACTGAAAGCCTTCAGCGGCAGCAATTGCGCCTGCGGTGCGACCAGGTGAATGATTCCCATCACCATGGTTCCGTGACCGAACGCAGAGTATTGGGGGTTGGTGTCCAGGACCGCTGCTGTGGACTGGTCAAGCACTGCGGCAGTGGATTGGTTCACCTGGGCGACGTTAGTCGTGTTGGGAGGGGGCGGCGTTCCGCTGTAATCGGTCATCTCCGAACCGCCAGGCTGGTTTCGGGTGAAATCGTAGCCCGGCAACAGCACTGGTTTCAAAGCGGGGTGATTAGGATCCACGCCGGTATCAATATCAGCAACGATGCCCCTGCCCATGACATTGAACGTGGTTTGAGCGGCGGACACGCGGACAATATTTGCCGCGGGTTGGTTTACATAGCCATCCCACACGGTGGAACCGGAGTAGGTGACCGGCGTGGTGTCGGACAAACCCGCGGGAGGGGTGGTTACTTGATTCAGGCCGCCGACCAAACTAAGCAGCTGATCCAGTTCCGCATCGATAATCCCCAGGGGATTGCCAACGAGATTGAGCAGTGAGGAGAGGTCGAGTGGAGTGGTGATAAGGAATAGCTGCCCCAAAGGATCGCCTAATCCGCCAACCACAGTGCAAATGGAGGGCAGTAACGGGGGATTGCACGCAGCCTGAAGCGCTTGAAGATTGAGCGTCGTCCGTAAAATGACGCGATTGTCCGCCCTTGCCGGACTATTGCACAAACCAAGAACAAACAACGGGACCCACAGCCATCTAAGTCTCATGCCCATTTACCTTTTTTCTTTAAGCGCCCGTTCGTACTGGTCACGGAAGGATCATTTGGGCTGGGCTCACTCATGCTTTGCCCACCTCCGGCAGCCCAATCCAGCGGAGGCGAAATTAGCAAGACCCAATCGTTGGGGCTGACTTCAATTTCGAGTGATAGGCTGCTCTGGTCTTGGAATTCGAACGAGAACTCTCCCGCCTCGTTGGTCATCTTCACATCCAGGGGTCCCTTTCGGTCCTTGAGCACAACCGTGACACCGTTCAGGGGCATGTGCGGATCTTTAGTCCTCATGACCTGCCCGATCATCGTTGTGCGGGGCGAGTTCGGCGGACGCTCAAACGCGATGTCCGCCGTCAGCGCAGGAGCTTCGTAGACAAGCTGGCGCGTATTGGGCTGTACGTACCGGATTCCAGCGGGCAGGGGTTGCAAGAAAGTGTCCAGGACGAGGCGGGCTACTTTGGCAACGCGGCGAGTTTGGAGTTGCGGATAGACCATTGATTCCAGACTGGGCCAGAGATCCGCGGCGAGGCGGTCACGCTGAACAAACGGTATCGAGTATTTGGTTATCAATTCGCGAATTAGAGGACCAGGTGTTTCGTCTGTCAGAACAATCACTCGACCGGGAAAACGCACGAGAAGTTCCCGTACACCTTCTTCCAGTTTTGCAGGGTCCGAAATTGCACCCGGAAGTTCAAGCAGAGTCGCGGATGTTCGTTCGCGACCGAGCAGAACCAAAGCTTCCTCAATGCCCGAGGCAAGAACCCACTGACACCCCATGGTCCCTACGAGCACACGAATCGTGTCTCGTTCGGCTGCGCGGTCGCAAATAATTAAAACCCTGGGTTGCATAGGGACACACCACCCTGACCGCTACACATGGGAACAGGGGCGGGCTCCTGCACTCATGATTCTCTGCGCTTGCGTAAGCGTAGCTGCACCAAGTGTAGGAACTGACTGCCTTAGAACAATTGAGCGAATACCGGATTCGTCTCTAGGGTAAACACCTTAACCCTATAGGGGCTAGGAGTTGTATTCGCTACGCTCTAAGGCCATAGAAATGGAGAAGAAGTGGACCTCAAGTACGGGAAGCACTAAATCCAGCGGATTTGGTTGGCGTTTTTGGTAATGACAAAGATGCGAAGGTTGTTGGAGCGGGGATCCGCAGGCACCAGGAAGAAGCCTATCTTTTGGGGATTGTAGGCGTCCGTGGTACCCATCAGTTTTTCGCCATCGCGAAAAGTTACCTCAGCTTTTCGGCCACCATTCTGGGAAATCAAGATCTGGGATTCCGTATATTCGCTATTGCCGACAAAATCCCTGGCGAAGAAAATGGCCTTCAAGTCCTTCATTTGCACGTTGGTGCCTTCGCGCTGGAGACTGTCTTGTTCGAAAAAAAGGCGGAAGCTGTCTTTCTGCGCGGAGAAGTTGTAGATATAGCCCTTCAAACGGCGGCCATCGAGGAAGGCGACTACGGCCTTGTTCCGGAAGTCCTGACGGTTTGGCGTCTCCGTGCGGGCCCCGTTTTCGTCTAGTTGGGTGAGCCCATTAGTGCTTTGCTTGCTTGGCAAGGTCCCACCCCTCCATCACCACGGCGCGATAGTCCTGTTCTGTGCGGAGGGAATCCTGCACAATTTCCACCAGCCTGGTCTTCATTTGCTGCGCTCGAGGATCTTTAGGGTCCAACTTGCCCTGGCTCTGCAACGATTGCACTTGACCAACAATTTGCTTCAACTCCGTAATCAACTGGCCCTCACGGGAAACGTAATGTTCTTTGGCGGCGTAAAGTTTTTCTTCCCAGGCGCGGCGATTGGGAAAGTCCACATCATTATCCAGCAAGAGGGCCTTCGCCAGAGTCGTGCGGTCGAGTGAATCCAATTTCTTTAGACCCGCTTCGGCTTCTTCGACTTTGGCCAAGGCTTTGGCCATTGCGCCGCTATCAACTGCGCCTTGCGAACCGCCGAGGTCGCCCGCCAGTCCATTTAAGCCCTTGCTCGAAGGCATGTTCTCGTCGGTGATTACCGTCTTGGGCTTGGCGGCGTTCTTCTCCTTGTCCTTGCGGGCCTGGCGTGCCACGTCCGCCAAGGACGGCTGCGGTTGAGGTTGAGTTGGATCCTGAGATTGATCTTGGGCATAGCCGGGTGTCGCAAGAAGCGCGAGCCAAAGAAGAGCTGCTACTACTCGTATTGGCCGCAACATGATGGGCATAGGTGGTCTCCGCAAGGTCCTCGGGACATAGGAACGCAAGGCCCTAGGGCTGATGTTCCCTTTTCGAAGTGTAAAGAAGCCATAGCCAAAGAGTACTGCGTTGGCCAAAGCGGCATTACTCGATGCAAGGCAAAGAAACTGCCTGGCTCAACGGCTTCTATTGCGGGGCGGTGAGGTATGTCTTGCGGTGGCGAACCTGGTAGTTGCCAGTAGTGACTTTCACTTCGATGGAGCGATACGTGTTCGCGGGTCCGCGGGGATTGGGATAGTAAGCGAGGCGATACTGCGTGCGCAGCTCGCGGTCGATGCGGTCGAAAATCGCAGTCAGTTCCTGCGCCGTGTCGGGATAAAACATGGCGCCGCCGGTGGTATCAGTCATGGTTTCGAGTGCGTGCTCGCCGGCGGTGTTTCGGCCGTTTTCGTTTTTCACGGGACGAATCACAATCGTGTAAAGGAGCACATTCGAGCTGACGGCCTCTCTGCGAGCAGCGTCGAAATCGGAACGGCTCGTGGTTTCCCCGGCGTCGGTGACGAGGACGATAACGCGGCGGCGGTCATCCCCGCGGTGTGCCAGTGCGCGCGAGGCCAAAAGCACAGCGTCATAAATGGAAGTTCCCGCCCCGTCCGGAATTTTGCGAACTGCAGCCTGAAGAGCGGCGACATTGTCGGAAAAACCCGGTGGACGCTGTGTCACATCCTCATCGAACGAAAAGACAGCCAGGCGATCACCAGGCCGGACAACCTGGCGGATAAAATGAGCCGCTGCTTCTTGCTCAAACGTAATTTCCTTGTGCGCGCTCATGCTCGCGTCAATCATCAGCGCCAGGTCGACCGGTAAGGAAGTTTCCGGTTCGAAGATGTCGATTTTTTGCTCGTTGCCCTCGTCGAACAGCTGAAATGCTTCACGCGGCAGATCAGGGGCCGGACGGTTGTGCTCATCAAGAACGCTGACAAGCACGGTAACTAGATTGACGTTGACCCGAATGCGGTTGCCCTGCACCGCCGGCTGCGCGGACTCTTCCTTGGGAGGTGACGGCGTGGGCTGAACGATCTTGCCGGGCTCGCCATCAGGAGGAGCAGGAGAGGGACTCGCGCTGGACGTGGTACTGGAGGGAGAATTCTTCTTGGCCTTGGACTTCTGCGCCCAGGGAGGACGGTTGGGATCGTCCTGCGTGGCGGCAATTCCGCTTCCCAGGAAAACGGTTAGGGCCAGGAGGATAGAGCGGCTGGCGTGGGGCGTCGGGGTGAGCATTGGGAATTAAGATGCGGGTTTCGCGCGTGGCGTCGCCACAGGCGCGGGGGGGAGTTCGCCATCGGCCCAGATAGCACCGTCCTCGAAATACTCCTTTTTCCAGATGGGCACGGTGCGCTTGAGCGTGTCAATGGCGAACCGGCAAGCGTCAAAGGCAGCCGCGCGATGCGGCGCGCTGGCGGCGATGAACACGCTGGTTTCGCCGATCTCTAGACGGCCTAGGCGATGAACGATCGCCACTCGATGAACGCGGTACTTTTCGTGAAGCTCGGCAGCGATCTCGCTCATTTTGCCAAGGGCCATGGATTCATAGGCTTCGTAGTCGAGGTAAAGGGTGGGACGATTGTGCGATTGATTGCGCACGAAGCCGTCGAAAGTCACGATGGCGCCGTCTTCGGGAGCGCGTATATGCTCGATTAGGGGGCGAGGATCAATCAGCTCGCGAATGAGCTCGATAATGTCGTCGTGATCGAGAGGCGGGGTCAATGTTGGAACCTAACCGCCACTGACGGGCGGGAGGAAGGCGACTTCGTCGCCAGAGTGAAGCAGCGTGTCCCAGGGAGCAAACTCCTGGTTGCGCGAAGCCACGACGGAAGAGCGATATTTAGCAAGTTCGGGAACACGTTCGGAATAAAGAGCAAAGAGCTGCTCGATGGTGGAAGCGTCATTAACATCAAGAGATTCCTCGGATTGGCCGAAAACATCTTTCAGGCGGCCGAAGAACAGGACCTTCACGCGAACGGTTTGTGAAACAGGAGGCACAGGAGAATTGTAGCGCGAGCGGGAGCAAGCGGCCAGTGGAAGAGCCAATGGTTCACATATGTTTCATCAGAGTTGGATGTTTTGAAAGATTCGATACCTTGACCA
>Ga0075436_100000779_pt1 | contig 21144 bp, 22 predicted proteins | sample RhiMethybrSRZTD5_FD_75303 | JGI IMG/M metagenome (GOLD analysis project Ga0075436, IMG submission 75303) | Populus rhizosphere microbial communities from Tennessee, USA - Rhizosphere MetaG P. TD hybrid SRZTD5 | ecosystem: Host-associated > Plants > Roots > Rhizosphere > Soil | place: USA...
ATGCCGGTATCGGCTTCCATGCGCTTCAGGAATTCCAGCGTCTTCTCTGGCTGCTTGGTCTCGTGACGTTGATAATCCTGCCAAAGTATTTGATCGGTAGCCGCGTCCACGACGATTGCCTTCACTGTAGTTGAACCCACGTCGAGACCCACCATGAACTTGGTGACGTGGTCGTGGGGCTTCTGCGCGTGCTTAATCTGCTGGATCGCAGGCTTTGGTTCGAGACCCGTGATCTGAATCAGCGCCGGACCTTTATGGTCGTGCATTTAAATCCTCTTTCACTTTGACCAACTATTGAATCCATGTCATTCCGAACCGCTTTAGCGGTGAGGAATCTGCTTTTCTTTGCGAGAAGAAGATCCCTCCCGGAACTTGCACCCGAATCAGTCGCCCGACATCGCTGGCGCTGCCTCGTTCACCCTGACCCGTGACTTCTTCCAGAACCGCGTGTCTTTGTCGATGCGATCGCTCACGTGCAGAATGAACTGTGCCGCGGTTCCGGCAACACCTACGCGGTGTGGCACGTGATAGAACGGCCGCTTCAACTCCGGATGCTCGTCGATGTACTCGCGAATTTCGGCCATGGTTTTCCCAGTCGACTTCAGGCACTGCTCGAACTCCGCTTTGGCTTTCACCTTGGCTTCGCCCAGCGCCATCTGCACCCGGCTGTGAGCGTTGACCTCACCCTCGCCGGAAGTTTCGATGGGCAGGAAGATCATGTCTTTAAATTTGTTGATGACCGCCGACTGCACGCCGTCCGACTGCGATGACGGCATGCACCCGAACGGCTTCAGCGCCAGCACCATGTGCGCGAGCTTGTGGATTGTGTAATAGACATTCTTGCCAACTTCCAGGTGCCCTTCGCCGCCGCGCGCGAACTGGTTATAGAAAGGATTCGCCAGTTCGGCCAGTTCTTCCTGCGGCGCAAGATGATGTGTGATTCCACCCAGGTTCTTCGCCGTGCGGTGATAGAAGTAGTTCCACATCCGCTGGCCGGCGCCAATGCCCCAAAGTTTCTTGCGCAGGCCAATGTAGTTGGCGAACTGCTTCTTGAACTCGTACCACTCGGGATGTTTGTGCGGCTGATTCACCGGCCACTTCGCCGTCGCATGCGCCTTTGCCTGATACATGAGGTACGCGACCCAGGTGGCAATCGGCTCGACCAACACCTGTGCGCCTTCCCGCTCCAGGAAGTCGAACATGTGGAAGTTGCCGTCGCCTTCGGTGATCTGCGCCCAGAACTCACCGGTGATTTTTACCGTCGGTTTGACGCGCGTGCGATCTACTTCTATCGCGTTCATGCGTTCGCGGGCGGTTTTCAGGGCATTCAGATAATCCTTGCCCCACATGTGCTCATGCCACTTTCCGAAAACGTTAAATGTGTTGCGCAGAATCTTGTTCGCCTTGACCTTTGGCTTCAGCCACTCCGGCGCACTCTGCTCAATCTCAAATGCCTTTCGTTTGCGCAAATCTTCACAGAGGCCATCAACCATCTCGCGGAAAACCCGGTCGGTCTCGCCCTGATGCACTTCATATGGCCGAATCTGATAAATCAGATCGTTGATCACGTCGCCCAGGTGCATGGCATTCAGCATGCCGAAACCAAAATCGACGGTGAACTTCAAGCCAGGTTCACCGGATGCTGCCTTGATTCCATCGCTGTCTTTGAACAGCAGCACGCGGAAGCCATCGAAGCCCGCGTTCTTCAGCGCGAAGCGATACTCGGCCTCGTACATTCCAAAGCGGCAGGGGCCGCACGAGCCAGCAGTGAAGAAGACGTAGTTGTCCAGAATCTGCTGGCGAGGAATTCCTTCTTTTTCCAGGAATTGCAGATACTGCACCAGATTGCCGACGGTGAAATACGTGGGATTACACTGGCCGTTATTGCCGTACTCCTTGCCCTTCTGAAATGCCGCGACATCCGGCACCGGCAATTTTTCACACGTGTACCCGCAGCCCTGGAAGACAGCGCGAATCAGGTCTTCGTGCTTCCAGGTGAATCCGCCGAACAGAATTGTGGTGTGAGGGCGCTGGTCCGCGGTAAACGCACGCTCAATCGGACGGTGAAAATGTGTGGGCTGGTCAAGTCCGGCAATCTTGCGCAGGCGCGCGCGTTCGGCTTCTAAACGCTGTTTGATCTCGGCATCGCTGTCAATCTGGACGAAATTCGTCGCCATATCTTCCTCCGGCGGTGTGTAAGTTGTTTGCGTGATTAGAAATTATTGAAAGGCGAGTGGAGAGGCGGTTGTGACAGTTTTCGAAGGTGTACACACGACAGGGAAGACTTCCCGTCCCATCAGGTCTTTTCGAAAACAACATCCGAACTCCAAATGTGGCTAGGAGGTTCGAAGTCTTACACCGGCGGAACCACTGAGAGGAAGTTCCGGAGGCGCCGGATATTGCGACTGGCAGTTCAAGTATGTGATGCAGACTGCCAAAACTCGGTCACCCAAAATTTCTGGAAGCGCGCGTGGCCCACCACGAATTGGCCAGCGACACAGACAAAATTTCTATCACAGCGCGTACTCTGATTCAAGTTCGCGCGCCCGGCTCATATCCCAAAACGGAAACGTCGCAGAAAGTGGCTTGTGGCGGAAACCCCTTTGTTTCTGCAACAAAGGGTGTGACCCCCGTCACAAAGAACCGTGAGCTACCGCACCCAGATTTCGCCCCCTTACTGAAACAATCAGGGTGTCGATGGAGGAAGAAGTGACAGCTGCCGAAAAGCCTCGAAACCGGCACCCGAGAGTGCGTGGAGTCAAGCCGGCCCCGGAGAGAGCGCTCCCCTTGTCAGCCTCTTCAACCCGTGTCAGCGCAGCGGCTGCGCCGGCACTCGCCGCGCAGCCACCAGCCACTGAGGCATTCAGCGCCCGGCATGATGCCCGAGCTCGGGCAATGCCCGCCGCGAGACTTGGGGAACTTTTTCAGGCCCTTGTTGCCAGAGGCTTTGAAATTGTTGGACCCACCGCGCGCGACGGCGCGATTGTATATGACCGAATCAGCGGCGTCTCAGATCTACCCGCCGGCTGGACCGACGAGCAGGAGGCGGGACATTATCGGCTGATCCGGCGCAACGATCAGGCGTTATTTGGTTACGTTGTCGGGCCGCAAAGCTGGAAAAAATATCTGCATCCTGCCGAGGTCAAGCTGTTTGCCGCCGAGCGCCAGAGCGGAGCGTTTCGGATCCTCAACAATGAGACCAAGCCTGCCCCACGCGCCTTCATTGGGGTGCGCGCCTGTGAACTGGCAGCCATGAAGATTCAGGACCGAGTACTGCTGGCAGACAAGTATACCGACCCGATCTATGCCGCGCGACGCGAAGGTGTGTTCATTGTCGCCGCGCAGTGCACGCAGTCAGCCGCAACCTGCTTTTGCGCATCAATGGGCACCGGACCTCAAGTCAAAGGCGGATTTGACCTGCGTTTGACTGAGTTGCTCGACGGCGCGCACCAATTCTTGATTGAAGCTGGAAGCGAGCGCGGCGAACAGGTCCTCCTCGAGTTTGAAACAACTCCCGCCGGAGACAGCGAGTTACGTCAGGCAGAGGCGGCTGTCGAAAAAGCAGCGCGCGATCAGGTGCGCAGTATTGATCAGGACGGAATTAAAGAACTGCTCTATCAAAATTTCAACAGCCCGCGTTGGGACGACGTTGCCGCTCGCTGCTTGACCTGCGCAAATTGCACCATGGTTTGTCCAACCTGCTTCTGCACCAGTGTGGAAGACGTGACCGATGTTACCGGCGACCATGCTGAGCGCTGGCGGCGTTGGGATTCATGTTTCACACTGAATTTTTCTCACATTCACGGCGGCAGCATTCGTGTTTCCTCAAAAGCCCGCTACCGCCAGTGGATGACACACAAGCTAGCCGCGTGGATCGATCAGTTCGGGAGTTCCGGATGTACCGGGTGCGGGCGCTGCATCACCTGGTGTCCGGCAGGGATTGACATCACTGAAGAAGTCCGCGCCATGCGCGAAGGAGACACCCATGGAAACGCTTGAACGCATTATCCAAGAGCATCCGTTCTTCGCCGGCCTCGGTGACGAGTTCATGGATCTGGTCTCGGGCTGCGCTTCGAACGTGCGCTTCGCCAAAGACGCTTACATCTTTAGAGAGGGGCAGGCGGCGAACACCTTCTACCTGGTTCGCGAGGGGAATGTATCACTGGAAATTTATGCACCCCAGCGCAAGCCCATCGTTGTGGCGACCGTCGGCGTTGGCGAGGTTCTGGGCTGGTCGTGGCTTCTCCCTCCGTATGAGTGGAAATTTAACGCCCACGCGACCGCTAACACCCGGGCCATTGCGCTCGATGGAAAATGTTTGCGCGAAAAATGTGAAAAGAACCATGACTTGGGGTACGAGTTCCTGAAGCGCTTCGCTCAGATTGTCGTCAACCGTCTGGAAGCAACCCGGTTCCAGTTACTTGATGTTTACTCGGCACAAAAATGACTGCAGCCGCCGCCCAACTCGATGCAATGGTTCCCTGCCCCGGCGTAGTAAGGCAAGTGGCCAAGGACACGCCGGACACATTTACGCTCACCGTCTCGCGGGAAAACGAGCGCGAGCAGAACGCATTTAAGCCCGGCCAATTCAGCATGCTGTGGATGTTTGGCGTCGGCGAAGTTCCGATTTCAATCAGCGGCGATCCGGCCAACTGCGACCAGTTGACCTATACCGTCCGATCTGTTGGAAAAACCACTGAAGCGCTGGTCAGCCACAAGCCGGGCATGAGCATCGGCATTCGCGGCCCCTTCGGAACTGGCTGGCCCATGGAGGCAGCACGAGGCCGTGAGGTGGTGATCGTTGCGGGAGGAATCGGCTTGGCTCCATTGCGGCCTGCAATATATGAAGTCCTCAACCATCGCGATCTCTATGGCCGACTGGTGCTGCTGTATGGCGCTCGTAGTCCTCGGGAACTGCTCTATCGCAAAGAATTGGCGGCGTGGGCACGGCAGCCGAACACACAAGTCCTGGTCACCGTGGATTACGGCGGCCTGGGCTGGCACGGCAACGTCGGCGTGGTCACGACGCTATTCAAATCCGCGAAACTGCAACCCGCGAATTCTATTGCCATGATCTGCGGACCGGAGATCATGATGCGTTTTGTCACCCGGCAACTCGGGGAATGCGGGGTGACAACCGAATCCACATATCTGTCGATGGAACGGAATATGCAGTGCGCCGTCGGTTTCTGTGGTCACTGCCAGTACGGCCCGCACTTCATTTGCAAAGACGGCCCGGTGTTCCCTTATGCCAAGATCCGACCCTTATTGGACAAACATGAACTCTAAAAGAAAAAACGGCACCAAACGGGCGAACGGTAAAGCGGTCGCTGTAAACAGCGTTACACCGAAGAAGCCGAGGGTTGCGGTCTTCAAGTTCGCCTCCTGCGACGGCTGCCAGCTCAGTTTGCTAGATGCTGAAGACGAATTGCTGGCGATTACCGGAGTCATCGATATCGCCTATTTTCCCGAAGCTTCTCGCGCCATGCTGAAGGGGCCGTACGACATTGGGTTGGTCGAGGGTTCAGTAACCACCGTTCATGATGCACGCCGCATCCAGCAAGTACGTCGTGAATGCAAGACCCTTATCACTATCGGGGCCTGTGCGACCGCTGGCGGGATTCAGGCGTTACGCAATTGGAAGGACGTGGACGAATACATTCGCGTGGTGTATGCCACGCCGCAGTTCATCAGCACGCTGAAGCTCTCGACGCCGATCTCTGAGCACGTCAAAGTAGATTTTGAGTTGCGTGGCTGTCCGATCAACAAGTACCAACTAGTGGAGCTGATTACGGCCACGCTCGCCGGCCGCAAACCCAATATTCCAGCCAACAGCGTATGCATGGAGTGCAAGCGCAAAGGCAATGTCTGCATCTCCGTAGCGAAGGGAATCCCCTGTCTCGGCCCGGTTACACATGCGGGATGCGGCGCATTGTGCCCGAGCTTCGATCGCGGGTGTTACGGCTGCTACGGCCCCATGGAGAGCCCGAACACGGAGTCTCTTACCGCTCAGCTGCGCATCCTGGGCCAATCAGACAATGAAATGATGCGGGCGTTTCGCGGATTTAATGCATGGTCGTGGGAGTTCCGCAAAGCTAGTGAGGAGTGTGAGCACAAATGACGCGCAGTGTCGGACGCACAATTCGAGTGGATACTCTGGCCCGTGTGGAAGGCGAAGGCGCCATGCTCATCAAGATGTCGGGCACCCGCGTTTCAGATGTGAAGCTGCGCATTTACGAGCCGCCCCGGTTCTTTGAAGCTTTCCTTCGCGGCCGACATTTTTCTGAAGTAGCAGATATAACCGCGCGCATTTGTGGAATTTGCCCCATCGCTTACCAGATGAGCGCGGTCCATGCCATCGAGCGTGCCCTGGGAATTCAGATCAGTCCCGAAGTTCGCATGCTGCGGCGCTTGTTTTATTGCGGCGAGTGGATCGAAAGTCATTCATTGCATGTTTACATGCTTCACGCTCCCGACTTCCTCGGCTATCAGGATGCGATTGCAATGGCCAAGGATCACCCGGAAATCGCGAAGCGCGCGTTGCGTCTGAAGAAGATCGGGAATCGTATTGTGAGCCTGCTCGGCGGACGCGAAATTCATCCCATTTCCGCTGCAGTGGGCGGCTTCCACAAGGTCCCGGACAAGAACCGATTGCGCGAACTGGAAGAGGACCTGAAGTGGGCGCTCGACGCTTCCATCGAAACTGTTCGCTTTACCGCAGGTCTGGAATTTCCCGATTTCGAGCAGGATTATGAGTTTGTCGCCTTGCGCCATCCCGGCGAGTATCCATTCAACGAAGGAAGGCTGGTTTCAAACCGGGGACTCGATATAGATGCGGCCGAGTATGAAGACCACTTTATCGAGCAGCATGTAAAACATTCGAACGCGCTGCACTCGGTCCTTCGAGGCCGCGGGGCTTATCTGGTCGGCCCCATGGCAAGGTTCAATTTGAATTTCGATACCTTATCGGAAGTTGCGCGCCAGGCGGCCAGCGACGCCGGCCTGAAACCTCCGGTCAAAAATCCGTTCCGCAGCATCATCGTACGCGCTGTCGAAATCGCATTCGCCTGTGCTGAGGCGCTGCGCATTGTGCGCGAATACGAACCTCCATCCCTGCCGCGAGTGGAAGCGCCAAACCGGCCTGGAGTAGGGTATGCCATCACTGAGGCTCCGCGAGGCATTCTGTATCACCGCTATGCGGTCGACGAGGCAGGCCTGATCGTCACCGCCAAAATTGTGCCGCCGACCTCACAGAACCAGAAGCAAATCGAGGATGACCTGCGCCAATTCGCGCCGCGCGTTGCTAATCGGTCACTCGAAGACGCCACTTGGCAATGCGAGCAAGCCATACGGAATTACGACCCGTGCATCTCCTGCGCCACACATTTCCTAAAGCTCACCGTTGAACAGGAGATAGGTCAGGAGGTAGGTCAATGAGCACTCGAATCGTCGGCTGTGGCAACCCTCACCGGATGGATGACGCTGCAGGCGTGCTTGTCGCCGAGCGTCTGCGGAAATTGGGCGTCTCAGCAGAAATCCAGTCAGGCGGTGCTTTTGAACTTGTTGGAAGCTGGCACGAAGACGATGACATGATCTTGATTGACGCTGTAGTGACGGGGTCTCCGGTCGGAAAGGTTCACGTCTGGGATGGAAATCCTCCGCAGGTCCCCAGTAAGGCGCAGCTTTCGAGCCATGGCTTCGGAGTCGCCGAGGCAATCAACCTGGGCCGCATTCTAAGACTGCTTCCACGCACCTTGCGTGTTTATGGAATCGAAGGCAAAAACTTCGGCATTGGCGAAACTGTCTCGCCGGAAGTCCTGCACGCCGTCGAAGAAGTCGCGCAACGGATTGCGCATCTCCCTCGAGAGGCTTCAGCTCACAGCCTGCAAATCAGCAGTTCGCGCTCGTAAACCAACTCGGGCGGAAGGTGGGCGTGGAGCAGAATAAACAGCTCCTCGTGATCGATGACTTCCCTCTTCCAGGCGACGCGGTCCACTTGTTGTAACTCCTCAAATTTCTCCCGAGGAAAATCCAGCCCGCGCCAGTCCATATCTTCGTAGAACGGAGTCCAGCCGATAGGCGTTTCTTTGGTGCGAGTGCGACCGTGCACGCGATCCACAATCCATTTCAGAATGCGAAAATTATCGCGGAAGCCGGGCCAGAGAAATTCGCCATTCGCGCCCTTGCGGAACCAGTTCACGTGGAAAATTCGCGGCGTCGCGGTAAGCGAGCGCTGCATCTTGATCCAGTGGCGGAAATAGTCGCCCATGTGATATCCGCAGAAAGGCAGCATGGCCATGGGATCGCGGCGTACCTTGCCAACCTCGCCGACTGCGGCCGCTGTCGTCTCCGAGCCCATAGTCGCGCCCGCGTACACTCCCGAACTCCAGTTGAACGCCTGGTAAATCAGTGGAATTGTGTGCGCGCGGCGGCCACCGAAAATTATTGCGCTGATTGGAACACCCGTCGGATCTTCCCACGCCGAATCAATCGTCGGACACTGCCTTGCCGGCGCGGTGAAACGTGCATTGGGATGTGCCGCCTTCGCGCCCGTCCGCTTCGCAATCTCCGGCGTCCACACATTGCCTTGCCAGTCAATGCACTCGGCGGGAGGTTCATCCGTCATACCCTCCCACCAGACGCCGCCTTCGGGAGTGAGCCCGACATTGGTGAAAATGGAATTCTTTGAAAGCGTGGCCATCGCATTAGGATTGGTCTTCACCGACGTTCCCGGAGCCACGCCGAAGAATCCCGCCTCAGGGTTGATGGCACGCAGGCTGCCGTCTGAGTCGGGCGTAATCCAGGCAATGTCGTCGCCCACGGTCGTCACCTTCCATCCTTTGAACGCAGCGGGCGGAACCATCATCGCGAAGTTGGTCTTGCCGCAAGCGCTGGGAAAGGCCGCTGCAACATAAGTCTTTTGCCCATTCGGATCTTCGACTCCGACAATCAGCATGTGCTCGGCCATCCAGCCTTCATCGCGCGCCATGTTGGAAGCGATGCGCAATGCAAAACATTTTTTCCCGACGAGAGCGTTGCCTCCATAACCAGAACCGTACGACCAAATCTCGCGGCTTTCCGGGAAATGCACGATGTACTTTGTCGGATTACATGGCCAGGGAATATCTTTCTGTCCGGGGGCGAGCGGCATGCCCACACTGTGCATGCAGGGCACAACCCGCTTGTAATCTTTGTCGATCTCTTTAAAAACCGGCAGACCAATGCGCGTCATGATGCGCATGTTCACCACAACGTAAGGGGAGTCTGTCAGCTGCACCCCGATCTGCGACATGGGTGAGGCGATCGGCCCCATACAAAATGGAAGCACATACATGGTGCGGCCGCGCATCGAACCACGGAACAGGCCGCGCAGCTTGCGGCGCATTTCGTAGGGGTTTTCCCAGTTGTTGGTCGGGCCGGCGCTATCTCGCGAAAGTGAGCAGATGAAAGTACGGTCTTCAACCCGGGCGACGTCGCTCTTATCGGAGCGCGCCAGAAAACATCCCGGCCAGAGCTCCTGGTTCAGCCGAATCAGCGTTCCCGTGGCGACCATTTCTTCACAGAGCTGGTCGTATTCTTCTTGCGAGCCGTCCACCCAATGAATGGCGGCAGGCTGGGTGAGTTCGGCCATTTTCTCCACCCAACGCAGCAGGTGCTCGTTCTTTGTCAGCGGAACCGTAGAAGTCGCCTGAGTAATAGTCGCCATATGAGTGCCTCCTTATTAGAGTAGGCGCGCCGTCCAATACTGACTTGATCGGCCGCAGAGGAATAACTCTTAATGGTAACGCAGCCGGGGTTGCAGCGTGAAATAGCGCAGGAGGCGGGCGCGCCCATCACGGTCGCACGGCTCAGTTATTCATTCACGCCAATTCCTGCTTTTCCAACGCGCCAACAAACTCACATCGTAATGCGACATATTAAAATGACCCTCCCTCGCACCTGATGCTGCAGAATCAGACGTGGCCTGATTGCCTGCCTCGGTTTTCCGCGTAAGTGAACACAACCAGTTACTAGCAGCACAGATTCGCGCACATCACTCTGCGCTAATCCGGCCCAGCCAATCTCCATTGATTTCAACGCGCTTTTTGCACACCATTTGTACATGGTCCTTTGTGACCGCTTATGCACACCAATCTAAGGTGTTCGTCGGATTGTTGATGCATACTTGCGTTTGTAGCTTGGCAGTGGGGCCCCTCTTAGATTCCTGAAATTTTCCGGCGGCACGAAGTCGCGTTCGTGCAGGCGCTGTGGTGTGGGTTTAGGGGGCTAAATGAAGTACCTCGCGTTGGGGCTACTGGTTTGCGTCTTGGTGTGTGTTCCGCAGGTTTCTTTTAGTCGCGCGCAAGCGGCATCAATTGCCGCCAGTGATCCTGATTTCAGTATCGTTCTCTTCCCCGATACGCAGTACTACCACGGGCAGTACGCGTCCATTTTTAATGACCAGTCGAATTGGGTCGTAAGTCATCGCTCCAGCCTGAACATAAAAGCCGTCATTGGACTTGGCGACATCGTCGACGGCGGCGGCTATCCCGTCGATAGCAGCGGCAACGTCAACGGAAGCTGCGCCAACCTTCCTTCAGCAAATTGGAAGACCCAATGGCAGGATGCGCAGAAGGCGGTCGGCATTCTGAATGGCGCCGGACTTTACTATCAGCCGACCATTGGCAACCACGACTATGACTGCGAAGCTGACAGGCCGCAGCCCCGAAGCGCGACCAATTACTTTCACTACCTCGGGCACCTGGCGCTCAGCCCAACGGCTTACATTTTGGATTCAAACGGAAACCGCACCCCGAACTTTTATAAGACCATGACAATTGGCTCGACCAGTTACATGATCTTGTCGCTTGAGCTGTTCCCTCAGAGCTGGGTGGTGGCGAAAGCCAATAGCTTGATTTCGAGCTTCGGCGGGCCGGTGATCGTGGCGACGCATGCTTATCTTTCCAACGATGGCTCAGGCCCGACTTTTGGCTCCACCTTTCCTGCGGGCTCGGCATATCCGCTGTGTTCCGGTTTTCCCAGCAGCGTGTACTCGTGCCTGAATGACTCGCTGAATTCCTACAAGCCGGTCGGTGGCGGAACTGACGGTATCGCGCTTTGGTACAAGCTCATCGGAGCGCATCCGAACGTTTTCATGGCAGTGAGCGGTCATGTGCGGAATCCGAGTCCGGGCGATTATCCCTTTGTTCCCGATTACAACGGCGTGGGCTACGTGGATTGCAATGTGCAATCGTGGACGACGCTGTGCTCGAATCCCTATCGGCCGATTCAGATTCTTTCCGATTTTCAAGGACAGGGGAACAACGGATACTTTGGCTATGGATACTTGCGAATTCTGACGGTGAGCCCGTCGAAGAAGACGGTTTCTGTATTCACTTACTCACCGTCGATCGCGTCGCACCCGGGCAACTTCCCCTCTGGAATTCCTGCTTATAAGACCGATGCCCATGACCAGTACACCTTGACCTTCCCCAACACCTTCGGCGGACCACAAAAAGAGATCACCCAAATCACCTCTCCTCTCGACGGTAGCCACGTTCCGCGGACGTTCGGGATTTCTGCCGCAGCCCACGGCCCGGACGCGGTAAGCGGCGTGCAGGTATGGGTGGACGGAGTGAAGCAGAAGAATTACACGAGCGGCAGCGCATTACCGAGCGGGACTACGGTTACGCTGCCGGGCTCAGGCGTGCACCGAGTCGCGGTGCAAACTTACGACACAACCAAGGCAGTTTGGGTGAAGTCGGTGGTTTACGTGATGACTCCGTAAGTGTTTGCCAGGAGATTGAAGGCTCAGCCGCCCTATGCCTTGAGTTCCAGTTCCGCCTTTGAAGCGTAATGCGAGTCCACATAGTCATCGAGTATTCCAATGAACTCCTCGACAATTTTGTCGCCACGCAGGGTCGTCATCAGGCGGCCATCCACGTAAACCGGAGCGTTCGGTTCCTCAAATGTGCCGGGAAGCGAAATCCCTAAGTTGGCATGCTTGGATTCTCCCGGTCCGTTCACCACATCGACAACGCGCTTACTTACCAAGTGCCAGGACAGACCGTGAGCCACGCGTTCACTCTCGGTTCCGGCGCCCATTACGTGGTCGCCAAGGGTTGGGACAGATCGGGAAACAATTGGTGGAAGGGTGAGAACATCACCGTGAAGTGGGTATTAGCGTAAGGAGCTCGATGCCGGGGTAGACTGCAAAAGCCTAAGCGGTCACTCCGCCTTCATTTTTGCAAGTGGGCCCTGCTCTCCGCCCTTCAAGCTCCGAAGTTGCATTTCTGAAACTTGGTCAAGCACAAAGCGCGTACGCTGCTCCACCGACACGCGAGGAAGTTCGACCAGCTCATAATTGTACTCAGTGTAAGTTTCTACCATAACTTCATACGTCCGGACCGCTTCTTGAAAATCCTGTTTGCGCTCCCCATCGGGTTGAAAAATCTCCCGCCACGGTGGAGAGATGAATACTCGAGTGTTGTATCGAAAAAGTTCGACCGCATTCTCCATATATTTCGGCACGGGCAGTGCTGATAGACGCACATAGCCGATCGTGTCGACTATGCCTCGATCGAAGAACACGGGGCCGGTCTGCTCTTGTGCCATTCGATAAGACCGCATATCCAACCACAGCATCATTTCAGCAAACAGCATGGGAGCTTGCCATGGAAGAGCTTGGCCTCCAATCGCCGTCTGGTCCTGAATAATGCTCCTTCCCGCTTCTATGGAAGTGACATAGCCAGCGCGCCGCAAGGCGTCAGCCAACGTGCTTTTTCCCGAGCCCGGGCCGCCAGTTAATACAAAGAACCGGTCCGTATCTTTTTTCATTTGATGTGTCTCCGAACAGAAGAATGCGGGCGCGAACTCCTGTACTTCGCAGATAGAAGTAGAGGGGTATCAAAAAAAAGGCTATGAGGAAGGGCTTAGGCTTTCAATTCCAGCTCAGATTTGCTGGCGTAATGCGAGTCCACGTAGTCATCGAGTATTCCGATGAACTCCTCAACAATTTTGTCGCCACGCAGGGTCGTCATCAGGCGGCCGTCAACGTAGACAGGAGCTTTCGGTTCCTCAAATGTACCGGGAAGCGAAATCCCCAAGTTGGCATGCTTTGATTCGCCCGGTCCGTTTACCACGCACCCCATGACCGCGACTTTCATCTCCTCAACACCGGCACGCTGTTCCTTCCACACTGGCATTTGCTCGCGCAGATAGGTTTGAATCTGCTCGGCCATTTCCTGAAAAAACGTGCTGGTTGTTCGTCCGCAGCCGGGACATGCCGTCACCTGTGGTGTAAAACTGCGGATGCCAAGCGATTGTAGAATCTGCTGCGCGACACGGACTTCTTCGGCGCGATCTCCACCGGGAGCAGGGGTCAAAGACACGCGAATGGTGTCGCCAATTCCTTCTTGCAACAGAATCGAGAGTCCTGCGCTCGAGGCAACAATTCCCTTCGCGCCCATGCCGGCCTCGGTCAGTCCCAGGTGAAGTGGATAGCTGCAGCGGGACGCCAGCGAGCGGTAAACATCGACCAGATCCTGCACTCCGCTGACCTTCGCGCTCAAGATAATCTGATCGGGACGCAAACCATATTTCTCGGCAATTGAAGCCGAGTTCAGCGCGCTGACGACCATGGCCTCCATGGTGACTTCGCGCGCATCCTTTGGCTCGGAAGCCCTCGAGTTCTCGTCCATCATGCGGGTGAGCAGCGACTGGTCGAGCGACCCCCAATTCACCCCAATGCGAACCGGCTTTTGATTTTCCACCGCGACTTGCACCATGGTGCCGAAGTTCGAGTCGTCCTTACGGCCCACACTCACGTTCCCTGGGTTAATGCGGTACTTGGCAAGTGCGCGGGCGCACGCGGGATATTTCTTCAGCAGAATGTGCCCGTTGTAGTGGAAATCACCGATCACCGGCACATGAACGCCGCGCTTGTCGAGTTGCTCAACAATGTGCGGGACGGCAGCCGCCGCACCTTCGTTGTTAACCGTTACCCGTACCAGCTCCGATCCGGAACGCGCCAGCGCCGCCACCTGCTCGACGGTTGAAGCCACGTCGGCGGTGTCGGTGTTGGTCATGGATTGCACCACGACCGGTGCATCTGACCCAACGCGAACACTGCCAATCGTACAAGTTACGGATTTTCGCCGCTCAATTGAAGCCATATGGAATCTTCAGTTTAGCAGATGGATAGACGCTTAGCCGTCAGCCTTCATGGATTAGTGGCTCCCAGGCCAGATGCGACGATTCAACGCTCTGGCCAAAATGACGCCGACAAGAATGCCACCCGCTCCGCCCAGGGCAATTCCGAGTAGATAGGCTAGAAGAGCGACCCATGCGAATGAAGTACCCGCGAAGATTTTGGCCGCAAGAGCGAGAACAGCAAGAGACACAAGGAATGCAGACACTATGCCGATCGTCGAAGCCAGGAATATGTACGCCGAAAGGAACCGAAGTCGAGCGAAAAGCAGCAATATCGCACCGGCAATTATGCTTAAAATCCAGAGTGGGACTAGGAAAAAGAATGGCATGGCTTTTATCCAAACAACTCGCTATGTGAACCTAAACGGACTAGTTGTAGAACCTGGGAATCCGGTTTGCGATAAATGAGTAATAAGTCAGGTTTGAGATGGCATTCTCGGTAGTCACGCCATTCGCCGCTGAGGGCATGGTCGCGGTGTTTTTCGCTTAGCAGTCTGTCCGCGGCCAATAGCGACACAATAGACGAGACCAGCGCTTCCAGGTCGCGCGGCGATGCTGGCCCTTATTCTCGCGCCTGAAGTCGCTGCTGAAGGCGCTGGTTCGCTCAATCCTCCGCATTCAGATCCGCCATCAACTCAGAGACGCTGTTAAAGGCAGGTAGTCCACCCTTACGGGCTTCACGCATGGCGGCGGCAGTGGCATGATTTGGTACCTTTACCTCGAAGGGAAGAACCTTCTCCGCTGCTACCCGGGTCAAAAGAACTCGCACTGCATCGGACACAGACAGGCCCATAGAAGCTAGAGCCTTGGCAGCCCGCTCCTTGACCCTTCTGTCAATACGCACATGGACCATTTCTGTAGTTGCGCCATTTCTCATGAGATACATTGTATCTCACTCGATCTAATGCGGTCAATGCCGTCAGCTTGCTAAGCGCCAGCAGAACCTTTTGACGCCTGCCAATTTAGCACGTAAAATCGTGCTACACGTGCTGCACGGAGATCGTGCTATGAAGACGAACATCACATTAAAAGTTGACCGTGATCTGCTGCGCCGGGCGCGAGTTCTAGCGGCGGAGAAAGATACTTCTGTCAGCGCCCTGGTGAGCGAACAACTTGAGAAAGTCGTCCGCGAACGCGAGGGCTATGAGCAGGCAAAACAGCATGCACTGGCTGTGATGAAGAGGGGTTTCAACCTCGGTTATAAACGTCCGTCTTCACGGGATGAGTTACATGAGCGGTAAGTGTTTCGTTGATACGAACATTCTGATCTACGCATATGACTCGTCTTCGGGAAGCAAGCATGCCACTGCCGGAGCGCTGCTCGATCGCCTCTGGCAGAGCGGAACCGGCGTTTTAAGTACGCAGGTGCTGCAAGAGTTCTGCGTCACCATGCAACGAAACGCTCTTCGACGACCTGGGCTCAACGATATTCGCGCAGTCATTTTCGCTTATCTTGCTTGGGAGGTCGTGGTGAACCCTCCTGAGTCCGTCATCACCGCACTTGAAATCGCCGCTCGCTACAAGATTTCGTTTTGGGACGCATTGATTGTTTCCGCCGCCGAGCAGGCGAAAGCCGAAACCCTTTATTCTGAGGACTTAAACGCGGGCCAATTGTACGGCTCTGTACGCGTTGTGAATCCATTCCTCGCGTGACCTGCAAATCACTTCAGCTGATACGTTGCGATACTCCCGTTCGGCCCAACCGCATATACCATACCCTGATGTGAATCGAGCGCGTTCAGACTCAAAGGCTGCAGAAAAGTCCAACCGCGAAGATCATTCACCGACAGAGCGCTCGCAGCACCCACGGCAACAATCGCATCGGTCCCGGCAACATATCCAATCGCTGAGAAATACTTCTGTTGCTGGACCGCGGCCAGCCTCCAGGTTCTGCCGCCGTCATCCGTCAATGCCAGGTTCGCTCCAGCTTGTTCCGGACGTGAATAATCCCCGCCCGCAATCACTCCATGCCGCGCATCTTTGAACGCGACCGAGAAAATTCCTTGAGACGCCGCGCCGTGCACCACCGGAGTCTCAGCAACTCTCCAGTTCGTGCCGCCATCACTCGAATGAAACACACGCGCCGCGCTTCCGCCGGTTACGAACCAGGCATTCTGTCCATTCACCGTAATGCATGAGTTGCTGGCTGCAAACGCGCCTTCGCTGTCGCCCGCTGCAGGCATGCCATTCGGATCAACGTAGCGCCAATGCAGCCCGCCGTCGTCCGTACGCAAAATCTGAAATTTGCCATTGACTGGATCTCCAACAACAATGCCATGTTGTTCATCCGAGAACGCCATGCAGTCGAGAAATCCCTTCGCTTCAGGATTCGTGAACTGCAACTGCCAATGGTTTCCAGAGTCAGCCGTGTGATAGATGCGCGATTTGTCTCCCGGCCCTGCGGCCAGCAGAAACGCGTGCGGGCCGAACGCTTTCACGCCGCGGAAGTCGAGCGATTCAGCGCCCGGAACCTGATGAGCCGCCCAGTTTTTCCCGCCATCGCTCGTGAGCAGGTAAGTTCCGCCTGTGCCACTTGCCCAAATGATGCTCGCATCGACCACACTCACGCCGCGCAGCGATTCTTTAGTGTGGCTTACCTGCATTTGCCACTGTGCAAAAGCGTTTGCAGACAAGAGGAATATGATCGCAAGCCACACGCGGTCAAGAATACAGGATGGGAGCGGACGCGAACGAAAACGGAAAGCAGGTTCCTCGACTGTACGGATCATTCGGCAACGAATGACCCGTTCCGCTAGGTATGACAAGCTAAGAGCTAACAGCCTTTTCTACGGCAGCTTCTGCGCAATCGTCTTCGCAATGTCGTTGTAGATCACAACCGCTGCGAACAGGACCAGGAACACAAACGCAGCCTGATAGATACGCTCTTTGATCGGCATGCTGATGTCGCGTCTTATCAGGGTTTCGATGAACAGCAGCAGAATCACGCCGCCGTCCATGATCGGAATCGGCAGCAGGTTAAAGATACCGAGGTTAAGGCTGATTCCGGCGGTCAGCATGATTAGCGGTAACCAGCCTCTTTGTTGCGCGGCTGCTCCCGCTTGTTGCGCAATCCCGATCGGACCGGAGAAGGTCTGGAGCGTCTTGAAGAAAGTACGATGCTCAAATAATTTTCCCACCAACCCTAAAATCAAGGTCGAAAGCTTTTTATTGTCCGAGAGCGACTGCCTGAATGCATCGGGTAGCGATAGTTTCTTGACGGAAACCTGGTACGAGCTCTTGAACCCGAGGCGATAATGGTCTTCCCGCGCCCCCGGAGTAGGTGCCAGCACCGGCGTGACATTAAAATGCAGCTGGTTTCCGCCCCGTTCGGCCACAACTTCAAGCGGCTTGTCTTTCGTCTGCTGCAGCCTTTCGATCATCACTTGAATCGATGGCACCGGCTCTCCGTCGATGGAGATGACCTTGTCGCCCTCTTTCAGCCCGGCTTTGGCGGCTGGCATACCCAGCTCAATATCGGCGATTACGACCGGGACATTCGGCGCCCACCCGGTCGATCCAGGTTGATCAGTATTGCCTCCCAGTGGCACCACCGTGCCTTCAATCCGCTGAGTCCCGCGTTCGATCACGAATGGCAGCGGCTGGCTCACGCTAACCAACTGTCTCATTTCCACTTGTTCCCAGCTGGGATTGTGCACACCATCAATTTGAACAATGTGATCGCCGGGTTTGATGCCAACTTTTTCCGCGGGAGAATTGTGCTCCACCCACCCCACGACTGCCGGGTCATCCATGTACGCGGCATGCTCGTAGTGCACCATGTAAACGCCCGTCAGCAGCAGGACTGCCAGCAGAATGTTCATGGTTGGCCCGGCGATGGCGATTAAAAAACGGTGCCAGCGCGGATGTGACAGAAATTCGCGCGGATCCCCCGTCCGCTCGTCCATTGGATTTTCGCCGCTCATCTTTACGTAGCCGCCGAGCGGAATGGCGTTGATGCGGTAATCAGTCTCGCCTTTGCGGAAGCCGACCAGCCGTTTACCGAAGCCAATGGCGAACTGCTCGACACGTACGCCCAGCAGCTTGGCCACGGCATAGTGGCCAAACTCGTGGATCAGAATCATGAACCCGAGGATGACGGCGACAGAGATGATTGATATGAGGACAGAATTCAGCATTGTGAATTAATTTTCCCGAAGGCCGGCAGAGGCGGTTACTTTTCGGCCTGATCCGGCTACCCTTTCGCGAGCGCTGGCGCGGGCCTGCTGATCCACGCGCAGCACATCTTTTATAGATTCCAGTTTGCCCACTGGCGTTTCAGAAACCACTTCATCTATTAATACGGGTATTTCCTCGAACCGGATGCTGCCGTCCAGAAACGCCGAAACCGCTACTTCGTCGCCGGCGTTCAGGGCAACGGTTTTGCCGCCTCCAGCCTTGGCTGCTTCAAAGGCCAGCCGCAGACAAGGGAATTTTTCCACGTCCGGAGGGCTGAAATCGAGGTGCCTTAAGTCATTCAGACTAAAGTTCAGCTCGGAAGCTATTCTGTCCGGGTAAGTTAGCGCATACAGGATCGGCAGCCGCATGTCGGTCACGGAAAGCTGCGCCAGAATGCTGCCATCTACGAACTCTACCAGCGAATGGATGGTGGACTGCGGGTGCACGATCACTGAAATCTGCTCCGGAGGCAGGTTAAACAATCGGCAAGCCTCGATGACCTCAAAACCTTTGTTCATGAGCGTGGCCGAATCGATGGTGATACGATTTCCCATCTTCCATGTGGGGTGGTTCAGCGCCTGCTCAACGGTTATATCGGCAAATTTTGACTTGGGCGTATTCAGAAACGGGCCACCGGAAGCCGTGAGCCATATGCGGCGCACTTCGTTCATTTGGCCGCCGCGCAGACATTGGTGCACAGCATTGTGCTCACTATCAATCGGAAGCAGCGGTTTTCCCTGCCGCCGGGCTTCAGCGGTGATGAGTTCTCCCGCAGCCACCAGACACTCTTTGTTGGCGAGTCCGACAGTCTTGCCGGCCTTCACTGCTTCGTAAGTAGCTTCGAGGCCAGCCACACCTACGATTGCGCTGACCACAAAATCCACTTCGGGATGTGTCGCGACTTTTATCGTTCCAGCGGCGCCGTGAACGATCTCGATCCCACTTACACCCGCCGACTTCAGGCGAGTTTTCAAGTTTTCCGCATGGGATTCGAGCGCGACTGAAATCAGCTTGGGGCGCCAGCGCTGTACCTGCTCAAACGCGACATCAAGATTGCGTCCGGCAGCCAGCGTGACCACCTGGAACCGGCCCGGAAAAGATTCAACCACACTGAGAGTGCTGCGGCCGATGCTCCCGGTTGATCCCAAAATCGCAATCTGCTTCATGGGTTTTTCTCAACTGGAGGCAATGGGAGTAGTCGAACTCGCGTGCGGTATAGGTCCACTGTGAGCAATGCCCCTGTTTCCAGTTGATCATGCATTTGCTCTATAGCGGAAACAACCACTGGTCCGGCCAATGACATACTGAGGTTATCCAGCCGAAGCTGTACCACGCTGGGTTTATTCCCGTGTGTTACCGCCAGGATCGAACTGAAGTCTAGGTCGTACGTCAACACAGTGTAGCTGTGTTCTGCGGCAAATCGCATGAGTTCTGAATCAGACGCGTTCGCGGCCCCCACATCCGACCAATGAACCGCTTCGAGTCCGTGGGTGTTCAGAAATTCTATCCAGCGTGGTGACAGATTCATGTCCACCAGCAGCTTCATTTGACGGGGAGAGCAACTTCGCGGTCTTCCGCCAGCCAGGCTGCGTATCGCAGAGCCTGCAGAATGTCCTCGCGCTGCAGATAAGGATAGTCGCCTAACACTTCTTCTATGGTGCGTCCGGCCCCGATTTGACCGACAATCATCCCCACGGTAACGCGCATGCCGCGAATGCACGCCTTACCCCCCATTACCCCGGGCTCTTGGGTGATGCGATCAAATTGAACCATAGCTACCCCGCATGAAACCGAGGATACCACGCCCGTGCCGCACCCGCAGGTCACGTAGTACGCGGAATAATGTCTCCTACTACCTCAATTTCGGGATCAACGCTCCCGTGGATTTCCGGTATTCAACGTACTGCTCGCCAAACGTCTTACGCATGAATTCCTCTTCCATGCGGCTCTTGATCCAAAACCCAAGCCAAAACAGCGCAACCGCAATCAATGCAATTACTCGATCCTGTTGCAGGGCGGTTCCTATAAGCGCCAGCAGAAGCCCCGAGTAAATCGGATGACGCACCCAGGTGTACGGTCCAGTACGAATGAGTTCATGCCCAACCTTGACGCTTACCGCGCTACTCCAATTCGTTCCCAGGTAAAATCTCGCCCAGATTGCAAACCCAATCCCCAGCGCGGTCACAAGAACTGCAATGCTGTCGAGAACCGGGTTTCCAGGAAAGAGACGGGCGCGGCCCCACCCAGAAGTGGCATTGTTATTGAAGAACAGATACGAGCCGATCATGACCGGAACCGCATACAGCAAACGAGAGCTTAGAGGGGCCCGTTCCTGAGTTCGCTTCGTTCTTAACCAGGCAATCAGCCAAACCGCGGCAAAAATCATCCACAGGACAGAGACGATTGAGGAAGTATCCATAATTTCATATTCAAGTACGGGGTTCTGAACGCAGTTGTTCCCCGCCAGACATCACGAGAATGGCATAAATCGGCGCGTCGGGCATTGGCTCTCTAATAGAAAAAATAATTAGGATAGAAACATTTTGGCATCCCGTTTCAATCGCCAGAATCCAAGTCCCTGTAAGCCAACCAGGCGTGGAGTACGGCTAGCATGGCCACTGCCCCGAAGTTCCGCATTGACGTAGACGTCCACAACCTCTTAACACAATCTCCAGAACCGGTCAGAATTCCGGCCCCGAAAGGCTTGACCCTCCCTGAACCGGTGTTTCCGCAGTATCCAGAAAAACTTTCCGATCCCGGACCCGCGATAATTCCCGA
>Ga0075436_100000783_pt1 | contig 21132 bp, 3 predicted proteins | sample RhiMethybrSRZTD5_FD_75303 | JGI IMG/M metagenome (GOLD analysis project Ga0075436, IMG submission 75303) | Populus rhizosphere microbial communities from Tennessee, USA - Rhizosphere MetaG P. TD hybrid SRZTD5 | ecosystem: Host-associated > Plants > Roots > Rhizosphere > Soil | place: USA...
CGTACGGCGAGGTCGCCCGGCGAGCGCGGCGATTGGCCCGCCGGCTCCTTGCGCTCGGCATCGCCCCGGAGGAGCGGGTGGCGCTCTACGCCGGCCGGTCGCCGGAGCTGATCATCGCCTTTCTCGGCATTCTGGCGGCCGGTGCGGCCTATCTCCCCCTCGATCCCTCTTCGCCGCCGGAGCGCCTGGCCTGGATGCTGGCGGACGCCGGCGCGCGCGTCCTGCTGGCCGGGCAGGAGCTGGCTCGCGCGGCCGAGCTGCTGGCCGCGGTCGAGCGCGGGAGCCTGCGCGTGCTCTGGCTGGAGGAGCTGGAGGACGCCGGGGAGCCGCCGGCCTGGCCGCTCCCCGAGGTGCCGGCGGCGAGCCTCGCCTACGTGATGTACACCTCGGGCTCCACGGGCACGCCGAAGGGAGTGGCGGTCACCCACCGCAACGTGGTGCGGCTGGTGAGACCGGCGCGCGGACCGGCCTGTGCAGACCTGGGGCCGCAGCACACCTGGCTCCAGCTCGCGCCGGTCTCGTTCGACGCCGCCACCCTGGAGATCTGGGCGCCGCTGCTCAACGGCGGCCGCCTGGCGCTGTTCCCGGCGCTTTTCCCAGGCGATGGGGCCGCGCCGGACGCGATCGGCGAGGCCGTCGCACGGTACGGAGTCACCTCGCTGTGGCTGACGGCGGGGCTGTTCCATCAGGTCGTGGACCAGCAGGTGGAGGCGCTCCGCCCGCTGCGCCAGCTCCTCGCCGGGGGGGACGCCGTGTCGCCCGCACACGCCCGGCGGGCGCTGGAGGCGCTGCCCGGCCTCACCCTGATCGACGGCTACGGGCCCACGGAAGGGACCACTTTCACGTGCTGCCAGCCGCTGACCGACCCCCGGCAGATCGGACCGGCGGCCGTCTCGGTGCCCATCGGAGCGCCCATCGCCCATGCGCGGGCGTACGTGTTGGACGCCTGCGGACAGCCGGCGCCGCCCGGTGTGCCGGGGGAGCTGCTCATCGGCGGCGAGGGTCTGGCGCGCGGCTATCTGGGGCGGCCGGAGCTGACGGCGGAGCGCTTCGTGCCGGATCCGTTTGCGGACGTCACAGGCCGGTCCGGCGAGCGCTTGTACCGCACCGGGGACCGCGTCCGGCGGCTGGCCAATGGCGCGCTGGAGCTCCTCGGGCGGGACGACGGCCAGGTGAAGATCCGCGGCTTCCGCGTCGAGAGCGGGGAGGTGGAGGCCGCTCTCGCCGCGCATCCGGCGGTGGCCCGGGCGGCGGTGGTGGCGCGGGAGGCGCGGGCCGGCAAGGAGCTGGTCGCCTGCGTCGTGCCGTCCGCGCCGGGCCAGGTGGTGCCGGCGGGCGAGCTGCAGCGCTTCCTGCGCGCCCGCCTTCCCGCGCCGATGATCCCGGCGGCGTGGACCTTCACCGCCGCGCTGCCGCTCACGGCGAACGGCAAGCTGGACCGCCGCGCCCTCGCCGCTCTCGTCGCCGGATCGGCGGCCGAGGTCCGTGCGGCTGCGGCCTACCAGGCGCCGCGCACGCCTTTGGAGGAGCAGCTGGTCGCAGCCTGCGCCGAGACCCTGGGCCTCGCGCCTGAGCGCGTCGGCGTGCTCGACAATTTTTTCGATTTGGGCGGCCACTCCCTCCTGGCGACGCAGCTCGTCGCTCTGCTCCGCCTCCGCTACGGGGTGGAAGCGCCGCTCGCGCTCCTCTTCGATGCCGCGAGCCTGGCGGATCTGGCGGAGCGGATCACCGAACGGGAGCTGTCCGCGACCGAGCCTGCGCTCCTGGAGGAAATGATGGCAGGGCTCGGTGAGGGGATCGCATGAGCGAAGTGAGCGCACGGATCGCCAGCCTGTCGCCCGAGCAGCGGGCGCTTTTCGAGCGGCTGCGCGAGCAGCAGAAGAAGAGAGCGGCGCCGCGCGGCCTGCAGCCGCCGCCGATCCCGCGGCGCGGCCCGGGCGCGTCCTGGCCGCTCTCCTACGACCAGGAGCGGCTCTGGTTCCTCTATTCGCTCGATCCGCTCGACTCGGCGTACAACATCGATTCGGCGTCGCGCATCCGCGGCCGCCTCGACATGGCCGCCCTGAGCCGGGCGTTCCAGGAGATCCCGCGCCGGCACGAGAGCTGGCGCACCGCGTTCCGCGTCGTGGCCGGGCAGCCGGCGCAGGTGGTCGCGCCGGAGATCGTCCTGCCCTCCCCCCTCGTCGACCTGCGGGCGCTGCCCGCGGCGCTGCGCGAGCCGGCGGCGCACCGGCTGATGGTCCAGGAGGCGCGCCGGCCCTTCGTTCTCGAAACCGGGCCGCTGGCGCGGTCGCTCCTCCTGCGCCTCGACGACGACGACTGCATCTGCCAGCTCACCGTCCACCACATCGTCACCGATTGGGTGACGTTCCAGCTCTTCTGGTACGAGCTCGGCGTGCTCTACGAGGCGTTCGCCGCCGGCCGCCCGTCCCCGCTGCCGGAGGTCCCGATCCAGTACGCCGACTTCGCGGTCTGGCAGCGCGGCTGGATGCAGGGCGAGGTGCTGGAGGCGTTCCGCGGCTACTGGCTGGACCTCCTCGCCGGAGCGCCTCTGGTCCTCGACCTGCCCACCGACCGGCCGCGGCCCGCCGTCCAGACCACCCGCGGCGGCCGCGTGGCGGTCCTGGTCGAGCGCGCGGCGGAGCTCAAGAGCCTGGCCCGCCGCGAGGGGCTGACCCCGTTCATGGCGGTGCTCGCGGTCTACCAGGCGCTGCTCTGCCGCCATGCGGGGCAGGAGACGGTCATCGTCGGCTCGCCCAACGCCAACCGCAATCGCCAGGAGATCGAGCGCACGTTCGGGTTCTTCCTCACCCAACTCGCGTTCTGCACCGACCTCGGGGGAGACCCGACGCTGCGCGAGGTGCTGCGCCGTGTGCGCGACGTCGCGCTCGGCGCCTACGCGCACCAGGAGCTCCCGTTCGGCAAGCTGGTGGAGGCGCTGCAGCCGGAGCGCGACCTGTCGCGAGCCCCGATCATCCAGGTCGTCCTGCTGCTCCTCGACGGCTCCGTGCTCGACCAGAAGCTCGCCGACCTCGACCTCGAGCCGATCGACGTCCACGACGGCAATGCCCGCTACGACGTCATGTTCTCCATGTGGGACCAGCCGCAGCGCATCCTCGGCTGGTACGAGTACAACGCCGACCTCTGGGACGCCTCCACGGCGGCGCGGATGGTCGAGGGATTCGACCTGCTGATCGCGGCCCTCATCGCCGATCCCGAGCGCCGTCTCTCCACGGTGCAGGTGATGCCGGAAGCCGCCCGCCACCAGCTTCTCGTGGAGTGGAACGACACGGCGGCGGCCGCGGCCTCCGCGGCGCTCGCGGACATCCCGACCGCCCTCGATCTCTTCGCGGCGCAGGCGGCGGCGCGGCCCGCGGCTCCGGCGCTGGTGCATGGCGGCCAGGTGGTCACCTACGGCGAGCTCGACCGCGGCGCGGACCGTCTCGCCGCGCGGCTGCGCGAGATCGGGATCGGTCCAGGCTCGCGGGTGGGCGTCTGCGTGGAACGCTCGCCGGAGATGGTGGCCGCTCTCCTCGCGGTCTGGAAGGCGGCGGCGGCCTACGTGCCGCTCGACCCTGCGCATCCGGCGGAGCGGCGGGACTTCGTGCTCGCCGACTCGGGGGCCGCCGCCTTGATCGCGGGAGACGGGAGCGGCGCGGCGGAGATCACGCGTCTCACCCCCCGCCCGGCCGCCGCGCCGGCCGCACCGGCCGCGCGGCCCTCACCCGGCGCTCCGGCCTACGCGATCTACACCTCCGGATCGACCGGCCAGCCCAAGGGGGTGGAGGTCCCCCATTCGGCCCTCACCAACCTCCTCCGCGCGCTGGCCCTGTGCTATGCGGATGCCTCGGATGCCGCGGATACCGTCTGGATGGCGGTCACCACGATCGCCTTCGACATCGCGGCGCTGGAGATCTTCCTCCCCTTGACGACAGGCGCGCGCGTCGTGCTCGCGGACCGCGACACGGCGGCCGACGGAGAGCTGCTCGGCCGATCTCTGGCGGCGCACGGCGCCACCCACCTTCAGGCCACGCCCGCCACCTGGCGCCAGCTCCTCGACTCCGGCTGGACCGGCCGCCGCGGCCTGTCCCGGCTGTGCGGCGGCGAGGCGCTGAGCCGCGACCTCGCCGCGCGGCTGCTCGCGCTCGACGAGCCCGGCGACCGCGCCACGCCGCTGTGGAACCAGTACGGGCCGACCGAGACGACGATCTGGTCGGCCGTCCAGCGCGTGGAACCGGACGGCAGGTCCACGGCGGCGGTGCCGCTCGGCCGGCCGCTCCGCAACACCCGGGCCTACGTGCTCGACCGCGGGCTGCGGCCGGTTCCCTTGGGCTCCACCGGCGAGCTGTTTCTCGCCGGCGACGGCGTCGCCACCGGCTACCTCGGCAGGCCCGGGTTGACCGCCGAGCGCTTCCTGCCCGACCCCTTCCCGGCGGCGGCCGGCGGGCGTCTGTACCGCACCGGCGACCTCGCGCGCTGGCTGCCCGACGGCGTGCTCGACTTCCTCGGCCGCGCCGACCACCAGGTGAAGCTGCGCGGCTTCCGCATCGAGCTGGGGGAGATCGAGGCGAGCCTCCGGCGCCATCCGGCGGTGGCGGACGCGGCGGTCCTGCTGCGCGAGGTGAAGGCGGGGGACAGCCGCCTGACCGCCTGGGTGGTGCCCGGCGACGCCGCGGCGCCGCCGGCGGCGGAGGAGCTGCGCGCGGCGCTCCGCGGACGGCTGCCCGAGTACATGGTGCCCGCCGCCTTCGTGGTGCTGCCGGAGCTGCCGCTCACCCCGAGCGGCAAGGTGGACCGTAAAGCGCTGGCGAGGCTGGGGCCGGCCGAGTCGGCGGCGGGAGCGGGGCCGGGACCGGTCGCGCCGCGGAGCCCCGACGAGAAGAGGCTGGTGGCGATCTGGGCCGAGGTCTTGGGGACGGGCTCGCCCGGTGAGCCCGCGATCGGGATCGGCGACGACTTCTTCGCCCGCGGCGGCCATTCGCTGCTCGCCACCCAGCTCGTGCTCCGCATCCGCGACGCGTTCGGCGTCGACCTGCCGGTGCGGGCGGTGTTCCAGGCGCCGACGGTCGCCGCCCAGGCCGAGCTCATCGCGCGGCTGCGCGGCGCCAGTGCCGCGCCCGCGGCCGGCCGGCCGATCCGCCCTCTGCAGCGTCCCTCCCGCGCGGCGCACGAGCTGAGCCCCTTCCGCGCCGCCGTCTCCTTTGCCCAGGAGCGCCTCTGGTTCCTCGACCGCCTGACGCCGGGCAGCGCGGCCTACACCATGCCCCTCGCCCTGCGGGTGCGCGGCGATCTCGACCCGTCGGCGCTGGAGCGGGCCTTCACGGAGCTGGTGCGCCGGCACGAGACGCTGCGCACCACCTTCGCCGAGGAGGCGGGCCGGCCGCAGCAGCTGATCGCCGCGCCCGCCGGCTGGGTCCTGCCGGTCGAGGACCTGGCGGCGTGCGGCGAGGCGGCGGAGGAGGTCCGGCGCCGGGCGCGCCAGGACGCCGCCGTCGCCTTCGATCTCGAGCGCGGTCCGTTGCTGCGCACCCGCCTGTTGCGGCTTGGTCCGGCGGAGCACGTGCTCCTGCTCGCCATGCACCACATCGTCTCCGACCTGTGGTCGTTGGGAGTGCTGGTGCGGGAGCTCGGAGCGCTCTACGCGGGAGGCTCCCTGCCGGCGCTGCCGGTGCAGTACGCTGATTTCGCGGCCTGGCAGCGCGCAGAGCTGCAAGGCGCGGAGCTGGAGCGCCAGATCGCGTTCTGGCGGCAGCGGCTCGCCGGCGCGCCGCCGGCGCTCGATCTCCCCACCGACCGCCCGCGCCCGGCGGCGTCCGGCGTCCGCGGCGCGAGCCTGCCGTTCGCGGCCGGAGCCGAGACCACCCGCGCGCTGGAGGACCTCGGCCGGCGCGAGGGGGCAACGCTGTTCATGATCCTGACGGCGGCGCTGGCTTCCCTCCTGGCGCGCCTCTCCGGCCAGGACGACCTGGTGCTCGGCAGCCCCATCGCCAACCGGCGGCAGCCGGAGGTCGCGGGCTTGATCGGCATGTTCGTCAACACCCTCGCTCTCCGCGTCGACCTGCGCGCCGGGGTCGACGACGGCGGACGCCCCGTCTCCTTCGCAGCGCTGCTGGCCCGGGTTCGGGAAACCGCCCTCGACGCCTATGCACACCAGGACGTGCCGTTCGAAAAGCTGGTCGAGGCGCTGCAACCGCGCCGCGACCCCAGCCGCCATCCCCTCTTCCAGGTGGTGCTCGCGATGCAGAACGTGCCGCTCGGCGCGATCGAGCTGCCGGGCCTCACCCTGGAGCCGCTGGAGATCGAGAGCGCCGCCACGAAGTTCGACCTGACGTTGACCCTGCATTCCACCGACGGCAGCCTCGGCGGGCAGCTCGAATACGCCGCCGACCTGTTCGACCGCGCCACGGCCGAGCGGATCGCGGGAGCGTTGCGCTGTCTGCTCGCCGCCGCGGGCGCTGCTCCCGGCACACCCTTCCGGGAGCTCCCTCTCCTCTCGCCCGTCGAGAAGCGCCAGGTGGTGGTCGGCTGGAACCGCACGGCCGCGGAGCTGCCACGCGGCGCGCTGCACGAGCTGTTCGCGGCGCAGGCCGCGGCGACGCCCGAGGCGATCGCCGTCGTGCAGAGCGGGGTGACCGTCACCTACGGCGAGCTCGCCCGGCGCTCGGACCGGCTGGCCCGGCGGCTGCTGGCGCTCGGCCTCGGCCCCGAGGAGCGGGTCGGGCTGTGCGCCGGCCGCTCGCCGTCCCTGATCGTCGCTCTCCTCGGCATCCTCAAGGCCGGCGGCGCCTACCTGCCGCTCGATCCCTCGTATCCGGCGGCGCGGTTGGCGTGGATGTTGGACGATGCGGGGGCGCGGGTGCTGCTCGCCGAGTGGCGGCTGCCCGACGATCGGATGGCCGAGCTGCTGCCGGCGTTGCGCGAGGATCTGCGGGTGGTCTGGCTGGAGGAGCTGGAAGCCGGCGGGGCGCCGCCGCTCCTGCCGCTGCCAGACGTGCCTGCCGACTCCCTCGCCTACGTGATGTACACCTCCGGCTCGACCGGCATCCCCAAGGGCGTGGCGGTGACCCACCGCAACGTCATCCGCCTGGTGCGCGGGGCGGACTATGCCGCGATGGGCCCCCGGGAGACCTGGCTGCAATTCGCGCCGGTCTCCTTCGACGCCTCGACGCTGGAGATCTGGGCGCCCCTCCTGAACGGCGGGCGGCTGGCGCTGGTCCAGGGCGAGCGGGCGTCGCTGGACGACCTGGGGGACGCCATCGAGCGCCATGGCGTCACCTCCCTGTGGCTGACGGCGGGGCTGTTCCATCAGATGGTGGACCACCGGCTGGAGGCGCTGCGCCCGCTGGCTCAGCTGCTGGCCGGCGGCGACGTGGTGTCGCCAGCCCACGCGCGGCGGGCGCTGGCGGCGCTGCCGGGCCTGACGCTGATCGACGGCTACGGGCCGACGGAAGGCACGACCTTCACCACCTGCCACCGGATGACGGACCCCGGGCGGATCGAGGGCAGGGTGCCGGTCGGCAGGCCGATCGCCAATGCGCGGGTCTACGTGCTGGACGCGGCGATGCAGCCGGTCCCGCCGGGCCTCGCGGGAGAGCTCTACGCGGCCGGTGGCGGGCTGGCGCGCGGTTATCTGGGGCGGCCCGACCTGACGGCGGAGCGCTTCCTGCCGGATCCGTTCGCGGAGCTGCCGGGCGAGCGGGTGTACCGGACGGGCGACCGGGCGCGCTGGGTGGTCGCGGACGGCGCGGAGCGGACGCTGGATCTCCTCGGCCGCATGGAGCACGACGACGGCCAGGTGAAGGTCCGCGGCTTCCGCGTCGAAGTCGGCGAGATCGAAGCCGCGCTCGCCGCGCATCCCGCGGTGCGCCAGGCGGCGGTGGCGGCGCGCGCCGCGCGCGACGGCGAAGGCGGAAACCGGGATCTGGTCGCCTGCCTCGTGCCGGCGCAGCCGGAGGAGCCGGTGCCGGCGAGCGAGCTGCAGCGCTTCCTGCGCGCCCGGCTCCCCGCGCCGATGGTCCCGACGGCCTGCATGCTGATGACCGAGCTGCCGCTGACGCCGAACGGCAAGGTCGACCGCCGGGCGCTCGCCGAGCTGGTCGCCAAGGGCGGAAGCGAGATTCGCGCCGCGGCGGAATATCTCGCGCCGCGCACGCCGCTCGAGGAGCGCCTGGTCGACGCCTGCGCCCAGGTGCTGGGCCTCGACCGCGCGAGCGTCGGCGTACAGGACAATTTCTTCGCTCTCGGCGGGCACTCGCTGCTGGCGATGCAGCTCGTCGCGCAGCTCCGCATGGAATGGGGGATCGACGTGCCGCTGCAGCTCCTCTTCGCGGCGGCGAACCTGGCCGACCTCGCCTCCGCCATCACGGAGCGGGCGCTGCCCGGGGTCGATCCCGAGCTGCTGCAGGAGACGCGGTCCGGGCTGGGGGACGACTCGTCATGAGCGATTTCGCGGGACGCCTGTCTCGCCTCTCGCTCGCGGAACGTGCGCTCCTTTTCGAGAAGCTGCGACGGCGGCAGGCCGCGCCGGGCGAAGCCGTGCCCGCGATCCCGCGCCGCGCGGCCGCCGGCGCGCCGCCGCTGTCCTTCGCGCAGCAGCGCCTCTGGTTCCTCCACCGCCTGGCGCCGCAGGATCCGACGTACAACGTGCCGTTGGCAGCCCTGGTGACGGGGCCCGTCGAGCCGGCCGCGCTGCGCCGGGCTCTGGCGGCGGTCTGCGCCCGCCACGAGTCGCTGCGCACCACGTTCCCCCTGGTGGGCGGCGTCCCCGCGCAGCGCATCGCGCCGGCGATGGACGTGCCGGTTCCGCTGGTGGATCTGTCCCCTTTCGGCCCGGTGGCGAGCGACCGCGTGGAAGCCGAGGTCGACCGTCTCTGCCGCGTTCTCTTTCGCGTGCCGTTCGACCTCGCCGCCGGGCCGCTCCTGCGCGCCGCGCTGGTGCGCCTGGCGCCGGAGCGCCACGTCCTGGTGCTGGTGCAGCACCACATCGTGAGCGACGGTTGGTCGATCGGCATCCTGATCCGCGATCTCCTGACCCTCTACCACTCCTTCTTGGAGGACGCCGATCGGCCGGCGCCGCTGCCGCCGCTGCCGATCCAGTATGCCGACTTCGCCGTCTGGCAGCGGGAGGCGTTGAGCGGCGAGCGTCTGGAACGCGAGGTCGCCGTCTGGCGGCGGCGCCTGGGGGACCTGCCGGCGCCGTTGCGCCTGCCCGCGGACCGGCCGCGGCCGCCGGTGAAGACCTCCGCCGGGTCGGCGCAGCGCTTCCGCATCGCTGCGCCGGAGCTGGCGTGTCTGAATGCAGTGGCCCGCGCGGCTGCGGCGACGCCCTTCATGGTGTTGATGGCCTGCCTCCAGGTGCTGCTCCACCGCACCACGGGGCAGACGGACTTCGCGGTCGGCACGGCGGTGGCGAACCGCAACCGGCCGCAGCTCGAGGACCTGATCGGGTTCTTCGTCAACACCCTGGCGCTGCGCGCCGACACCGGCGGCGATCCCACGCCGCGCGAGCTGCTGGCGCGCGTCCGCACGGTGGCGCTGGAGGCGTTCCAGCACCAGGATCTCCCGTTCGAGAAGCTGGTCGAGGAGCTGCGCCCGGAGCGCGACCCGAGCCGCACGCCGATCTTCCAGGTCGCCTTGTCGCTGCTCAACACGCCGCAGCCCGAGGTCGGGCTCGGCGCGCTCTCGATCGCGGTCCTGCACCCCGAGCCCGGCCTGGTGAAATTCGATCTCGACCTCGACTTCCAGCCTGCTGACGGGGGATTGGACGGCGCGCTCGGCTACAGCAGCGATCTCTTCGATGCCGCGACGGCGATGCGGCTGACCGCCGGCTACCGCGCTCTCCTCGCCGGGCTCCTGTCCGCGCTCCTCGCCGGCCAGGAGCTGCGGATCGCGGATCTGCCCATGCTCTCCGCCGAGGAGCGCCGGCAGCTCCTCGAGGAGTGGAACCGCACCGCCGTCGACGCGCCGCGCGAGGGCTCGCCGGCCGAGCTGGTGGCGGCGGTGGCGGCGGCGCGGCCCGGCTCGCCGGCGATCGTTTCCCCCGGCGGCGTCGGCGGGAGCGTTCGCGTCCTCACCTACGGCGAGCTCGACTCGCGAGCGGACCGTCTGGCCCGCCGCCTGCGCCGCCTGGGAGTCGGGCCGGAGGTGGCCGTGGCGGTCCTGCTGCCGCGCTCGGCGGAGCTGTTCCTGGCCGCGCTCGCGGTGAGCAAGGCCGGCGGCGCCTACCTGCCGCTCGACCCGGCCTATCCTGACGAGCGCATCGCGATGGCCCTCGACGACGCGGCGGCGCCGGTGGCGCTCACCCTGGAGTCGCTCGCCGGCCGGATCGGCGGCCGGCGGACGGTCCTCGCCCTCGATGATGCCGGGAGCTGCGCGGAAGACGAGCGCGAGCCACGGGCGGCGGGCGGCGACCCCGGTGTTCCCGACATGCTCGCCTACATCGTCTACACCTCGGGATCGACCGGGCGCCCGAAAGGGGTGGGGGCGAAGCGCGGAGCGCTCATGAACCTGCTCGCCTGGCACCGGCGCGCGTTGCCCATCACCGCGGACGACCGCGGCACGCTGGTCTCCGGACCGGCCTTCGACGGCGCGGTCTGGGAGCTCTGGGCCCTGCTCACCAGCGGCGCCGCCATTCATCTGCCGGCAGAGGAGGTGCGGCTGTCGCCGCCGCGCCTCGCCGCCTGGCTGGCGCGGGAGCGGATCACGGTCTGCTTCCTGCCCACGCCGCTCGGCGAAGCCGTCCTCGCCGAGCCGGCCGTGGCGACGACGGAGTTGCGCCGGCTCTACGTCGGCGGGGACAGGCTGCACGGCATCGACCGCGGCGATCTGCCGTTCACCGTCGTCAACCTCTACGGCCCCAGCGAAGCGACCGTGGTCACCACCTGCGAGCCGGGGGTGAGGGCGGGGGATGGGCGCGATCCGGCGGTCGGCTGGCCGATCGACAACGCCCGCGTCTATCTCCTCGACGGCCTCCTCCAGCCGGTGCCGCTGGGAGTGGCGGGGGAGCTGTGGATCGGCGGCGAGATCCTGGCGCGCGGCTATCTCGGCCGCCCGGACCTCACGGCGGCGGTCTTCGTGCCCGATCCCTTCACGGCCGTTCCGGGAGCGCGCATGTACCGTTCGGGAGACCTCGCACGCCGCCGTGCGAGCGGCGCGATCGACGTGCTGGGCCGGCTCGACGGCCAGGTCAAGGTGCGCGGCGTCCGCATCGAGCTGGGGGAGATCGAGTCTGTGCTGCGCAGCCATCCCGGGGTGGCCCAGGCGGTGGTGACGGCGCGCGACGGCGACGGCGGCCGCCGGCTGGTCGCTTTTCTCGTGCTCCGGGCGACGGCGGATCTGCCCGCGGACCTCCGTGCCCACCTGCGGCGGCGCCTGCCCGAGGCCATGATCCCGGCGGTCTTCGTGGCTCTCCCGGCGCTGCCGCTGCTCCCGGGCGGCAAGATCGACCGCCGCGCCCTCGGCCGCATGGCGGTGCTGCCGCCCGCCGCGGCGCCGCAGCTCGCCGCGCCGAGGAGTGAGCTCGAAAAAACGCTGGCGCACCTGTGGGCGGAGGTGTTGGGCCGCGAGCGGGTCGGGATCGACGACAGCTTCTTCGATCTCGGCGGGCACTCCCTGCTCCTCGCCCGCTTGCAGACGATGATCGAGGAGCGCCTCGAGCGCCCGGTGCCGCTGCTCAAGCTGATCGAGCATCCGACGGTCAGCGCGCTCGCCGCCTGGCTCGCCGGGGAGCCGGTGACCGTGCCCGCAGGCGGCGGTGGCGCCGGGGAGCGCATGGCCCGGCAGCGCCAGGCCCTGGAGCTGCAGCGGCAGCGCGCCGGGCGGAGGGCCGCGGCCGAATGAACGACCTGGCGCAGCGCCTGGCAGGTCTCTCGCTGCACGAGCGGGCGCTGCTCTTCGAGAGGCTGCGGGAGCGGAAGCTGAACGCTCCGCCGGCGGCGGCGCTGGTACCCGAGAACCGCGGCGCCGATCCGCCGCTGTCGTTCGCCCAGCAGCGCCTCTGGTTTCTCGACCGCCTGATGCCCGGCGACGCGGTCTACAACATCGCGGCTCCTCTCCTGGTGACCGGACCTCTGGACTGCGGCCGGCTGCGCGCCGCCTTCGCCGGCCTGGTGGCGCGGCACGAGGCCCTGCGCACCACCTTCCGGCTCGCCGGGGTGGAGCCCGTGCAGGTGATCGCGGCCGCGGCTGGCGCGGCCTCCGCGCTCCCGGTCGTCGACCTCTCGGGGCTCGGCGAGGCGGCGCGGGCCGGGCGCGCCGAGCAGGAAGCCGCTCGGCTGCGCGACGAGGAGGCCGGGCGTGCGTTCGACCTCGCGGCCGGCCCTCTCGTGCGCACTGCGCTTCTCCGGCTGGCGCCCGACCGCCATCTGCTCCTCCTGACGCTCCACCACATCGTCAGCGACGGCTGGTCGATCGGCGTGCTGGTCCGCGATCTCACGGCGCTCTATGAAGGCCGCCCGCTGCCGGAGCTGCCGATCCAGTACGCTGACTTCGCCCTCTGGCAGCGGCGCTGGCTGGCCAGCGAGATCCTGGCGCGGCAGGTCGCTCTCTGGCGCCGGCGCCTGGCCGGGATGCGCGCGGCGCTCGACGTGCCGTCCGACCGCCCGCGGCCGGCGGTGCGCAGCAGCCGCGGCGCGGTGTTGGAGCTGACGCTCGATGCGCGGGTGACGGCCCGGCTCAAGGACCTGGCGCGGCGGCAGGGGGCGACGCTGTTCACGGTCCTCCTGGCCGCCTTCCAGGCGCTGCTCCACCGTTTCACCGGCCACGAGGACCTCTGCGTGGGGACGCCGGTGGCGAACCGCAACCGCCCCGAGGTGGCCGGGCTGATCGGCTTCTTCGTCAACACTCTGGTGCTGCGCGGCGACCTGTCGGGCGATCCCGGGCTGGGAGAGCTGGTGAGCCGGTTGCGCGAGGTGGCGGTGGAGGCCTTCGACCACCAGGATCTGCCGTTCGAAAAGCTGGTGGAGGAGCTGCGGCCGCCGCGCGATCCCAGCCGGACGCCCCTGGTGCAGGTGCTTCTGGCGCTCCAGAACATGCCGCGGGCGACCCTGGCGGCGGGCGGGCTGCGCCTGGAGCCGGCGCCGGCCGAGAGCCGGACCGCGAAGCTCGACCTGTCGCTGGCGTGGGGAGAGGACGACCGCGGCGGCCTCGGCGGTGCCCTGACCTACTCGACCGACCTCTTCGACGCCGCGACGATGCGCCGCTTCGCGGCGTGCTTCGTGCGCCTGTCCTCCGCCGCCGCGAGCGATCCGGAGCGGCGCCTGTCGGACCTCCCCCTCCTCGCCGAGGCGGAGACGGCCCAGCTCCTGCGCGAGTGGAACGACACCCGGCCCGCCCCCGGCGCGGCGGCCACGCGGGCGCCGCTGCACCTGCGGTTCGCCGCGCAGGCGGCGCGGACCCCGGAAGCCGCAGCGGTCGAGACCGCGGAGCGGCGCTGGACCTATCGCGAGCTGGAGCGCCGGACCGGCCTCCTGGCGCGCCGGCTGCGCGGTTTGGGGGTCGGCTCCGAGGTCGTCGTGGCGGTACAGGCGGACCGTTCTCCCGCGCTGGTCCTGGGCGCCCTGGCGGTGTGGGCCGCCGGCGGTGTCTACCTGCCGCTCGATCCCGCGCATCCCCGCGAGCGCCGGGCCTGGACGCTGGCCGATGCCGGGGCGGCGCTCCTGCTCGCCGCGGACGGCGACGAGGCGCCGCCGTTCGCGGGGCCCATCCTGCGCCTGGACGACGATCCGCCCGGGTCCGCCGTCCCGGCCGCCGGTCTGCCGGCCTGGGAAGGCGCGTTCGACGCCCTCGCCTACGTGCTCTACACCTCCGGCTCGAGCGGGCGGCCGAAGGGGGTCATGGTGCCGCATCGCGCTCTCGCCAACATGGCGGCCGAGACGGCGCGCTTCGGCGCCGGGCCGGGGAGCCGCGTCTTGCTCTTCGCGTCGCCGGCCTTCGATGCCTCCCTCCTCGATCTGGCCCTGGCCCTGGGCTCGGGGGCCACGCTCGTGCTGGTGCCCGGGCGCGAGCTGCCGGGCCTCGCCCGCCTGCTCGGCGAGCGGGCGATCAGCCATCTGCACCTGCCGCCCTCGGCGCTCGCCGCCCTGACGGCTCCGGATACCGCGCTACCGCCGGACAGTCTGTCTTGCGTGATCCTCGGCGGCGAGCCGTGCCCGGAGCAGCTTGCGGACCGGTGGGGGAGGGGACGCCGGCTGTTCAACGACTACGGTCCCACCGAGGCGGCGGTGTTCGTCTCCGTCGACGAGCGGAGGGATGGGCGGCTGACCACCGGGAGGCCCATCGCCGGCGTCGCGGTCCATCTGCTCGACGGCCGGTTGCAGCCGGTGCCGATCGGCGTGCCGGGCGAGGTCTGTCTGGCCGGCGCCGGGCTCGCCCGCGGCTACCGGGGGCGGCCCGACCTGACGGCGGAGCGTTTCGTGCCGCATCCGTTTGCCGGTCGCGAAGAGGGCGGCTCCCGGCTGTACCGCACCGGGGACCTGGCGCGCCGATGGCCGGACGGCAGCCTCGACTTCCTCGGCCGCATCGACCGCCAGGTCAAGATCCGGGGAACACGCATCGAGCTCGGCGAGGTCGAGGCGGCGCTCGCCCGCCATCCCGGCGTCCGGGAGGCCGCGGTGATGGCGCAAGGTAGCGGAGCGGACGCGAGCCTCGCCGCCTGGGTCGTGCCCGTTGCCGGCGCGGAAGGCACCGAGCTCACTCCGATGGCGCTGCGCGCTTTCCTGCGCGAGGCGCTGCCGGCGCCCATGGTGCCGGCGGCGCTGTCTTTCGTCGCGCGGCTCCCCTTGACCGCGAACGGCAAGCTGGATCGCTCGGCCCTGGCGCAGCTCCAACCGGCGGGAGAGGCGCGGGAGCCCAGTCCGGGAGCGCCGCCGCGCGGCGAGCTGGAACGCACGGTGGCGGCGGCCTGGAGCGACGTGCTCGGGCCGGGGAGGGCGGAGGCGGTGGCGCGCAACGTCAGCTTCTTCGACCTGGGCGGGCATTCGTTGCTGCTCGCGCGGGTGCAGACGCTGCTCGCCGAGCGGCTCGGGCGCGAGGTCCCCTTGCTCAAGCTGTTCGAGCATCCGACCGTGGAGGCGCTGGCGGCCTGGCTGGAAGTCCCTGACCGCGCCGCCGCGCCCACCGCTCCGACCGCGGCGAGCCGCGAGCGCGCCGAGCGGCAACGCCAGGGTCTGGAGCGCCAGCGGCAGAGGGCCGTTCACGGGAGGGCGCCATGACGGATGGGCGCGACAGCCCCGCGGAGGGCCTGGACATCGCGGTCATCGCCATGGCCGGGCGCTTCCCGGGCGCTCCGGACGTCGAGCGCTTCTGGGAGAACCTGCGGGCGGGCGTCGAATCGATCCGCGTCTATTCCGCGGATGAGCTGATCGCCCTCGGCGCCGATCCGGCTGTGGTGCGCGACCCGTCGTACGTCCGGGCGGCCGCCCTTTTGCCCGAGGTCGACCTCTTCGACGCCGGCTTCTTCGGCTTTTCGCCGCGCGAAGCGGAGATCCTCGACCCCCAGCAGCGCCTGTTCCTGGAATGCGCCTGGGAGGCGCTCGAACGAGCGGGCTACGACAGCGAGCGCTACCCGGGTCTGATCGGCGTCTATGCGGGCAGCGGCACCAACGAGTACCTGCTCTTCCACCTGCTGCCCGGCCTGACCGACCTGCACAGCGTCCTGCCGCTCACCATCGGCAACGAGAAGGACTTCCTGGCCACCCGCGTCTCCTACGAGCTGGACCTCAAGGGACCGAGCATCAACGTGCAGACGGGCTGCTCCAGCTCGCTGGTGGGCGTCCACCTGGCCTGCCAGTCGCTCCTCGCCTACCAGTGTGACATGGCCCTCGCGGGCGGCATCTCGCTTCAGTTGCCGTACGTCCCCGGATATCCGTATTCGCCGGGGGGAGTGCTGTCGCCGGACGGCCACTGCCGCGCCTTCTCGGCGGCGGCCCAGGGGGCGGTGGCCGGCAGCGGCCTGGGGATCGTCGTGCTCAAGCGCCTGGCGGACGCCTTGACGGACGGCGACACCATCCACGCGGTGATCAAGGGCTCCGCGCTCAACAACGACGGCGCTTCGAAGATCGGCTATACGGCGCCGAGCATCGAGGGCCAGGCGCGGGTGATCGACATGGCGCAGGCGGCGGCCGCGGTGGATCCCCGCACCATCACCTACGTCGAAGCGCACGGCAGCGGCACGCCGCTCGGCGATCCGATCGAGGTGACGGCGCTCACCCGCGCCTTCCGCGCCGGCACCCAGGACCGCGGCTTCTGCGCGCTGGGCTCGGTGAAGACCAACGTCGGCCACCTCGACACCGCCGCCGGCATGGCCGGCCTGATCAAGGCCGTGCTCGCGCTGCGCCACCGGCAGATCCCGGCGACCCTCCACTTCGACCAGCCGAACCCGCAGATCGACTTCGCCGACAGCCCGTTCTTCGTCAATTCGCGGCTGCTCGATTGGCCGCTTGGCGAGACGCCGCGGCGCGCCGGAGTCAGCTCGTTCGGGATCGGCGGCACCAACGCCCACGTGATCCTCGAAGAGGCGCCGTCCGTCGCGCCGTCAGGGCCGCCGCGCCCCTGGGACCTCATCGTGCTCTCGGCGCGCAGCGCCGCGGCTCTCGAGCGCGCCACCGACGACCTCGCCAGCCACCTCGAGCGGAATCCCGGCGAGAATCTCTCGGATTTCGCCTGGACGCTTCAGATCGGCCGCCGCCGCTTCCTCCACCGCCGGGCGTTGGTCTGCCCGGGAGATGACCCGCAGGCGGCCGCGACGGCGTTGCGCACGCGCGATCCGCGCCGGCTGCTCGGCGCCGTCGAGGAAGCCGGCGACCGGCCGGTGGCCTTCCTCTTTCCGGGCCTCGGCGACCACTACCCGGGGATGGCGGCGGGGCTCTACCGCGACGAGCCGGTCTTCCGCCGCGAGATGGACCGCGCGGCGGAAGTCCTCGCGCCGATCCTCGGCCTCGACCTGCGCGCCGTCCTGTTCCCGGCCGGTGAAAACCATGCTTCCGGTACCATGGGCGTCGACCTCAAGGCCATGCTCGGCCGCGGCGCTCCGCGCGAGCCCCTGGCCGCTTCACCCCTCGTGCGCACCGCGGTGGCGCAACCCGCCGTGTTCGCCGTCGAGGTGGCCCTCGCCCGGCTGTGGATGAGCTGCGGGGTACGGCCGGCGGCGATGCTCGGCTACAGCCTCGGCGAATATGCCGCGGCCTGCGTCGCCGGCGTCTTCTCCCTGGAAGACGGCCTGCGGCTCGTGGCGGAACGCGCGCGGCTCATCGAAGAGCTGCCGCCCGGGGCCATGCTCGCGGTGCCTCTCCCCGAGGGCGAGGTGGCGGCCGGGCTCTCCCCGCGGCTGTCCATCGCCGCCGTGAACGGTCCCGGCCTCACCGTCGTCGCCGGCCCTCCCGAGGAGGTCGAGGCGCTGGCGCGCGGGCTCGGAGGCCGCGGCGTAGTGACGCGGGAGCTGCCCACCACCCACGCCTTCCACTCCTGGATGATGCAGCCGATCGCCGGCGCGGTGGGCGAGATGCTCGCCGGCGTGCGCCTGCAGGCGCCGTCGATCCCCTACGTGTCCGACGTGACGGGGAGCTGGGTCACCGCGGCGCAGGCCACCGACCCGGCGTACTGGGTCACTCACCTGCTGCGCCCGGTACGCTTCGGGGCGGGAATCGCCGCGCTGGGCAAGGACCCGGCGCGGGCGCTGCTGGAGGTCGGCCCCGGGCAGAGCCTGGGAAGCCTTGCCCTGCAATCCCTCGATTCGATCGAGCATCCGGCGGCCGGCGGCGGCAGGATCGTGGCCGCGTCGCTCCGCCACGCCTACGAGCGCCAGCCGGACGGCGCCTTCCTGCTCGGCGCGCTGGCCCGGCTCTGGCTCGCCGGCTGCAAGATCGGCTGGGCGGGGCTCCACGAGGGCGAGCGGCGGCTGCGGGTGCAGTTGCCCACCTATCCCTTCGAGCAGCAGCGCTATTGGGTCACGGCGCCGGCCGGCGCGGGACTGCCCGAGGTCGCTGCGCCGCGGGCCGCCGCGGCTGCGCGCCACGGCCGGCCGGCGCTGCGCAACGCGTTCGTGCCGCCGGCCTCCGAGCTCGAGCGCGCGGTCGCTGCGCTCTGGGAGCGGCTGCTCGGCATCGCCGGGATCGGCCTGCACGACAACTTCTTCGAGCTGGGAGGCCACTCGCTGCTCGGCACGCAGCTTGTCAACATGTCCCGGGAGGTGCTGGGCGTCGACCTGCCGCTCGACGCGCTGTTCGCGACGCCGACGGTGGCGGGGATGACCGCGGCGGTGGCCGCCGCCCGCGAAACGGCGGGCGCCGGCGACGGGGCCGGCGGATCGCCCCCCCTCGTCGCGGTGCCGCGGGACGGCGGGCTGCCGCTCTCGTTCGCGCAGGCGCGGATGTGGTTCCTGCACCAGCTCGAGCCCGCGTCGCCGGTCTACAACATCCCGTTCGCCGTGCGCTTGAGCGGCGCGCTCCGACCGCCGGCGCTCGTCGCCGCGGTGCGGGAGGTCGTCCGCCGCCACGAAACCCTGCGCACCACCTTCCCGGCGGCCGGCGGCTCGGCGTCGCAGGCGATCGCGCCGGCAGCGGAGGCGGCGCGGCTCACCGTGCCGGTCGTCGATCTCGGAGGGCTCCCCGAGGCGCGCCGAGCCCCGGAGCTGGAGCGTCTCGCCTCCTTGAACGCCCGCCTGCCTTTCGACCTCGCGGCCGGTCCGCTCCTGCGGGTGACGCTGGTGCGGATGGCACCCGCCGACGGCGACCATGCCCTGCTCCTCAACATGCACCACATCGTCTCCGACGGCTGGTCGGTCGGCGTCTTCCTCGGCGAGATGGCGGCTCTCTACGAGGACTTCCGAGGCGGGCGGCCGGCGTCCCTGCCGCCGCTCGGGCTCCAGTACGCCGACTTCGCCGACTGGCAGCGCCGCTGGCTGCAAGGCGGCGCGCTGGAGCGCCTCCTGGACTACTGGCGGCAGCGGCTCGCCGGCCGGCCCGCGGCGCTCGACCTGCCCTTCGACCGGCCGCGGGGCGGCCCGGGCGGCGGGACGGCAGGCGAGCGCTCGCTCGTCCTCCCCGCCGCGGTGATGGCGCCGCTGCGCTCGCTGGCCGAGCGCCAGGGCGCCACCCCGTTCATCGTCCTCCTCGCGTTGTTCGCCGCCGTCCTCGCCCGCTGGTGCCGGCAGGACGACATCCTGGTGGGGACGCCCACCGCCAACCGCACGCGGGCGGAGATCGCCGGGCTCATCGGATTCTTCGTCAACACCCTCGTGCTGCGCTCCGACCTGGCGGGAGATCCCACGTTCCGGGAGCTCCTCGGCCGGGCCGGCGAGAGCGCATTGGGCGCTTTCGCCCACCAGGACCTCCCGTTCGAGAAGCTGGTGGAAGAGCTGCATCCGGAGCGCGCCCTGACGGTGACGCCGCTGTTCCAGGTGATGCTCGCCTACCAGAACGCGCCGCTGCCGCACATCGAGCTGCCCGCGCTCACCCTGGCCGGGATGGCGTCCGGCACCGCGGCGGCCATGTTCGATCTCACGCTCACCGCCGGCGAGATCGCCGCCGGCCCCGCGGCCGGCGGCCTGTCGCTCGCCCTCGCCTACGGCCGCGAGCGGTTCGCGGAGACGACGGCGGAGCGCATGCTCGGCCATCTGGGGCGGCTCGCGGCGGAAGCGGTGGCGGCGCCCGACCGCCGGCTCTCCGCTCTCCCCATGCTCGCCGCGGAAGAGCGCTTCCAGCTCCTCGCCGAGTGGAACGACACGGCGCGCTCCTCTGCCGCCTTGCCGTTCGTCCACGCGCTCGTCCTGGCGCGGGCGGCCGAAGATCCCGGGGCCCTTGCCGTGGCGGTGGGAGACGGTTCTCTGACGTACGGCGAGCTGGCGGACAAGGCGGGCCGGCTGGCGGGCCTGCTGCGCGGGCTGGGGGTGGGCCCGGACGTCCCGGTCGCGCTCTGCCTGGAGCGCTCCACGGCGCTCGTGGTGGCGGCGCTCGCCGTGCTCGCGGCAGGGGGAGCCTACCTGCCTCTCGACCCCGGCTCGCCGGCGGAGCGTCTGGGCGTGATCCTCGCCGAGGCGGCGGTGCCGGTCGTGCTGACCTGCGAGGCGCTCCGCCGGACGCTGCCCGATCCCGCGGTCTCGGGAGCCCAGGTGCTTACGCTTGACGCCCTCGATCTCGCCTCCCTGCCGCGGGCGGAGATGCCACTGCTTTCGCCAGACAACCTGGCGTACCTCGTCTACACCTCCGGATCCACCGGCGTGCCGAAAGGGGTCGAGCTGACGCACGGCGCGCTGCTCAACCTGCTCGCCTGGCACTGGAGCACGTTCGGCACGCGGAACGGAGACCGCGGGACGCTGGTGGCCTCGCCCGCCTTCGACGTCTCGGTGATGGAGATCTGGCCGCTGCTCGCCGCGGGAGGCAGCGTGCACGCGCCGCGCGAGGAGACGCGCCTTTCGCCGCCGGCCCTCGTCGACTGGCTGGCGCGCGAGCGGATCACGGTGGGCTTTCTCCCCACTCCGCTCGCCGAAGCCGTCCTCCGGGAGCCTCTTCCCGCGGGCCTTTCTCTGCGCGAGCTGCTCACCGCCGGCGACAAGCTCCAGCAGCCGCCGCGCCAGCGCCTCCCGTTCCGTCTCCACAATCTGTACGGACCCGCCGAATGCACGGTGATCTCCACCGGGATCACCGTCGCGCCGGACCCCGCGGGAGGCGCGGCGCCGCCCATCGGCCGGCCGATCGACAACACCGCGGTGCACCTCCTCGATCCCGCGCTCGCCGCGGTGCCGATCGGCGTCGCCGGCGAGCTGTGGATCGGCGGCGCCGGGCTGGCGCGCGGCTACCGGCGGCGGCCGGAGCAGACGGCGGAGCGCTTCGTGCCCAGCCCGTTCGCGCCCGGGGAGCGCATCTACCGTACGGGCGACCTCGCCCGCCTGCGCACGGACGGCGTCCTGGAGTTCCTCGGCCGGCTCGACCACCAGGTGAAGGTGCGCGGCTTCCGTATCGAGCTGGGGGAGGTGGAGGCTGCCATCGCCCGGCTGCCCGGCGTGGCGGCCTGCGCGGTGGCAGCCCGCCGCCAGCCGCCGGGAGATCTGCGCCTCATCGCCTACGTGGTGGCCGCGGCCGGCGGCGCCACGGTCGTCGAGCTGCGCCGCGGCCTGCGCGCCCGGCTGCCCGAGCACAT
>Ga0075436_100000785_pt1 | contig 21078 bp, 22 predicted proteins | sample RhiMethybrSRZTD5_FD_75303 | JGI IMG/M metagenome (GOLD analysis project Ga0075436, IMG submission 75303) | Populus rhizosphere microbial communities from Tennessee, USA - Rhizosphere MetaG P. TD hybrid SRZTD5 | ecosystem: Host-associated > Plants > Roots > Rhizosphere > Soil | place: USA...
TGCAATCCGTCCGGGTACACCTCCCAGCCCATGTCCGTGTGCTGTGCATCCGGATTCCCCACGGTTCGCGGCCCGTCGGGACCGGCCGCGACGATGAAGCGCGAGTAGTTGTTGACGCCAAGGAAATCGACCGGCGCCGAGACCGCCTCGAGGTCGCCGTCGCGCAGGTGCGGCGCGACGAGCTCGTTGCGCTCGAGCAGGTCGGCGGGATAGGAGCCGCGGAAGACGGGATCGAGGAACCAGCGGTTGTCTTCGCCGTCCCTGCGATAGGCCGCCGCCTCGTCCTCGGGCGTGTCGGTCGCCGGGTAGATCTGGGCGAGGTTCAGCGTGATCCCGACTCGTGCATCCGCCGATGCCCGGCGAATCGCCCCCACCGCCCAGCCGTGCGAGAGCAGCAGGTGGTGTGCAACCGCGACGGCATCGGCCTCGCTCGTCCGGCCGGGCGCGTGCAGGCCCCACGCATGCCCGATCCACGCGTAGACCCAGGGCTCGTTGTGCGTGATCCAGTGCCGCACACGATCTCCCAGACGGTTGGCGACGATCTCGGCGTATTCGACGAATGCCTCGGCCGTCTCGCGCGCTCGCCACCCCCCCACGTCTTCGAGCGCCTGCGGCGAGTCCCAGTGGAACAGCGTCGCAAACGGCTCGATCCCGTTCGCAAGCAGCTCGTCGACGAGCCGGTCGTAGAAGTCGAGCCCTGCCTGGTTGACCGCTCCGCGGCCATCCGGCAGCACGCGCGGCCACGCGATCGAGAAGCGGAACGCGTCGAGGCCGAGCTCCTTCATCAGCTTCACGTCGTCGCGGTACCGGTGGTAGAAGTCGCACGCGACGTCACCGGTGTCGCCGCCGCGAACCTTGCCCGGCGTCGCGCAGAACCGGTCCCAGACGCTCTCGCCGCGGCCGTCCTCGTGGACGGCGCCCTCGATCTGATACGACGCCGTCGCGGCGCCCCAGACGAAGTCGGAGGGGAAGGACCTCGGGTCGATGGTCATGGCGTCCTTTCGATCAGGGGCGACGGGGCGGTGACGTGACAACGGGCGGACTGCCGCGGGCGCGCCTCGACGAGCGGCGGCGTGACGTGCGAGCAGATGTCGATCGCGAGCGGGCAGCGCTCGAGGAAGCGGCAGCGGTCGGGCGGATCGACCGCGGCGGCAGCCAGTCCCTTCCGCTCCTCGATGCGACTGGTCTCCAGCCGTCGAGCCGGGTCGGGCACGGCGGCAAGCAGCAGACGCGTGTACGGATGGAGCGGCGCCGCGAGCACCTCTTCGACCGGACCGCGCTCGACGATCTGCCCCGCGTACATCACGAGCAGGTCGTCGGCGACGTAGCGCGCGCTCGCGAGATCGTGCGTGACGAAGAGGAACGCGATGTCGCGCTCCTCCTTCAGTCGCATCATCAGGTTGAGGATTCCGATCCGGATCGAGACGTCGAGCATGCTCGTCGGCTCGTCCGCGAGGATCACCTTCGGCTCGACGGCCAGCACTCGCGCGAGCGCAACGCGCTGGCGCTGCCCGCCCGAGAGCTCGTGCGGGTACTTCGCGGCGATCTCGTGCGGCGGCACGAGCCCGACGCTGCGCAACAGCTCGTGGACGCGCTCCTCCACCTGGCGGGGCGGCACCATCTTGTGGATGCGCAGCGGTCGCTCGACGTGGTACAGGACCGTCTTGACCGGGTTCAGCGAGTCGAACGGGTCCTGGAAGATGAGCTGCACCTCGGAGCGGTAGCGCAGGACGTCGCGCCTCCGGCGGACGCGCGAGACGTCCCCGCCCTCCCAGAGCACCGAGCCGGAGGTCGGGTCGTGCAACCGGGCGAGCAGCCGTGCGACGGTGCTCTTGCCGCTGCCGCTCTCGCCGACGAGCGCTGTGATCGTGCCGGGCCGCAGCTCGAACGAGACGTCGTCGACCGCGTGCACGCGCGCGAAGTGCTTCGTCAAACCCCGGACTTCGAGGGGTGCGAGGGCGCTCATGCGCCCTCCTGCTCGACGAGATGGCAGGCGACGGCGTGGCCCGGCGCGACCTCGCGCAGAACGGGGCGCTCGGTCGTTTGGCGCAGGTAGAGCGCGTTGTCGTCGGGAGCGCAGTGCGGGCAGCGCGGATGAAAGCGGCAGCCGCTGGGCGGGTTCCGGAGGTCGGGCGGCGAGCCCGGAATGCCCGTCAACCGCTGCATCGGTCCGCTCAGTGGCGGGAACGACCGCAACAGACCCTGCGTATAGGGATGCTGCGCGTCGGTTCCGAGCCTCTGAGCCGCCGCGCTCTCCACGACCTCGCCCGCGTACATGATCGCGATGCGATCGGCGAACTCGAGCAGCAGCGAGACGTCGTGGGTGATGAAGAGGACGGCGAAGCCGAAATCCCGTTTCAGCGCCTCGACCTGCTGCATGATCTCGCGCTGCACGACCACGTCGAGCGCCGTGGTCGGCTCGTCGAGCACGATCAGCTCGGGATTGAGCGAAAGCGCGATCGCGATGATCACGCGCTGCCGCATCCCGCCCGAGAGCTGATGCGGGTAGGAGCGGATGCGGTCCGGGTCGATGCCGACGAGCTCCAGCAACTCCTGCGCCTGGCCGAGCGCACGTTTCTTGTCGATGCGCTCGTGCGCACGCATCGCGTCGACGAACTGGTCGCCGACTCGCATCACGGGGTTGAGGGCGTTCATCGCGCTCTGGAAGACCATCGAGACGTTCCGCCACCGGAACCGGCGCATGTCCTCGTCGCTCTTGCCGACGAGGTCCTCGCCTCGGAAGACGATGCTCCCGCCGGAGATCCGGCCCGGCGGCCGCAGGATCTGCATCACGGCGTTCGCGATCGTGGTCTTGCCGCAGCCCGACTCACCTGCAAGCCCGAGGATCTCGCCCTCGTGGACGGTGAGGTCGACGCCGTCGACGGCGCGGGCACGCCCATAGTCGACCGTGAGGCCGCGCAGCTCGAGTAGCGCAGGGGCGCTCGTGCGGGTCTCGACCGGAGCTTCCATCAGAGCCGTCATGTTGACGCGCGCTCCGTACGCAGTCGCGGGTTGCTGATCTCGTCGATGCCGGCGAGCAGCAGCACGAGCCCGAGCACCGTGAAGGCAAGCGCCGCACCCGGGAAGAAGAAAGGCCACCACTCGCCCTGCAGGACGGTGGAGTTGACCTGCGCCCAGTAGAGCGTGATGCCCCAGCTCGTGCCGGTCATGTTGCCGAGCCCGAGGAACTCGAGCCCCGCGTCGACGAGCAGCGCGATGTAGAAGACGAGGACGAAGCCGGCCGCGATGCGGCTGATCATGTTCGGCATGAGCTCGGCGAAGACGATGCGGCGCGTCGACTCGCCGCTCGACTTCGCCGCCAGGACGAAGTCCCTGTTCCTCAGCGACAGCGCCTGCCCGCGCAGGATGCGCGCCTCGAACGCCCAGAGGACGGCGGCAAGGACGACAACCATCGTCCATGTGCCGCGCTGCTTCATGAAACCGGAGATCACGACGAGCAGCGGGATCGCCGGAATGACGAGGAAGACGTTGATGAAGAAGTTGATGATCTCGTCGACGATCCCGCCGGAGTAGGCGGCGGTCACGCCGAGCGTCGCCGCAAGGGCGGTGGCAAGGAGGGCGGCCGCGAAGCCGAGCAGGAGGGAGCGGCGGGCGCCGAGCGCGACTTGCGAGAAGATGTCGCTGCCCTGGTCGGTCGTGCCGAACAGGTGGTGCAACGACGGCGCCTGTTTCGTCGCGAACAGGTTGAAATCGTTGGGGTGCGCGACCGAGATCAGCGGCGCGATGAGCGCGAAGATCACCATCGACGCGACCATCAACATGCCGATGCGCGACTTGCGGTTGTGCCACAGGAGCAGCAACCAGCCCGGGACGCGCACCCGCCCGCGTACGCGCGCCGGCGGGGCGGCGAGCGGGAGGTCGATGGTCGGGTCGAACTGCGACATCAGGCGCTCCGCAGACGCGGGTCGAGGACCAGGTTGAGAACGTCCATCAGGAGGTTGGCGAGGATCACGCAGATCGAGAGCACGACGAGAATCGCCTGCGCGAGCGGGTAGTCGTTACCGAGCACGGCCTGCTGCAAGGTCAGGCCGGCGCCCGGATAGCTGAAAACGAACTCGATGAACACGAGGCCGCCGATGGCGCTTGCGAACAGCGGCGCGAAACCGTTGAGCGGGGGCAGGATTGCGTTTCGCGCTGCGTAGCGCGTCATCACGCGGCGGTCGGGGAGGCCCTTCGCCTGAGCCATCAGCACGTAGTCCTCGCCGATCGTGTTGACCATCACCGTGCGCATGTTCAGCACCCAGCCGCCGGTGAACGCGGCGAGGATCACCAGGATCGGCAACTGGGCGTGGCGGAAGGCACTGGAGAGGAACGTCCAGTTGAACCCGGGGGTGATGCCGCTGTCGTAGGCGTGCTGGATCGGGAACCAGTGCGCCTTCAGCCCGAGGAAGTAGAGGCCGAGCAGCGCCGTGAAGAACGCCGGCAGTGCGCTGAGGGCCATGAACACCGGAACGACGACGTTGTCGACGACACGGCCGCGGCGCCACGCAGCGACCATCCCGATCGCAGTGCCGAGGACGAACGCCAGGATGAACGCCACCCCGACGAGGAACAGCGAGTACGGCAGCGTCCGCCCCACGACCTCGGAGACCGGTGTCGGATAGTTGGAGGTCGAGATCCCGAAGTTGAAGTGGGCGATCCGGCCGAGATAGACGACGTAGTCATGCCAGATCGAGCTGTGCGTCCCGCCGAGCAGAACCTCGAACTCGTGCACGATCCCCGGATTGCCCTGGATCTGCGCCGGCGTCAGGTGCGCCAACAGACCTGCGACCGGATCGCCGGGCATCAGCCTCGGCAGCAGGAAGTTGATCGTCAGCGCGACCCAGATCGCGAAGACGTAGAAGGCGAGCCTACGAGCGAACCAGCGCATACAGCCTCCTGAGCGTAGACCGGCGGGCGACGAGGAGGGGCCGCCCGCCGGTCATAGGCCTTCGGGGGTTAGGCCCCGCTCTTACCGCCCGGACAGATCTTCGTGAACGAGAGGATGTTGTCCGGGAAGGTCGTGAAGATCGGATCGCCGTAGAAGTTCTTCGCGTTCGCGAAGCAGTGGAAGTACCTGGTGCTGTACGTCGACCACCGCGGTCCCACGAAGAGCGGGATGATCGGAAGGTGCTGGAGGAACGTCTTCTCCAGCTTCGTCGCGATCTGATGCTGCTTGTTCGGAGCGAACGTCACCTTCCACTGGTTCAGCTGGGACGTCGCGGTCGCATCGCTGAAGTGCTCCCAGTTCCCCGTCGACGAACCGTCCTGCCCCTTGGGGATGAACGCGTTCTGCGACAGGTTCGCGTAGAGGTAGCCGTAGGGCGAGCCCGTCGAGGCGACCTGCCAGAGCAGCGTCGGGAACCTCGTCGCGTACGCGCTCGGGTACCAGGCGCCCCAGTCGGGCTCCAGCGCAACGTTCGAGTTGATGCCGATGTCACGCAGGTTGCGCGTGATGATCTGGTTCGACGCGACCCAGTCCGACCAGCCCGAGATGACGTGGATGTTCAGCGTCACCTGGTCGCCCTTCGGGTCGATCAGCTTGCTGCCCTTGTATGTGAAGCCGGCGTCCGTCAGCGTCTTCTTCGCTGCGGCCGGGCTGTACGTCGCCATCTGCTTGGCGAGCTTCTTCACGGACGGGTCGGTCACCCACTTCGGGAAGAGGAAGCTGAGGCCGAGCGCATCGGTAGCCGGTGCGTAGCCGTACTCGCCCAGCTTCACGACGGTCTTGCGGTCGATCGCCTGGCTGACCGCCTTGCGGAACGCGGCGATGCTGTAGGGGTACTCGGTGGTGTCCAGCAGGAGCGACACCGGGTACCCGATCTTCGCGTAGAAGGCGTGGAAGTGCTTCTTGTCCTTCGCCTCGTACGCCTGCTCGACGTTCGGGACGAAGTTGTGCGTCCAGTCGACCTGCCCGCTCTGGGCCAGCGCGAGCGACGCGTCGTTCGACGCCGCCTGCACATACTCGAGGCACGCGATCCTCGGCGCGCCCTTCTTCCAGTAGTGCCGGTTCTTGTTCAGCACGTAGTCCTGCGTCGTGAAACGGGCGATCTTGTTGAACGGGCCCGAGCCGACGGGGTTCGAATTCGTGAACGTCGCCGGGTTCGCGACCTTCGACCAGATGTGCTTCGGAAGGACGAACTGCCGGTTCAGGGTCGCCGCGATGAACTGCGTGTCCGGCGTCTTCAGCGTGATCAGCACCGTGTACTTGCCGCGGGCCTTGACGGAGACGATCTCGTTGCTGGCGCCGGTGAGGCCGACCCGGTCCATGATCTTGTCCTGCCGTCCGGCGGTCAGGCTGTAGACGACGTCGGCCGCTGTCAGCGCCTTCCCGTCAGACCACCTCGCGTTGTGCACGAGGTTCAGCCGGAGCGTGCGGTTGCGGTTCGTCCACGAATAGCTGCGGGCGAGCCACGGCTGGGGGCTGGTCTTGCCCAATGGCGTGACCAAGAGCGGCTCGTAGAACGCGCCGTTCACGAGCGTCCCGCTCGGCAGACCGGTCCCGGTGAACGGGTTGAAGTTCCGGGTGAAGGCCCCGTCGCCCGAGCCGGCCATGGTGAGGCACTTGTGCGCCGCCGGAGCCGCGGCGCGGTCCACCGCTGCCGGAGTCGCGGCCGCCACGACGGTCGCGACGATGGCACAAGCCGCGACCGCGGAAACGGCGACCCAGCGGGTGGTACGGAGGGGGAGTCGCATCGGTGCTGTCCTGCCTTTCTCGCCCGCAATCCGGGCGTTAGCAAACAGAGTTTCCGAAAGCGTTACCGGAACCGTTACCACGTTTTTACATTGAGAGTCAAGGCCTTCTTGCCGCAAATTGCGGACAAATGACGTCCAAACTGTTCCGGAACGTTCCGGAACATGCTTCAATGCCCCGAGATGGGGCAGGTGGCATCGAACCGTCTCACGATCCGGCAGATCGCCGACCTTGCGGGCGTCTCCATCGCGACGGTCTCGCGCGTCCTCAACGGCCGCGACGACGTCGCTCCTGAGACCCGCGAGGCCGTGACGAGAGTCATCCGGGAGAACGGCTACACGGCGAACCGCAGCGCGCGCGGGCTCTCGGCCGGCCGGACCGGCCTGGTCGGCGTCCTCGTGCCGCTCATCTACCCCGCGTACTTCTCGTCGATTCTCGCCGGTGCAGCGGAGGCCCTGTCCGAGCTCGACCTCCGCGTCGTCCTCTCGCCCACAGGCCACGAGCACGACCGAGAGGTCTCGCTGCTCGAGCGCCTGATGCACGGCGTGACGGACGGCGCGCTGATCGTGATGCCGGAGGAATCGAGCCCCGAGCTGGAGCTGCTCGTCGACGGCGGCTACCGGTTCGTCGTCGTCGATCCGATCATGCCGCTGGCCGAACGGATCCCGTCCGTGTCGGCCGCCCACGCCTCGGGCGCAGACCAGGCAATGCGCCACTTGCTCGGGCTCGGGCATCGCCGCATCGCGCAGATCACGGGCCCACGCGGCTGGCTTGCGACCGAGGACCGGCGCCGCGGCTACCACGCGGCGCTCGCCTCGGCCGGCATCCTCCCCGACCCGGCGCTGGAGGTGGAGTCGATCCCCGAGATCCCGCCGGGGCGCGCAGCGGCGGAGCAGCTGCTCGACCTGCCGGAACGGCCGACAGCGATCTTCGCCTTCAACGACAACATCGCGATCGGCGCGGTTCAGGCGGCGCGCGAGCGCGGCCTGCGCGTTCCCGACGATCTCTCCGTTGTCGGCTTCGACGACGTCGAGCCGGCCACGATCGTCTCGCCGGCGCTGACGACCGTGCGGCAGCCGCTGGCCGAGATGGGCCGGACCGCGGTCAGCCTGCTGAACCGACTGCTCGTGCGGCAGCGGTTCGAGACGCTCCACATCGAGCTCGCGACGCGGCTCGTCGTGCGCGAGTCGACGTCGCCGCCGCGATCCTAGGATCGGTTGTGATTCACGACCTCGACGTTGTTGCCGTCGGGGTCGAGGACGAAGGCTCCGTAGTAGCCAGGGTGGTAGTGCCGCTCGCCGGGCGGGCCGTTGTCCGCGTAGCCGGCTGCGGTGAGCTCGCGATGGAACGCGTCCACGGTCGCGTTGTCGTCGGTCTCGAAGGCGAGGTGGACGTGCGCCGTCGGCTCGCCGGCCTGGACGACGGAGAAGGAGTCGCCCGGTGACGTGAACTGCACACGGTCGGGCCGTTCCCGGTTCAGCCGGAAGCCGCCGAACCGCGCGACACGGGCGTAGAAGTCTTTCGACGCCTGCAGCTCCGAGACGCGGATCCAGAGGTGATCGATGACACGGCCGGCCGCCGTCTCGTGATGCACGGCTTCGGCGCTGTTGCCGTCGGGATCGAGGAGGAAGCCTCCGTAGTAATCGTCGCCGTATTCCGGCCGCGGGCCGGGGGCGCCGTCGTCGCGGTAGCCCGCTGCCGTTCCCACCCGCCAGAACGCGTCCACGAGCTCGCGCGAAACGGCGCCGAACCCCGTGTGCAGCTTCCTCGTGACCGGGTGATCGCCGTCGGCAGCTGATAGCGAGAACTGCCCCTTCCAGACGGTGTACTCGTCGTCGCTGCCGCTCCGATCGATGCCGATCGTCGGCAGCACGGCGTCGTAGAACGCCTCCGACGCCGCGCGGTCGGACACGCGGATCGTGATGTGGTCGAGGGACACGTCTTAGGGACAGTCCCTGAGACACGTCCTCCAGAAACGGGTAAGTTACCGGTAATGGCAGCGCGTCCGCACGAAGTCGGGACGACTGAGGAGGAGCTCGTGTCGCGCCTGATGCACCTGTTCGCGCGCACACTCGACCATCAGGGCACGTGCCTGCAGACCCTCGAGCTCACCTACGCCCAGGCGAAGCTGATCTGGCGCCTCGAGGCGGGAGACACACCGTCGCTCAAGGAAGCGGCACGCCGATGCGGCGTCGATCCGTCGAACCTGTCGAGCGTCGTCGACCAGCTGATCGAGCGCGGGCTCATGGCGAGCAGGCCGGCGCAGCACGACAGACGCGTGCGCATCGTGCGCCTGACCGGGGAGGGCGTCCGCCTGCGGAAGCGCCTGCTCGCATGCCTCGCGCAGAACCCGGCCACGGGGTCGCTCACCGAGTCACAGCAACAGCAGCTCCTCGAGATCCTCAGGGACGTGGCGTGAGCCGCGACTTCGCCAAGTTCTGGGTCGGCCAGACGATCTCGAATCTCGGGAGCTCGTTCACGCAGTGGGCGGTGCCGCTCCTCGTCTTCCAGCTGACGCACTCCGCCGTGAACCTGGGCATCGCGATGGCGGCGACATTCCTGCCCTACCTCTTGTTCGGCCTGCCCCTCGGAGCCTGGATGGACCGCGTCGACCGCAAGCGCGCCATGGTGGCGCTCGACTCGATCAACGCGCTCGTGATCCTCTCGATCCCCCTGGTGGCGCAGTTCGGCCACCTCGACGTCTGGCTGATCTACGCCGTGACGTTCATCCAGTCGACCGTCTTCATCGCCTTCAGCGCAGGCGAGTTCGCGGCGATCCCGAGCCTCGTGTCGACGGACGACCTCGTCACCGCGAACGGCCGCATCCAGGCCACCTTCTCGGCGGCCCAGGTCGCCGGCCCGTTGCTGGCCGGCGTGCTCGTCTCGTTCCTGCCGCTCGTGTGGGTCATGGCCTTCGACGCGGCGTCGTTTGCAATCTCGGCAGTGTCGCTCGCGCTCATTCGCAGCAGCTTCAACGTCGTCAGCGACGAGCCGAAGCAGGCGACCACGATCTTGCACGACGTGCGTGAAGGGCTGCGGTACGTCCTGTCGCATCCAGTGCTGCGCAACATCTCGGCGATGATGGCCCTGATCAACTTCGTCAACGCAGGCGTCTTCGCCGAGCTCGTGCTCTTCGCGACGGAGCGGCTGGACGCGGGCAGATTCGAGATCGGCGTGCTCTTCGCCGCGGGCAGCGCGGGCGTCGTCGTGACCGGCCTGCTGGCGGGCCGGCTGCGCAAGCGCTTCAGCTTCACAGCCCTCGCAATGACGTCGCTGATGCTGATGGGCGCCTGCCTCGTCGTCTTCGCGGGCGTGACCTCGTACTGGGCGGCGCTCCCGCTGTGGGCTGCGGCGAGCGGGCTCGGGATCCTCTTCAACATCAACACGGGCAGCCTCCGGCAGGCAATCGTCCCGAACCAGCTGCTCTCGCGCGTGATGTCGATCGCCAGCGTCCTTGCGTGGTCGGCGATCCCGGCCGGCGCGCTCGTCGGCGGCTGGGTGGTGAGCGCAACCGACAACGTCGCGGCGGTCTACGGCGTGATCGGCATCCTGATCATCTGCATCGCCGCGTTCTTCCGCTTCTTCACAGCGCTCGGTGATGCCCAGCGCTACGTGGAAGAGCGGCAGGCGCAGGAAGCTGCCGAGGCCGTTACAGCTCCGGAGGCTGCTGCTCGAGCGTAAGCACGCGACGGCGCGCCTAAGCTCTGCGGATGGCCGTCGTCGCCTACCAGGGCGAGCCCGGCGCGTACTCGGAGGAAGGCGCGCAGGCACTCTTTCCCGACACGGAGCATCAGCCGTACCCGTCGATTCGCACCGTCTTCGAATCGGTGGAGGTCGGTCGTGCGCGCTGGGGGCTCGTCCCCATGGACAACTCGCAGGCCGGCAGCATCAACGAGACGTACGACCTCTTTCTGCGACACGGCCTCCACCTCGTCGGCGAGACGATCGTACGCGTCGATCACTCGCTGCTCGCGCTGCCGGGCACGTCGATCGACGACGTGCACGAGGTGATCTCGCACCCGCAGGCGATCGCGCAGTGCGAGGAGTTCCTGAGCGCACTCGAGGCGAACGTCCGCGCGGAGTACAACACGGCCGGCGCAGCGAAGAAGATCGCGAGCGGAAAGCTGGCCGGCGTCGCCGCGATCGCGTCGCGCCGCGCGGGCGAGCTGTACGGCCTCGAGCCGCTCGCCGAGCGTATCCAGACGTACCCGGACAACTCCACGCGCTTCGGCGCGCTGGCGCGCGACCCGGCGCCGCTCGCGGAGCCGGAGAAGTCGTCGCTCGTCTTCGGCGTCGGACATGTCTCCGGCTCGCTCTACCGCTGCCTCGGTGCGTTCGCGGAACGCCACCTGAACCTGACGAAGCTCGAGTCGCGGCCGCGGCCGGGCCGCCCGTGGGAGTACGTCTTCTACGCCGACGTCGAGGCGCCCGCACGGCTTCCGGCGATGGTCGATGCGCTGGAGACGTTGAGCGAGCACGCGACGTTCACGAGGCTGCTCGGCACCTACGCCAAAGCGTCAGCGACGTCGGCCAGCTCCGCGCCACGGCCGACGGCGAGCCCCACCAGGTAGCAGAGCAACGGCGCGTTCGTGCGGTCGCCGCTGTCGTGCGCGGCAACGCGCGCAAGGTCGAGGAGCGTCCGGACATCGGCAGCCGAGAGCTCGAGGTCGCCGGCGGGCTGCCCAGTTTTCGTCGCGATCGCGTCGCGCGCCGTCTGCAGCCACTGATCCAAGGCTGGCAGGCTATCCACCGTGAGCGAGGCGCCGCCCTATTCCGCCGCTCAGGTCGAAGTCGTCCGCCTGCCGGGTGCCGTCCGGGAGCGGGACGCAGTCGCCGTGGAAGAGCCCCTCGAGATCCGCATCAACGGGAAGCCGGTCGCGGTGACGATGCGCACGCCGGGCCACGACGAGGAGCTGGCGCTCGGGTTCTGCCTCACCGAAGGGCTCGGCCCCCGTGCTGCGGCGCCGCCCGCCGACCTCGCGGCGAACACGGTCGAGGTCGTCGCGGACGGGATGCCGACCGCGCGCAACTTCTATACGTCGTCGTCCTGCGGCGTCTGCGGCAAGGGTGCGCTCGAGGCGGTCGCGGTCGAGGCGCCGCACGTCGGAAGCGAGCTCCGCATGACTGCTGCGCTCGTATCCGGGCTTCCGGAGAGGCTGCGGAGCGCGCAGGCGGCGTTCGCCGCGACCGGCGGCCTACATGCCACGGGGCTCTTCTCGGCGGACGGCGATCTGCTGTGCGTGCGCGAGGATGTCGGCCGTCACAACGCGATGGACAAGGTCATCGGCTGGGTGTTCGCCGACGGCAGGCTCCCGCTCGCCGACGCCATCCTCTGCGTCAGCGGCCGGCTCTCCTTCGAGCTCGTCCAGAAGGCGGCCGTCGCCGGCTGCCCCGTGCTCGTCGCGGTCGGGGCCCCCTCCTCGCTCGCAGTCGAGCTCGCAGCCGACCGGGGAGTCACTCTGTGCGGTTTCGTCCGAGACGGGCGCGTCAACGTCTACACCGAGCCGTGGCGCGTCAGGGACTGACGGGCGTGCTGCTCGTCGGCGGCGCGAGCAGGCGCTTCGGCTCGCCGAAGGCGCTCGCGCTCTTCGACGGCGAGACGCTCGCGGACCGGGCGTGGCGCACGCTCGGGGAGGCATGCGACGAACGGCTTGCGGTCGGCAAGGCGTCGGACCGGCTCGAGCTGCCGTTCGCGCTGGTCGACGACGAAACGGACGTCCGCGCCCCCATCGCCGGCGTCGTCGCCGGCTTGCGCGCGGCGAAGCACGATGTCTGCGTCTTCGTGCCCGTCGACTGCCCGCTCGTCTCGCCGAAGTCGCTGCGGAAACTCGCCGAGCGTGCGCCGGCGCATCCGCAGACCGGCCCCCTGCCGGGGGCGTACCCGCGACCACTGCTCTCCGAGCTAGAGCGCAGGCTCGAACGCGGCGACTACGCGCTGCGCGAGCTCGAGGCGAGCGTTGTCCAGCTCGACGAGCGCGAGCTCGCCAACGTCAACACGCAGACAGACCTACTCCGCGTTCAGATGCTCTGAGAAGAACGACGTGATCGCGTCGTAGCAGCGCACGCGGTTCGGAAGCTTCAGCACGTCGTGGCCCTCGTCCGGGAAGACGAGGTAGTCGACGTCCTTGCCCATTGCGCGGAGCTCGTCGACGAGATCGTGTGACTCCTGCTCGACGACGCGCGGATCGTTCTGGCCCTGGATCACGAACAACGGGCACTGGATGTTGCCGACGTGCGTCTTCGGCGAGCGGTCGACGAGGAAGTCGCGATCCTTCTCCGGGTCGCCCAGGAAAAGCGCGAAGTACGGCTTCCAGGTCTCGGGAATCCGTTCCATGAACGTGAACAGGTCGTACGGCCCGAACATGTCGACCGCGGCGCGCCAGAGCTCAGGGTGACGTCCGGCGAGCGTCAGCGTCATGTAGCCGCCGTACGAGCGGCCGATCACGCCGGCACGCTCGACGTCGATGCGGTCGTCCTTCGGCAGGACCTCTGTCATGGCGTGGACGTGGTCGAGGCGGTCCTGTCCACCCCAATCGCGATCGACGCGGCGTGTGTACCCGAGGCCGTACCCGGTCGAGCCGCGCACGTTGGGCACGAAGACGGCGAAGCCCTGGAGCGCGAGGATCTGGATCAGCGGCATCGAGAACCACGCGAAGTTCGGGCGCTCCTGACCCTGCGGCCCGCCGTGCACGTAGTACACGAGCGGGCGCGGCCCCTCGTAGCCGAGCTCCGGCGACGGCAGATAGAGGCGCGCCGAGACACGCAGCCCGTCGTGCGACTCGAACGACGCGTCCTCCCCTGACGAGAGCAGCTGCGGCGGCAGCCCGAGCGCGCGCTCGCGTGTGCGCGGGGCGACCTCGTCCGGGCCAAGCACGTAGAGCTGCGTCGGCACGGTCGCGGTGCAGAACGACGCGGCGAACTGCCCACTCGCCTCGTCGAGGTCGATCCCGTGGACCATCCCGTCCGCGAGCTCGCCCTCGCCGATCAGCACCCGGTCGAGCGAGAGCGTTCGCGCCTGCTCGTCGAACGACGCGTCGTAAACCCACGACACGCCGTCGATGTTGTACGTCGCCGCGAAGCGGTCATCCTCGAGGTGCCGCAGGCGCTCGAGCTCCCCGATGCCTTCGTGGACGATCCCTTCGACCGTCACGCGCTCGAGCTCGCCGCCGTCGAGCGGCAGGTAGGCGGGCGTGCCCTTGTCGTCGAAGAGCGTCGTCACGAGGAGCAACCCCTCGTCGCTCGCCGTCATGCGCAGCGAGCGGAAACCCGGCCGCGGGTACTCGCGACCTTCCTCTCGGTCCTCGATCGGCGTTCCGTGCCAGATCTTGCGCTTCCCGTCGACGAGCTCGTAGAGGATGTTGTCGCCGATCAGGTACTCGTCCTCGAAGAAGACCCGCGAGTGATCGCTGCTCCATGCGGAGGGGAAGGCGCCGTACTTGCTTGCGTGCAACTCGTCGACGTCGCCCGTGCGGAGGTTGCAGCGCAGGGCGTAGATCAGGGACTCCCGGCGCGACTCGGCCGCAAAGTACGCAATCGCGGCGTCACGATCGACGTCGACGAGGTGCGAGCGATAACCCTCGAAGCGGTCGCCGGCGAGCGGCTCGGGGAAGCCGCCGTCGAGCGGCACCACGAACGGGCGGTAGATCTCGTCCCCATCGTGGTCGATCATCACGACGACCTGCTCCAGCTCGGGGATGACGAAGAACGAGAGGCCGCCGATGAGCTCCGGGTTTTGCAGCGCGATCTGCGGCGGCAGGAGCGGCTCGGGCACGCCGCCGGCGGCGTCCATCGCGAAGAGGCTGAGGTGGCCGGAGAGGCTGGAGATGAAGTAGAGACGACCGTCTGCGAGCTGCGGTTCGAGGAAGAGCCGAGCAGACAGCAGCGACTCGATCCGGTCTGCCGTCCGGCCCTGCAGCGTCGCGCGCTGCGCCACCACGAGGAAGACCCTACCGGAGCTCGGGCAAGACCGACTCGCCGTACACCCGGATCGCCGCGTGCGGATCGCCGCCGGAGACGTTCATCAACACACGATGGTCGTCGCGCCGAGCTTCTGCAGCAGCTCGATGCGCTTGATGTGCTCCTCCGGGTCGCTCGACGCGATGGATGATCTCGCCGGGCTCGCGCTTCGACTGCTCGCACGCCTCGCGGTAGGGCGCGACGATCTTCGGCGCCTGCCGCGGGTCGCCGAGCGTCCACACGCCGTCCGCGAGCCGGCCCGCCAGCTCGGCCGCCCCTTCGTGAAAGGCCGACAGATACACGGGCACGCGGCGCTTGGGCAACGAATAGAGCACGGGCGGCGTTCTGCGCGACGACCACCGGTTGTAGTCGTGGACGATCGCCGTGACAGCGGGTGCCTATCTGCGCGTGATCGGTCGCATACGTAGCGGCGCCGAGCCGGACCCACGCGCTGCCGGAGCTCGTCGGCGCCGTCTCGTCGGTTCACTACGGAAGCGAGATGGGCGCTGCAGCAGATCCCTTCGAATCCGGCCTGCTCGGCCTCCGCAGCAGGTCATCGGGCGGAAACCGCTCGTGAGCAAGCGCGATCCAGTACGACACCTGGTCCGGCTGGTGCTTGCGCGCCCAGCGAACGGCCCGGACCGACGAAAGTACGCCCATGAGCTCCGACTACCCGCCCTCGGTCGGCCCGAACGAGCTCCGCCCCACGGATCCCCTCGAAGGGACGATCGTCCGCGTCGAGCCGATCGCCGAGCGGCACCGGGAGCGGCTCCGCGACGCGGCTGAGCGCGAGCCGCAGATTCATCGCTTCACCAACATGTACACCCTCGGCTTCGACCGCTGGTTCGACCTCGCGCTCGAGAACGAGAACGAGGTCCCGTTCGTCGTGCACGTCGGCGGCCGGCCGGTCGGCTCGACGCGCTACCTCAACATCGAGCCCCCGCATCGACGGACCGAGATCGGCTGGACCTGGCTCGAGCGAGCACAGTGGGGCACCGGCGCGAACGTCGAGACGAAGTACCTCCTGCTGCGAAACGCGTTCGAAAGCTGGAACGCGATGCGCGTCGAGTTCAAGACCGACGCACGCAATCTGCGCGTCCGCGGAGCGCTGCTCGGCATCGGTGCGACGTTCGAGGGCGTCTTCCGCAAGCACATGGTGCTGCCCGACTCGATTCGCGACTCTGCGTGGTACGCGATCGTCGACGACGACTGGCCGCGCGTGAAGGACTTGCTGGAACGGAAGATCGCGCGGCACGCGAACGGCTAGCGCGCCTGCCGCACCTCCGCCATGAAGCGCCCGGCCCGCTCGGAGTCGACGGGATTCCACGTCCCGCCGTCGACCTTGAGATCCGAGCCGACGATGACGCCGTCGGCCACGTCGAGGAAGTCCGCAACGTTCGTCGACTTCACGCCGGTGTTGGCGTAGACCGGCGTGTCCGGGCAGCCGCGCTTCGCCTCGCGCAGCGCGTCGAGCGACGGCTCTTGTCCTGCCATCGGGCCCGAGACGAGGATCGCGTCGGCGAGGCTCGAGACGCTGACGGAGCGTGCCGTCGTGGCGATTTCCCGCGTGCCGACTGACGAGGCGAACTCCGGCGTGATGTTCATGAACACCTTCACGCTCTCGGCGTGGAGGTTGCGTCGACGCCGCAGCAGCGTCGCTGCGTCGGCCGACCACAGCCCCATGTCCGACTCGTAGACGCCCGTCGCGACCTCGCGGATGAACGACGCGCCCGTCGCGACGGCGACCGACAGGGCAGCCTGCGCATCCCAGAGGTAGTCGACGCCGAACGGCCGGTCGCGGGGGGCGACCTCGGTGACGACCCGCGCCATCATCGCGACGCCCTCCTGTGTCGCGCTCAGCTGGTACGGCCGGTCGTTCTCGTTGCAGAAGAGCACGGCGTCGAAGCCGGCCCTCGTCAGCAGCTCGACGTCGCGGCGCACCGCAGCCACGATCGCCTCCGGGCCGCCGCCCTCGTCGTAGAGAGGGGTGCCGGGGAGAGCCGGCAGATGCGCCATCGCAATCGCCGGCTTCTCGACAGCGAAGAGCGGGGGAGCGTTGCTCCCCCGCCCTGAACCGGGGTTACGCCGCAAGCCGGCGGCGTGCCGCCGTCACCGACGGAAGCGCCGCCTTCGCTTTGGCCAGCGGCCGCGCCTTGACGGTCACCGAGGCGGGCTTCGGGCCGATCGTGATCTCCTCGCCGGTCGCCGGGTTGCGTCCCTTGCGGGCCTTCGTCGCCTCCTTGACCCGCACGGTCAACTGGACGACCCCGCCGATCTTGACCTTCTCGGCGTCCGCGAGCTGATCGAGGACAACCTCCTCGAGGGCCTCGAGGACGGCCTTCGTGTCGGCCTTGGAAAGACCGGCTCGCTCGGCGACCTCACCGAGGAGCTGACTCTGAGTGAGCGGCATGAAACTCCTTCGTTCGCGATTACGCGGGGCATTGAAACCCACGCGCCTGACAGCGTGCCGCAGTTCCCGTGAGGGTTCTAGTTACACGCGCGAACGGCGGCCCCCGGGAGGCATGATCTCCCGAGCGTGCACGTGCTGCCGTTCCTGGCGATCTCGGCGATCGTGGTGGTGACGCCGGGCGTCGACATGGCGCTCGTGACGAAGAACGCGTTGCTCTACGGGCGCTCGGCCGCGCGGGCGACGGCCCTCGGCGTCAACCTCGGCATCTTTCTCTGGACGCTCGCTGCTGCGCTCGGGCTTGCTGCCGTGATTGCCGCCTCCGCGGTCGCGTTCACGGCGATCAAGCTCGTCGGCGCCCTGTACCTCGTCTACCTGGGCGTGCGCGCCTTCCTCGGCTCGCACGAGCCGACGGTCGTCCCTCCGAGTGGGAGCGCTTTCCGGCAGGGGCTTGCGAGCAATCTCCTCAATCCGAAGATCGCCGTCTTCTTCACGAGCCTCCTGCCGCAGTTCGTCGACGCCGAGCACGCACGGCCGCAGGACCTGCTCCTGCTCGGCGTGCTCTTCAACTGTATGGGGGTCATCTGGCTGCTGACATACGCCGACCTGGCTGCGCGCGGCCGCGACGTCCTCGCCCGGCCCCGCGTGAAGCGGGCGCTCGACCGGCTCAGCGGCGTCGCCCTCGTGGCGCTCGGAGTCCGGCTCGCGCTCGAGCGGAAATGACCCGAGCGTGTCAGGCGCGGCCTACGGCGCCGTCGCGATGCTGGCGGAATGCCGGCGGAACTCAACGAGACGCTCGTGTTCGAGCTCCCCTGTCGGGCATGGGCTCACGGTCTCCGCGAGGCACTGCGGCCCCGCTGGCATTGTGATTCGTACGACTGCGGCGATGTCGTTCTCGTCGCAGCCGAGCTTCGGCCACACGCAGACGACCTGGCGGTGCTGCTGCGTGCGGTCAAGCTGTGGGCGAGCGACGCTGCTGTCGCCCTCGTCCGCTTTCACCTCGACGGGCGCTCGTACGTCCTCGAATCCGGGATCGGCCTGCTGACGACCGCTGCCTGATCCGGCTCCGCGTTAGCGTGGGCACCCTGAGGCGGCCCCGAGCGTAAAGGAGCTGGATGTTCACGCGCAGCAGGCTCTTGCAGAGCGCCGCCGGCGCCGCGGCGGCCGGCCTCGCTCCGCGCGCGCTCGCCTCCGACACCGCTTTCGATCCGCGCAGCTGGGCGAGCGTTCGCGCGCAGTTCACTCTGGACCCGCGAGCCGTCAACTTCGCGACCTTCCTGCTCGCTCCCCATCCACGCCCGGTACGCGAGGCGATCGCTCGGTATGCCCACGCCCTCGACCGTGACGCGAAGCGCTATCTCGACCGCCAGGAGGACATGGGCGCCGCGGAGCAGCGAGTCCGCGGGGCGGCGGCCCGCTACCTGGACGTCGTCCCGGACGAGCTGGCGCTCACAGACAGCACGACGATGGGGCTCGGCCTGCTCTACGGGGGTCTCGCGCTGGACGGGGACGACGAGGTCGTCACCACGACGCACGATTTCTTCTCGACGCACGAGGCGCTGCGACTCCGCGCGCTGCGCACCGGTGCCCGGGTCCGCAAGGTGCGCCTCTACGCGAATGCCCGCACGGCGTCCGTCGACGAGATCGTTTCGTCGGTGAAGCGCGCGATCGGGCCGAAGACGCGGGCACTCGCACTGACGTGGGTCCACTCGAGCACCGGTGTGAAGCTTCCGATCCGCGCGATCGCCGACGTTCTCCCGCAACACGTTCTGCTGTGCGTCGACGGCGTGCACGGCTTCGGCATCGAAGCCACGACGCCGCGAGACCTCGGATGCGACTTCCTCGTGTCCGGCGCGCACAAGTGGCTGTTCGGGCCTCGCGGAACCGGGGTGGTCTGGGGACGCGCCGAGGCGTGGCCGGCCGTGACGCCGACCATTCCGACGTTCGACGGCCGCGCCTTCCGGCCCTGGCTGGAAGGTGTCAACCCGCCACCGACCGGGATCGCGGACCTGCCGCGCGCCGTCGCGATGACTCCGGGCGGCTTCCACTCCTTCGAGAATCGCTGGGCACTGGCGGATGCCTTCGAGTTCCGCAGGCGCATCGGGCGCTCGCGCGCGGCCGTCCGCACGCACACGCTCGCGCAACGGCTCAAAGCCGGACTGGCGGAGCTGAAGCGCGTTCGGCTGGTAACGCCGCAGAGCGGTGCGCTCTCGGCCGGGCTCGTCTGCTTCGAGGTCGCGGGCGTCACCCCGTTCGACGCCGTGGACCGGCTGTGGGCGCGCTCCCGGATCGTCGCATCCGTGACGCCGTACTCGACGCCCTACGTCCGACTCGGACCGAGCATCATCAACACGCCCGCCGAGGTAGACCGGGTAGTCCGTGCGATCGCGGCGCTCTGAGCCCCTTCTAGCGCCGACCCCCGACCGCTCTCGCCCGAAAGGCGATGTAGCTCGCCACCGCTGCCGCGGCCGCCGGTGAGAGCGGACGCGTCGTCGGCATCACGCGCGCGAAGCTCGCCAGATCCTTCTCGTCCAGTCGCGCGAGGACCAGGTCACCGCCGACGGGGCGGCCCTCCCGCCCGACGAGCGTGTGGCAGCCGGAGCACTCGGACGCGAAGATCTTCCGCCCGCGAACGACGAGCTTCGAGCGGGCGCCGTCGGGCGTGCCGCCGCAGCCTGCCAGCAGCACGGCCACGACCGCGCCGGTGGTCGCGACAGCGCGCACCGCTCTAGCGGAGGACGCCGGTGTGACCGAGGGAGTAGCGCCCGGGCTGCGGCCAGACGCACAGCCCGTGCGGGCCCGAGCCGACGGGGATGCGTGCGATCAGGTGTCCCGTCCGCGTCGAGACGGCGTAGACCTCGCCGCTGTAGCGCCCCGAGAGCCAGAGCACCTTGCCGTCGGCGGAGACGCCGCCCATGTCGGGGCTGCCGCCGCCCGGCAGCCGCCACTTGGCGACCTCCCGCCGCGTCCGGAAGCTGATCACCGAGATCGAGCCCTCGGACCGGTTGGTGACGTACAGAAACCTCCCGTCGCGGCTCGGGTAGAGGCCGTGTGCGCCGGCGCCGGTTCGCAGCAGGTGCACGACGCGGAAGCTGTGGGCTCCGATCTCCCAGACGCCGCCTGACTGCATGTCGGCGACGTAGAAGATGCGTCCGTCCGGCGCGAGCTTCACGTCCTGCGGCATGCCGCTGCGGCTCGGAAGGTCGATCGTGCGAATGACGCGCTCACGACGGACGTCGACCACGATCAGCTGCCCGGAGAACTCGCAGCTCGCAAGCAGGTAGCGCTCGTCGGCGGTGAAGTCCATGTGGTCGACCCCCTTGCACGGCACGGTCAGCGACCGGTGCAACCGGAACGTGTGCGAGTACCGGAAGTCGAGCCGGCTCAGTCGCTCGGCGACGACGATCGCGTAGCGGCCGTCTGGCGTGAAGTACATGTTGTACGGGTCGTCGACCGGCAGGGACGCACCCGGCTTACCCGTAAGGGGGTCGATCGGCGTGAGGCTGTTGCCGGTGTCGTTCGTGACGTACAGCGTGCGCAGATCCCACGCCGGGACGACGTGCTGAGGCAGGCCGCCGACCGGAAAGTGGTCGACGACGCGATACGTCCGCGGATCGATGACGTCGACCGTGTCGCTTTCACTGTTCGGGACATAGACGAGCGGCCTGGCGAGTCGCGCGGCGCCGTGCAGCCGGTTGGCGCCGTCGAAGGCGTAGACGTTGCGCGCAGCCGTCGTGCGTCCCGCCTGGTGAGTCGAAGGGGCGGCGACGAGCTCGCTCAATCCGGCTAGCGCGCCGTCGCGCCCGCGACCGCCCGCCAGCAAGATCCGCGCACCGGCCACAGCGACCGCCGCGAGGTCCGACCGTGGAGCCGCGAGGCTGCCGGCCGGGCGGACGCGGTGCGTCCGCGCGTCGACTGCGACGATCCGCGCCGTCGCGGTCCCGAGGGCGGCGCCGCGACCGCCGATGACGTAGAGGAGGTCCGCGACACCCGCGGCGGCGGCGTGGGTCGTCGCGGCCGG
>Ga0075436_100000786_pt1 | contig 21067 bp, 24 predicted proteins | sample RhiMethybrSRZTD5_FD_75303 | JGI IMG/M metagenome (GOLD analysis project Ga0075436, IMG submission 75303) | Populus rhizosphere microbial communities from Tennessee, USA - Rhizosphere MetaG P. TD hybrid SRZTD5 | ecosystem: Host-associated > Plants > Roots > Rhizosphere > Soil | place: USA...
CCAAGGCCTCCAATGACTGACGTTCTCCAAGACATACGTTACGCATTCCGACACTTGCTCAAGTCGCCTTCCTTTGCGATCACTGCATTGCTTACCTTGGCGGTCGGTATCGGAGCAAACGTTGTCGTCTTTGGCGTAGTCAATTCGTTGCTCTTGAACCCGCTGCCGGTGCCCCATCCGGAACGCGTTTTCAGCGTGGAGCACGTTTCCCGAAACAATCCTCTTAATAGTTCCTTTCCGCAGTATCGCGACTTGCGTGATCGCAACCGTGTCTTTTTGGATGTCGCCGCAGCGCGCGTAATGCGCATTGGACTCGACGGGAACGGCGCAGCACAGCCCGTTTGGGGATACGAAGTAACCGGAAACTATTTTCGGATGATGGGCATTCGTCCTGTTCTGGGAAGATTCCTCGATGCCTCTGACGAAAAAGGAGACCACGCGAACGAAGTCGCGGTCCTCAGCTATAGCTGCTGGAAGTCGAGATTCGATAGTAATCCGAGCATCGTCGGAGAGACGGTTCGAATCAATAAGCATCCATACACCGTCATTGGAGTTGCCCCTGCGGGCTTTCAGGGTACGGAGAAAATGTTCTGGCCGGAAGTCTGGATGCCGATCCTAAACGAGGCACAGATCGAGGGCTATGACTGGCTCACGGGGCGCAACAACCAAAACTCCTGGGTGATTGGAAGATTGAGAGATGGAGTTTCCACCGCGCAGGCAGAAGCCGATTTGGACCGCATTGGGCTCCAGTTAGCCAAGGAATATCCCAACACGGATGAGCACCTGAGCTTTCATCTCAGCCGTCCTGGGTTTCTCGGCGACATGCTCGGCGGCCCGGTGCGCGGATTCATGTACGGCGTAATGCTGCTTGCGGCGCTCGTGCTACTCGCCGCGTGCACCAATTTGGGCGGACTGCTCGCGGCACGGACCTCCGACCGGGCCCGCGAACTTGCGATTCGCCTCGCGATTGGATCGAGCCGCGCGCGCATTCTTCGCCAACTTATCGTCGAATCCATCGTGGTTGCAGTTTGCGGTGGCGCGCTGGCCATGTTGGTGGCGGCTGCGCTCTTGAGCGCAATCAGCAATTGGAGGCCAATCGCTGATTTCCCTGTGCAGTTCCTCGTGCAGCCCAACAGCCGGCTTTATGCATTCGCATTGTTGATTTCCGTGGGTACCGGTCTCGTTTTCGGATGCATGCCAGTTCGACAAATCTGGAAGACCGATCCCAATCACGTCCTCCGCAGCGGGAGCACGCAAATCGGTTTGGGAAGATTTGCGTTCCGCGACATTCTGCTCGGCGTGCAGATCGCTGTCTGCTGTTTGCTGATTACTGCGTGCTTCGTGGCTCTGCGCGGTCTGCAGACGGCACTCAGGACTCCGCTGGGATTTGAGCCGCAGGGCGTCACGCTGGCGGTTTTTGATCTCCACCTTGCCGGTTACAGCGAAGCAGAGGTTCCTGCGATCCAAAAGCAGTTGTTGGACACAGTGTCACATCTGCCGGGAGTTACCGCGGCAGGTTTGAGCAATACCACTCCGCTCGCGCTCGATCAGTCGAGCACCAGCGTCTTCAGCGCGGACGAAACCGAGTTTCGCGCCTCCACCAGGAAATTCAACGCCAGCTACTATCAGGTTTTGCCCGGCTATTTCTCTGCTGCAAGCACTCGAATGTTGGTGGGTCGCGACTTCACGTTGCATGACGACAAGAGTTCGCCCAAGGTCGCCATCGTCAACGCGGTGTTTGCGCGCAAGCTATTCGGGACAGAAAACGCTATTGGGAAATTGTTTCACTCACACGGTTCGAAGCCATGGGAGATCGTCGGTGTCGTCGAAGATGGAAAATACGAAACGCTGGTGGAAGATCAGCGGCCGGCAATTTTCTATCCAATTCTCCAGTTGCCGAATACCTCTACGACGCTGGTAGTTCGCTCGAGTACACCTGCGTCGCAGATGATTCCGACGATTCACGCGGCCATCAATCGAGTAGATCGCAGCATTCCCATTTTTGCACTGAACGCCTGGCCGGATTCGCTCGGCTTTATGATGCTGCCGACGATCGCGGCTACCGTGGCGCTCTCGGTCTTCGGCTCCCTCGCCATCGTGCTCGCTCTCACTGGACTGTTTGGAATGGCCTCGTACAGCGTGAGCAAACGGCTGCGAGAACTCGGCATACGAGTGGCGCTTGGCGCACAGCAAATGCAAGTCTTGAAAGCTGCGCTCTCACGCACAGCTATCCTGTTGGCAATTGGTTCCATTTCGGGACTTGTGCTCGGCATAGCTGCAAGCAGGCTTCTGGCGAGCATTGTGTATCACGCGTCGGCGAGTGATCCGCTAGTGTTGCTCGGGGTGGCGCTAACGATGGTACTGGTTGGGATTGTTTCCGCCTCAATTCCCGCGCGTCGTGCACTCGCGATCCATCCGATGGAATTGCTGCGAGAAGAGTAGCTGCGTGTTCGCAGTTGCCCGACGGAATATAAAGGTTGCAAGGCGCGGTCGGCAATCGTTCAGGTTCCGAGGGTATATTGGAGCCATGCGCAGAACCGCAGCCGCTGTCTGCTTCTTTGCCATGCTGTGCGCTGCGCCGACCGCATCTGCGCAGACGCACCGGCGGCCACCGCTTCAGATCGTCACTCCGGCTCTGCCGGCGCCAGTTGCGGGTGAGAAGTACGATGTTCAACTGCGTGCGATCGGAGGGCATCCTCCATATCGCTGGACTATCGAGGGACAGAGGGCGTTACCTGCCGGCCTCAGCCTCGATGCCAATTCGGGACGGATCACCGGCACGCCGACATCCAGCGATGAATTTTCCGTACTCGTGCAGGTTGCCGACTCGCTCGAACCGCAGTTGACTCACAGCAAATTGCTCGTCGCCCAGAGCGGCGCTCCGTTGACCGTGCGCTGGACCGTTCGCCCCCACATCGTCGCCAACAATATTGCCGGGGCAGTGCGGGTGGCGAATGGCAGCCACGACACCGTTGATCTGAGTCTGATCGTTGTGGCCGTAAACGAGAACGGGCGAGCAACGGCGCTGCGCTACGAGAAGCTCAAACTTCCACCTGGAGAAGAGACCCCCGATTTGAGATTCGATGTAGAGCTTCCAATCGGTCAGTATGTGGCACACGTGGATGCAATCGGAGAAGTTCCAGAGAAGAAGGCGATCTATCGCGATCGGCGGGAAGTTGAGGGACTCGTGGTTCAGTCGCAGTGACGCCATTATTTCCGCTCGCGGCACCCGCCGACCATCATCGAAAGACCGCCAACAATAAGGATGGAGCCGATTGCGCCCGGCATCGGACGCCGGTCAACCCACTGCGACGAACCGACTCCAATCCCGCCGGTTTGAAATCTTTGCGGGCTGGTATGCGGCACGAGAATGAGGAACGAAACCAGGCCGAGTACTACACAGACGAGTCCGTACCAGAACAGAGTCTTCATAGGCTTCTCAATCGAAGGGCGCGTTCTTCAACTTGAGCTGGTAATGGTTATTTAGATGCGACGGCGGCGCCCTCGGCAAATCACTGGGGCATCGTGGGTTAGAAGTGTGGACGCTCCGGCCAGCGCTGATGAAACCTCTATCGCCGCCAGTGAGTAGAATTGCTCTATGTCCGTCGCCCGTACTGCGCGTCCTGAACTCGCCTCCATGCCGGAAGTGCCGCTCACGATCGAGGGCTACAGCGTCCTTCATCAGATGATGAAGATCCGCTGGGCGGAATGGCGGAAGCTGAGCGCGAAAGAAAAACGCGAGGTCGTCGACGAAGCCACGACCGTTTTTTCTGGAATGGAGCAGAATCAGAACGGCCAGTCTGCTCTTTATTCACTTCTTGGGCATAAAGGTGATCTGCTGCTCGTTCACTTTCGGGAATCGTTCGACGAGCTGAATCAGGCGCAGTTTGAGCTCGCGCGCTTGCGATTGAATGACTTCCTCGAGCCGGCATCTTCTTATTTGTCGGTGATTGAACTCGGACTTTATGAATCCACGCTGAAGACCTACCGCGCTCTTGCGGAGCGCGGCATCGAGCCGCACTCTCCCGAATGGAAGCGCGAGATCGAAGAGACGCTCGCAAGACAACGCGAGGCGATGCATTCGCGGTTGTATCCCGCCATGCCGCCGAATCGTTACATCTGCTTCTATCCCATGGACCGCCGCCGTGGCGAGGACAAGAACTGGTACACGTTGCCGATTGAAGAACGCCAACGGCAGATGACTGAACATGGGCTCATCGGACGTCGGTATGCAGGTGATGTGAAACAGATCATCACGGGCTCGATCGGTTTCGACGATTGGGAGTGGGGCGTCACGTTGTTTGCTGATGATCCGCTGGTGTTCAAGCGATTGATCTATGAAATGCGTTTCGATGAGGTGAGCGCAGTGTATGCGTTGTTCGGCGCGTTCTTCGTCGGCATCAGGTCTACTGCAGCGGATTTAGGGAAGTTGCTTGCGGGGTGACTGGTCGAAATAGATCCTAAGTCAACGTGGAGCCGGCCGCCCTCGACCGGGTTTTCGCAGTAATACCCGGAGCACCAGCACGGCACAAACGTCGATATACGACTCGCAGAATGAACTGCAGTTACGATGAAAAACCCGGCCGAGGGCGGCCGGCTCCACGTTGGCTTCTATGCTGTTGGCTGCGGAAATAGAGGAAGACCGGAATCCCTGCCAGAATCACTGCACTTCCAATCAATGAACGACTGAGATTCTCGGTAAACGTGGAATATAGCAGGAACGCAGCCGCCGCGATAAAGATTGCCGGAACCACTGGATATCCCCAAGCTCTATACGGACGCGGTGCGTCCGGCATTCGCTTCCGGAAAATGAAAATCGTGCTCGCAGCAACCATGTAGAAGAGCCACTCGGCGAAGATGGCAATGGAAAATAGCTGCTGGAACCGCGAGACCATCAGCAACAGCGCACAAGAAAGAATCGCTTGCACAATCAGCGAATTTCCTGGCGTCAGGAATCGCGGATGTACTTCGGCGAGAACGCGAAAAAAATATCCATCACGCGCCACAGCGAATGGCACTCGGCCGCCGCTCATCACCGTACCGTTCAGGCCAACCAGCATCGATAAGGCCATGCCCGCTGAGACGGTCATTGCTCCCAGCGCGCCAATCGCTAATCCCGTAGCATCCGATGCAGGACGGTCCGAGGCCGCCACTTGCGCGGCCGGCAACACGTATTGCACCGCAGCATTCGTGAGCATGTAAAGAACAGCGACGACCAGCACGCCGACGATCAATCCGAGCGGGATATTGCGCTCGGGGCGCTCGATCTCCTCACTGACCATATTCAAATCGTTCCATCCGTCATAGGCCCACAACGCCGCGACGAGTGCGATCATGAAGCCGTTTACACCGCCCGTGGCTCCAGCGAATGTTGTTGAGAAATTGTGAAAGGTACCGCCACGAAAGCTGAAGGCAATGCCGACAATGGCGCCTATCATCAGCACCTTGAGCCAGGTGAAAATGTATTGGAAATCTCCGGCCTTACGGACGCCGATGTAGTTGAGTCCCGAAATGAGAATGGTGGCGAGAATGGCGCCGACTTGCGCCCAGGTGATTGCGAATGGATGCGCAATCGCAACGTTGCCGAGAAAGCCGAACGTGTTGAATGTTCCCAGGATGCGCATCACTCCAATGGTGATGGTCGCGATCGACGCGGGCTTGGCGATTACAAACCATGTCCAGGCATACAGGAACCCGGCGAGCGGGCCATAGCCGTCGCGCACATAGACGTATTCGCCGCCGGCTTGCGGCTTGAGCGCTCCTAATTCCGCGTACGTCAGCGCGCCAAATACGGAAAGAACTCCGCCGACTATCCACGCAAGGTAAACCAGCTTGGCGGAGCCAACCGCCTGCATCATTTCTTTGGGAACGAGAAAGATTCCGCTGCCGATAATCGTGCCGACAACGATTGCGATAGCGTGGCGTAGTCCTAACGCGCGCGGGAGTTGCGCCGGTTCGGTTCTCGCCGCTGCCGTCATCTCAGGCATGTTGCCGCTCTGCGGCGGGAGTTGTGAAAACGCTCACGCCATATCCGACGACGAACGTCACAACTGTGCCGATGGCTACCAGCCAGGTGTAAGCGATGCTGAATCCTGCCCAGCTAGCGAATTGCCTGGCTCCCAGCCATAGATAAAGATTCAATGCCAGCCCGCAGATCATTCCGACGATTGCGCCGCTCTCCGTGGCGCGGCGGGTGAGAATGCCGAGTAAGAAAACGCCGAGCAATGAACCATACGCGACGGAAATGATCGTCAATCCGATCTCAACGACGCGGCCGCCGTGACGCGAAAGCAGTGCCAATCCAAAGAGCACGATGCCCCAAATGATAGTTGCAAAACGGGAAATGGCTACGCGGCGCTTCTCCGATGCTTGCGGGTTTCGTCGGAGGTAGAAGTCCACAACAGTAGTGGAGGAAAGAGAGTTCAACGCGGCGCTCAGGTTCGACATTGCCGCTGCGAGGATGGCGGCAATCAGCAATCCTGAAATGCCATGAGGCATGCGGTTGACGATGAACGACGGAAAGATGCGGTCAGAACTCGCAAACGCAATCACTGGCGGGAAGAGCTTATAGAACGCATACAGCGATGCTCCGACCAGAAGGAACAGTCCGAATTGAATAAAGATGAAAACGCCGCTAGAGAGAAGCGCGAGCTTCGATTGGCGTTCATTTCTGGCCGCCAGCAATCGCTGCACCATGAGCTGATCAGTGCCGTGCGTGGATGTTGTCAGGAATGTTCCGCCGATCAATCCAGCCCAGAAGCTGTAACTGTTCGACGGACTGAAGCTGAAATCAAAAATGCGAAACTTTCCTGCGCTACCGGCGATCTGGTGTATGGTGCTCCAGCCACCGGGCATGAGATGAAGGATAGTGAAGAATCCAACTACAGTGCCGGCGACGTAGATGCTCATCTGCACGACATCGGTCCACACGACCGCCGACATTCCGCCTTCGAACGTATAAATCAACGTCAGCAGCGTGATAATCGCAACCGAGAGGATGTCGCGACTTTCGGGAGTGAGTCCGAAACGGGCAAAGATGTTGCTGAGCGCGATCGCGATCACGATCGAAATCGCCCACACGCGTACGCCCTCTGCCGCCGCTCGCGTCGCAAGAAATAGTCCTGCGGTAACCCGATGCAAGCGATGCCCAAAGCGATGATCGATGAGCTGGTAGGCAGTGAAGAAGTCCCCGCGAAAATATTGCGGCACGAAAATGATGCAGATGACGACTCGGGCGACCAGGTATCCGAGAACGAGCTGAAGGAAGCCAAAGTCGCGGTCATACGCAAGTCCGGGAATGCTAATCACCGTGAGTGTGCTCGTCTCAGCGGAGACGATCGAGAGCGAGATCGCCCACCAGGGGATGTTGCGATCCGCAAGAAAGTAGCTTTTCAGCGAGCGATCGGCCGAGCGGAAATGAATCCCAAAGAGCGTGATGCCGAGCAGATAAACCGCGAGCAGTGTGAGATCGAGAGCGTTGAGTCCCATGCCGGAGTTGCTTCATGACGATACAGGAGTTCATCGCAAGTGGGAAGGCGAGAACGCAGGCGCCGCAAGAAGTGCTTGTCCTCGCGTTCTAGAATTGAAACGTAAGATTTTCCAAACGGAGTGCAATTTGAAACTCGCTATAGCTGTGCTCATGCTCGCCAGCGTCGCCGCGATGGCGCAGGAGAATCGCGGTCCTAACTTTCTGCCGAACTCCATTTCTGTCGGCGCTGATGGAGAGTTCGAATCGGCTCCTGATACGGCGGTCATCACCTGCTCGATCACTGCTCAGGAGAACACGTCGCAAGCAGCCTTCGAGAGCGCCAGCAGACTCGCTGAACAATTGCGCGATGCGCTGCGCAAGGCCGGCATCGATCCGAAGACCGTCGAGCTTTCGCGCTACAGCCTCTATCCAGTCATCGACTACAAAAATCCCAAACAGAAGGTAGTCGGCTATCGCGTCGGCACCAGCGTGACCATCAAGCTGAAGGACTTTACAAAGATCGCTCCCGTCACCGAAGCGCTCGCAGGCCTGAACGGAATTACGGGGCAGAACATGAGCTATGACCTGGAAGATGTTGATGCCGCCAAGCAGAAAGCCATCGACAAAGCGTACGAACGCGCCCGCGTTTACGCGGAAACTCTGGCGAAGGCAAGCGGCAAGCAACTTGGCGCGTTGGTGTCAGCCTCAGTGGATACTCAGCAGACCATTCCCGTGATGCCGTATGCGCGGACGATGGCGATGGAAGGAGCTGCAGCCAAAGCGCCGACCGAGGATTTCGCCGCCAGCAAGGTGAAGGTTACGGCGCATGTGAATGCTGTGTTTGCAGTTCAATAGACCGTTCTCGATCTGAGCGGCGAAAACTCAGTACATACTGTCATCCCTCACGCCGCCACGAATAACAAACGGTCACGAAGGCATTTCAATACGGCGTGGGGGATCTGCTGTCCTATAACAAGGAACAACAGGTTCCCCGCGCCGCGAACCCATCCCCGAATTTCTGCAAGCATAATCGCGGCGGCGCGAGGAATGACAGTTTCTTAACCTATTCGTGAATTACAGGTAAGACTTTCAATCTCTCAGCTTCGCCAATAAATCCTGCGGGTGAACCGGTTTGGCGAGGATGTCGAAGTGGTGACCACGGGCTCGCGCGTTTTCTAGCAATTTAGCGGTGGCTGCCTGGCCGGAGAAGAGAAGGATCTTGCAGCTCGGCAGGAATTGGCGGATGTTGATGGCGGCGTCGATGCCATTCATGTCGTCCATCATCACGTCGCTGATGATCAGATCGGGACGCTCGCTGCGCGCCTTTTCAATCGCTCCGGTACCGCTGTAGACCGCCGTAGCCGCGAACCCATTCTGGTTGAGGATGATCGCCAAGGTATCGGCGATCACGCGCTCATCGTCTACGACCAGAACTTTGGGTTTTTGTTTATTGCTGTTGTTGTCTGCCATCAATGGTGATTCCCTGGTTTCCCGGCCAGGCAAGAAGTCGCTGGAGCGGGGGATTTCTCAGAAGCGGCGATAACTTCTCTGTTCTTGATTATAGCGGAACCACAGGTTGGGCAACGTTCGGTGGCGTACCTCATTCGATGTTCATGGTGACGTCGCGACTGGCGAAGATGCGGATTGCGACGAACGTAAATGCTCCTCCCTCCAGCAATGCGGCAACGAGAGCAGGCCAAACAAGATTCGTTGCGAGTCCTCCAGCGGAGTTCATCAACGTCGCTGCGGAACCGATGACCGCATTCGGCTTCGACATCGCAAGTGGCGCGAAAGCAGCGCTCCCGGCGATCGCAGCCGCCAGGAATGGGTGAAGAAACGCCGCAAATAACAATGAGAGTGCCGCTGCCCAGAATGCCGCACTGAATCCTTGTGCAAATAAGCAAACGCACGCTGCCAAAGTCGGTGCTGAAGTTCCGACCAGCCAGATCACCGAGCCGGCAACTGCGGCGAAGTAGATTGCGGCGAATGCCGAGCACGCGAGCAGCAGTCCGCATAAGTATTGGCCCCGGCTGATTCCTTTGGAGAGCACTGCAATAATCCGCCGCGAACGCTTTTCGTTGTACACGGCAGAGCTCGCGAGAAATGCGACGACAGCAACTCCATAGAAAACTTCCTGCTGCACGATCTCCATTACCTCAACTTTGTTCGCACCATGCTGAGGAGACCAGGTGAACGCGCCGAGCAGGAATGGCCACAAGACAAAAGCAACAAGCAGCCATCGGTTCTGCCGAACGAAGCTTCTTGCCAGCAGCAGGAGTGGAATCATTGCTGCATCCGGTCGGGCGGTGAAGATGGCCTCATTAGCTGCACGAAGTGATCCTCTAAATTTCGCGTTCGCGGAGTAACGCTCACGACCCTTCCTCCTGCAGTCCAAATTTTCTCCATCGCCTGCTGCTGGTGTTGTTTATCGACGATGAATGTCCATCGTCCGTTCTGCGAATGTGCTTCGCGGGCGAAGTCTGGCGCCGCGGCAAGTCCTTCGGCGACGATTTCAAACTCGCTCGCGGATTCCGTTAATTCGTTCATTTTGCCTGACGCGATCACTTGTCCCGCACGAACAAAGACCACGCGATCACAAACCAGTTCGACTTCCGATAACTGATGTGAACTCAGAAAGACCGTCTTTCCATTTGTGCGCGCATCGAGCAAGACCTGGCGGACCTGCAGACGAGAGATGGGATCGAGCGCAGAAGTCGGCTCGTCGAGAATGAGCAGATCAGGATCGTTCATCAGCGCCTGCGCTACGCCGATGCGCTGCAGCATTCCTCGCGAAAATTTGCCGATATTGCGATTGGAATCGACTGTCAGTCCGACAGCTTCGAGCAGATCATTCGCTCGCTGTGACAACTCTGGCTCACGCACGCCATTCAGCGCGCCGCAAAACCTGAGTACATCGCGCGCCTTCTGGTGATAGAACGCGGGAGTTTCAGAAAGGAATCCGATCCGCTTTCGTGCGCTGGCGTCTCCAAGGCTATGGCCCAGAAGTTTGCCTGAGCCTCGAGTGGCGCTGCACAGCCCGAGAGCGATGTGGATCGCGGTAGTCTTTCCAGCGCCGTTGGGGCCGAGAAATCCAACGATCTCGCCAGCTTCAATCTTCACGCTGAAGTCTCGAAGCGCCCATCGCTCTTGGCGAGCAAAGAAGGATCGATAGCGCTTGCTGACGCCGTCGAATTCAAGCACCGCGGCCATGCAGCGATTCTAGAGCGTGGGACCTTTCAAGTTCTGGTCATGGTAGTCATTCATTCGCTGCACATTCTGAAGTTTGTCATCCTGAAGCCCTGCTTTCGGGCGAAGGATCTCCCGCGATGAATGCGGCAGAAATGCGGTCGTAAGGCTCCTCGGCCCAGAAATCCGGGGATGCTCGTGCAAGAGCCACGATAAGGCAACTTCAATTGGAAACATCGCCGGGAGATCCTTCGCGCAAAAGGAGCGCTTCAGGATGACATGGCTGATTCATGAACGGCACCATCTAGAAACTTCACAAAAGAAATGCCCTCGGTTTGCCGAGGGCATTCTCGTGAAAAGCTGAACTACTTCACTTTGGCGAAGATGATGACCAAGGTGTACAGCGCGAGTGATTCGATCAGGGCCAGGCCGAGAATTAGAAAGAGCTGAATTCCCGCGCGAGCGCCCGGATTGCGGGCGAGAGCTTCGGAAGCTGAGGCAGTGGCTCGCCCCTGGCCAATACCGCAAAGGCCAGATGCGATCCCCATGCCGATGCCGGCGCCGATTGGAATCGCCCAGTTGAAGGTCGTTGCCGGTGCAGCTCCAGTTTGAGCATAGAGCGGCGAAGCAATACAAAAAATCGCCATCGCCAGGATGAAAAACGCGAACTTACGCATTGGTGTGGTGCTCCTTACTATGAATTGTTGCAAGGAGGTGGTTGACGCTCACCGTGCTGGCGCCCTCACACTTGCAACTTTCGCCAGGTCCGCCTGGCGAGAACCTTTGAATCGGGTGATCGGGTCATCGGGCGAACTAAAACCCAAAAGACGACGCGGATTTCGCGGATGAGACGCGGATCACGCTGATTTCAATCAAATCGGAATTCTTATCCTCGCATGATGACGTCCCATGGATGCCTCTGCGTCGGGTTTGTCCTTTACTTCACCCGATCACCCGATCCACTCAGTGTTCTTCTGCCACCGCGCCGGCCAGATACACGGTCGCGAGCAGCACAAAGATGTAAGCCTGAAGCAGTGAAACGAATAAGTGCAGGCCGAGGAAGATCACGGGCACGCCGATGGGAATGAGAGAAAAGAAGACCAGCGTCACCAAATCTCCGGCAAAAATATTGGCGTAAAGACGGACTGTGAGCGACAGCAGGCGCGCAAAGTGGCTGATGATTTCGATAACAAGCATTAAAGGCGCGAGTACTGGCAGTGGCCCGGTGAAATGCTTGGCATATTTGAGTACTCCCTGTTTCTTCACGCCGTGCCAGTGGTAATACATCCAGGCGACGATCGCTAGACCGAGCGGGACTGCCGGAGTTGCCGTGGGCGACTCGAATCCGGGAACAAGTCCGATCAGGTTAGCAATCAGAATGAACAGTCCCAGAGCGACCAGGAATGGCGTGAATCCCTCGCTGCGATGGCCGATGATTTCCTCGCTCTGCTGGTTCACAAATTCTTCGGTGAGCTCGAAGACGTGTTGCATGGCGCTGGGTCTATCGACGGAAATTCGTGCGCGCGCCCAAAGAAAGAGCACGAGGAGAATCAGAACGACCAGGACTTCCATCGCAAAGAAATTGGTGATCGGGGCCGCCGGGTTATAAGTGAAAAGATACTGCGTCTTCTCGCCGGCAGCGACTGGATGAGCGCCGAGTCCGGAGAGAATGCGTGAAGCGATCCCGCCGAGGTACTGGTTCAGAAAGTGGGTAAAGAACAATTCTTCCTTCATGCTCTAGGGAATTAACTTAGGGTCGGATCAGTAACCGCGGCGCCACGATCCGCACAGCTCGTATCCGGCTTCGATCATGATGGCTGGAACCGGAAGCCCGAGCCCGGCCAAGAGGCCGTACGCGCTCATGGCGGAACTTTTGAATATAGCATAGGCAGCGACAGCGACCAATCCGTAGCGTAGTACAAACCGAAGCACCAGGCCTGAGGAACGATGCTGTCCCTCGCTCCCGATTACACGGTCGGCAAAAGCAATCACCAGTTTTTTTAGCGAGACGAAATTCAGGATTGCCATCGTCCCGCCAGCAAGAAATCCTAGAGCAAATCCAAGTGTGAGCAAGGCCCAAAACAGAACAACGAGAGCTGCGAGCAGGAGAAACATAAGCCGTACGATTCGCTCATAAGCCGCAGTAAAGAAGTGCTCGTCTGCGGGTTGCGGCTGCTCAGAGTCGGCCGAAGACATCATTCATTTCCCGCCTTCAGCGCTACGCGGAAGAGTTGTACAAAGCCGGCGGCAATGCCGAACCCGAGACCTACCAGGTAAATCCAGTCAGTGTGGAAATGGAGATCAAGCAGATGCCCGATGAGCCATCCGATGAATGTGGCGGCAGGCAGGAGAACGCCGAGTTGGATGTAGCTCTCGATCTCCACCCATTTGTTCTTGCCGGATTTTTCGTCTTTAGGAGACATGCTGTGACTGCCTCACGTTGCTCTCATCGCGCCGGCTGTTGCTGGGTCGCGCAGTGAATCGCTCCCAGGCCCCAGATGAAGTCTCCACAATATATTCCGACTACCTCGCGCTGAGGAAAGCATTCTTTGAGGATGTTCAAAGCGACGCGATCGTTTGGGTCGTTGAACGTCGGCACCAGAACGGTCGCATTCGCGATGTAGAAGTTCGCATAGCTTGCAGGTAAGCGTTGGCGCCGGAACCACAGAGGCGATGGAAGCGGCAGTTCGAGAATGTTTAGTTTCTTCCCATTCTGGTCCGTGGCATTCTGCAGGCGTCGGAGATTCTCCTGCAGTGGGGCGTGATTCGGGTCGGAGGCGCTCTTCTCGACGATGGTGAGAACAGTATCAGGTGAAACGAATCGTGAGATATCGTCTACATGGCCATGAGTGTCGTCGCCGGCAATGCCGTTGCCGAGCCAAATTGTCTTCTTCACGCCGAGATAGTCCTGGAACAACTGCTCTAGATGCTCGCGTGCGATCCCACGATTACGCTGCTGAACGTCGCTTAGCAGACATTCTTCTGTCGTGAGCATGGCGCCGCGGCCATTTACGTCGATACTGCCGCCTTCCAGCACAACTCGTCGGTGTTTTCCGTTGACGATGATTTCCGGTTCCCAACTCGGCATTCGAAGCTTTTGAGCTACGAACGCCGGCAGCTTCTCATCTTTTTTGTGATTTGGATACTTCGCCCAGCCGTTGAATTGCCAATGGGTGATCGCGATCTGCGGTTCCTGCTGACGCGTGACGAAGATCGGACCGGAGTCGCGCGTCCATACGCGATCGGTTTTGAAGCGGAAGAACTCAATGTTGGCGACATCAACGTGTGCCTGCTTCAGCACACGCTCGGCAGCGCGCTGATGTGCTGCATCGTTGACGAGAATACAGACTCTTTCCCCACGCGCAATGAGGCGAACCATCTCCGCGTAAACCCATGGAATGGGCTGGAATTTCCCCGGCCAGTCCTCGCGATTGTGAGGCCAGGCGATCCAAGTCGCGTCGTGCGGCTCCCACTCAGCAGGCATGCGATAGCCTAGTGCAGCCGGTATTTGCTGTTCCGTTGATCTTTTCATTCTTCGTTAGTAAACAAACCACGGAGGACACAGAGGCGCTCAGAGGAATCCAGATCAAAATCCCTCTGTGCTCCTCAGTGTCCTCTGTGGTTGATTGCTGCTCAATCCAGAAAACGGTGTCCGATGTCGGAATAGCACTCGATGCGCCGATCACGCAGAAATGGCCAGTTGCGGCGAACCTCGTCGATTTCTCGCAGATTTACTTCGGCACAGAGGATCTCTTCGCGATCGGGTGAGGCCTCGGCGAGCACGCGTCCGAAAGGATCAGCGAAAAAGGATCTGCCCCAGAATTCCAGGCCGGCTCCTTTGGCTTCATTCCCGCGGATGTCCCCTGTTTCATGTCCAACGCGATTGACGACTGCCACAAACACGCCGTTCGCAATGGCGTGCGCGCGCTGAATCGTGCGCCACGCATCATGCTGTGCGACTCCGTACTGGTCTTTTTCTGCTGGGTGCCAGCCGATTGCAGTGGGATAAAACAGAATTTGGGCGCCATGCAAGGCGGTGAGACGCGCTCCTTCGGGATACCACTGGTCCCAGCACACGAGCGTACCGATGCGGGCCACATCTGTGTCGAAAGCTTTGAATCCCAAATCGCCGGGGGTGAAGTAATACTTCTCGTAATAAAGAGGATCGTCGGGAATGTGCATCTTGCGATATAGCCCGGCGATGTTGCCGTCCTTGCTAATTACAACAGCCGTGTTGTGGTAGAGCCCGCGCGTGCGTTTCTCAAAAAGAGAGACGATGATGGAAGTATGGGTCTCACGAGCGACTCTCGACATCGCCTCCGTTGTCGGTCCTGGAATCTGTTCAGCTAGATCGAACAAAGCGGGATCTTCTCGCTGGCAGAAGTATTGCGTACGAAACAGCTCAGGCAGGCACACGATCTGGGCACCATTGCGCGCCGCTTCGCGCACACGCTGCACTGCTTTCTCCAGATTGGCATCTGGATCCGGCGAGCAGGAGAGCTGGATTAGTCCTACTTGGAACGTGTCTTCCATTTAAAAGCAAGAACAGCGAACACGAAGGTCACGATGGAAAAATGCGAAGGTCACGGAGAACATCTCCGTGGCCTTGATGTTCAGACTTCGTGCCCTTCGTGTTAACTCCGGCTATTCAAAGATCAGAATCGCCGCGGCGATCACCGTAGTCCAGCGCCCATGCTTGTCGCCGACCGCTGACTGCGTCATGTTTGCCGTACGCACGATCTTGTTTGAGATGCGATAGATTTCCTTCTTCTCATCCCACGACTTGTCGGCGTCAAATTCCACATCGAGCGTTGTCGCCAGCATTTCGGCGGCTAGCTCTTCGGCGTAGTCGCCGGCCTGGTCGTCGGTCTCGCCGAAGCTGTGATGCTCGCTCATATAGCCGTAGGTGCTGCGGTCCGTCGGAATGGCCACGCCAATGCTCGACGCGAGCAGACGATGCGGTTCGCGCGTCGAATTCTCCGCAACGACGGCGAAGACCACCTCGCCATGGTTCAGGTATTTTGAGCCTTCTTTTCGGGAGACCAGTTTGCAATGCGGTGGAAAGATCGAGGAGACGCGCACCAGATTTTGTGAAGCGATGCCGGCGTCGCGTAAAGCGAGCTCAAAGGAGGTCAAGCGCTCTTTGTGTTTTCCCACTCCCTTGGTGAGAAAGAGCCGCTTGGGAACCATGTCTTTGCCCAATTCAGAGATCCTCCGGTAGGCGTATGAGAAAAAATAAAACTAACAGAAATTGTGCACTGCGCGAGAAGGAAAATATTGAACGCCCGTAAATTTCCCGGCTGTCCGGCAATGAGCGTTTTCGTTCTCAGGAATGAGCCATTTTCTTGACTGGTTTGCGATTGACAGCGATTTCCATGAAGGCTCGAGCGGCACGGCTCAAGGTTTTGTCCTTGCGGTGGACCAGCGCCAGGTCCCGCCGAATGGGCGGATCGGTGAAGCTGTGCGCTACTAACGTGCCGGAGCGAATCTCGTCGGAGATGTTGGAGCGCGCGATGAAACCGATGCCCACATCGGCGGCTACGAACCGCTTGAGCAGTTCGCTCGAATCCAACTCCATTGAGACCTGCTGCTTGAGCTCGGCTTTCTGGAAAACGTCGTCGATGGCCTCGCGAGTGCGTCCGAGCTTCGGCAGGACAAGAGGATATTTCGCGAGGTCCTCCAGCCGCACATGCGAAAGTTGGGCTAAAGGATGCCGTGGGCTGGCAATGAGCACGAGTTCATCGTGATGTATGGGCAGAGCGTTCAGACGAGAGTCCTTTACCGGCATTGAGACAACGCCGAAATCAACGATTTGATCGATGATTGATTCCACCGTCTTTGCCGTCTCAGCGCGCTGAATGCTCACCGAAACCTTCGGATATTGCCGCTTAAAATCCGCGAAGACCTCCGGAAGGATGTACAGGCAGGTAGCCTCATTGGCGCCGACGACGATCTCCCCGCGCGGCGTGCGTTCCATTTCCGCGATGGTAGTCTTCACCGATTTCAAAGATCGCAGTGCCTCTTCGGCGTACGCCTGAAAGGCTTTGCCCGGAACGGTGAGCGTGACTTTTGCTCCGGAACGATCAAACAAGCGTGCTCCAACCTCTTCCTCCAGCGCGCGAATCTGTGATGAGATCGCCGGCTGTGTGCGGAAACAGCGTTCCGCGGCTTTGGAGAAGCTGGAGTGCTTGGCAACTTCCAGAAAGGAATTGAGCTGATCGAAGTCCATGGGCGTAGGCGGGAGAGGAGCTGTTTGTATCGTACCCCGAATTTTGGGGATTTTTACAGGATTCAATGCTCAAACAGGCTTTTGGGCAGCCCTGATTGGCGAATGATGCTCGCGAGTGTGCCCGATTTCAACTCACGGTGGTTCGGCACTGGAATAGTGACGGTCGTTCCTTCAGCGCGTTTTTGCATGATCATGTGACTTCCACGCTGCCTTGCGAGAACGAATCCGTGTTTTTCAAGAACGTTGCGGACCTCCTGGCCAGAAAGGATCCGCAGCTTACCCAACCGGCACCTCAATTCGCGTAACGAAAACCTCGGCGTGCAATCTGCGCTCGACTTCGCTCGGATCCGCCGATTCGAAAAAAAGCTCGAGCGCCTCCACAAGATTGTCGCGCGCCTTTTCAACTGTCTCGCCCTGACTGGCAATGTCCAACTCAGGACATAGCGCGACGTAAGCATCGTCTTCGCGCTCAATGATGGCAGTGAGTTGCGTCTTTTTCATGGTCCGAATTGTATCGTTATTGCTGCCGTTCATGACTCCAATTGCTGGTCGGCATTGTTAGAATCAATTCAGGTGGCCCGAATCAGCAACATGCAAAAAGCTCAAGCCGTTGGGCGCGTGCTCTGGCGGATGAGCAACCGGCACCACACGGTCCGAGGAAGCGTTGCGGCGGCGAAGACGGTGGGAAAAGCCACTGCGCGTGTCACGCGAATTCTGTGGCTTGAGGTGACCGGATTCTTCTTCGCGGTCTTCGCGATCTGGGTGATCGGCGCTACGTGGAATCAGTGGCAGCGCATTCGCGCCGGCGATGCTTCGTTGCCCACGTGGCACATCGGGGTGGGCGCAGCGTTTGCTGCTGTTCTTATCTACTTTGCCGTATCGTCATTCTGGCGAGCGCGGCGCATTTCAGCCACCAACCAAGCCTCCAATGGCTAAGTCCAGCAAGTCCACGAAGTCCATGGAGTCCACCGAGTCCATCAAGTCCACTTCAGATCCCGAACTTCGCCAGCTCTGCACCGAAAACGATCTCGCGAATTCCGGCTGGAGCTACGACGAGCAGGTCGGCTATCCAGGCCAGCTTCCCTTCACGCGCGGCACTCAGCCTACGATGTACCGCGGCCGCTTGTGGACCATGCGCCAGTATGCCGGCATGGGAGACGCCGAAGAATCGAATCGCCGCTATAAATATTTGCTCGCCCACGGCACGATGGGCCTCTCAGTCGCATTCGATTTGCCAACGCAGATTGGCTACGACTCCGATCACCCGATGGCGTTGGGAGAAGTAGGGAAGGTCGGAGTTGCGATTGATTCAATCGAAGACATGCAGCGGCTCTTCGACGGAATCAGTCTCGAGAAGATCTCGACCTCGATGACGATTAATGCGACCGCGATCATCCTTCTCGCGCTTTATATCGCGGTAGCAAAACGCAGCGGAGCGAACGTTTGCAAGCTCTCAGGCACAGTGCAGAACGACGTGCTCAAGGAGTACATCGCGCGCGGGACGTACATCTATCCGCCGCAGCACGCGATGCGCATCATCACCGACGTCTTCGCCTACTGCAACGAGAATCTGCCGGAATGGAATCCGATTTCCATTTCGGGATACCACATGCGCGAGGCAGGATGCACGGCGGTACAGGAAGTCGCGTTCACTCTGGGCAATGGCGTCGCTTACGTTGAGGCGGCTCTGAAAGCCGGACTGGACATTGACAGCTTCGCTCCGCGACTCTCGTTCTTCTTCAACGCGCACAACAACTTTCTCGAAGAGGTTGCGAAATTCCGCGCAGCACGACGCATGTGGGCCCGCATCATGCGCGAGCGCTTCCGCGCATGCAATCCGCGCTCGTGGATGTTGCGCTTCCACACCCAGACCGCCGGCTCTACCCTGACGGCGCAGCAACCGGAAATAAATATCGTCCGCACTGCGATACAAGCCCTATCCGCCGTGCTGGGTGGAACGCAGTCGCTACACACCAATGGCTACGACGAAGCCCTCGCAATCCCGACAGAAGAAGCTGCGCGCATCGCGCTACGGACGCAGCAGATCATTGCTTACGAATCAGGAGCTGCTCAGACCGTCGATCCTTTTGCCGGAAGCTATGCCATCGAGAGTCTCACTGATGACATCGAACACAAATCCAACGCTTACCTCGAAAAAATCGAGACCCTCGGCGGAATGATTAAAGCCATCGAGCAAGGCTTCGTGCAGCAGCAGATTCAGAACGCTGCCTATGAAACACAGCAGAAAGTCGACGACGGCGAGGCGGTGGTTGTCGGGGTAAATCGCTTCATCATTGAAGAAGAGAAGAGCATTCCGATTCAGCGGGTAGATGAAGCTCTCGAACGAAAGCAGGTTGAGCGCGTGCGGGCGTTTCGAGCCAAACGAGATCAATCACTCTGCAAGGCGGCCCTGACAAAAGTGAAGACTACCGCGACAAGCGGGGACAATCTGCTTCCTGTGGTGATCGAAGCCGTTGAGAAGAACTGCACGCTGGGCGAAATTTCAGACCAGCTACGCTCAGTTTTCGGAGAGCATCAGGAAACTGTCGTCGTCTAACGCAATCATTCGGGCAGACAACCCACGCGCACTCCCGCTCTTCGAATCCTCAACAAAACAAAACGTGTTTAGTTTTGTGCCTGCAGATCACAGGCTTCGCGACATTCGCGGCAATAGTACGAGCCATCAGCGCAGAGACGGACATCATGCATTCCCTGGCAGAAGACGCAGTATTTTTCGCAGGTGCAACGGGACTCGTCCTGATCGCATTGGGAGCAGGTGAAGCGGGTTGCCATGAGAAGACTCTACTCGGACGTAGGCGCAAACAAAAGTGACCAACGTCAGAGGCGCAGGGAAGAACAGGAGGAGTAAACTACACGTGGTATAAACAGCAGGGCTGCTGGATTACCTGGAACCTTTCTCGATCCTGCGGATCTCTTTCAGCAGCGCGGCCTCCACTTTCGCGGACTGGCGTTCCCCTCGCGCAACACGGCTTACGTACGATGGGTCGATCCCTAATTGTCGTGCGACCCTGCTGTAGATGCCGCGATAGAGGCTAAGTCGATTGAGGCGAGGATTTTTGCTATTATCCATGTCATGATTCGTGACCCGCTGTCCTGGTCAGCGTGGCGCGACGCCAGACACACAGAACCGAGTTACAGGGGGGGAGCACGTTCTTTTTTGGGGTGTAACTCCAGTGTTATTGAGCATAGCCTCCGTGTCTCAGCCTGTCAAGGAATGAGTTATGCGCGCCGGTGCTAAATTAGCTCGACCAGAGTGGGCGGTTCAGATCGAACGCCTTCGTGAGCGGCTGCACCTGAATCAGGCGGGTCTCGCTCGTCTGCTCAATGTCTCTCCTATGGCCGTTTCCCGATGGGAACGCGCCGTGAACGAACCCGAAGCCGCGTTTTATATCCACATGGGAACTTTGGCCGGAGATCCTGATTGCTGGTATTTCTGGCAGCGAGCCGGGCTTCCTGCCAGCGACCTAAAGAGAGCTCTGCGAAAGTCGAAAACCGCGAAAGCTGCGCAAACAACGGTTGCCGATCTGGAGCACTATGCGGTTCCGGTAGTCGCACTCACCGCAGGGACGAGCTTGCCTGGAGACAGTGATCCCAACGTCGAGCAAAGTCCTGCAGTTGCTAAGGTGATGGCTCCGCCTGAATGGAGTGAAAACCTTCAGAGCCTTCGCTGTCTGCGTGTGAAAGGCGAAGGCATGGCTCCGGCAATAGCGGACGGTTCGATCGTTGCCGTGGATCTGGCGCAATTCAATCCCGCAAAGCTGAGCAACCTCGCTGTGCTTGCGTGGCACAAGGACTTCGGCTTAATGGTTCGGCGGCTGAAAAAAGTCGGAGCAGTCGACGTGCTCGTATCCGATGCGGATCCAACAGGAGCGAACTCGCTCACGCTGGATCACAACTGGCGGATTCTCGGACGCGTCACGTGGTGGCTTTCGCGGCCGAGATAGCTCTGATACTCCTCGGGACAGCAAAGAGGTCGAAAGTCCATATAGCCGAAAACACCTTAGTGGCTTGCCCACAACCCTGGCTTTGAGTACATTCGACAGTGAAAGCCAGCCTGCAAAGCAGGTACTGGCGGTAACCGTTTATTGAACCAACATTCAATGAACAGGGGGCTCGACTCGAAAAATCGGTTCGGTGTGCGAGGTTCCGCCAGTACGGAAATG
>Ga0075436_100000790_pt1 | contig 20971 bp, 17 predicted proteins | sample RhiMethybrSRZTD5_FD_75303 | JGI IMG/M metagenome (GOLD analysis project Ga0075436, IMG submission 75303) | Populus rhizosphere microbial communities from Tennessee, USA - Rhizosphere MetaG P. TD hybrid SRZTD5 | ecosystem: Host-associated > Plants > Roots > Rhizosphere > Soil | place: USA...
ATGATCAAAGTACTTCGGTGAATAAGGTAATGCTGACTTATTGGCAGTCCTGAGCCTGGGGATGTGCTGGGTGACAACGCATCCGACCAGGGTTGCAGGTAATAACATTTGAGGCCGCGCCAACGCCATGACTCATTTCCGTTGCGCGATGTCATCTGTATGAGCTGTGGCGTAATAACCCTTTCGTCCGTGTACCTTGAGCTTTTTGCCGGATCTCTCTGCGTTGATTTGAATGCGTCGATAATGGTCATTCAAAACAAAATGAGCCGGACGATAAGAGATGGCGTATCGGCTGTGTAGCTCTTCAGCAATGTGAGCGAACGCTGATCGGAAGTTGTGCGGTGATTCTGGAAATAGTGCTCGCCCGCCAGTCTCTTCGGCTAGTGTCTTCAGGATTCGATCTCCTTCCCCAGATTTCCTGTGATCCCATGGAGTACGAGTGCTGATCGTATAAATCGTCACGTCAGACTCCTGCGCCGCAAGCAGTGTACGATATCGAGTTGCCAGACTGGAGTTGTCCTCGCCGTCAGACACAACAACAAGGGTGCGAGCAACAAATTGATCCTCCGCATGGGTTGACAATTTTCTGCATCCCTCGACGACGGCATCGAAGAGAGCAGTGCTGTCGCCCTGATCGACCAAACTCGCTACCGCAGTCCAAAGCTCTACCGGGCTCCTTGTGAATGTCTGCATCAGTTGGGGATAATCGGCAAATCCCATAACGAAGGCTTCATCACGATCAGAGCGAAGGACGTGAGCCAGAAATTCACGGGCTGCGTCTTGTTCGAAGGCGAATCGAGAATATACCGACGGACTTGTATCAATAAGGAGGCCCATTCGCAAAGGAAGATCGCGCTGAGTATAGAACGCCAGCATCTTTGCAGGGGCCGATCCGTCGTCTTTTACGCTGATGTCCTCGGCACCCAGGTCCGAGACAAATCTGCCATGCGATGATGCGCTGAACAGAACGTACACTTCCTGAACGTCCTTGTGATAGGACCAATCTAGGGGTATAGGAGTATCGGACACTATGTTGTTTGTTAGCTGACCAGGTACCTGCCCGACAAGGCACGACGAGAGTACACATAATGCAAAAAGCTTTGTGACTACGACCGGCCTACATCTAGTCGTCTTGATCTGGCACACTTTCCTCGCAACTGGGGTAGGTGCCATGAACGTGGATCTTCGTTCGCACAACACTCGCGTTTGATCAGGCATGTTCGAACACGACGAGTATTTGGATTCAGGGACCAATTTCAGATTAGGCGTTGATTTCACGTCGGAAACTGTCAGAGCTAACAGATTTCTAGCAGAAGCGGCCGTGAGCTCAGGGAAGGCATGGCGATTGCACTCGTAATCTCCAGAGAGGGGGTCAATGAGTTACTAACGGCGATATATTAACTCACCTAGCGCGACGTGCGGACGCCCCATAGGTGTTGGTTAGTTGCTTCACTCGTTGCAGAGCACGCAGGAGTCCGCCCGGCAGTTCGCTCTTCATCACGTACTCATCCACCAGCCACAAAGCTCGCTTGGGTATATAGGTGCACGCGGAGAGCATGATGATCGGGAGGTGTGGAAAACGTTGCTTAATCTGATAGGCGACAGCTTCTGAGTCCATGCCTTCTTGCTTGTATTCTAAAATAATCGCATCCACCGCCATTTGCTCCAACATCTTCATCGCGGCGTATCCGTTCACCGCCGTCTTTGTGCAGATACTATGGGATGCCAGAAAAGCTTTGCGAAGCTCTAACAATGGCGGACGGTCGTCGATGCACAGCACAATACAGTCCCTAGACACACTCTCGGTGCGGGTGTGCAGTTCGTTTCGCCTGTGATGCTCACACTCTTCTTGAAACGGGAAATGGTCATCGAACTGAGTACTTCTCATGCGGCTCCCTCCAGATTCCGGCGGTTATTGTGTATCAGCGATCTTAAAGGCTGCACCAATGGTGAGCAGGTGCAAAACTGTCAAATATTACAGTCTAGGCTGCGGCCAATTAGCGAGATCAATGCGATTACGCTCATTGACCTGCGACGGGCGGGAATGCTCCCGATGAGCAATGGCGATTTAGCGCCATTACGATGTGTAACGGTTCTTAATCGCGTATAAGTTCAAGTGCGGGTTCGGAATAATCAGGCGTTGGCACTCGTGGGGGACGACCTGGGGGACAGGCAACCTTTATTCTGCCGTGCTGCTAGATCGCGATGGACGAGCTATCGCCCGAGTACGAAGGCATCGTGGCAAGGCTGTGCAGGCTTCACTTGACGTAATATCCTGACCGGCAGCGAACTCGCCACCGGTTAGTCACAAGAACTTGAAGTCGATGAAATGTCTTCCCGCGTGGATTTGAAAGTTTATAGGCAAGTGCATATTGGCTGCGCAGTTCTCGCCGTATCTTGTCGAATGCACCAGCAATGCTGTCTTTGTGATAACCGAGATAGGTTCCACCCGTGGCTTCAGCAAGGCTTTTGAGCACCGCCGCGCCCCGCTTGACTTCGTCTGACAGTTTTTCTTCACTCACGTTTATTGAGTAAATAGTCGCCTCGGCCTTCAATGCACTGTTGATCGCGGAATCAATCGTCGCTTTGCTTTTGTTTTCCCCTCCGTCGCTAACAAGGATCATGATGTGACGTGCAGGGCCGCGGTCCAATGCAAGCCATTCGCTTGCAACCGAAACGGCGTCGTATAAGGCCGTCTCGCCTTCGGGATTGATGCCCTTTACGCGCCGCGCAGTCTCATCCCAGTTGTTCGTGATAGGGCTCATCAGTTGAACGCTCTGGTTGAATGCAAACAGCATGACAGAGTCGGATGATCGTGTAACCGCTTTGAGGAATGATTTAATCGCTTTCTTTTCCTCATCAAACTGAAATGCGATTGACGCGCTTATGTCCAGAACCAGGGCGATTTTGATAGGGAAATCAGTCTCGCGCCTGAAGAAGGTCACCTTCGTCTGCTCCACGCCGTTGTCGAGAATTCTGAAGTCTGACGGTCGCAGATTGTTTACAAATTTTCCTTTGTGATCTGTGACACTGAGTACGAGGTTCACTTCGTGAACATGCACATCTATCGTCTCGACGGGTCGGTTTACTGTGTGCAAACTGTCAAAACCTGGATTTCCGATTGCTGGGGGTAGAGATGTCTGCGGGGAGAGAGGACAGACAAGCGCCAGGTATAGAATTCCTATCCGGAATAGATGGAATCTCATAAGGACATTCGCCTCGGCATTACCAAAATGTACCGCAGCACAAAGCGGCCGCTTCACTGCCACAATTAACAGTCTGAATGGAAGCGAAACTGCACTTAGACGCAGAACAGAAGTGCCCTTCGCACCGGTAGAAGAAGACGCCCCATAATCCTCCCGGTCTTTGGAGTGATGCGAGCACTGCTATCGATCAGAACGACAGCGTTCCCTTTATCTGGATCAAGCGCGGCGATGCATCACCGCCGAGGAATGATCCCAAGATGCTGGTGGGCACACTCACTGTGTTGATCATCGTCCCAAATGTCGGACTTGAAACATTGGCGTCCGGCTGGTCGAAGTTAGGGTGATTTAGAATATTGAAGAACTGGAGTCCCACCCCGAAGGTGCTGGTCTCATTGATCGGAATGTGGAAATTCTTCATCACCGCCAAGTCGGTGTCAAAGTAATGCGGTCCCCACACCTGGTTTCTTCGTTGATTTCCGAATGCTGTAACCGGCGTTCCCGAAGGCACATCCAGGCCTGTGAACTGGATGCCAGGGTTTAGGCAGGGCGTGGACAGTGCGGCGCGCGTACAAACCACGGGGCCGCTGCCGAGATAATTGCCGAAAAACGGATCGCCGTTGGTGACAGCATAATTGAAGCCACTGAGGGTGCTGGTGGCATTGTCGTCATACACGGTAATCGGAAGTCCGGTACGCCAGAAGAGCGTGCCGGAAACGGTCCAATTGCCGACCACTCCAATCCAGCCCTTCTCCTTCGGAGTTGTCCAGACATAATTCAAACTTGCGTCATGGCGAACATCATAGTCAGCATTACCGTAATTGTAGCGGCGGAAGTTGAACGGGTCTTGGGGGTTCGCGGTGTTTTCGTTAGTGGCGAAATTAAACGGCAGGAATCCGCCGTTGGAAATCATATCCAAAGCGTGGCTAAATGTGTAGTTCGCCTGCACCTGCAACGAGGAAAAACTCCTCCGTATGGAGAGGGTTACTCCATTGTAGTTGGCTAGATTCGAGCTTGAGACTTCTGTCACGGTACCGAAGCGCGGATCTGCAGGCGCGAGCGGCAACCCGACGAGGCCGGTTGTGTTCATCAAATCACTGGCGCATGTTGCGGAAGCGGGAACGGTCGCGTTAATTGGAATAATGGGCGCGACGTTGCAATAGGAATTGAGGCCGCCATTCTGAATCGGCCCATAAATCTGATGGTTTCCGACATAGTTGACACTAATTGATGTTTTGTCGCCTATGCCTTGCTGCAGTTCGAGGTTCCACTCCTGAAATTGGGGTGCATGGATCGAACGCGCGGAACTGAATATGGAGGGCGGGACAAAGAACGGGCTCGCCAAGCTGATACTGTTAAGGGTGCCACCGTTGGTGAAACCAGTGACAAATGCGGAGTTAGCACCAGACGCCTGACTCTGGATGTTTCCAAGGGTACCCGGCGCAAGCGATCCCGGACCAACGAAGAACTGATTGTAAAGTGGGGGATTGTTCAGGAAACTGTCTGCACTCGTAGCCGGAAACACGTCGTGGAAGATTCCAATTCCACCTCGCACCACGGTATTGGTACCAGCGCCGCGGGGAGTCCAGGCAAAACCGAGACGCGGTTCCCACGCAATCTTAGTATAGGAGGGCAAAGCCTGGTGTAGCCCAGTGCGGATTGCCTGGTTATACGGCTGACTTACATCATGCGAGATCCCCTCGAAGTTGCTGTCGAGGCGGGCAAAACAATCGGTCTGGCACACTGGATTAGAGTCATGCTCCGCTCTCAGACCGAACGTGAGCTTCAGATTAGGCTTGATAGCCCACTCGTCCTGTGCATACAAACCCAGCCCGTACAAAGCAACCGGTTGGGTTGAGCGCGCATTAAAAGCCTGGGTGAAGAGCCCGGCTGTTCCCGAGAAGAAGCTACTCTGCTCTTCCCCGATGACCTCCCCGGTAGTGAATAACCCTGGAGAATAATCAGTGATGTCGTTCCGGCGGAAGTTCACCCCCACTTTGAGGTTGTGCGCTCCGTACACTTTCGAGAAATCGTCAATGATCTGATACTGGGTAACGTTCCTACCTTGAGGCCAGTCATTCAGGTCATGACCCAAGTCGTAGAAACTCCCGCCGGCGAACCGCAAACGATATGGCATGAGCGCTGTGGCGGCGGCCAGATTTGCCGGTTTGAAAATTGCGCTGTACCAGGAACCGGCCAAAATGAACTGATTGACGGCGTTCGATCCGGTAATGTGGGTCCAATTCAGTTGACCTTCGTACTGCGGTTGATCGCTCTGCGCATTGAATACGCTGTTGAGTGGGTCGGTGTAAGTGGCCTGAAGACCATGGTCGGTGCGGAAGTGAATATAAGCACGATCATGGGCGCCGAGGTTCTGGTCCACGCGTGCGGTAAGCAACCATTCGTGGGTGAAGTTGCCGGCAGTGGAGCGGAACTGCAAAGCGCAGGGGGCGCCGCCTGCCAGAGTGATCGTGCCATCGCAACCGCCAGCGGAAAGAGTGTTCTGTGCCCCGCTTACCCCAGGCGCGTTGTTGTAGATAGAAAACATCTGTTGGTAAAACGGCAGCTCGGCAGGTTGCGTCGCTCCGATGTTCGCCAGGGTCGCCGTCTCGAACTGCGGACTTGGAATATTGACCTGTATATTCGTCGGCAGCAGTACGCGTAGTCCTTCATAGTCTACAAAAAAGAACGTCTTGTCGTGGATGATCGGCCCTCCCAAAGCCGCTGACCACTGATTGACATTATCAAAAGGCCGCTTAACGCCATTAAGGTTGTTGAACCAGTTATTAGCGTTCATCGTCCGTCCATTCCAGAAGTAGTTGGCGTTTCCGTGAAAAGTATTTGTTCCTGACTTCGTAACGTAATTTACATTGGCGCCCGCGAGACCGCCGTACTGCGTCGAGTAACCATTGTTGACGACGGTGGCTTCCTGAACGTCATTCTGTCCGAGCAGTAAGTTAGTTGCGCCAGAGTTGTTCAAGTTCAGGAATGGATCATTCTCATTCATTCCGTTTACGGTAAAAAGATTGGACGTCGCGGGCAATCCGAACATAGAGGAGTTGCCAAATCCCGCCTGTGTGTTCATCACTGCACCTGGCGCTGTCTGGACGATGTAGCTCAGGTCATTGCCGGGATTGGGAACGAGCTGGACCTGCTCAGGAGAGAATGTAGTTGAAACGTCTCCATTCTCGGTCTGAACCACGCCAGCTTCCGCGGTTACCTCCACGGTCTGAGATGAAGTACTACCCACCTCCAGTTTCATGTTCATTGATGTGGATTGACCCACGGCGACAATCACGTTGCGCTCGGCATTTTGAAATCCCGAGGCGTTCACGGTGACGGTATATTGTCCTGGAGAAACAAGTGAAAATCTGTAAACACCGGTTTGGTTCGTCTCGGTTGTTTGTGTCTGTCCCGTGCCGTTGTTCTTCAAGGTCACCGTTGCTTTGGGGATGACCGCGCTGGAAGGATCGGAAACGATTCCAGTGACCTCGCCAGAAACCAGGGATTGAGCTGCTGCGCCGATCGCAAGAAAGACGACAATGCTGGCGGTCAGAAAAGGAAATATGATTTGTCTTATACTCATGGTGCCCTCGAAAGCTGGAAAGTTGGAAAAGTTGCATTGCAGGTCTCGGAAAAGAATGTCTCTCAAAAGCTAAAAAAAACACTGCCAAGAATGACAGGAGAAAAGTGGGAATGAGGCGTCCCACCACTCAGGATGCGGGAAGAGGGACTACCGCCGCTTACGCACGCAGCCGTTTTGAAGCAGGCCGCCTCACGGTACAAGAATGGTCTCTTTAGTCCATGCCAGAACAGTGTCAAAACTGACATGGCGCTAAAGGCGCGGAAGTTGCTCTTGCCCTTCTCTGCGTCGGAACGTTTTTCCGCGCCGCGGGCATTCATGGTCTCGTGATCGGCGCACCTCTGCTCATACGTTCAATCCGGCCGAGGAGTATGGACATCGTACTGTGAGGGAGGCGTAAATGTTCAAGGTCGACATTGGACGCTGCAGCACTTGAGGAGGGGCTGCCTCTTCGGTCCAACCAATGACTCGTTGACGACCCGCGCTCTGTATCCTGACTGCTGGTAAACCTTGCGGGACAATCCCGCGAAGTCGCACATCCCATCCGTACAGGCTCGGATCAGAACCGTGCGACCTGCATGAGGTCCTCGCGGGGACCACCGTCTACTGTCTATGGCCCAGCGGTTTGTAACTCTTCCGACCGCCGGGCCGGAGAATCTCTACGCTGCTAGGCGCTCAGATATCTTTCCTTCGATAATATGCCGGACAAGACGCCGGTCCCGTTCGAGAAACGCGAGCTTGTCTGCAAGAATGCTCTCCAGAAGAACACCGACGCCATAATGACCGGTTACGTCGGCAGCAGCCAAAAGAACGGTGTACTCAGCTACCCGCATATGGGCGAGATGGATGGCCTTCACGAGGATGTAGAGATGCCGTGCTGCGGAAGACTCTATTTCCGCGAGTTCCCTCTTGAAGTTTTCAACGAAGAGCTCCTGCAAGCGGCCATTCAGCTCGACTGGTTCCTCTCCTATTATCTCGAAACACTGGTCAAGCACTTCCAGATTTTTGTCGGCCACAAACGCCCGCGCCTCTAGAGCCTCTTTCACGTCTGGGTTCAGGGCCATCTCACTGAATTCCCGATATACTTCCGCACTTCGTTCCGTATTGTTGCGAGCGTCGCTGAGGAGGATTAGAAAAACTTCCTTTGGATTCTTAACTGGCATAACGTATTCTCCTTCGCCTTTGTTTCTTGGCCGTTTGATAAGCAAGGTTGCTTTAGATTCTCCCGTCCGCCGGAGTGGGTATCGAAAGCGCCTGCGATCTTCATTGTCGATGTTCGTACCTAACCATCTCAGAGTCACCTGCAAGTTCTGCTAGTAAGCAGCATTGATAATCGTGCCGACGACGTCACCAATACTTGGTTCAGCAAGCCCATCTGCCTCTACCAAGTATGCTGGCTCCCGCCGCGATGGGAGAAAGTCGGCAAATCGAAACGGGTGATAAAGGGACACCACCGGCTGAGAATCGGCGGGTGGGCGTGCGTTGCCGCGAGGGCTAGGACTCATTTATGGCAAAGAGTTCGTGTAGCACACGCCATCGGTCGGTTGCGAAGGCGGGGCGGGTGGATTCAGATTGGGTGCTTCCGAAAAGTCGAAGAAAAAGCTAATGTCAGGCTGAACAGCATCGCGCTTGGTAAGGGACTGGAGTCCGAAACGAATTTCTATAAAACGCAGAATTGCTGTCGTGTCTAAGGGCGTGTGATCAACATAATGAGTCTTCGCAAAGGGTGATACTACAAGATTGGGCACCCGGAAGCCCGTATAAACGAAATCGCAAGCTGGTCCAACTGTTGTGCCACATGTGTCATTAACTCCCAACACCGGAGGAATTCCGTCCGGCGACACTGTTGGAGCCGGAGAAACGTGATCATAGAAGCCACCGCCTTCATCATATGTGAGAAAAAATATCGAGTCCTTCCACGCGCTACTATCCATTAGGCCATTTATGATGCTCGCCACATAAGCGGAGCCTCTCTGCACACTGATCCCCGGCCCAGGATGTTCATCCACTCCTGACTTCGAATCGCGATCAATGAAGGCTACTTGGGGCAGAGTCCCATTGGTTAGATCTGTGAAATACTGCGACATGGGCACGATGTTGGTCCCGACATATTTCGCAAACGCTGGAAACGCTTTCAGTGAGCTACCATTCGGAAAGTCAGGAACGTAATTCTTCCACGTGACATGGGCGTCTTCTAACTTATCAAAGATCGTCGGGATGTTGATCTGCGTTACTGGCTTATTTATGACTCCGCGTGAGGTCGCAGCAACAGCATACAACCGGTTTGCAGGCGTGTTCGTCATTACCGGAGAAAACCAGCGGTCCGATATTGCAAATTGTGTTGCCAGGAAATAGTAGTAAGGAAGATCTGAGCCGTCGTAATAACCCATAACGCGCTTGCCATTGATGTCAAAGCCAGTTGGCGTACTATGGCGAGAATTACCTCCAGCGGAATTGGCAAAGCCATCCATCAAGGCCGTTGCGCTCGTGGGCGCGGAATGGTTTCTGTCGTTGTGGCTCTCGTTCCAGTAGGAACTTAGGTCTTCAACACACATCGAGTTTAGGTGAAATGGTATAAATAGTGTGGCGTGATCAAAAGCGAGTTGAGATGCATTGGCTGGAGTAACGTCGACATCGGGGTCCAAGCCCCGCGATTCTCGATAATTATTCATTTGGCCGAAGTAATGGTCGAATCCTCGATTCTCCTGCTCCATGTAAACAATGTGGTTGACCAAGGTCAGGTCAGCGGGGGTAGGCTTACTTTCTTTACTCGAACGTGAGATACCTCCGCAACCGGTTGACAGAATAAGCAGCGCCAGGGTGGCTACGTTAATCCCTTCGTGCACTCCAGTTTTCCCTGCATCCGGCCTGTACAGCATTCCAAGAATGATGTTTCGTGATTTCACGGCTGTCTGGGCCTGAGCTTTTTCGCGACACATTTGTGTCGTCATAAATCTGACACAAAGATGAAGGTCGTCCACTGTGACTAATGACAGAACATTGCGCGTTCACTGGTATGCCCTTGCCTAGCACCATGGCTTAGGAGTCCCGACCTCGTTCTCTCGGCCGACAACCCAGCCCACACAGTTCTTTTGAAAGTGTCCGGTTCTGTCATTTGTGACAGTTACTACGTTGAGTAAGAACAGGCAATCTGCACACTGGGTGACAGAACGTACAACGCCGCCAGCAGACAGCCGCTCCGACAGACCTCCGCTGTCGGAGCGGCGTTTTTCTCGTTACCCATTTTCCCAAATCACGCAGTTGGGTTCGGTTTGCCGTCGATCGTACGGACGATGTAATCGCGTAAGGCAGAGCTAAGGTGGGAGGCGGTTGAGGATTAGCCCATATGTAGGTTCGATCTGAGTGAGCCAGAAGTTTTTAGCCGATCACAAGGGCGGTGAAATCCCTTACCGGACTGCTTTCGTTGTTTTTGAATAGGCTCTCCCGCACTGTCGAGGACCGTTAGAAAATACTGCGAACGGCAACTGCTCGTCAGTACACCAGATAGAGGTCGATTTCGTAAGTTCGTGGCAAACGGTTTTTCACATGTAGGACCACTATGCGGCTAGTTTCTCCTCGCCCAAATCCGCGCGATTCTGCAGTATGCGTTGGAAGATCTGTTTCGTACTCAGCATGGTCTTGTTGTCGCCCTTGACGACGACGTTCGCTCGGCCCCATCGGCCGGGAATTCCCTCGACTGAAAGAGTTCCAAACCAGAATGGCAGTACAGCGTCGGAGGCGGAGGTGAGCACATCACCTTTAGGTTCCAGCCCTAGCAGGGTGCGTATTCCCAACATAGGCGCACCAGCCGCCCAAGCCTGTGGAAGACAGGCGGTAGGATACTCCACGGGAAAGCGGGTTTTGGTGCGTTCGTATCCAGCGAAAACCTCTGGCAAACGGGACCGAAACGCGATACTTGCTTCGAATATTCCCGCGACGATATCCGATGCGTCGCTGCGATATCCATAACGCGCAAGCCCGGCTGCAATGATGCTGCAGTCGTGGGGCCAGACAGTGCCGTTGTGATATTCAATAGGGTTGTACCCGCCCTCCCCCTCCGCCATGGTACGAATGCCCCAACCGGAAAACATCTTAGGACCCATGAGGTGATTCCGCACGGCGCTTACCTTGTCGTCGTCCACAATACCACTCCATAGCAGCTGCCCTATGTTGGAGCAGAGACTGTCCACTTTCCTCTTGTGGCCGTCCAGAGCCAAAGCAAAGAACTGTCGGTCTGGAATCCAGAAGTCGTGGTTGAAGCGTCGTTTCAGTTCTGCTGCCTGGTCCTCGAGCTTTGAGGCGAATGCTTCGTCTTTCCATATTTGCCGCGCCAGACGGGCGCAGCGTACCTTCGCGTCATAGGCGTAGCCCTGAATTTCGCACGTGGCACGAGGAGTTGGGGCCAAACTGCCATCGTGGAAAAGAATGGAATTCCAGGAGTCCTTCCAACACTGGTTTTCCAGACCCAGAGTCGTTTTCCGCTGATATTCGATATAGCCGTCGCCGTCGCGATCACCGTAATGATCGATCCAATCAAGTGCCGCACGAGCATTCGGCTGGAGTGAGCGCACCAGGTCCACGTCCCCGCTCCATCGTTCGTATTCATCCAGCAGCACCAAGAACAGCGGTGTGGTGTCGCTGGCGCCGTAGTACGGGGCCTGCGGGCGCTCCCGAAAATGGGTGAGCTCGCCAAAGCGCAGCTCGTGGAGTATGCGTCCTGGTTCTTCCTCGGTGAGTTCCACTTCTTGCTTCCCTTGGGATGCTGCGAGGGCGTGCAGCGTCGTTTTCGCCAACTCCGGAGCAAAGGGCAGCATTTGATAGCTGGTGATCAGGCTGTCGCGTCCGAATACCGCCATAAACCACGGTAGACCTGCTGCAGGCAATGAATCGTCGGGCATATTGTCAGGACGAAAACGAAGGGCAGCTATATCTACCAAGTTGCGCGCATATATACGTTCTGCTTCAGGATGGCAAGTCACTGAGGGCGCTTGTTCGAGCCACTCTTTGAGGCCTTCGCGAATCGCCGTTCCACGGTCTTTCGCGGGCGCAGCCTGCATAGTTTCTCCCATCAAAGGCGTCACGTAGAACTTGGTGGTCCATGAGGATTTTGGTTGGAGAGTTATTCGGAAGACCAGGCTGTTCACAGTTTCTTCGGTCGCCCGCGTAGTTGAGCCGATCATCGTCTCCCGGACAAAAGACTCTCGCCTGTAGCCCAAAATTAAACGGCGGTCTCGTATCTTCTGATAAAACTCTCCTTTCTTCGCCAAGGCATCCTTCACTTCAAAAAGGTCCGCAAAGTCGCAGCCGACCTCTAGACGTAACTCAAGCTCCTCTGCTTCAGTCCCGTGGTTGAGCACCGTCAATTCTTCGACGAAACCCTCCGCGACAGAACGGCGACGAACAATTGAAATCGTAGGGTTCTTGTAGATAGTGCCCGTAGGCGGAATGCAGAAGTGCTGTGCGAAGTAATATTCGTTAGCATCCGCCGACAATACACTCAGCGACAACCCTTCAACGGTCAGTTTCCACTTTGACAGGTGGCGCATATCTTTGTAGAACAGGCCTTGCGGTGCATTAGGAGCGGCCTCGATGTCGCCGTTTGGGCTCGAAACCAGGAAGGTTGAGCCGTCTAGAATGCTGATATTGTTGTCGCTCATACGTCAAATCCTTTCGCTGCGCGAAGGCAGATTACACACCATAGTCGCTGGACCAATCTCCGCTTGAATTGTCCGGGCCTCGCGATCGACGCCCCTCATCACCGAATTCAGCAGCAAATAGCAGTGCTCTGGCCGGTCGTACTCGACGTTTTAACTTCGAGGCCAGTAATATAGTTAATCTATGGCGGCGCTCTCACCGGCGCGAACTGTCAATGTTGCCAGTGATTTGGCCAACGCCTGGGAAACTCACCGCAGTGAGATACAGTGTACTTAGTAAGTTACCGGTCTCATTTACTTTTACTTTCGTCTTGACTGTACAGACAACCGCAAACGTCCACGATGTAGGCTGTTTCCCTTAGTTGCGGGCTTCATCTTCTTACAGTTGTTTTTCTCCCAGCCCACAAATACAGTATTTATGCTTACGCAAAAAGATGGTTTTCACCTTGAGATGAAGTGGTGCATCGGCCACAGCGTTCTGCAACTCGTAATTTACAAAATGGACTCGGAGGGAGTGCTGATGTGCATCCGATTCTTGTCACTCGTTTTGCTTATTTCTGTCTCGCCCATCAACTCTCGAGCAGAAAACCCTCCCGGCGAAAACCAGAGATCTTTGCAGTCGCCTGTTGAGGCGGTTCACTCGCGCCACCAGGCAATGCGTGACGTCGACGAAATTGGCCGAAGAAATGTGGGGTGCAATCGTGGAATCGCGAACTGGTATAGCCTGGATCGGCAAATTGCGATGGGTAAAGAGTACTCAACTCGAGTCGAGGCCACTGCGAAACTCCTTGTGGATCCAGAGGTAACGCAATACATCAGCAGTATTGGGCAGAATCTCGTCAGGAATTCTGACGCCCAAGTACCTTTCACGATCAAAGTCATTGATTCGGAGGATGTCAACGCGATTACGCTACCGGGAGGAGTTGTCTACATCGATACGGGCCTCATCTTTGCGGCCGAAACTGAAGCTGAACTCGCCGGCGTCATGGCTCACGAGATTGCTCATGTGACCGCGTGCCATGCGGCACGTGGACGAACGCGTGCGCATCTGGCAAGTTTGGCATCGTTTTCCATAACAATGGTCGGCGGACCTATCGCGTACGCAGCCTATCAGTCTACGAGTATTGCCAAGCCACTGGCCTTTTTGAGATTCTCGCGCAACTTCGAATCTGAAGCTGACTTTCTTGCTGTGCAGTACATGTACCGGGCTGGGTACGATCCGCTGGCGCTTCCAACCTTTTTTGAACGGGTGAAGGCCATGGAACACACGAACCCAAGAGCTATTGCACGTCTATTCCAAACTCACCCTCAAACGGCGGATCGCATTAGGAGAACGCAGCGCGAAATCGATACGTTGTTGCCACCCCAAGCTACCTATAAAGTAGACACATCTGAGTTTGAAGCCATAAAGGAGCGGTTATCTCGATTGCAGAACCGCATGCGATTCCAGAACGCGGGTCACCCAAGCTTGCGCCGTGCGCCCGCCCAAGATGATTCCGCCACGCAAATTAGGTTTCAGCGGTAAAACTGGTCGGTTGTGAAAAGAAATGTTCTGCTGCTTCACGGAGAACCTTCCTGATGTACGTTTCCCTACGCAACTAATCGTCTTCTCGTCTTCTGAAACCTAAGTATTCCTCCGGAGTACCAGAACCTCAAATTCTCCGGATTGGCTTTCGAGAACTCCTGCGCAAGGATAGGCACTCAACTCTTTGCTGTTTTTTATCCATCGAACAGCGACAGGAGAGCCTTTATGAGTTGCCGAATTCTGGTAGCGGATGATCACGAACTTGTTCGACGGGGACTTGAAGCAGTTTTCGAGAGCAACGCCGAGCTCAGTGTTTGTGCATCCGTTGCAGACGGTTACGAAGCTGTTTTGAAAACTGACAAGCTCCGCCCCGAAATCGTCATTTTAGACAGTGGAATGCCTCGCTTGAATGGCATTTCCGCGGCTCGCAGAATATTAAGGCAGCATCCCCGACAGAGGATTATTTTGTTTGCGTCAGAGATGTCCAACATCCTGGTGCGGCTAGCCCTGTCGGCTGGAATTAGAGGGCTCGTGTTCAAGACTGATCCACTATGCGATTTGCTCGAGGCAGTGAACATCGTACGCCGAGGCGAAACATTTTTCAGTGGAAAGGCTGGCAATCTGATCCTAGCGGGCTATCTGGCTCAAGAGGGGGACCACAGCAGTGTCACCGCGAGAACCCACGCCGTCGCGAAGGGCGAGTTGACCCAGCGCGAAATTGAAATCGCTCAACTCCTGGCCGAGGGTAAGTGTTCGAAAGAAATTGCCGTCATCCTGGGGCTGAGTCTCCACACTGCTGAGACGCATCGCAGTAATCTCATGCGCAAGTTAGGAATTCACAGTGTTGCGCCGCTCGTCCTCTATTCGATTCGAACCAGCATTATTGAAGTACCGCTTTTTGACACCGCGCCAGAGCCGCAGACCTGGATTGCAGCAGCCGCTTAACTCACCCCGCTAGGCGCTTTTGCGGAAGCGCCGCTGGTGCTATGCGACCCCCAATCTCGTCTGCCTTCGGTTGCGCATCACTTTGTCCCGCGACCGGCAATGGTATACGCCACGCCGACTCCTATTCTTAGCCGGCTTTGGCCGACATCCGCCAAGTGAGTGCGGAGTAGGTCAAGATTGAGACGGCCCGACCAATGGCGATTAAAAGCGTAGTCGGCTCCTCCCCCCAGCATCCAGGAAAAAGAGTGCGCCGACCCCGATGCCGACCCCACATTGACAGATCGCAAGGACTGGCTCAATAAGCTGTCGCCAATTTTGACTTCGGCAAACGGATTGAAATGGTACTTTTTGATCCGCTTGGCCGAGAAGAATACGCGCGGCCCGACGAGGAAATTTTGTAAGTGGCTTTTGACCGCAGTGTGCCCGATACTCGTTAGCTCGAATGTGCCGATCGAACTGTTGTCGTAAACAGAATCGTAATCCAAGCCAAGCGACACCCGCGGATGCACCCACAATGAAGTCCCAACAGTTAGACCGCCAAGTCCGCCATCCCCCGTGCTGTATGCGAATCCACCGGAAAACTCAAAGTTATTAATAATTTGCCCGCGAGCTCGACTTACGCCGCAAAACATCACCATTGCCAGAATGAGGCAGATTCCCCCAAGGCGTTTGGACGGTCCCTGGAAATTCCCCCTCGCAAGAGACTTCTGCTGCCCCACCCTTCGGCCGCCGGTATCGCAATTCGTATTCTCGTTGCGAGTTGATTGTCTTTGCATCATGTCCTTTTTCTCCTCATGGAATTCAGGTCGCATACGGTGAGTGCCGCTGCGTCCGCGTGCGCCGCGATTCACTAGCGGCAACGAACAAATAACTCTTTGGAAAAGTTTTACCCCGATGTGCAGTCACATATCGCAATATAGGACCTGCTGCAATGACCGCCAATTGGCAAGGTTCCTAGTTTTTGCCTGTAGGAGAAATACTTACGCGAAGACGGGCAGGAACTCTCGACAAAGCACAAGCTACCCTGCTGACTTCTGATTCACTTCGGCAGGCACCGTAAAAACTCACAGTTTGCAAGCCAGTACTTCTCTGTTTTGATTTTAAGGACGGTGAAGAAGTCAGAGCCAGTTGGCGCGCGTGAATTCCTGTTCATTGGATTTCTGCAATGTACTTGGCAAAAGGGATATCATGATAAAAGGGAATCGCCTAAGGACCCAGCACCAGACATTGACATATTCCGCCCCGACTGCTCGAAAATTGATCAGTGTGCGTGAGGATGAAAGAAGAAGGATTGCTCACGAACTGCATGATGCATTCGGGCAGGATTTAGTAGCGGTTCTGCTCGAAATGAACCGTCTGGCTTTGTCCTGCAAAAAGGGCGACGAAAAAAACGGATTTAGAGAGGAAGTCTGTTCCGAACTGGAAAACTTGTCAACCAGGGTGGGCGAGATTGCATCGTCTATAAGCGATGTGTCACACAGGCTTCATCCGATTATTCTGGAGCGAGCTGGTTTGCATCAGGCTATTGGTGACCTCTGCAAAGACATCGGTAGTTCAACAAGCTTACGAGTGAGTTTCAGCAACGGAGATCTGCGCGAGAGAATCCCCCCATCTCTATCTCTATGTCTGTATCGGGTTGCCCAGGAGGCCCTTCATAACGTAGTCAAACACGCGCACGCGTCGTGCGCAGAAGTCACACTGCAACGGCAAGAGCACGTGCTCGTGTTAACCGTGCGCGATAATGGCGTGGGCTATAACCCTCGTAAACTCCGATCAGACGCCGGCCTGGGTGTGACCGATATGAGAGAGCATGCTGCCTCTCTTGGTGGTTCGTTTGCCGTAAATAGTACTCTCGGAAGAGGCACCCGAATCACAGTCCAGCTTCCATTTCCATTCAGCCAGTGAACCAGCCGTGCGCACAAAAATCCTGATTGCCGATGATCACCGCATTTTTGCCGAGGCCCTCTGCAAGCTGCTCTCCGCTTCGCACGAGGTGATTGGCATGGCCGAGAACGGGCGTGAACTTGTAAACCTCGCGAGAGAGCTCAACCCTGACGTTATTGTGCTCGACATTTCCATGCCTCTGCTCAACGGCATGGAAGCCCTGCGAATGTTGCGCAAAGCTGGAGTTCGCGGAAAATTTGTGATGCTTACAATGCACACCGATGTCAGCATTGCGAGTGAAGCTTTTCGTTGCGGTGCCTCGGCATTTGTGCTCAAACAGGCGGCCGGCGAGGAACTGAATACTGCGATAACAGCTGCTATGCGCGGCCGCTACTACTTGAGTTCCTCGTTTCCAGTGGATCTTGTCACTCTTCTCGCTGAAGCCGTGCGGCGCCCAAACCAGGAAAGCCCGCATTTGACCCGCCGTCAGCGCGAGGTCCTGCAATTGGTGGCTGAAGGTAAGACCATGAAGGAAGTTGCTACGCTGCTGGGCCTTTCTACTCGGACCGTCGAATCATACAAATATGAAATCATGCGTGTGCTGGGTATCCACACCAATGCGCAACTAGTTCAATATGCAATTCGGATCGGAGCCATAACCGTAGCCCCGCTCCAGGCTGCCTAACCAATCGAAGCTGCAGTTTTGCGGCGCCCACTTAGCCAACTTTTCCGGCGGCGTTACTTGCAGTAGAAATTTCATCCAACATTATTGCGACATCGCAGCAATCGCGCCGTGAAAGAAGGTGGGGTGTCCAACGGCTTCCGGCCACTTTATGGCCGTGAATGAAATTGCCACCGAGATCGAACTCGAGTCGGCCGAATCTTTCTTCGCAATGCCAATGTGCTGCGCCCGCCGTACGGCAGAACGAAAAAAGTTCCAGACACGCAACTGCCCCGATGTAATTCCTTTTTCATGAGTGTTTTAGCGGCGGTCGGCACTGGGGCCAGCCACCCGCCTGGTTGGATTGGCTTGGGGCTCGGTTGCTGGAGTTGAAAGCGCTTCTCGGCCCAGGAGTGGTTTTGAAAACCATCATCGCAGGCGAAAGCGCTGAAGCCGTGTTCGGAAAGGTGCGTACCTCGTTGCCTACTTGGGTGTTAGCCGCTTGCCAACCCGTGTTTTTACGGGGCGTCATTTCCCGGACTTCTAAGGCTTACTGATCTGACCCTACGGACTCATGTTAGAAAATGAACCGGGATTTGAAATGGGCTTGATTCCCAATGTTTACGCCCCGGAATCTCGCGGCCCAGGAGCACTCTAGTGGCAAAGCAAGCGGGACAGACTTCGAAACGAACGCTGCAGCAGGAGACTTGAGCAGCGGCGGAAAAATACTTCGTTTCCCAAGGTATTTTGTCAGTGATTTTCTTGATTTTGGAAATCGATTGGTGTATGGTCGCGTAACTTCCCCCGCCGTTTGATAGCTGTTTGGTTTTCGGGACCCCCGAGAATTGTGCGTATGCCGCAGACCAGCAATTTTAAACAGCAAAATTTCCTCAAGAATTTTGCCAAGCGAAACGGCGCCACCGAGCACATGGTGCTCGAAAGCACGCCCGATCTTCGCGCTCTGGCTGATTCTGCGCCAGTAGTGATTTTCGTCACTGATTTTCAGGGGCGATGCGGCTACATCAGTGGCTTCTGGAGGCAGATGACTGGCCGTGATCCGCTGAAGGACCTTGGATACCGCTGGATTAATGCTTTGCACCCCGAGGATCGGCCTCGGGCGATACAGGATGTCCTCGAAGCCGCGCGCACTCGTGAATCTTGCGCGAAGGAGTACATGCTGCGGCTCGCCGGCGGACACTATGGCTGGACCATATATCGTTCGATCCCCCATTTTCGATCGAATGGATCCCATGATTATGCCGGACATATCGGCACCTTCGTGGATATTACAACGCGCAAATCCGAAGAGGTGGAACGCCTTCGGATTCAGGACAGCTTGCTCCGTGGGCAGGAAGCCGAGCGCAAGCGAATTGGGCGGGAACTGCATGACGCAATCGGGCAGAAACTGGCGCTGTTAGCTGTCAAGCTGACGGAGGTTGATCGCCTTGCAAACAGCGAGGAGTTGAAAAAGACCGTGAGCGAGATTCGAGAGTGCGTCGATACACTGGCGTCCGAGACTCATCTAATTTCGCACAACCTGCACCCACCCCTGCTCACTCATCTTGGCTTAATTCCGGCGCTCCGTCGCCTATGTAAAGACTTCTCAGCCGTCGGCAGGCTAGAGGTTACTTTCGATGAAAGTCATACCTTTAAAGGAACAGTGTCGCAGGAAATTGGGATCGCCTTGTACCGAATTGTCCAGGAATCTCTGGCAAACGCTGTGAAACACAGTGACGCGCGCCGGGTTAAGGTTCGACTTTGGCGAAACTCCAGAAACTTGCACTTGATCGTTGCGGACCTGGGGCGAGGGTTCGACCCGAAGACAGCTTTCGCGTCGAGCGGGCTAGGCCTGCTTAGCATAAGAGAACGAGTTCGCATGATGAGCGGGGAACTCGAGATAGAGTCAACGCCAGATTTAGGAACAAAGATCCACGTTTGTGTTCCAATGAATGGTTACAGCCGTCAGCTGGCTGCCGCGTGAGTCACGCAGTTCGACGGGCTTGAAAATCTTAACAGGGGATATCTGGCGAGGCTCGGCCACTTCCGAAGCCATCCCTGCTAAACCTGCACCGTACTCCTTCTGCTCGAAATCCGTCACTACCGACAGTTCCACAAATGCAAACCGCAGATGAAAATCTCTGGCTGAGCGCCAAGCAGCTGCGTGAACCAGGGGCCAGCCTCAAAGGTTCAACCAGGTGCGACACAGGGTGTGACACAAGCTCGGGCAAGAACTGCATCTTTCGATCGCCGGTTAACCGGAACGACGACACTGGACCAAGCCCGGCTTTGAGGCATTTCGAACTGAATAGTCGGCTAAGACACAATGAATCATGCGGCTGTAATCCTGCTCGTAGAGACCAGCATCGTGTTGGCCGTGCTGGCGCTCGGGTTGAGGGGGACATTGGCTGACGCAGTCAGCCTTTTTCGACATCCTGCAGATCTCATCCGTGCCTTTCTATCAATGAATATTGTCATGCCGCTCTTCGCCCTGGCGTTGGCAATCGTGTTCAATCTTCATCCTGCGGTAAAGGTTGCCTTGATTGCGCTCTCGGTATCGCCGGTCCCGCCGCTTCTGCCGCCTAAAGTCGTCAAAGCGGGTTCTCGAGAAAACTACCCAATCGGGCTGCTGGTGGGCATGGCGATTCTTTCGATCGTCACGATCCCAGTTACCATGGCATTATTCGAGAAACTTCTTGGCGTGCCACTGACCATGCCGCCTCTTGCGGTGGCTGCGTTGCTTCTAAGAACCGTTCTAGTCCCATTGCTGATCGGGATTGTCGTGCGACGCATCGCTCCTGTTCGTGCCGCAGAAGCAGCCATGCTCCTTAGCATTTGGTCTTCCGTATTCCTTATGTTGGGGGTTGTGCTGGTGCTGTTCGCATCGGCTCGAGCAATTTTCTCTTTAATTGGCAATGGCACGCTGCTGGTGCTGGCTGGATTTGTCCTGATTGGCTTGGTTGTGGGTTACGTTTTCGCGGGCCCTGAACCTGAAAAGAAATATGTGCTTGCACTGGCCACTTCGTGGCGCCACCCGGGGTTGGCGGTGGCAATTGCGACAGCCAACTTTCCCAATCAGAAGCTGGCTGTACCTGCAATTGCTCTTTACCTGATTGTCAGCGGGATTATAACGGGAATCGTTATTTCCAGGCGCAAGCGAACCAGAGCTTCACCCGGCAAATTTGAGCAACCGATGGCCGCATGATTCTCGGAATGCACAAAATTCAAGGTGCAGTGATTTTCCGTGAATTGCAGATCGTCCGCGGAATTGACTTAACCCGCCTGATTCATTCCGACTGCTTATAGTCTTCTGCCGGGAAAACACGATGAAGGTTGACCCGTAACCGGGGCGGGTGGCTGGGCACTTTTTGGCGGGGATTACATGAGTGAGGGTTCTATAAAAGGGGATGTCAGGAAAAAAGACTTCTCCTCCTTACTTAGAGGAGGTTTTTTCTGACATCCAGCCCCTCTGCTGCGGCAAGGTTTCGTTGAGCGGGAACCGGCGGCGGCCACCCCGTG
>Ga0075436_100000791_pt1 | contig 20967 bp, 17 predicted proteins | sample RhiMethybrSRZTD5_FD_75303 | JGI IMG/M metagenome (GOLD analysis project Ga0075436, IMG submission 75303) | Populus rhizosphere microbial communities from Tennessee, USA - Rhizosphere MetaG P. TD hybrid SRZTD5 | ecosystem: Host-associated > Plants > Roots > Rhizosphere > Soil | place: USA...
CGCCAAGTCTACATCACCGAGTTTGTTGATGTCAAATTCGCCCACTTTTACCGTCCCCGAAGTCGGACGGTCTAGTCCTCCTAAGAGATGCAATAGAGTTGATTTTCCAGCGCCCGACGGTCCAACAACGGCTACCATCTCGCCTTCCGCGATTGTGAGATTCAAATCACGAAAGACAACAACGCGGTTTCGGCCGGTCTCATAAGTCTTGGTTAGCCGATCGGCGCGAACGAAGTTTGACGCGGCGACGGGGCGACGCGGCGACGCGGCGTCATCATTGTTCGTATCGATTGTCTTGCCGGCAGCGTCGTCAGTCATGCTTGTGATCACCGCGTCCCCATGTCTCCGCGTCTCCATGTCTCCCCGTCTCACTCGTATCTCAGCGCTTCAACCGGGTCCAGCCGCGCCGCGCTCAATGAAGGAAAAATCGTCGACAAGAAACTGATTGCTACAGTCACAGCTGAAACTATGATGACGTCAAACGCCGTCGTGTGAAACGGCAAATAGTCCAGCGCGTAAGCACCGGCCGGTAGTTTGATCCATTGATGTCCGTTCGCGAAATAACAGAAGCCGGCGCCCACCAAGACTCCAATGATGATTCCGACTATTCCGATCGACACGCCTTGAGCCATGAACAGATACATTACGCTGCGGCTCGTCGCTCCCATCGATTTCAGGATTGCAATGTCCCGATGCTTTTCCATGACAATCATTATCAACACCGTGATGATGTTCAGCGCTGCGATGCCAATCACAATGAGAAGCGCGACGCCGGTGAGATACTTTTCGTAGCTCAAAGCGCTGTAGATCGGCGCATTCAGTTGCTGCCAGTCCTGGACATCGTAATCGTTGCCGACGGCCGCTAACACTTCGCCGCCGATTTTCTTGACCGCGTCAACGTCGTCGACCTTCATCTGAATTATTTCGGCTACATCCTGCGCGCCCGACAAACGTTGAGCAGCCTCGAGCGAGATGTACGCCCACGTTTCGTCGTAGTCGCTCAGCCCGGAAGCAAAGATTCCTGCGACTCTGAAGTCACGATAACGCGGCGCGAGTCCCACCGGAGTCAGGTGCCCCTGAGGGGAGATGATCGTTGCGATATCGCCGACCTTCAACCCGACTTTGAGAGCCAGATCACGCCCGACAAACATCCGGTCGATCTTCGCTCCTGTTTCTGCATCAGTCTCTGGCTGCGCAAGCGACTGCGGGTCGCCTTCGAGCTTGAACTGTACAACTTCACTCGCGCTTTGAGGCGCGCTCATGTCGACGCCTTTAAGGATGGCGAATCCGATGTCCTTTTCGCCTTGAACCAACACTTGCTGATACAGAGTCGCTGACGCAGACCGAATGTGAGGTAGGAAATTCAAACGTGCGACCAGTTCGCGATAGTTCTCGATCGGCTGGCGCTCTTTGCGAGTGAGGTTAAGGTGAGCCGTGCCCGACAAGATCTTTGCCTGAAACTCCTGTCGAAAGCCGGTCATCATCGCGAGCACGACTATCAGGGACGCGACTCCCATCGACACCGCGGCGATCGCGATGATCGTTATCACCGAGATCATGACTTGCCTGCGTTTTGCGCGAAGATATCGAAGGGCGATGAAGAGTTCGTAGGGCATAAGCGAGGTGGCCGGCGGTCGGTGGTTAGTGATCGGTGGTAGTCCCCTGTTTGGAGTCACCGGGCACTGGCTCTTCCGCATGACCGGCCACCGGCAACCGGCCACCGGCCACCGGTTTCTCATGTCGCATATGTGGAAACAAGATCACGTCGCGAATCGAGCGCGAGTTTGTCAGAAGCATCACCAGACGATCGATTCCGACTCCTTCGCCGGCGGTGGGAGGCATACCATACGAGAGCGCGCGGATGTAATCTTCGTCGATCACCATCGCTTCTTCATCGCCACGCTCGCGAAGTTTCATTTGTGCTTCGAAGCGCTGACGCTGATCGACAGGATCGTTGATTTCGCAGAAGCCGTTGGCGATTTCCATGCCGGCTATGAACAACTCGAAGCGATCGACGAACCGAGGATCGTCTTGATTCTGCTTTGACAGCGGAGACAGCTCAGTCGGGAATTCGGTGATGAATGTCGGATTGATCAATTTGGCTTCGGCGAGGTGCTCGAAGATTTCGCCTAGAATGTGACCGTAGCCGAGACCTCCGAGTGCAGCGTTCACGGCCATCGGCGGAGAGAGTTTGTAAGCCCAGCGCGTAATTCCTTCGTCAGTTGAAATGTCGTCGAAACCCGGCCGGTTGTCCGCGTCAGGCCAATACTGAATCACCGCTTCACGCATGGTCAGGCGCTGCCAGGGCCGCGTAAAGTCAATTCTGTTCTCGCCGTACTCGATGACTCTCGCGCCGCAGATTTGTTCGACCAGACTCGAGATCAAATCTTCAGTGAGCTTTAGCAGATCTTCGTATTCTGAATACGCTTCGTACCACTCTAGCATAGTGAACTCAGGATTGTGCGAGCGGTCGATTCCCTCGTTCCTGAAATTGCGATTTATTTCGTAAACCTTTTCAAATCCGCCCACGATCAAGCGCTTCAAATAAAGCTCAGGCGCGATTCGCGCGTACAAGTCAATGTCGAGGGCATTATGATGAGTGATGAATGGTCTCGCCGCCGCGCCAGTCGCCAGCGAAGTCAGCATGGGTGTTTCAACTTCAATGTAGCCGCGGTCGTCGAAATACCGCCGTATCGATCGGATTATTTCCGAACGCGTCTCGAACACTCGTCTGACATCACGATTCGCAATTAGGTCAGCATAGCGCTGACGGTAACGCAGCTCGACTTCATGAAGGCCGTAGTACTTGTCAGGCGGTGGAACTAGCGCCTTTGCGAGAAACGTTAGCGACTGGGCATGAATTGATAGCTCTCCAGTTCGAGTGCGAAACAGTCTACCTTCAGTGCCGATGATGTCGCCGAGATGTAAGAGTTGGAAGAGCTTCCAAGTTATGCCATCTTTGCCACCAACATCATTCGAACGTACGTATATCTGAAGCAGTTCGCGTCCGTCGGTGATCCTGAGGAATCCTGCTTTCCCCATAATGTTGACGGCGTGAATCCTGCCAGCCACTCGAGGACGGCTCTGTTCGGCATCCAATTCCTCGGCAGTCTTCGAGGCGAACTTGCCCACGATCTCGCTGATGCTATGAGTGCGAACGAAGCGATGCGGATAAATGTCGATGCCCAGATCGGATATCGCACCCAATGCATTCTTGCGGTCTGCTGTTTGTATTAGTTCAAGAGTGTCTAGTTCGCTCATTGTTTCGAACCATGGTTCATACCTTCGAGGGCCCGTTTGATCGCGAATCACAACCGGGCCGCCGCTTAATATGTCTCTTTCCGATGCTGAAAAGAATACAATACTACGTCAGTACCAAAAACATCATAGCGAACTCGATAATCGCCTATTCTGATTCGCCACTGGCCTCACCCGGTCTCACGGCCCTCAGTTTCTTGATGTTGTGTCTTCCCGTCGTGTTGTAGGGATCTTCACCGAGGATGGCAGCCGCCTCCTCGACCTTGAGAAGCAAGGTCGGGTTTCGCTTAGTTAATCTGCGAATGTCACGTTCGAATGAGGGTGACGATCGGGTCCAAAATGGTTGGAGCATCTATCGGGTTTCCGTTTTCTCGGGCTTCAATTCGTTCCGCAGCTCAGCGATCAGTGTCTCGAGGTCCTTGGTTTCGCCGCGAAGGTAGGCGTCGTGTCCTTCCGAGATCTGTTGGTTGAGCTCCTCGTCTAGCAGTTCCAATTCGTCATCGATCTCATCCGCGTCAACCGGCACCCTCTCACCCATCGTGATACCTCCAACTAGACTGCATTTAAGTATAGGGATGGCGATGCTGTCAACGCGAACGACACGTCAAAGCCAACTCAACCATTTCGACGCTCAAGCGGGACTATTGGCTTCGCGGATACCGTTTCAATGCATGCGACACGATTCTACAAATCCTCGCAACGTATCAATGTATGGCTTGCCGCCAACGATGTAAGTCGAATTGTGAGGCGCGCCCTTCACCTCGTAGAACACTTTGGGCTCAGGAGCCGCGTCATACAGGCGACGACCTAGCTTGTATGGAACAACTTCGTCAGCCGGGCTGTGAATGAATAGCTTTGGACAATGCACGTTTGCGATTTTGTTGATCGAGTCCATTTTTGTGTTCAGGAGCATTGTCGGAAAGAAAGGTAGAATCGAAGAGGCCATATCGCTCGCGCACGTAAAACTCGATTGAATGATTAACCCGGCAGGTCGAACCTTCGTCGCGAGGTCAATCGCAGGTGCACCACCAAGCGACTTCCCGAAGATGATAATGCTCTCGGCCGGAATGCTTCGCGTCTCCGTCAGATAATCCCATGCGGCGCGAGCGTCCAGATACAATCCGCGCTCGGTAGGCTTGCCGTCGCTCCTGCCGTAGCCGCGATAGTCAACGATGAACACTCGCACGGGAAGACTCATCATCGCGCGAATCATGTCGTATCGATAACTGATGTTGCCCGCGTTGCCGTGAAACCAAAGCAAGACCATCTGTGCTTGAACCGGCTCGATAGCGACGGAGGTCTTGCGTTGTGGAGTGCAGAACCAACCATGAATTCTCACGCCGTCGCTCGTTTGCAAGAAGCAATCTTCGATTCTCGGCGTGATCTCGCCTTCGAGTGCGGGAATATTATCGACGTCCCAGAAGCCGTCAGGATACTTTGAAGGGAAATAGATGAGCTTATCTTCGAATGCCATTATTGCAATCACGAGTCCGACGATCACCAGCAGCATAATGCGAGTGAGCCGCCAGATGAAAGCATTGTTGAACCATAAGTCTCGAATCAATCGCATCAACGTCATTGCTGTCGGAAATCGCTTATCGATCACACGGGAGCTGGAGGAGCTTGTTCCCATTTCTCGCCGCGTTGCAGCGCGTGTTATATCGTGATTCAATCGAGCCGATGACGAAGGTCGTGAGCAGACAGGCTTTGATTCAAGAACGAGACCGTCTTCGACGAGAAGGGAAGCGAGTGGTGTTCACGAACGGCTGTTTCGATCTGCTCCATCCCGGACACGTTCGTTACCTGACCGAGGCTCGGTCGCTTGGAGACGCATTGGTTGTCGGACTGAACAGCGATCGATCCGTTCGGGTGCTGAAGGGCGAAGGCCGTCCGATACTCAACGAGCAAGAGCGATCGGAAGTGATCGCTGCGCTTGAAGCGGTCGACTTCGTCGTCGTATTTGATGAAGAGACTCCAAAGGAACTAGTGGCTGAGCTTTTGCCGGACGTGCTAGTGAAGGGCGGCGACTGGCCGATTGATCAGATCATCGGCCGCGAAGAAGTTGAAGCCGCAGGCGGTCGGGTTTTTTCGCTCCGCTACATCGAGGGATCTTCTACCTCGGACATAATCGAACGAGTGGCACGGATCGCAACTGATCGAAAATCATCGCGCCGAGGTTAAACCATTCTTCATTTCTTTTGATCCACTGCGCTAGCCTTCGATCGAAGTCTCTCCGATTGCTTCGCGTCTGTCGAAAAGAAGAGAGCCTTTTGCCAGGTCGTGCGCGCCAATTCTTTCTTGCCCAATCGATCGTAGACGTCGCCAAGATGTTCTTGCACCGTTGCCGAGCCAATATACAAGCGAGCGGCCTGAGTGAGATATCGCTCGGCTTCGTCAAGCTTGCCCAGTTTGAAGTAAGCCCATCCAAGGCTGTCGACGTAAGCGCCGTTGTTTGGCGCCGCGTCCACCGCGCGCTGAATCATCTTGAGAGCTTCTTCAAGACGCACGCCGCCGTCGACCCATAAGTATCCAAGATTGTTTAGAGCCAGAGCGCTGTTCGGATCAAGTTTTAGTGCTTCGTTGTATTGAGCTTCCGCTTCGGCCAGCTTATCGTGCTGATTCAGAAGCGAACCAAACATTACGCGCAGGTTCGCGTCTCCAGGTGACTTCTTTACACCATCAGAGAGCACCGTCTCCGCTTCCGCTGCTCGTTTTTGTTTGTCAAGCGCTAAAGCCAACGCGTAATAAGTTCCGGGGTATTCATTAAGACGAAGTGATTCCCTGAAAGCCGCTTCAGCCTCCGGGAACTGTTCGGCCGCAAGGTACGTTTCTCCCAGCCAGCCCTGCATTCGCCAATTGTAAGGATCGGCACTGACTCCTTTCTTGAATGTTGCTATTGCTTCGTCAAAGTGGCCCATCAACCGATACGCTGTCCCGCTCATCGCGTACGCGTCGCCATATTTCGGATTGATCTCGATCGCTTTATTAGCGGCCACCTGAGCTTCGCTGAAGCGCTGCATTCTGAGATACGTTTCTGCTAACTCAACATAGACATTTTGGATCTGAGAAAACTGCGGCTTGAGTTCGGTGATATGAAGATACGTAGCGACTGCATCCGCATCGCGTCTCACGCCTGCATAAGCGCGAGCCAGATTGTGGTAAGCGTCCCCATAGTCCGGTTTCAAGTGCGTCGCTTGAAGGTACGCTGCTATTGCGGCCGAATAGTCGTGGGCCGAGTGATAGAGATAGCCGAGCCGATAATGCTGCTCGGCATCTTCCGGTCTTTGTTGAACAATCTGCTTTTGCACGTCGATCGCTTCCGGATATCTTCTCGCATCACCAAGCGCACGGCTCAACGGATCGAGCAACTCGACTGAGTTGGGAGAGAACTCCAGAGCTTTCTTGTAGGCAGCTATTTCGCGGTCATGATTCCGCAGCTGGTTATAGACGTGTGCCAACGAAACATAAACCGCCTTTTGATCCGGCTGCAGTTCGATGGCCTTTTCATAATAGGTGGCAGCTTCTGCCAGACGGCCTTCGGCCTCATATGCTGCAGCCAGACGAATATAAGCGGCGCCCGAGCCGGGATTGGCGGCCACGGCTTTCTTTGCCTCTTCGATAGCGGCATTGTCCGAGTCGTTTTGATCGGCTGGCTTCGCGTCATCCAAATGAAAATTGAAAGTGATCGTGCCGATGACCTTCACCGGGGTCCCGCTCAGCATCGTCGGCGAAAACTTCCACCCGCGAGCGGCCGTCACTGCCGCGTCCTTCAAGAGAGGATGGCCTGAGATCGCGCGTGCGCTCATAACACTGCCGCCTTCATCGATTGTGACTTCTACAACGACCGAGCCACTGATACGGGCCGCTTTAGCCAACGGTGGAAAAACCGGCTCGACGCGCTGGGTTGCCGACCCCTGAAGAACGCCGCCTGCCTTTCGAACTATCTTCGGCGGCTGTGCTTGTTGGTCTCCGCTTTGAGCGAATGCAGAGGTCACACACAAAGCAGTGCCCACGAAAGTCAACACAATGCTTAAGCGCTTGATATTCATATCTACCTCCGGACGAAGGTGGTTGCAAACCCAGGAAGCGAACGGCGCAAGTATAGCACCGACGCAGTAGCAAGAGATACTTTTTTCAACGAGATCAGATTTTCTTAACTGTGCGGCCGATGTTTGACTCGTCGGAGACCGCTCCTGTATCTTCACTCAAGAGCACCGCAATGAAGCACATCATCGTCGGCACCGCCGGGCACATCGACCACGGCAAGACTGCACTGGTCAAAGCTCTCACCGGCATCGACGCCGACCGCCTCAAAGAAGAAAAGCAACGCGGCATAACGATCGACATCGGATTCGCTGATTTGATGATCGGCGATTCGCGGTTCGGCTTTGTTGATGTTCCAGGTCACGAGCGATTCGTCAAAAATATGCTCGCCGGCGCGCACGGCCTCGATCTCGTGATGTTAGTCGTAGCCGCCGACGAATCGGTTATGCCGCAGACCCGCGAGCATTTCGATATCTGCCGTTTGCTTCACGTAAAGTCGGGATTGATCGCGCTCACCAAGTCGGATCTGGTCGATTCGGAGCTTCTCGAACTCGCGCGTGCCGAAGTCGAAGACTTCGTCGCCGGATCGTTTTTAGAAGGCGCGCCAATCATCGCGGTCAGTTCCCGTACCGGCGCAGGCATCGAAGAGCTGAGGCAAGCTCTCAAAGACCTCGGCTCACGCATAGAAACCAAGGCAACTGCGGCTGTGCCTCGCCTTCCGATCGATCGCGCGTTTTCGATCAGAGGATTTGGAACTGTCGTGACCGGCACGCTGATCGCTGGAGAATTTCGAGAAGGCGACGAGGTCGAAGTCTTACCGGCGGGGTTTAAAACTCGCATCAGAAACATCCAGGTTCACGGACATGACGCTGAACAGGCGATGGCCGGCCAGCGCACCGCGATTAATTTGCAGGGAGTGAATCTCGATCAGGTCGAGCGCGGAAGTTTGCTTGCTCTGGCGGGTAGACTGCAGGCGACTTCAATGGTTGACGTGCGCCTCGAGCTGCTGCCGACCGCGCCTCGCCCGATCACTCAGCGAGCGCGAGTCCGATTCCACCACGGTACCGCCGAGGTGATGGCGCGAGTGGTAATACTGACAGGTTCCGGGTTCCGCGTTCCGGGTTCAGGGTTACAGGACGCGGAATCCGGAACTCGAAACCCGGAACTCGGAACTCGGAACTTAATTTCCCCCGGTGAGAGCGCGATCGTTCAACTTCGTCTCGAGCAGCCGATCAGCGCGTTGCCGGGTGATCGCTTCATCGTCAGAAGCTACTCGCCTCAAGTAACGATTGGAGGCGGCGTGATCATCGACCCGCTTGCTCAAAAGCACCGGATAAAAGGCGCAGCAGCGCTCGAGTATCTCACGCGACTTGAGGGCGCGTCGCTGTACGAGAGCCTTGGTGTCTTTGTCGAGATGTCCGGCGCTCGGGCAATGTCTCAATCCGAAATCGCCGCTCGCACGGGAGCTACTGACGAACAGATCGAGCGTGCTACCAACAAGCTTCTTGCGGATGGACGAGTCCTCCCGGTGACGAAGTCGCCGCTGGTGTTGATTTCAAGAGAGAGTTATCAATCGCTGGCGAAACAGGTGATCGAAACTCTTTCCGAACACCATCGTCGAGAGCCCCTTTCGCTTGGGCTCAGCCGCGAAGAAGTTCGAGAGCAAGTCTTTGGTCAGGTTCGACCGGAAATTTTTCGAGCTGTCATCGCCAGACTTTCAGAAGAAGGGGCCGTCGCGGCGGAGCGAGAATCGTTGAGATTGGCTTCCCACCGCCCGGCGCTAACCGGATCTGACGATGCCTCAAAACAGGCTCTGGAAGCGGCTTTCAAGTCATCGGGGTTCCAAGCCGGCACTCTCGAAGAAATCGCCTCGGCTGCCGGGGTCAAGAGCGATCTCGCTCGAAAGCTGTTCACTTTGTTGTTGGCAGAGAAGCGAGTGGTTCGAGTCGGCGACTTCGTCTTTCACGTCGATTGCATCAATGATCTGAAATCTCGCGTGCTCGAGCGGAAGCGGATCAATCCACGGATCGACGTTGCGGTGTTCAAAGAAATGACGGGCGGGCTGTCACGCAAGCACGCGATACCGCTCCTTGAATTCCTCGACCGCGAACGCATCACGCGCCGAGTGGGAAATGAGCGGGAGATTCTCTGAGCGAAGGCTCTTTGCGCTTAGCTCTTTGCGCTTTGCTCTGCTTGACGCAGCCAACTGAGGGCAATATTCTATCAAGCCGCCCCACAGAGGATTGCTAATGGCAACAACTCGAGACCGGAAACCGCTGAACTTCGTCGCTGCTGAGCCGTCTTCGATTGACGAGCTTGTCGATCGAGTGTTGTCCGTATCAAACCTCGGTGCCGAAGCGGCAGTCGAAAAAAGTCAATACGATGACACGGATGAGAACGAAAACGGAGCGAGTCAAGAACACACGGACCCGGTAGAGAAGTTCTTTGATCTGGTCATCGATGAACTCGCCGCTCTTCGAACTCGCGCGGAAGTCGAGGCCATCCATCGAGCAGCCGATTTGATTATCGAATGCGAATCGCGCGGCGGCCGCGTGCACGTCACCGGTATCGGGAAGAGTGAACACATCGCGCGTTACGTTGCCTCGCTTTTTTCAAGCACAGGCACTCCCGCATATTTCCTGCACGCGACTGAATGCATTCACGGTTCGGCGGGCCAGGTTTGCGCGAACGACATCGTTATAGGGATTTCAAACAGCGGAGCAACGCCTGAGTTGCTTTCCGCCGTTGAGACATTGAGTGAATTCGGCATCAGGATCATCGCCGTTTCGGGAAATCCTGAATCAAAGCTTGCTTTGATGGCTGACGTCGTGTTGGATGCGGGTGTGGATAACGAGGGAGGCGAGCTGAATCTGGTACCTCGCGCGAGCATACTCGCAAAAATCTATTTGCTCTGTTCGTTGTCGGTGGCCCTTGAAGCTCGCAAAGGTTTGACTCGCGAACAATACGCGCGCTGGCATCCGGGCGGAGCGCTCGGGCGACTCGCCCGCGGCGAATAACCTCACGCCTCGCCCGTCCGTTAAGGATGGGCAACGATATCAAACGAGAACTTGAGCTCGTCTTTGACCTTGATCGTTCCGCCCGCAACTGAAACCGGTTTGATATCGAAGCTCGATTGCTTGATCGAAAAGGCTCCTCTAGCGCGAAGCGTCTTATCTCCGAATTCCAGTTGCGACGCAATGGTCAGCGGTCGAGTTACTCCGTGCAATGTAAGCTCGCCTGCGATCTTCGCTTGAAATTGACCTTCGCCGGTCTTGCTTGCCGTGACCCCGGTGCTCTTGAAAACAATGTCCGGGAACTTTGCTACTTCGAGCACTTCATCGCGCATCGTGCCCTCGATCTTTTGACGATCACTCGCACTTACCTTGTCCGTTATTGCAAGTGAATCCGCCTTGATAACCAGGCGCAGCGAAGCAGGCTCAACGGTGCCGTAGGTGAAGTCGGCACCGCCCGAGAAGTCTCGGATAGCGATGTTGTGATCGTGCGCGAACGCCGATAGGAAGCCTCCCGCATACGCGCGCACTGTGAAGCGGCTCTGCCCGGCGTCGATCCTGTAGCGAGCGCCGTCCGAGCGCCGAACCACACTCTTAACTAAAGTGGGAAACTCACTAAGTGCCTTTGCGGCCGGCAACGGAGATCCTTCGACGACGGCTAACAACAGGAGCAGCATCACAGGACGAGAACAGATACCAATCATAGGGCTGACCTCCTTGCCCGAGTTCTTTACTAGAGTCTCGCAGCCACAAGCTCGAGGATCAAGAGGCTGCGCGCTTGCGATCCGCGAAACGGTCACCTAAGCTGTCACGCCGGAGGCCGCTAGAATGAAAGTCTCGATCATAGCTTACCGCGCGGCAATCAGCTTGCTGTTCGCTTTGACATCGGTTCTTGGGTCGTCTTCGATCTCGAGCGCCAGGATCGATCAGGGCGCGTTGCTGGTGTTGAACAAATCAGAGAACACGCTCGCCATCATTGATCCTTCGACTTTGAAAGTTGTGGCGCGAGTACCGACCGGCGAGGCTCCTCACGAAGTCACGGTCTCCGCGGACGGACGGCTCGCATTTGTCTCGAACTACGGCACCGGCGATCGGCCAGGCAATTCGCTTTCGGTTATCGATATCGCTGCACGCAAAGAGCTAAAGCGAGTTGATCTGGGAGCATTAATAAGGCCGCACGGCATTACAGAATCAAACGGGAAAATCTTTTTTACAATTGAAGGAAGCCGGGCGGTCGCGCGATACGATCCGGTTGCGGGCCGCGTTGATTGGATAATGGGAACCGGGCAAGCAGGAACGCATATGGTCGTCGCGTCGCGAGCGTCTAGAAAACTGTTTACGGCTAACATCGGGTCGAACACTGTGAGCGCGATTGAAGTTGGAACTTCAAAAGTAACGCAGATTGCGGTCGGAAAAGGCCCCGAGGGCATTGCGATCTCACCCGATGATCGCGAGGTGTGGGTCGCTCACCGGCAGGACGGCGCACTTTCAATCATCGATACTGCGACTGACAAGGTCAAAGAAACACTCAAGGTCGGGCAATCGCCAATTCGCGTGAAGTTCACTCCCGACGGAAAGCGCGTTTTGGTTTCAGATCCGCAAAGCGGCGACGTCATCGTCTTCGACGCTGCGACTCGAAAGGAAGTGAAACGCATTCATGTTGGAGGCGGTCCCGTCGGAATCGTGATCACACCCGACGGTCATCGCGCATTTGTCGCGCGCTCTCAGGCGAACAAGGTTTCGGTGATCAATCTGGATGATTTGACGGTTACCGGAGAGTTTGAGCCGGGACTCCAGCCCGACGGACTCGCATTCGTGAAATGAGATCTCGTTACGCACGTGTAGACTTTGAATTGGTTTAACGAAAGACGCTACGGTTGAAAGGGAATGCGTGGGTTACGTTTATCTGATTCGACACGCTCAAGCAGGTTCTCGCGACAACTACGACGTCCTTTCTGACGCAGGGCGTGAGCAAGCTCGCCTGCTGGGCGAGAACTTTGTTGCGCAGGGTATTCAACTCGAGTCGATTTACTCCGGAACCATGCGGCGTCAACGCGAAACGGCGGAGATCGCTTGCGATGCGATTGAGCTCGCCGGAGGTGTCGCGCCGGCGGTGATCTGCGATGAGCGTTGGGACGAGTTCAGCCTGATCTCGGTTTATCGAGCGATTGCGAAAAGAATGATGAAGGAGGATAACGCGTTCGCTCGCGATATCGAAGAGATGCAGCAGGCAATCGCCCGCGATCCTCACACGACCGGCGGCGCCGTCGGCCGATGCGATCGAGCCGTGATACGAGCGTGGATGGAGAACCGATACGTCGAATACGAAGGCGAGTCGTGGGTTTCTTTTCGGTCCAGAATCGATCGATGCTCGAGCGAGCATTGTTCGAATCACAACTCGGAGAAGGGAATTGCGGTTTTCACGTCGGCGACTCCGATTGCGATAATTGCGGGCGCTGCTTTGGGTCTGACGGACGAAAAGTTATTGAGCATTCTTGGTGTGATTTATAATACAAGCGTTTCGATATTTAGATCGCGAGGCGGCGATCTGAGACTATTCACTTTCAATTCGACGCCGCATCTGGACGTCTCGCAGCGAACTTTCAGATGAAACGGTTGCCCGCGCTTCGCTCTTTGTGAGTTCGAATATTTGCGCCGTCGATACACGCTAAATATACTGCCGCAAGTCGGCTTAAGCAGATCAACTAATTTTCGAGCACGCACACGTCGAAAGGAATTTACCTATGAAAGCTGTCTATAAAAACTGCCAGAGTTGCGGCATGCCGCTTAAACGCGATGAGCGGGGTGGCGGCACAAACGCTGACGGGTCAATGAGCTCGATGTTCTGTAGTCACTGCTACATCAACGGCGAATTCGTCTCGCCCGACATGTCGGCGGAAGAAATGAAGGAACAAGTAAAAGAGAAGCTCCGCGAATTCGGCATCCCGGGCTTCCTTACTGGGGTCTTTACAAAGAAGATTCCTGAATTGGAGCGGTGGAAGCCAAAGGAAACGGTGAATTGAGATTGAACATTTCACCAACAAATTTGCGAAGGAGATCCAATGATGAATGAAAAGAACTTATCACGCCGGTTGTTTCTCGGCAGCGCCGCGCTTGGAACCGTAGGTGCGGCAGCCCTCTTCACGCCCGGTGTTTTTGCGGAGCAGTTGACTCAAACGCCTGCGCAAGAAGAGGGCCCGTTCTATCCTGACAAGCTGCCGCTGGATACCGACAATGATTTGCTGATCATCAACGATTCAATTACGCCTGCCGTTGGAGACGTGACTCACTTGAGCGGAAGAATTCTCGATCGACGGGGCGATCCGATTCGCAACGCAGTGGTTGAGATCTGGCAAGTAGACAGCAAAGCAGCGTATCTGCACACCAAGAGCGACAACTACGCTACTCGCGATACCAACTTCCAGGGGTTCGGCCGCTTCGTAACCAGCTCGACCGGCGAATACTATTTTCGAACCGTAAAGCCTGTCGTGTACCCGGGCCGCCAGGCTCCGCACATTCACTTTGCGGTGAAGATCAAGAGTCACGGCAAATTCACGACACAAATGTACATTAAAGGTCATCCGGGCAACGCAGTTGATTTCGTCTTGAAAGACGTTCGAGACCCGAAGCAGCGTGAGTCAGTGATTGTGGACTTCACACCCGTGAAATCGTCGCGCATCGGCGAGCTAGCGGCAAAGTTCGACATCGTGATGGGCTATACGTCGGCGGGATAAATATGGAGTGAACTGAAGACTTACAGAGAGTTTTATACAATCACGCAGGCTGCATCAAGACCTCGGATACTTGACACCGGCGACATGTGTTTGAAGGGAATCGTTGTCTAGAGTTCTTACTCATCAGTGCAGAAAGACCAATCCGATTCTTGGGACACCACAGCATTAGGCCAAGCTTGAGCCATTGCAGGCGAACCTTAAAGATGATATAGACTACCGATGTAGCTCGGGTATCATTCGGAAACGAGGTCAAAGCTCGAAAGTAGTTGCGCGCTGAAGACTGACGGTGCCTGCGGCATGAATACCACAAGATAGCTTCGCCCCAATACAACTAAGGAGGAGATATGACTTGGTCAACAGCGGCTACAATTTCCGTAATAATCGCTTTGCTGCTCGGCTTGGGAGCGGGTTTTGTAATCGCCAAACGCATAAGATCTCCCAGAATCGTTGATGGTGTACAAGGCGACGTGGCCAAGAAGCGAAACCGGCTCGATCTTATCATTTTCGTCCTCTTCGCATTTCTTCTGGTCGTGGGGGCGGGTGGTTTACTCTTCTTCGTCGAACCGAAGGGAAACACGCCTAATCCTGAGATTGAAATGGGTTTGATGGTTGTTGTCGCCATCGCCGGTATGATGACGCTTTTGTTTGTCGTGGCCGTTGGGTTCAACTTCATGGATTTGACCGATAAAACAAAACCGTTGGGCCTTCCGGAAGGAAGCATTCGTGCAATGATTGCGCTTTTCCTCATTATGGTATTCATCATATTTGGTATCTTTTTGTTTCGTGTGGTGGGCTCAGGGTTTTACACGGTGATAGAAAAAGGCCTGCCCGCGAACCAGGTTGATATGACAAAATATACTGGACAAAATACATTCGTTGAGCAAGGACCCAATAATACTGTTAACATCTGGCTTAAGACAGAGACAAGTGCCGATGGGGCACGACTTGCCCAGCAACTTCTAACTACAGTGGGCACGCTTGTTGTTGCGGTTGCGGGCTTTTACTTTGGCAGTACTACGGTCGGCAGCGCATTTGCGGCTGCACAAGGCCCAGCGCCGGTGTCTAGCCCTACTATCAAAGATGCTACTAGATCAGGGCCGAAGGGTAAACAGCTTCCTTTCGAGATTGTGGGTACGGACTTTAGGTCGCCAAAGTCGGTTCGTTTGGTTAGAGACAACGATGAAATGGGCGCAAGCGATATTTTGTCGAGTGCTACCAAGATTCACTGTACGTTCATGATTGACAAAGAGCCTGATGGCAAGTGGGACGTGATTGTGGAGAATGATGATGGCAAACAGGCGAAATTAACTAAGTGGTTCGAGATTACATCAGCATGAGAAATCGCGATAACCCACATATATGTCGGATGTCGTCATCGCGAACACCTAGGGATCCGAGCGGCGTTGATACGGAACCGTTCGACAGTCGGGCGACGAGACGGACTACGGACGACTCTTTGTGTCAGCTATTACTCTCTTTCAAGTCTAAGCCACGTTGTAGTGAGCTACTGTCCCGGATGATACGCCTTCTTACTATTCGCCTTGATCTCCTCAAGCGTGAACCACGCGGGTTTGAATTGCTTCTTTGAATAAAGCTGAGACTGATCGAGGTAATTCGGCGACTTAGCGTCGGAGTTCTCGCCGAACACCAATAACGATCGAGCCTGAACCTTCGGGCCGAAATCAACCACGCTCACAAACGAAGTGCCTGCCACTCCATATCGCCGCTTCTGGCCCTTCTCAGGCCGCGCATAAAAGTTGTTGACGATTCCGATCGGTCCGGGCGCACCCGCGATCGGCAAGCTCGGCCTTTCATCGCTGAACGTCTCGAGCTCGCCGCCCGATTGAATTCTCTGCAAGCGATTGACGTCGCCCCACGCAACTCGCCACGTTCCGAAATCGCGAGTCAAATCGGCGACGACTTCTTCAAGCGCTCGAACCCTAAGCCACTCGTCTTTGACCTTTTGCGACTCAAGCCTGCTCTTTTTCTCGAACCAAAGTGTGAACAGAGTCATCGGCTTTGAGTCGATCGTGCTGACGTTGTCCCAGGATTTCAATTCGGCGATCACGTCTGCGAGTTTTGCCGCTCGCGCCGCATCAACGGCTTTTAGTTTTTCAACATCGGCAACGAGTTGTGGAATCATAGTCTCCGATTCGAGCACAGTCGTGTCCAATCCCCAGTGCGCCCAATCGTCAAACGAAAACTTGTCGTGTGACGATAGAATCCTTCTAGACATTCTCGCTCGAGCGTTGTCCGACTCGTGAGTCATGTAATTCGGAAAGCTATCTTGCGAAGGATTCCCATCGGCGGTCGTGGTGAACGGAGTTTGATTGCAGTTCTGCATGAACCCCGTCTTCGGGTTCGTCAATTGAGGCAGCTCGTTGAAGCTGTGATAGCCGTGCCACTCGGCTTCGGGGTTGCTGCCGTCGACCGGCTTCGACCAATTGAATTTAGTCGAACGCTTCGGAACCGCTCCGTTGTAAACGTAAAAGATGTTGCCGTCGCGATCCGCGTACATAGCGTTGAACATAGGAATCGCACACTTGGCCATCGCGGCTTTGAACTCAGCCATGTTCCTGGCCTTGCCCATCTGATACCACTCGTCTATCCAGCCGCCTTCTTCGAGTCGCGCCAGCTTTATCGAAAGGGGCTTGCCTTCGCGAACGGCTACAATCGGACCGTGATGAGTCTTACGAAACTTGAAGTTCCGCGACTCGACGCCCTTCGGTGTCTTTATTCCTATCGCTTCGGTCCATTCAGTAGCAGTACGATAACCGTCGCCGTAACGATAAGCGAGCGGATTCTTCGAATCGTCAAACTTTTCGATGAACACATCGACGATGTCAGGATCGTTCACCGTGTGGCTCCAGCCGAGATACTCGTTGTGGCCGATCGACGGGTAAGGCGAGCCGAAGAACGAAGCGCCGCTCAAGTTCCAGCCTTCCTCGCTATGAACGTGACCTTCATACCACTGGCCGGCGCCGAAGAACGGCTGGTGCGGATTGATGAACAACAGAGCGTGACCGTCGGTAGTCTTCGAAGGCGTTACGGTCCACATGTTCGAGCCGACGATGGGCTCTTCTTGAGGCTCATCGAGTCCGTTCGGTGGAATGTTGAGCGAGACTGTCGTTGAAGCAGCAGCGCCCGTCGAGTCCAGCGGCTGCACGGCCGACTTGATCTCTTCGACTTTCAAGCCGGACTTCCCGTAGATGAATTGTTGATAGATTGTGAATCGACTGAAGGCGAACGAATACCACGGCTCGAAATGGGTGATGAGTCGCGGCTTGACCTGTGGGTTGCGCGCCAGGAAATAGTTCAATCCGTCGGCCAGAGCATCGCTCAGCTCGCGAGTTCGGCCGGTCGTGCGATCGTATTCGGCCTTCGCGAGCTTCGGAATCTCGAGCGCCCGATTGAGCATATCGTCCGACAACGTTCTTTCGCCGTACACTTCAGAAGCGCGTCCGAGCGCTCGAATGTAGCTGTCTTCGATCTGCCAAAAATTGTCTTCGGCTTGCGCATAGATGTAGCCAAACACGCAACTCGCGTCCGTCGGTCCGTAGATGTGCGGCACGCCGTAACTGTCTCGGTAAATCGTCACCGATCGAGCGATCTTCTCGGCTTTCGCCTCGCTTTTTGAAGTCTTCGCCGCGGCTGCGGCGCCAGGGAGCGCCAACGAGATCAACAAGGCTACGAGCAACGCACGAGACAAACGTGTCGCAAGAGCTTGCGATGCAGTTAGCCGGTTCGCCCGCCTGTTTAGATTGCCCGAAGTGAGCGCGTGAAGAGAGTGAATCAAATCCATTGCAGACCTCCTGAGATTCTCGTCGGTGTTGGCCAGATCGGAACTGCGCGAATTCTACAGTTGGATATCGCCACACGCAAGGAAAGCAAGACACACTTGAGCTAATTGCGTTTTACATTGCGCGAGTCTCACCTTTCCGACTAGACTCTTCGCGCTGTATCGGCGAATGCAGGCCGCATTTATTTGCGTCGCGAATTGAGACGCGAATCGCACACGGCCTTACTAACTCAACACCTGGGGAATCCATGTTCGGAGTCATTCAAAGCGGCTCAAGCACTCTGGTGATAGTCATCGTTGTCGTCGGCGCCGTATTGGCCGTGATCGCCTTCGGCATTTTCTTATTCGCGCGCTGGCGGTCAGGTAGGCAAGTCCAGGAAGCGCGAATGCGCGAGCGATTGATTGAAATGGAACGCGAAGCTCAGTTCGCTTCCGCAACAGACCGCGTCCCATATTCGCGAGACCCTCAAGACATCGCTTCGCATATAGCCTCGCTTTTTGGTGAATACTTTTCGATACAGGTGGGAGCCGTTTACGCGGGCCGTGAATCAGATCTGAACCTGTCTGACGTCTTGAAAACCGCGAACAATGGCGGGGATGCGGACTCTGGTGCAAACTTCCCGTCGTCAGTTTCCGCGTCCTTGCTGAATAACCACTCACGCTCTGCCATCATAAAGCTTAGCTCACTCATTGAGAGCGAAGTCGACTCTTCCGCGATAGAGTCTTACGACGGCGAATCGAACGCCGACTTGGGCGCAGCGGACGAAGCCATCGAAGATCAATTGCAAGAGGCACCTAAAGTGCCGCCGGCGACTGCAACCGACGAGCGTGTTGTTGTGCTTCCGTGGCGCGGGCCGTTCAAATGGCGCGGTCTGATCGTATCGTCGAAAGCCGCGGAAGGCACAGCCGCCCTCGAGGCATATGACGAGCCGCTTGAGCGCTTAATCGACCGGCTTGCGATTGCGTTGGAGTTCGAACATGACGACTCTTCGATCGAAGCTTCGGATCGGACGGCTCGGCGGACAGCGGACTTCTCGCGCTCTGTGATTTCGTGCTTGGAAGAAGTCTCGCCGCTCGACTCTATTGTGAGAGAACTCGCGAGGCTGGTCGGTAGTGACAGCGCAGCGCTTTGGCGGCTCGACGAATCCAGCTCCTTGATCAGGATGGTCGCGGCGCACGGTTTGAAGTCGTCGGAGTTTCTCCCGCTCCCGGTCGGGCAAGGACTCTCGGGCAATGTAGCCCAAACCGGTGAAACGCTCGCCGTAGAAGATGCGCCGTCCGATCCGCGATGCATTTTTCCGCGCGAGTCTCGCGAAAGCGGCATCACTTCTTATCTGGGAGCGCCGCTCGCTTCGAACGGCGGGATAGTTGGCGTGATTGAGGTTCATTCACCGAACCGGCGGTCATGGACTGACAGCGATCGGCGCGCATTGCAATCTGCGGCGCTGATTATTGCCGAGCTGGTCAGGAGCACAGACTCGCGAGGCGACCGCTTGAGAGTTGAAAGTGCTTACCTTGGTTTATCCGAAGCATTGCAACGCTTGCGCTCGCCCGAAGAAGTCAAGGAAGCCGTCGTCGAAGTGCTTGGCCATGCGTTGGGCGCGTCGCGAGTGATCGTAGTCGAGTTCGATGAGCAAGCGAATACTACAAAAGTCACACAGGAGTACCGTCAACCTGCCGTGGAATCAGCTCTGGGAGCCACTTTCGAGCAATCGCTCTCGTCCGGCGTGGCTGCGGCAGCAAGCGGCGGGCAACCGATAGCAATAGCGAACTCGCGAGAGAATTCGTTGATGGGAATGGGCAAAGCTACCGAGCTTGGCGTGCTTTCGGAAATGGCGGTTCCGATTCGCGTTGACGGCAAGACTCGCGCAATCGTTTATGTTCATCAATGCGACCGCGAGCGCGAATGGGAGAAAGAGGAACTCGATTTTGCGGAAAGAGTCGCTCGTCAATTGTCGCTGACCCTGTCTAATCTAAACGCCTTTGAAATTGTTTCGGAGGAGGCGAAGCAAGCTCGAGAAGAGGCTCGACGCATCACTGAAGGAACGGGTGGCGCCGCTGCGCGTGTGCAGGAACTCGAGAAGCAGGTCGAGAGTTTCGAGCGAGTGCTGGCGCAATCTCGATCTAGTGAAGAACAAGCGCGGGCGATGCTCGCCAAGAGCTCGGCTCTTGAAGCAAAGGCACTCGCGGAAGCCGAAGTGACTCGACGTTCCGAGGCCGAAGCAAAACAAGAACTGGAAACCGCTCGTGGAGAGTTGAACCAGGCTCACGCTTCGGCGAAGCAGTTGCTCGATATCAACAAGCTCAAGAGCGAATTCATCGTGAACGCCGGCCACGAGATCGAAGCGTCGCTTCAATCGGTGTTGGGATTGGCCGAAATGCTCGAACGCGGGTCTTATGGCCCGCTCTCACCGGAGCAGCAGCAAACAGTGCACAACATTTATGGATGGGCTCGAAGGATCAAAGGCGATGTCGACTGGCTGATCGAGTACGGCTCGACTCGATCAAGGCGGCTCGAATCAAGCGGCGGGTGAAAAGTAAGGACGCAATCGCACTTTGACAGACTGCGAAGACGTGATAGTCTTCCCGTCAATCCAGAATCCGCAATCAAACGTATTAAATCTGAAGGCTTCCTGGATACAAGGACAATTGACGATTCAATGCTTGACGCCTTTCGTCAGTTGTAAGCTACAACTATCGATCACACGATGTCGAAAACTTTTATTGAGAGGAGAGAAACCATGAACAGAAGTGTGTGTCTATTGCTCATAGTAATCGCAATGTTGGCGGGTGCGGTAAGCGTAGCGGCGCAGACGCAGCCTCAGTTGCCAAAGGTACTTTGGATCTATCGCGAGGATACGAAACCGGCTCGCGGCGCCAGCCACGAGAGAGTCGAACACGGATTCGCACAGTACTGGGCGAAGAACAAGGTGCAACCTTTCCTGGCAGTGCAGGCGGTGTCGGGAACCGCGACCGAAGTGATGTTCTTGTCAGCGTACGATTCGCTCGCAAGCATGGAACGAGACATGCAGACCTTTGACAAAGCATCGAGCGGGGCGGAATTCGACGCGCTCGAGCGTCAGGAAGCGGACCTTGTCAGCACCGTTCGCTCAACCGTAGC
>Ga0075436_100000798_pt1 | contig 20891 bp, 20 predicted proteins | sample RhiMethybrSRZTD5_FD_75303 | JGI IMG/M metagenome (GOLD analysis project Ga0075436, IMG submission 75303) | Populus rhizosphere microbial communities from Tennessee, USA - Rhizosphere MetaG P. TD hybrid SRZTD5 | ecosystem: Host-associated > Plants > Roots > Rhizosphere > Soil | place: USA...
GCCATGAGCAGCGCCGCCAGGCCGAAGAACGTCATCACCAGTGAGCTGAGACGCTCGAGCTGCAGCGTGTCGCGCACGACGTCGTTCATCGGGCGCGCATCGCTCATCACCACCGTCGGATCGGTTTGCCGGATGCTGCGGCGAATGGCGCCGATCAACTGGTCCGTCGGCAGGTTCGAGCGGACGACAACCTTCATGGGGGTCAATCCCGGCACGGCTGCCGACAGATAGATCGCGGGCACCGCCGGCTTGTTCAGACCGCTGTTGCGCACGTCGCCGCCGACGCCGACGACCTCGAAGCGGTCGCCGTCGGGTGTGCTGAGACGCGCGGAGGTGCCGATCGGATTGCGGCCGGGCCAGTACTGGCGCGCGGCGGTCTCGTTGATCACGGCCGTCAACGCATCGCGGCTCTGGTCGGAGTCGCTCAGGAACCGGCCGGACCGAAGCGGAATCCGCAGCGTCGACAGGAAGTCCGGCGTGGCTGTGACGACGCAGACCCGCTGGCCGAGGGCATCCGGCGGCCGGCCCTCGACGTAGATGGCGGTGCTGCCGCAGCCGGCAGCGGCTTCCAGCTGGTTCGCCGACGCGGCGCCGATCACGCCGGGCGTCTGTCGCAGCGCGTCCATCAACCGCTTCCGTTCGGCGCGCTGTGCCTCGGACGCGATGGCGCTGCGCGGCAGGGTGAGATCGAACGCGATCAGGCCGTCGGGATCGAAGCCCAACGACACGCGGCCCAGGTTGCGCAGGTGGACGACGAGCATGGCCGACGTCGTCAGGAGCGTGAAGGCGAGGGCGATTTCGGCGACGACGAACGCCCTCGACAGGCGCCGGGCCGGCGCGCCGGCTGACGCGCGCACCCCTTCGGAGAGCACCGCGTTCGGCGCCGTGCGCATCGCCTGCCAGAGCGGCGCCAGACCGGCGAGCACGCCGGTGGCGACCGCCGCCGCGACGCTGAAGCCGAGTACCTTCCAGTCGACGGCGATCTCATCCACGCGAGGGACGAACGCGGACGCCGCGGCCAGGATGTACCGGACGAGGATCGCGCTCAGACCGACGCCAGCCGCGGCGCCGGCGACCGACACGAGCGCGCCCTCGGCGAAGTAGCGCAGCGCGAGCTGGCGCCGCGATGCGCCGAGCGCGACGCGGATCGCGGTTTCGCGGGCGCGGACGACCGCTCGCGCCAGCAGCAGCGTGGCGACGTTGGCGCAGGCGATCAGCAGCAGGAGGCCCGCGGCGCCGAGCAGGATCAAGAGCGTGGCGCGGAGGCCCGGGGCGACGCTTTCGCGCAGGTCGTCCACGCCCGCCGTGTAGAACCGATACCGTTGCGGATCGGTCGCGGCGACGATGGCGGCCACGCGCCTGACGTCAGCCCGCGCCTGCTCCAGCGAGACCCCCGGTTTGCGGCGCGCATACGCAAAGTACTGCCCACTGCCCCGGCTCGCGTTGGGCGGCGACGGATCGAGCGGAATCCACACGTCGCTGCCGCCGCGCCCCATCAGGCTGGCGATCGGCAGTCGGAACGCCGGTGGCATGACGCCGCTCACAATATAGAGACGCTCGTCGAGCGTGATGGCGCTGCCGATGATGTCGCGGCCGCCGCCAAGGCGCCGCCAGACGGCGCTCGAGATGACGGCGCTGCCGTCGTCGGCGAACCACTGGCCAAGGAGCGGTGAACCGAGTTGCCGCGCCAGGGCGGGCGTCACCGCCGCGCCGACGACGAATTGCGGCTCGCCAGGCGCCGTCAGGCGGAATCGGCCGGCGCGGAACCAGCCGAACGCGTCGAAGCTCGTGGTCTGCTGCTGGTAGTCGTGCAGCTCGGGCACCGACATCGCCATGAACGGGCCTGGCGCTGTCGTGCTCGAGCCGTACAGCGACACGAAACGCTCGCTGCTCGGGTAGGGGAGCGGCCGCAGCAGCACGCCGTTGATGACGGTGAAGATCGCGGAGGCCGAGCCGATCCCGACGGCAAACGCGACCACGGCGAGCAGCGCGACGCCGGGCGCCGTTTTCCAGGAGGCCCACGCTTCGGAGAAGGCCGATCGCACGTCGCCGTGACTCTAGCGCGGAGCCGGACTGCACTTCAACGGCGCCGGCTACCATCTACGCCCTTGTGCGGTTGCCTTGGAGCGTTAATGGTGCCGCCACACCGACAGCGGATCAACGCGCGATGCGCGGCGCGCCGGAAGGAAGCCGGCTACTCCCGCCACGGTCAGGATCAACGCGGTCGCGGCGACCATCGTGACCGGATCAACTGGAAGCCTCGATGCTGCGCGGGACCGAAGACCGGCCGAGGGCCAGCCATCGTTCGCCGGCGCACTGTGGTCCCCCTTGCGACAGAACGCTGAACGCGTTACTTCGAGGCGATGGTGGGATTCACCCAGCCGTTCTTCATCACGCCATGCGACGGACGGAAACTGAGATAGTCCACGTGATCGGGAATATCGGCCCAGCCATGTATGACACCCGGCGGAACGATCAGCACGTCTCCGACCTTCAACTCGACTTTGCGTGAGCCAACCCCCAGGCCGCCGCAGCCCGGACCGTTCGGTCCGCCGTCGGGGTTGGCCGTGCTGTGCCGGCCGTTGACGACATGGCCATCAATGAACGCCGTGCCGCCGCCGGAGACGATGTAATAGCCTTCGGTCTGATTGTCGTGCGTAATGGCGCCCGGAATGGCATCCGCCGGCGGACTTGCCATTTGCTCTCCACACGGGATGGTTTGGGCCGCTGCCTGCGCGTTGCCCCTCCCGGCGGTGGACGCGGGCGGCGGGTTCCGAGTGGAGGCGCGATGAACGATGCCCAACTCCATGCTCCAGCCATCGCCGATGTCGACAACCCTGGCATTCTCGTCGCGAACCCGCTGAGACTGTTCCGTGGCGCTGATCGTGTCGATCTCAGACTTCGTGATGACGGTAGCAGTCGTCGGATTCCCCGGCCTGGGCTGAGCGTAGATCGCGAGAGGAATCAGAACCGCCGCCGCTAGCAAGACACTCAGTGCAGCGTTTTTCATTGTGTTCCTCCTGTGTGCTCCTACCTTCTTAGTAGTGAAGAGAATCTGACGCGGAACCGCGAAGCGCCGTCGGCGCAGTCACGGCGCGATTGTACCGCTCTTCCTTTCTGACCGGGCTCGCAGGCTTCGGTTGTGGGTGCTGCGACTTTCGGCGACAATCCGCACGACGGACGAGTGGGCGGAATGGTCAAGGGTGCGTTGGCGATCGTGGCGGGATACGTCGGCATGGTCGCGATCGTCGTGGCGACTCAGCCGATCATTGTCCGTCTCTTTCTGCCTGAAGCCGCCCCGGGGCGCCTCACCCGCTCGTATCTGGCCGCGAATCTGTCCTGCGCCTTCGTGGCCGCAGTGGTCGCCGGCGTTGTCTGCGTGAAGCTCGCACCGGAACCGAGGGCGCGTTACGTCGGCGTCCTCGCAGTATTGGTTCTGCTGCTCTCGCTGCTGTCCGCCGTCACCGACCGTGAACATCCGTTCTGGTACTTTGGCGTGATCGGCGTCTTGGCGGCTGCGGGGATCCTCGTCGGACGGGTCGTGGTTGACGGGTGGTGACCTTAAGGCTCGGCACGTCTGCACTGCGACTCCGCCCATATGATCCAACGGCTGGGACGACTTGAGGACGTCACGAGGTCCCGCAGGCGGGGGGCTGCGTCACCTCCGACGGCATCGCGACGCCGCGGATCAGGCAGTCCAAATGCGTTGACCGCAGCCTGCTCAGCGCGCGCCAGTCAAAGAGTCGATTCGGCGCTCTTCCTGCGCTGAGACGACGATCGATTCACGCCGGCGTTCGATCAGTGGCTCGGCGAAGCTGTCGTGCACGTGCAGGTTCCAAGACAGCATGCGTCACGCGGACGACTCCAACCGCCTGGTCAATTCCGCGAAGGCCCGCTCTGCCGCGCCGAGATCGATGCCGGTCCACTTCGCCGCCGCTTCCAGGCTGGCGACGGTTCGAACGTTGGTCTCGCCGCCGGCGTCGCGGTGCGTCGCATAAATCCGCGCGAGGTCGAACGCCCGCGACGGACCGATGACGAACGCGCGCCGCGAGTCCGCGCCGAACACCGTGCGCGCGGCCAGGCTGCGGATGTCGGCCGACGAGAGCCGCGACGCGTCGATGTCGACGCGGCGAAAGTCCGCGATGTGGTGAAACGACGGCGAGAACCGCGGGTCGGCCAGCAGCCGGTTCATGCTCTCGAGCAGATCGAGTATGGACAGCCTGCCGAGTGCCAGCGTGAATACGGCGCGGTGTTCGGCGTCGATGACGTAGTCCGTCGGCATGGCTCCCTGACAGTGATTCTAGCAACGACGCAGGCGAGTCGTGCTCATCGCCGGTGCCGGACGACCTTGGCGCGCCGCGCGCAAGGTGACCGTGTCGGAGGCGCACGCCGTTGACGACGCCCCGATCGGGCGGCGCTGACACCTTGCGCTTCTACAGCTCGTTGATGTATATGTAGAAGCCAGAGGTATACGGCTTGCCCATCCCGAAATCCGACCTTCCGCAGGGCACGCTCGACCTGTTGATCCTGCAGGTTGTTGCACTGGGGCCGATTCACGGCTACGCGGTCGCACAACGCATTCAGCAGATCTCACGAGATGTCCTTCACGTGCAGCAAGGGTCGTTGTATCCGGCGTTGCACCGCCTCGAGGACCGCGGCCTCCTCGCCGCCACCTGGAAGGCATCCGAGACGGGTCGCGACGCCAAGTACTACCGATTGACGCCGAAAGGGCGAACGCAACTCAAGGAAGAGACGGCGAACTGGACTCGACTGTCGGAAGCGATCCGCCTGATCCTCCGGACCGCGGAAGGAGGCGCCCTGTGAAATGGTGGCGACGGCTCGGCGATCGGGCATCGGTCGAGCGGGAGCTGGACAACGAACTTCGGTTTCATGTCGATGCGCTCGTCGCCGACTACGTGGCCCGGGGCATGTCGGAGACGGAAGCACGACGGAAGGCCAGGCTTGAATTCGGCGGTCTCGACCAGGTGAAGGAGGAATGTCGAGACGTCAAGGGACTGAACGTGATCGACGCCGTCCAGCAGGATGTCCATTACGCGTGCAGGACGTTCGTCAGAAATCCAGCGTTCGCGGTTGTCGCGACGCTCACCGTTGCCCTCGGGATCGGCGCAACGACCGCCGCTTTTTCGATCACCGATCGCGTCTTGATCCGGCCTCTCCCGTTCGCTGACCCGGCTCGGCTCGTGAAACTGTGGCAGAAGCGCCCCGAAGGAGAAGATCTGCTGTCACCGGCGAATTTCCGGGACTGGAAGCGGTCGAGCAGGTCCTTCGAGTCCATGGCCGCGTATCAGCGGCTCTCCGCGAATCTCACACAGGGCGGCGATCCGACGCGTGTGGAGGGCGTGTCGGTGACCGCTGATTTGTTCCCGGCGCTCGGCGTCACACCATCGCTGGGCCGCGCGTTTTCACCCGAGGACGATCGTGAAGGCGCCGCGGCCACACTGATCCTGAGCTATGGCCTCTGGCAAGCCCAATTCGGCGCCGATGTCGGTGTACTGGGCCGTCGCGTGCTGCTCGACGATCAACCCTACGTGGTGATCGGCGTGATGCCTCGCAGCTTCTCATTCCCTACGCGTGACGCGGAGATCTGGACGGCCATTCGTCTCGCCGAACGCGACTTCCGGAATCGAGCGGATACGCATCTCGAGTGTGTGGCACGGCTACGCGCGGGGATTTCAGTCTCACAGGCGCGAACGGAACTGCAGACCATCACGGCCCGGCTCGAACGGGAGTACCCGAGGGAGAATGCCGGCGTCGGCGCGGCCGTCACGTTCTTTCGCGACGAGGTCTCCGGCCGCGCGCGGTCCACGTTGTTGGCGTTATTCGGCGCCGCCGGTTGCGTGCTCCTGATTGGCTGTTCGAATCTGGCAAATCTGCTGCTGGCGCGTTCGCTCGCGCGACGGAGCGAACTGTCGGTTCGGTCGGCCCTGGGTGCCGGCCGCGCTCGGCTCGTGCAGCAACTGCTGACAGAAACCATGCTGCTGGTGTTCGGTGGAGGCGCGCTCGGGATTCTCCTCGCAACGGGAGCAGCGCCTCGATTGGTTCGATTGATTCCGCAAACGTTGCCGATCGAGGCATCGGTCGCCGTCGATATGCGAGTCTGGTGTTCGCCGTCTGTCTCACACTGATCACCGGACTGATCTTCGGCGTCATTCCGGCCCTCAAAGTCAGTCGGGACTTCGGCGGCCTGCAGGCCGGGCCACGCGTTGCCGGCGGACCGAAAGAGCGATTGCACTCTGCGCTGGTGATTGCGGAGGTGGCCGCCTCGGTGGTGCTGCTCGTCTTGTCGGCGCTGTTTATCCGAGCGCTGTGGCGATTGCAAGCGATCGATCCGGGGTTTCGTTCCAGCAATGTGCTGACGCTTCGCACGCCCTTGTCCATGCCACGGTATCGGATGACACAAAGCCGGGTGCGATTCTATGCGGAGGTCCTTTCGGGCGTGAGATCGCTTCCAGGGGTCTCGGACGCCGCCTACGTGAGCTTCCTGCCGATGGTGTTCGATGGCGGTGTTCGACCGATTACGATCGACGGTCACACCAACGGTGCGGAGCCACAACTCGGAAGCTTGCGGTATGTGACGCCGGGATTCTTTGCGACGCTTGGGATTGCATTACGTGCCGGTCGAGACGTCAGCGAGTCCGACACGATCGAGTCTCCGTTCGCGGCGGTGGTCAGCGAGTCGTTCGTGCGAAAGTTCTGGCCCACTGACAATCCGATCGGTCGACCCTTTACCTTCGGGGCATCGCGCCGCATGGTCGTGGGGGTTGTACGTGATGTCCGCTTTCGCGGCCTGGAGAAGTGGAGCGAACCACAGGTGTACCTGCCCTATCAGCAGGTCCGCGACGCGTCGGATCTCTTTTATGCCCCCAAAGATCTCGTCCTGAGAACCGGCGGCGATCCGCTGCCATTTGTGCCCGCGATCCGCCGCATCGTGGCCCGCGCCGATCCACAGCAGCCAATCGCCAACGTGCAGCTGCTCTCGGACATTGTCGATGCTCAGACGGCCTCGCGCGCGTTGCAGGTGCGGGTGCTCAGTGCATTCGCGGCAATGGCTTTTGTATTGGCGGCGGTCGGCATTCACGGTGTGTTGGCGTACACCGTGTCGCAGCGGATCCGAGAGATCGGAGTGAGGATTGCGCTCGGCGCGCGATCGATCGACATCCTGATGATGATTCTCCGGCAGGGACTCTCGATGGCATCAGCCGGAATCGGCCTCGGCGTGGTGTTGGCCTACGCCATCGGTCGGACGGTGGAGTCGCTTCTCGCCGGCATCCAACCGAGCGACGTGTCGGCGTTCGGGTCGGCCCTGGGCTTCGCGATCGTCATGACGCTCGCCGGGAGTTGCTGGCCGGTGCTGCGAGCGGTGCGTGTCGACCCGCTCGTGGCCATTCGCGTCGAGTGAGCGGTGAAGGGAGTGCAGCGATGTCGATTGTGAGAACGGGATTATTGTTCATCGTCGTCGTGGCGGCCGCGTCGCGGACTGCCGATGTCAGCGGAACGTGGGAATTGTCCGTTGACCTCAGGGACCTCGGACCGGGAAATGCCGTCGTGGCCATCAAACAAAACGGGCATCGTCTGTCGGGAACGTGGGACGGTTCAGGGCCGGCAGGGAATCGAAACGATGTCACCGGAACGATCGAGGGGACCAGGGTGTCGATCCACCACACAATTCTGACATGGGGCGGCGCGTCGATGCCCCTGACGTTGACGGGCACGCTCACCGGGTCGTCCAAAATGAACGGCATCGTCGAAAGAAGCGGAGTGGCGATCGGAGAGTGGACGGCTGTGAAGAAAAAATAGCATTCATCCGTCGCGGTCAGTCATGCCGGAGGGCCGCCAGCGGATCGATGCGAGATGCCTGTCGTGTTGGCGCCGATGCCCAGCGCAAGGCACACCACGACCAGCGTCGTGAACAGCCGGTTGGCCGCCATCATTCGAAAGGCGTACCGCAGATCCTGGCCAAGCTGCTCGAGGATCGTCCATCCCCACGTGGCGCTGGTGGATTACGATCGTCACCAGCATGGTGGTCACCAGGGAGTCAAGCGCAAGAGTCAAGAACTACATCACGCCGGACGGACTCCAGCGGCTGAGAGAGGAGCTGCGGTTCCTGCTCGCCAAAGAACGGCCGGCGGTGACGCAGGTGGTGGCCTGGGCGGCGAGCAACGGTGATCGCAGCGAGAACGCCGACTACCAGTACAACAAACGGCGGCTGCGGCAGATCGATCGACGCATTCGCTTTCTCACGAAACGCATCGACGCGGCGGAAGTGGTGGATCCAGAAGCCGCGCGAAATGGGCGCGCCGCGAGCCACGTCTTCTTTGGTGCGACTGTTCGGTACGCGAACGCCGCCGGCGCCGAGCGGGTGGTGCGCATCGTCGGCGTCGATGAGATCGATCTGAATCGCAACCATATCAGTTGGAAGTCGCCGCTGGCGCGCGCATTGATGAAGTGTGGCCCAGGGGACTGCGCGGTCCTTCACGCGCCGGGTGGCACCGAGCGACTCCAGGTCCTCGACGTGCGTTACGAGCGCGTTCCCGTGGAGCCGTTCAGTCCGCCACCCGGCGCAGAGGCCGCGCCGAAGCCACGTCCTCGTACAGGAGTCGTATAGAATCAGCCACTTGCTCCTCGGTCCCGGCACGCGTCTCGGTGTCTACGAAATCACCTCCCAAATCGGTGAAGGCGGGATGGGCCAGGTGTTTCGCGCGCGGGACACCAAGCTGGATCGCGACGTCGCGGTCAAGATCCTGCCAGAGGCGTTCGCGCACGATGCGGAGCGAGTGGCACGCTTCACGCGCGAAGCGAAGACCCTGGCCTCGCTGAATCATCCGAACATCGCGCAGATCCACGGGCTCGAGGAGAGCGGCGGCGTCGCGGCGCTCGTGATGGAACTGGTCGAGGGCGACGATCTGTCGCAGCGGATCTCGCACGGAGCGATTCCGCTCGACGAAGCACTGCCGATCGCGAAGCAGATCGCCGACGCGCTCGCCGCGGCGCATGAGCAGGGGATCATCCATCGCGATCTGAAGCCCGCCAATATCAGAGTCGCGCCGGACGGCACTGTCAAAGTGCTCGACTTCGGCCTCGCGAAGTCGATCGAGTCGCCGACCTCGTCGCCGAATCTGTCGCACTCGCCGACAATCACGACACCCGCGATGACGCAGGCGGGCGTGATCCTGGGAACGGCCGCCTACATGAGCCCGGAGCAGGCGCGCGGGAAGACGGTGGACAAGCGTGCGGATGTCTGGGCGTTCGGGGCGGTCTTGTTCGAGATGCTCACAAGTCGGCGCGCATTTCCCGGTGAGGACACGACTGACACGATCGTCTCGGTCCTCAGTCATGAACCGGATTGGCTCGCGCTGCCGGCCGCAACGCCGTCCGGTGTGCGCCGATTGCTCACTCGCTGCTTGAAGAAGGACGCCAGGGACCGCTTGCGGGATATCGGGGACGCCTGGCGCTCGCTCGAGGATGAGCCCCGCCTGGCGCCGCACCTGACACCGGCGTCGCGTCTGCCGTGGGTGGCGGTGGCGGCGCTGGCGGCGATCGCGGCCGGGGTCAGTGTTGTCCACTTCCGCGAGGTGGCCTTGGAGCCGCCGATGCTCCAGTACACCTTGGCGGCGCCGGAGAAGACGACCGTTTCCAACTTTGCGATCTCGCCTGATGGTCGCGCGCTCGCCTTCACGGCCACGACTGAAAAGGGATCGCGGCTGTGGATCCGCTCGCTCAACACCTTACAGGCCCAAGCCCTGAGTGGAACCGACGATGCCAACTATCCGTTCTGGTCGCCCGACAGCCGTTTTGTCGGATTCTTCGCCAAGGGAAAACTCTGGAAGATCGCCGCGACCGGTGGTCCCGCACAAACGCTGTGCGATGCTCCGAGCGGTCGGGGCGGAACGTGGAACGTCGAAGGCGAGATCGTGTTCGCTCCGACCAACAGAGGCGGACTGTCGCGCGTGCGAGAGGCGGGCGGTGTCGCCGTCCCGATCACGTCACCCGAAACCGGCACTCACCGCTATCCTGTCTTCTTGCCGGACGGCCGCCGTTTCCTGTATACGCGCCTCGGCGCCAAGGACAATGGCGTCTATGTCGGCTCACTGGATTCCAGTGCCGCTTCCAACTCGGCCCGGCGCGCGTTGTTGGACGAGTCGAACGCGCGTTACGTGGCACCGCCCGCGCACGGCGGGCCCGCCACACTGTTGTTCTTGCGTGAAGGAAGCCTGTTGGCCCAGCCGGTGGATCCGCAGAGCCTGGAGATGAAGGGCGATGTCGTGCCGCTGGCTGGATCGGTGGCTTCGGGCTACGACACTGGCTATAACCTGTTCTCGGTGTCGAGTAATGGCGTGCTCGTGTATGAAACAGGCAGCCACGGGCTGTCCTTGACGCAGCACACGTGGTTTGATCGCTCAGGAAAGGAAGCCGCGACGGTGGGGCGCCCCGTCCAAACCGAAGGGTTCTCCTTATCGCCCGACGGCACGCGTGCCATGATCAGCCGGAGTGGCCCCGGCCCCACGCAGGCGGATTTGTGGATGTACGATCTGGATCGAGGGAGCGAATCGCGCTTCACCTTTGAGGCGGCCGATAATCGGTCTCCCGTGTGGTCACCCGATGGGGCGCGTATCGCCTTCAGTTCCAACCGCGCCGGCGGAGTTCAGAATCTCTACTTGAAGGACTCGAACGGAACTGGGCATGATGAACCGCTGTTTCAGTCAGCCAGTAACAAGTTCGCCAGCGACTGGTCCCGCGACGGCAAGTTCATCGTTTTCAGCAGTCAGGATTCAAAGACCGGGTCCGACATGTGGGTCCTCCCCATGACACCGGACATTCCTGGTGATCGAATCCCCATTCCGCTTGTCATCAGCCAGTTCAGCGAGTCGATGGGTCAGGTGTCACCCAACAGCCGATGGCTGGCCTACGTTTCGGACGAAACGGGACAGGCTGAGGTGTACGTTCGGCCGTTTTCACCGAACAACCCGACGAGGGCGGGTAAGTTGCCCATCTCGACGGGGGGTGGGTCGCAGCCACACTGGCGCGCGGATGGCAAAGAGTTGTTCTACCTTGCGCCAGACCGAAAAATGATGGTGACACCGGTGAAGATGACCCTCGAGACCTTCGATCGAGCCGCGCCTCAGGTGCTGTTTGAGATGCGATTCAATTTCGTGCGCGTGGCCGAGTTCTGTTACTCACCAAGCGTCGACGGACAGAAACTACTGATGGCCGTTGAGCCGGAAGGAAACGTCAACGCGCCGCTCACGGTCGTCGTGAACTGGCAGGCGGGCCCGAAGAAATGAGGACCTGGCCACGAGTACTGCGAGGAGCAAACTATTTTGGTGGGTAGATGGTCAGGTACGAGTACGCCGCCGCGATCTCCGACTCGTTCAGATAGTTGAACACCGGCATCCGGCCTCTCGACATGACGCCGCTGGCGCTCAACGGAATCGGGGCGCCTTCACGCACCTTCTGGACGAATTGGTAGAACGTCTTTTCGTGCGGCATGCTCGCCAGCGCAGGAATGATATCGTTCAGGACCGTCGTCGGCGGCCTGTTCGACGGTCCCGTGGCATCGTGACAGATGTGACACGTGCCCTTGACGATCAACTCCCCAACGCGCGCGCTCGGTTCCGTGACGGTGCGCGGTTGCCCGCGCGTCACGGGCACACCGGCCATCTGGTCAAGGTACGGGCGCAACACCGCAATCTCTCCGTCCGAGAGATGACCGAACGACGGCATGTTGTGACCGCCCACCTTGAGCCGCTTTCGCAGGTCGGCTTCGGTGCCTGACGTGAGCTGGCGGATGAACGCGGGACCGGCCGGCCGACCCATGGCCTTCAGGCGTTGCGTCATCCATGGAACGGAGGCCGCTTGCACGGGACCAATGAGGGAATTGATCTCTGGCGGTGCGCCAGATCCATCCGCCTTGTGGCAGGCGCGGCAGCTGATGCGATATAGATCCGCGCCGCTCAGCACGAAGGAGCCGCGGGCCGTATTGTCCGTCCGACTTCGAGCCGGCGATACCAGCGAAGGAGGCGGACTCCACTGGCCGGCCCACCCCATTGTGGATCCTTCGATCGCGAGTCTGAGGTGATGCAGCGTGCTCGGACCTTCGACCGGCGTGATCTCGGCCGCCGTCGTGCGCTGGCCGCCGCTCGTTGCCGGACGGGCGACGAAGCCCAGGCCGACCAGCAGCAACACGCCGCACGCGCTGGCACGAGTCCGGCTTTCCATCGCGCCGCCCCTCCTCAGTGGCCCAACACGAAATCGACAACGGACGGCTTCGCGCCATCGACGATCACCGGCTTCGGTAGCGCCTTCAACTTGGCGTGCCACACGCCAAGCGAATAGCTGCCTGGCGGCACGTTGTCGATCCTGTAATGCCCATCTTTTCCGCTGATCGCGAAGAAGGGATTCTGCAGCTCGACGACGTACCCTTCCATCTCCGGGTGGACGCGACACAGCTGCACGTAGACGCAGGGCGCCTTCGCGCACTTGGTGAAGACATGATCCTTTGTCTGCCCCTGTGGCCACGTGCCGAGGTTGTATTTCTCGTGGTCCGGTGAGAAGACGTTGTGCGGCGTGGGATCGCTGTTCAGAAACCGGACCGTCGTGCCGGCCACGATCGGCAGCACGTGCGGCGCGAATTGCATCGACCGCTGGTCGATGTCGGCGGGCTTCGCGGGCGCTGGGAACGTACCGGTCATCTGCACGATGTAGACAACGGCGTCACTGTTCGACGCCAGCCCTGCTGCTTTGATCGTCCCTTCGATGAAACCTCCGGCCCCGAGGACGACTCTCGTGGAGACGGAGCAGAGCGCGAGCAGCACGAGCCCCGCGAGTGTGATCGAAAGACTAAACCGACGATACATACGTCCTCCCCGAATCATCCCGAGACGCGTGTGTCAGAACCCGAACCTCAGGAGCGCGTTCAGTGAGTGGGTGTCGCCGTGCCGCAGGTCGCGTTGGTACTCGGCCATCAGTTTGACGTTCGCCCGCACGAGCGCGCTCAGGTTGAACGTGCCGAGGCGAACGCTCGGCACCGCCGCGTCCGCCGGCGTCACCGTTTCATAGCGTCCCGAGGCCTGCAGCCACGGATAAAGCATGTAGTCCGCCTGCGTGAACCAGACGTGATAGTCGGGCTCGATCGCGTGGATCAGCACACCGGTTGCTGCGTCGGTGACGTTCAGCGCGTCGGTCCCACGGAGGTACACGCCGAAGACATTCAGGTCCTGGTAGAACACGCTGGCGTAGAACCCGGTCCGCACGAAGTGCTGGTCTTCGATGCTCACGGTCGCGCCGTCATCAGCGGCGAGGGCGAACGGGATGCTGCTGGCGTCGCCGCGGTAGGCGAAGACGCCGAGACGCAGCGAATTGTCGCGCCAGTTCTTCTCGGGAATCGGCTGCCCGCCGGTGTCGCCGTCGAGCCCCATGCCGCCGATTTTGTAGTCGAAGCGCGCGTAGACGTCTTTCGCGTTGTTGCCGTCGAATCGGCCTGTCGTGTCACTCGGCGCCGCCTGGACACCATTGGCGAGCCCCGCCACCCACATCGCGCGATGCCTGATGATGCCGTATGCCTCGATACCGCGAATGCGCGCCGGCAATGCGATCGAATTTGGCGCCAGCGCGTCTGCACCCAGGCCAGTGCCACCATTGATGCCGATCGGGTTGTAGTTGAAGAGCGAGTCAATCCCCGCGTCGGTCGAAATCCACATTTCCTGGAATCCGTCGGTCAGGTTCGGCGCGAACTTGCCAAGCCGGAAGTGGAAGAGATCTTCGGGTCCAAACGGCGAGTCGAACTGGACGCGCGCGTGCTCGAGTTCCACGGCGACGGACCCGTCGGCGTTCTCGCCGAACGTCACCTCGCTGAAGTACGAGACGTGCTCGCCGAGTGTGCCCGCGCCGAAGATGTTGACCTCTTGCGGAAACTGGAAGTCGTTCAAGACGCGACTGACGGATCCGTCGTCGTTGGCGGACGAGGTGTTCACATCCGCCATCTTGACGTTCACGGCCAGCGGCACGGCGCTCGAGATTTCGCCCGGCCACACGGCCTGCGGCCACAATTTCTTGTAGGCCGGCGCTCCGAGACTCACAGGAGGCTGTTTGACCATCTCCTCGGTCTCACCCGGCATGCGGTAGCCGCGCAAACGAAACGCCTCTCCAAAGGCATTGAGCTTCGGGAAGACGATGTGGCAGGTTTGGCAGCTGGTCTGATACTTGCGCGCAAACGCTGGGACCGCGTGTGCCGTAGAAGCGATCGTCAGCACGGCGACGCCGATCGCGGCCGTGCGAACGATTCGTTGTGCTGAGTACAGTCGTACAGTCACGCGAAGCCCTCCAAGTGTCACAAAGTATTTCGTAGGCGGCGCGTGACCGACGTGCTGGATTGCACATCGGGCCGCTTCCGTGGTCCGCGCTACTTCTCCGAGACGCCAGCCCTGAAGGGCAACGGCCGTACCGCCAATGGAAGTCGTAAGGACCGCGAAGTTGCGGGTTTTTCCGCGACGGTCGGAATGCTGTCACGTCCACGGCACGCGGACTTTTCCCCGTGAGCGGGAGAAAACCCGCCCTAACGCTTCGCTATCGCGAGCATTCGTAGTCGGAAGGCCGAACGCGCCGTTACTTCAATTTCCGTCCGCCGAGTTTCTGATGGACGTTCGCTTCGAGGTAGAGCGCGCCGCCCGGGCCGAGGGCCCAGACTGCGTCCCCCTGGCCGTGCCGGCGCGCCTCGTTGTCCGGCGGACCGAGCAGATCGATCAGCCGCTGAATCGGCGTCGAATCTTCGGCAAGCTGCCCGATGTATTGCTGATACAGCGGATACAGTGCCGCGAACGAGCGATCGCGGCGCCATGCGGTCGTCCATTCGACGACCTTCTCCTTCAAACGCTGCTGGTCAGCCGGCTTCAGCGGGCCGCGGATGAACACCACAGGCTCCGCAAACAGCGCGTCGACGGCCGCCTGTACCGACGGGGGCTGCGACGGCTGCGACGGGATCACGGCGAGAATCAGTATCGCGAGCGTGAGGCTCATCGGCGTCGTGGCCACAACCTCATCATCGTCACCTATTTTGAAAGGCCCATTCCGGAGCCTGGGCACGTGCGATCAGCGCCGCCAGCTGCTCCGTCGTGGAATTGCCCACTAAGCGGCGGTCACCCACTTCCACGACCGGGACCGATCGAATCCCTTTCGTCATGAGCATCTGTGGTTTGAGGGTGACATCAATCATCTTCAAGGTGAACCCCATCTGCTTTTGTAAGGCCTGCAGCCGTCCGAGAACGATGGGGCAGAACGGGCAACTGAAGAAGCTATAGAAGTTCACGGCGACAGGACGGGCCGCGGAATCGTCAGGCGACGGGGGAGTCGACGAGAACGTGTCGGCAATCCGTCCGTAACCAAGGAAGCGAGAGATGCCGGGAAAGAAATGATAGAGCGCCCAGCGCAGGCCCGGGAGACCCGCCATCCACAGCAGCCCGACGACCCACTGGTGTTGATACATGAAATACCCAAGGCCGATCGGGTACGCGATCAAGCCAACCGCGAGTCCCACCACATTGCACTGCTGTTCTTTGAATTGAGCGTTCATCGGTACCTCGATACAGAAACGATGTAAGCGGAGAGCCCTTCAAATCTCCTGCGTCGCTTGCGAGCGACGATGACGCCCGATCCACCATCGCGCGCTGCGGTCGCTGGCGTACTTGATTCCCCAGCCCGCGAGCAACGCGATCGGAACCACCCACCAGCCAAGGAGCTCCCGAGCGCCCGAGGGAGGATTGCCCCCGCGAGAACGAGCCAGGAGCTTCTCGAGCGCCTCTACCCAGAGCATCACCATCGTGGAGTAGCCGAACACATAGAGCGCAGTTGCGGTGGCACGTCCCAGCGTTCCCCTGCTGGCACGGCGCAAGCCCTGGAGGATGATGAGCGGCGAATCGCTGCACCGGGCCCGCACGATCTCGTTGTCAGGACGGTACGTCTGCGCCAGATCCACAGGATCACCGAGAGACTGGAGCGCAGCCTCAACTCCTGAGCCCTCTTTTCCCACCAACTCGTCCACATGGCTGCGAAGCTCGCGAAGAATGTCGTCGACCTCGCGCTCCGGCAGGCCGCGCAGCGCGACGCGCACCCGTCCGAGGTAACGTTCGATGACCGGCTTGGCGCCAGTTGACGCGATCATTTGCCGCCTTCCTTCAGGATCGGAGACAGCAGCCCCTTCAGGCTCGTAGAAAACCGCGCCCACATCCTGGCCATGTGGACGGCACGGCTGCGGCCTGCCGGGGTGAGCTGGTAATACTTGCGAGGATGGCCGGCATCGGCTTCCACCCATTCAGATTTCAGCAGGCCTTCCGCTTTGAGCCTGGAGAGAAGCGGATACACCGTGCCTGCGGAGAGTACCAAATCAGAATCGCTCTCGAGCCGGCGGAGAATTTCCAGGCCGTAGAGTTTTCCTGGCCAAAGACAACCAAGAATGACCAGCTCCAGGCAACCCTTGCGAAGCTGCACCTCCCATTTGGCCATGTGGGAAGCGGCGGCGGAGTCAGCGGGAGCTAGAGTCGTTATGCACTATAGAATGCAATACAATATAACGTGTTTGCAAGCACAATCGAGATGGAATAGAGGACTGCGAGGGGGCCGGCGCTCTCGTTTCCCGAGTTCGTGGACTGGCGCGATCGCGGGACCGACGTCTTCGAGTCCGTCATGGGACGGGGATTCGTCGAGGCGGACGAATTGCCCGGCGGGCCGCACGTCGTCGTACTCGGCGAACACCTGTGGCGGGGTCGCTTCGGTGCGGATCCGGCGATCGTCGGCCGTACCGTAACGCGGACCGGCGTGTCCTATCAGGTCGTCGGGGTGTTTCCGTCGACGACTTTCGCGATTCTCCCGTCGCCGTACTACATCGCTCGCGGCAAGCCGGCGGATTTCTGGGAGCCGCTCCAGCGGGACCCGAAGATCGCACCGCGCGGTCTGCACCAGCTTGACGCCATCGCGCGGCTCCGGCCCGCCGTGACGCTGGCCCAGGCGATCGGCCGCGTGGACGCGATCGCGGACGCGATCAAGAAGGATCGATCGACGACGCATGGCCTCCACCTGCGTCCGCTTGCCGCGGTCCTCGTTGGCGATCTCGCGGCGTCGCTTGCGCTGCTGCTCGCGGCCGTGGGGCTGCTGCTGCTGATCGCGTGCGGAAATGTGGCCAATCTGCTCCTGGGGCGATCGGCGTCCCGCGGGCGCGAGTTCGCGGTCAGGACGGCGCTCGGCGCGGATCGCGGACGGCTCGTGTCACTCGTGATGGTCGAGAGCGTGACCCGCGCCGCGGTTGGAGGCCTCTTCGGCGTCGGTCTCGCGTATGCGATGGTGCATGTCGCGCGGACGATGCTCGTGGGAACGATTCCGCGCGTGGCCACCGCGGCGATCGACGGACGGGTGCTGGCCGTCGCGTGTGGACTGTCTCTCGTCTCGGGCTTCTGTTTCGGTGTGACGCCGGCGCTGCGGGCTTCGCGGCGCGACGTGATCGCCGGCCTGAACGGCGCGCGAGGCTCGCTGGAACATCTGTCTCGCGACGCCGTCCGGCGGACGCTGATGGTCGGTGAGATCGCGCTGTCGTTCGTGCTGCTCGTCGCGGCGGCGCTCCTCGCTGAAAGCTATCTCCACCTCGTGAATGTCCCGAAGGGGTTCAATCCCGACGACCTGATCACCGCGCGCGTGTGGCTGCCTTCGACGCGCTATGCCGCGGACGCGGCACAGGACGCGTTCTTCGACCGTCTCACGGAGCGGCTTGCCGGCGACTTCGAGCCGCAGGGCGTCACGCTCGCCAGCGATCTTCCCATCGAAGGCGGAACGTACGGAGGCGTCGGGCTCACCGGTCCCAGGTTCCCGGATGGCGCCGCCCACGTCGAAAAGCGAATCGTTTCGTCGAACTACTTCGACGTCCTGAAGGCGCGGATCGTCCGCGGCCGGTTCTTCCAGCCGTCGGACGTTGCGGGCAGCCAGCCAGTCGTCGTGGTCAACGAAACGTTCGCGCGCACCTGGCTCGAGGGCGATCCCATCGGACAGAACGTCGCGTTCTCATGGGGCATCCACGGGACGCAGACCGTCGTCGGCGTCGTCGCGGACGTCCGTGAGGGTGCTCTCGACGAGCAGCCCAAAGCGGCGATCTACATCGCACGCGCCCAGCGTCCCAACTCCGACGGCCTGGCGGCGATCGGTCTCTACGGGCTCATCAGCTACTCGGTCGCCCAGCGCCGGCAGGAGCTCGGCGTCCGGGCCGCAATCGGGGCGAGGCCGCGCGACCTGATCCGTCTCGTCCTCGGACAAAGCCTGCGCGTGACCGTGATCGGCATCGTCTGGGGCGCAGCCGCGGCGCTGGCCGTCAGCCGCGTGCTCGCGGCGCAGCTCTTCGGAGTCGGTGGAAGCGATCCGCGCGTGTACGTCGCCGTCGCGCTGCTGATTCTCGTCGTCGCTCTGCTCGCAAGCGCGCTGCCGACGCTGCGCGCGACACGCGCCAATCCGCTTGACGCCCTGCGCATGGCGCAGTAAACGGCCGCGTGCTGCATAAGTTCAGTCCGCGCGTAACGCGATCAGCGGTTCGACCTTCTCTTGACTCGTCGCCGCCTGCCACATATATTCATGTCAGTAACTGAGAGGTGAGGGATGAGCAAAACCCACAGATCTCGTGCAGGTCACCCTTGATCTCTTGATCCTCCGGACGGTCGCACTCGAGCCGATGCACGGCTGGGCCATTGCTCAACGCATCCGCCAAATGTCGAACGAACAGCTGCGGGTGGGACAGAGCGCCTTGTACCCCGCGCTCCACAAGCTCGAACAGCAAGGGTTGATCGAGGCCGAGTGGGCTTCGAGCGAAAACAATCGCCGTGCCAAGTACTACAAGCTCACCGCGGCCGGCCGCAAAGCTCTCAAGACCGAAACGGCAACGTGGGAGCGCCTGTCGACAGCCATCTCGTTGGTCGTGAAACCGGCGTAACGAGGTGACGGCGAGGCGCTGGACCCGCAAGCTTCGCCTAAGTCTCCGGCCTCTGTTCCGAGGCAGCCAAATGGAACGGGAGCTCGACGAAGAACTCCGATACCACCTGGACCATCTCGTTGACGACTACATCGTTGTCCGTGTGGCTTTCTCGGCGACCAGCGCCGGGAGTGCCGCTGCACGCCGACGCAGATTGCGCGATATCGCGGCCGCATTTCCGGTCCGCTCCGGGATCGCATCGACTTGATCGTCGACGTCGCGGCGGTGCCGGTGCACGCGATCACCGATGCGACGCCAGGCGAATCGTCCGCGGTCGTTCGCGATCGCGTGGCTGCCGCTCGCGCCGCGCAGCGGGCACGACCTGGAACAGCCATCGCGCACGCCTGACGCGAAGGGTCGCGCCCTGCTTCGTGCCGCCATCGACCGCCTCGGCCTCAGCGCCCGAGGTTATGACCGCGTACTGAAAGTGGCGAGAACCATCGCCGATCTCGCGGCCTCGGAGTCGGTCAAGGCCGACCATGTGGCCGAAGCGCTGCAGTACCGCCTAGTCGAGTGATGGACTACGATCCGGGTTGAGGTACTTCCCGTGCGCAGAGTCTTGACTGCAGCGCTCCTCTTCGCGATCGCAGCCTCACCCGGCTCTCCCTTCGGCAAGCGTGCGTTCGAGGCGATGATGACGATGAAGAAGATCGACGTTGCGAGGATCGAGGCGGCTCGGCGAGGCTGACGTCGCCAGAGCGATGGCGGAGCCGTTCACGCCGCGGATCTTCGCATGGCGCCGTCGCCACTTTGCGACGGCGCCATGAGCGGAACTCTGCCCTAGACCGTCTCCGCCTCGCCGTAGCCCTCGACCAGGCGGGAGACGGCTTCAGCGACGTTTTCCGAAGAGCGGATGGTTGGGATGAGACTCGGCAGTCGGTTTCCGTTTCCTGGGCGAATGTACAGCCGCCCGCCCAGACCTGTCGGGCCGTCGCCCGACGTCGCGTCACTCGGCATGAGTCCGAACGCAGACGCAATCCCTGTGTCCATTTTGACGAATACCCAGTCTGGGCCATTCAGACCAGAACCGTCGAAATAGCGAGCGCCGGTCAAACTATTGTCCTGGTGTTCCCCCAAACGCCCGGCGAATTTCGCCCACACCTGACCGTTGACCGGGTTGTCGGCGTGGTCCAGTCCGACGAGGCGGTACTCGCTGGGTGTCCACGTGCCGCCGCTTCCCACGGCATCTCCGAAGTCGGCGACGCCGGGCTGGTTGTACTTGCTTATCCAATCGCCCGTGATCTGACGATTGAAGGTCCCGTGTGCATTGAGCGACGAGTGCACGAGGACGTGCGTGCCGTTCACAACCACTTGCTGAGGGGAATAGTAGCTAGCGTCGCCATGGGACTCGAAGCAGACGGCAAGGATCGAGTTCCCGTCGAGGGAGATCGTCACGGTGACCCGCTCCAGGTCTCCTTGGTGACGGGCGAAGTCGTCGAGGATGCAGTAGAAGGTCGATCCGACGCGAAGTGCGTCGATGGTTTGATGCCCGTTGTACGCCAGGATGAGCAAGTACGTCACTTCGACACAATCGTCGAACTGCTGAACCGCGTAATACATCGGAGCCGTCAACCCCTCACCGGGGTACTGCGATTCCGCGATGGCCACATAGAACTCGGCCGAGGGATGTGCCGCGAGAGCGTCTTGCGTGGGAGCCGGGATGTCCGCGGGCTTCCAGGTCCACCCATCCAGTGAACGGCTGGCCCACAGCCGCGGGCCGTTGGTATCCCGGTAGACCATGCAGATGCGGTTGGCGAATGGCGCGATGGCTGGGATCGACGTATGTTGCCCATCGATTTGGGACGCCGGTTGCTGCCCGTCCGCCCCGTGCCAATTCCACCCATCGCTCGACGTGGTGACCCACAGTTGCGACGAG
>Ga0075436_100000799_pt1 | contig 20866 bp, 16 predicted proteins | sample RhiMethybrSRZTD5_FD_75303 | JGI IMG/M metagenome (GOLD analysis project Ga0075436, IMG submission 75303) | Populus rhizosphere microbial communities from Tennessee, USA - Rhizosphere MetaG P. TD hybrid SRZTD5 | ecosystem: Host-associated > Plants > Roots > Rhizosphere > Soil | place: USA...
CGAGACCGCGTCCAGGATCCGGCGGGCGGGTGCGCCGAGCCGGGCGGCGCGGCCGAGCACGGCATCGCGCACCGTCCCCGGCATCTCGGCGCCGGGCGCGGCGAGCACCTCGGTCAGGAAGAAGGGGTTCCCGCCGGTGCGCCGCGCCAGGGCGTCGGCGTCGACCGTCTCGTCACCGGCGAGCGTCGCGATCGCATCCGCCGAGAGCGGCGCCAGGGCGAGCCGCACGGTGCCGGCGGCCGGCAGATCGCCGAGCACGATCCGCAGCGGGTGGCCGCGGTCGACGTGTTCGTCGCGGTAGGTGAGGACGACGACCAGCGGCAGCGACTCCAGCCGGCGGCCGAGCAGCCGCACCACGTCGAGCGTGGCCTCGTCGGCCCAGTGCAGGTCTTCGACGACGAGCAGGGCCGGGCGTCGCCGCGGCAGCTCCTCCACGAGCGCAGCGACCACGTCGGCCGGCGAGCCCCCCCGTGCGACTCGTGCCGCCAGCCGGCCGCCGGCGGCGTCGGCGAGCTCGACGAACGGCGCCAGCGGCCGCGGCGTGAACAGCGGGTCGCAGCCGCCCTGGAACGTGGGGATGTCGTCGTGCGCAGCGCAGAACGCGCGCAGGAGCGACGTCTTGCCGATACCCGGCTCGCCGGCGAGCAGGACGAGTCGGCCCTGCCCGGACGCGTGCACGGACGCGAGCGCCTCGTCGAGGGCCTCGAGCTCCACGGCGCGCTCGAGCAGCCGGTCGCCGCCCGGCTCCATGCGGGCCTCGACCTCGGCGCGGCTCATCCGTCCGCGGCGTACACGATCTCGCCGTCCACGATGGTCATACGGACGGGGAGGTCGATCAGATCGTCTGGCGCCACCAGGACCGGATCCTCGGCCAGGATCGTGAGGTCGGCGCGCAGCCCCGGGGCGATCCGCCCGCCCAGCGCCGACTCGCCGGCCGTCGCCGCCGCGCCGGTCGTGTAGCCCTCGAGCGCCTCCAGGCCGGAGAGGCGCTGGTCAGGCTCGAACGTGCGCCGGTCGGGGGCGCCGGGCTCGCGCCGAAGGCGCGCCCACGCCATCCCGATGCGGGGATCGAGCTGCGCCACCGGCCAGTCCGACCCCAACGTCAGCGTGGCGCCGGCGCGCAGGAGGTCGACGGTCCGCCAGGCGCGGCCTGCACGCTCCGGGCCGAGGCGCGCAGCCCACGAATCCGAGTAGTCGTCCTGCCGCCACTGCATGTGCAGCGGCTGCATCGAGGCGATCACGTTCTCCCGCGGGAACCGGGCCAGGTCCGCGTCGGTCACCGTCTCGATGTGCTCGACGCGGTGGCGCACTCCGTCGGCGGCGCCGGCCGCGAGATAGGCGTCGAGGGCGGCCCGCACGCCGCGCTCGCCGGTCGCGTGCGTGATGCACTGGAACCCGGCCTGCGCGAACATCCGCACCGCCTCGGCATAGCGGGCGGGGTCGGGCCAGAACGGCTCCATCCCGTCGCCCTGCGTGTCCGGCGCATACAGCCACCCCGTGCCGGTGTCGATCACGCCGTCGATGAAGAACTTGGCGGTGCCTGCGCGCCAGCGCCGGCCGCGCTCGCCGACGTGGGGGAGCTGTTCGCGCATCTCGTCGAACGACGTCTCCGGCTGCTGCCACAGCGGCACGATCGCGCGCACGGTGAGATCGCCGGCCGCCTCGAGCTCGCGCGCGAGATCGAAGGTGTCGAGGCCGCCCTTCATCACGTGGACGCCGGTCACGCCGCAGGCGTTCAGCGTCCGCAGCGTCTCGACGATCCGCGCGTAGCGCTCGCGCGCGGTCACCGCCGGCATGGCCGTCTCGACGAGGTCCATCGCGGCCCCCTCGCGCAGCTCGCCGGTCGGGCGCCCCTCGCGGACGACCACCTCGGCGCCCTCGGTGAACTCGACCGGGCCGGTCACGCCCGCGAGCGCCAGCGCCCGCCCGTTGGCGAGCGCCGTGTGCTGGTCCATGAACGTGATCATCGCCGGCGCGCCGCCGGTCGCATCCTCGATCAGGCTCGACCCGATCTCGCTGCCGCGGAAGGCCTCGTAGCTCACGCCCCAGCCGAGCACCCAGTCGTCCGGCCCGCCGCGGCGGCGCTCGGCCTCGAGAGCGGCCTGGACATCGGCGAGGTTGCCGCACCGGGTCAGGTCGGCGCCCATCACCATCCCCGGCTCGAACGGGTGGATGTGCGCGTCGACGAGCCCGGGCACGACCGCCGCGCCGCCGGCGTCGACGATCTCGGCCGACCCGGCCGCCTCCCGCGCCTCGGCGACCGAGCCGACGGCCACGATCAGCCCGTCGCGGACGGCGACGGCCTCGGCCGCCGGCTTCGCCTCATCGAGCGTGCGCACCGAGGCGTTCACGATCGCGTATCCGGCCACGGCGGGGAGCCTATCGCGTGCCGTCGTGGTCACGGATACCGGCTCCGCCGCAGCGGAGCGCTCCCCGTGGGTTGCCGTCCGCGTGGTGGCTGGGCGGACGGGTATCCCGCTGGGTAAGAGCAGTTGGCCGTGTTGGCATGTGTCATTTGCAGTTCCCCGACACTCTTGCCACACCTCGACGCCGATGCGTAACACCTACTCCGCCGGCACGCAGAAACGCCGCTGCCGGACCTACCCACCCTGACGATCGATCACCGAGCCACGAACGCCCGCCAGGCCGCGTACTCCTCCTCGCGCGCGCCCTCGGAGCCGGGTGCCGGCTCGATCGTGCGACCGCCCTCCTGGAGCGACGCGAGGTCGGCGAGTGACCAGCAGCCCGCCCCGACGCCCGCCGCGGCGGCGGCACCGAGCGCGGTCGCCTCGGCCGTCGCCGCGATCCGCACCGGGACCCCGAGCACATCGGCCTGGCGCTGCATCAGCCACGGGTTCGCCGTCATCCCGCCGTCCACGCCGAGGGCGGCCGGGCCGAGGCCGCCGGCGCGGAGCGCCTCGACGATGTCGCGAACGCGGAAGCACAGCGACTCGAGCGCCGCCCGCACCAGGTGCGCCGGCGTCGTGTGCGCGGTCATCCCGGCCCACGTGGCGCGGGCGTCCGGCTTCCACCAGGGCGCCCCGAGCCCGGTCAGGGCGGGCAGGAACCGCACGCCGCCCGAATCCGGGACGGATGCGGCCAGCTCGCCCGACCGCTCCGGCGTGTCGAGCAGGCCGAGCGTCACCAGCCAGTCGATGGCCGACCCGGCCGAGAAGACGCCGCCGTCCAGCGCATACTCGCTGCGGCCGTCGATCTCCCAGGCGACGGTGGGAAGCAGCCCCGAGGCGTCGGTCGGCGGCTCGGCGCCCGCGTGGGCGAGCAGGAAGATGCCGGTGCCGTACGTCGCCTTGGCCGCTCCCGCAGCGACGGCCCCGTGGCCGGCGAGGGCGGCCGTCTGGTCGACGAGCAGTGCGCGCAGCGGCAGGGGCCGTTCGACGCCCTCGACCCGCAGGCTGCCGGCGTCGCCGACGGACGGGCCGATCTCGGGCAGCGTCCCCGGGTCGACGCCGAACACCGAGCACAGCGCCTCGCTCCAGCTGCCGGGCCGGGCCAGCTCCTGCAGCTGGGTGCGAGCGGCGGTCGACGGCTCGGTACGCGCTCCGTCGCCGAGCCGGGCGCACACGTAGGCGTCGAGCGTGCCGAACCGGGCGCGGCCGGCGGCGGCCGCCTCCCGCACGGCCTCGCTCTCCCGCAGCAGCCAGGTGATCTTGGTCGAGGAGAAGTACGGGTCGAGCCGCGTGCCGGCCAGGTCGTGCACCCGGTCGCCGGCGCCGGCCGCGGCGAGCTCCTCGACGATCCCCTCCGACCGCCGGCACGACCACACGATCGCCGGCGCCAGCGGCCGCAGCGTCCGGGCGTCCCAGGCGACGACGCTCTCGCCCTCGTTGTCGAGGCCGACCGCGGTGATCCGCTCCGGCCCGACGGCGGCCGCCACCTCGGCGAGCGTCTCGGCCACCGACGTGACCACGGCGTCGGCGTCCTTCTCCACCCACCCCGGCCGCGGGTGCTGCACCGGCACCCGCCGGTATGCCTGCGCGAGCTCCGAGAAGCGCTCGTCGAAGGCGACCGTGCGGGTGCCGGTCGTGCCCTGGTCGATGCCGACGACGACCGTCAGACGGCGGTCTCCGCGCGAGCCGGGTCGTCGGGCAGCTCCGGCATGCGCTCGAGCGCCCGGCGGTGGAACACCCATAGGAGCCCGATCCAGACGACGCCCGCGAGCGTCATGCCGATCGTGTACTTGGCCGCCTTGTGGAACTCGCTCGGGCCGAACACGACCAGCAGCTCGTAGACGAGCCACACGAGCGCCACGCCGACCACGAGCGGCTCCCACTTGCCGAGCGTGAAGAAGCCCTCCTCGGCCTTGAGGCGGTTGCGGGTGTAGATGTAGAGCAGCACGGTCGCCAGGTAGTACAGGGCCGGCAGCTGCGTGGACGCGGTGAACAGGTCGAAGACGCGGCTGGAGAACCAGATCAGGAGGATCGCTGCGACGATCCAGCCCAGCACGACGGCGTTCACCGGCGTGCGCGTCGTGTGGTTCACGCGCCGGAAGACCTGGTAGCCGGGGAAGCGCTCGTCGCGCGACATCGACCAGATCAGCCGTCCCTGCGACACGTAGATGATCAGTCCGCAGGCGAAGATCGAGATGCAGACGAAGATCAGGAAGAGCTTCTCGATGACGTTGCCGAGCTGGATCTTGATGATGTCGGCGACGACGGTCGACGACGCGGACAGCTCGGCGATCTTGCCGGTGGGCATCGCGACCACGACGGCGACCAAGAACAGCATGCCGATGATGCCCGAGTAGAGCACGGCGGTCCACATCGCCCGGGGCACGATCCGGCGCGGCTCATGCGTCTCCTCCGCCAGGTTCGCGGCCGTCTCGAAGCCGACGATGGTGTAGGCGCCGAGCAGGGTCGAGAGCATCACCGGGCCGAGCCACTTGAACCACGGGCCGGTGACGATGCCGGTCGAGGAGAGGTTCGAGAACGAGCCGTCGGAGCCGACCAGGACGGCGATGATGAGGGCGATCGTGAGGCCGACGATGCCGATGATCTCGGTCGCCACCGCCGCGTTGTTGACGAGCTCGACGAGCTTCGTCGAGAAGATGATCATGAGCGCCTGGACGACGAGGACGCCGAGGGTGATGAGCACGTCCTGGGACACGTCGGCGCCCGGCAGCGAGAACACGGTGTGCGCGCCGTTCGTGATGTTGAAGAGCGGGTCGAAGGCGGTGAGCACGAACCCGCCGTAGTCGACCGAGATGACCACGATCGCGAGGAACGAGTACGAGAGCCACCCGATGAACAGGCCGACGACCGGGTTCGTGAGCCGCGACGCCCACTGATAGGAGAACCCCGACAAGGGGATCTTGGCGGCGAGCGCACCGAAGACCAGCGCCACGCACAGCTGGCCGACGATGACGATCGGCCATGTCCAGATCGACGCCGGCCCGCCGCTCTGCAGCGCGAAGGCCATCGTCGTGAAGATGCCGGTCGTGATCGAGATGAACGAGAAGGCGACGGCGAACGAGGTGAACGAGCGGATCGTCCGCTCGAACTCCTGCCGGTAGCCGAACAGGCTGACGTCGTGGTCTTGGCTCATGTGCTCTCCCCTCTCCGTCGTTTGCGACTCACGGGACGAATGCCTCCGAGTGGAACCGCGACCGCCCGGCCAGGAACCGGTCTTCGGCGTACTCGACCGGCTTGCCGGTCTCGTCGAACGCCCGCCGGCGCACCAGCATGAGCGGCTCGCCGATGTGGCAGCCGAGCAGCCGGACGGCGTCGGCGTCGGCGCGGACGGGCTCGAGCTCCTGCTCGGCCCGGCGCAGGCGGATGCCGTAGTCCTCTGCCAGGATCGCGTAGATCGAGCGCGTCTCGAGATCCTTGTGGTCGAGCGCGGGCGCGACGATGTCGGGGAACCACGAGCGCTCCAGCGCGACCGGCATGCCGTTGGCCGTCCGCAGCCGCTCGAGGTGGTAGACCGACTCGCCGGTGCGAAGCTCGAACAGGCGGGCCAGGTCGCGGTCGGCCGGCACGTGCTCGGAGACGAGGATCTTCGCGCCCGGCCGCAGGCCGGCCGACAGCATCCCGCGCGAGAACGACATCAGGACGCGCATGTCCATCGACACGCGTGGCTGGGCGACGTAGGTGCCCGAGCCCTGGCGGCGCTCGACGACGCCGGCGGATTCGAGCAGCTGCATGGAGCGGCGCAGGGTCGGCCGGGCGACGCCGAGCTCGCCCGCCAGCTCGCGCTCGGTCGGGAGCCGGTCGCCGGCCCTGAGGCCGGCGTCCTCGATCCGGCGCTCGATGCTGTCGCGCACCTGCAGGTAGCGGGCCGGCCGGCTCATCCCCGCCTCCCGACGAGGACGGCGGCCAGGCCCGCCGCGGCGACGGCCGCGAGCGGCAGGCGAAGCGCGCGGGCGAGCATGGGCACGTCGGCCGCCTCGACGTGGATCCGCGACTGCCACGCGCCCAGGCGGCCGTCGACGACCAGCTCACGGCCCTCGATGCGCACCGCCTCGACCTCGAACGGGAGATCGCCGATCGGCGAGGTCACCCTCACGCCGCCGCCTCCGATCCGAGCAGGGTGCGCACCGCGGCGGCCGCGCGGAGGCCGGCCTCACGCGCGCCGGCGACCGTGGCCGGATCGTCCAGGGGCTGGGCGTGCACGACGTCCGGTGCGTCCCAGACCGCGCCCTCGACGTTGCGAAGCGGCGCGAGGCCGTGGGCGAGCACGACCGCGTCGCAGGCGATCCGCTCGTCGCCGGCGATGAGCGCGGTTACGCGCGGGCCGCCCTCGACGGCCACCGGCGACAACCCCTCGACGACGTCGACACCGTCCGGCATGGCCCGGCGGACGCCGTCGGGCGCGAGGACCGTCACAGACGTGGCGCCGGCGGCGAGCAGCTCGTGGCAGGCGCGGTGGGCCCAGTCGCCGCCGCCGACGACGCAGGGCCGGCGGCCGGCGAGCAGGCCGTTCTCGGCCAGGTGGCACGCGACCGGGGCGGGGACGACGCCGGCCGGACGGCCGCCCGCGAGGCCGAGCTCGGCCCGGGTCAGCGGCCGCGTCCCCGCCGCCACGACGAGGGCAGCGGCGGTCAGGCGGTACACGCCGTCCGGCCCGACAGCCAGCAGCTGCCCGCCCTCCCAGCGGATGGCGGTGACGCCGAGCCGGAGGGCCGCGCCGGCCCGGACGGCGGCCCGCTGGAGCGACACCGTCTCGGAGGCTCGCCAGCCGTGGACGCCGCCGGCGACGGGGATGCGGTCGAACACCTCGACCCGCTCTCCCGGCGCGAGCTCGGCCGCGCACGCAAGGCCGGAGATGCCGGCGCCGACGATCGCGACCGTCACGACGCCACCCCGAGCGTCGCCTCGGGCTCACCCACCGGGATCTCCCAGGGCTGCATGCCCATGTGCAGGCTGAGCAGGAACGAGACGCCGGCGAGGCAGACGGTGCCCTGGCAGCGGCCGCCGGCGGCGCGGGTGCGCTTGCGCAGTGCGTCGAGGGACCGGGGCGGCACGCGCATCGCGCAGGCGGCCGCGATCTCGGCCGCGGTCACCTGCTCACAGGCGCAGACCACCTGGCCGTAGCGGGGATCGAGATCGAGCAGCCGCTCGGGGGCCGGGTTGCCGAGCAGACGCGGCAGCGGCGGCAGCGAGCGCTCGGCCGACGCGTCCTCGTCCTCCACCGGCGCGCCGGCGTCCGCGAGCAGCGAGTGGACGAGGTCGGCCGTCGCCGGCGACGAGGAGACGCCCGTCGAGCGGATGCCGGCCGCATGCACGAGGTTTGCGACGCGCGCGTCGCGGCCGACGCGGTAGACCGGGTCGGACGCCGGCCGGTTGGCGGCGAAGAGCTTGATCGCCTGGTCGCGGCGGACGGACGGCACGAGCCGGTGCGCCGCCGCGAAGACGGCGTCGAGGGTATCGGCGTCGACGGCCTTCTCGCCCGGGTACTCGGCGTCGACCGCGGTCGGCCCCAGGAGCAGCGAGCCGTTCGTCGTCGGCACGCAGTAGATGCCGCGCGTCACCTCGGTCGGGACGCCGCCGACGATCTTCGCGAAGCGGCCGCCCAGCTCCCGGTCGAGCAGCCAGTACTGGCCCTGGCGCGGCCACATCCGGAACTCGTCGCCGCCCGCCAGCGCGGAGATCCGGCCCGCCTCGAGGCCGGCCGCGTTCACGACGAACCGTGTCGTCAGGCGGCCGCGCGGCGTCCGCACGGCGGAGATCCGATCGTCCTCGAGCTCGAGGTCCGTCACCCGCGCCCCGGTCAGCACCGCGACGCCGTTTCGGGCGGCGAGCTCGGCGTAGCCGATCGTCAGCCGCAGCGAGTCGACGATGCCGTCGTCGGGGATGTGCACCGCGGCCCGCGCGCCCGGCGCGATCATCGGCTCGAGGGCGCGGGCCTCGTCGCCCGAGACGATGTCGGCGCGGCAGCCGTTCTCGTGGGCCTGGTCGCGCAGGTGGGCGAGGCCGCGCTCCTCCTCGGCCGTCATCGCCACCGCCAGGGTGCCGATGCGCCGCCAGGGCGTGTCGAGCGACGTGCACAGCTCCTCCCAGCGGGGGCTCGATCGGGTGACGAGGTCGGCCTCGAGCGTGCCCGGCGCGCAGTCCGCGCCGCACGTCGCGATCCCGGTGTTCCCCTTGGACGCGCCCTCGCCGACGTCGTGGGCCGCCTCGACGAGCGCGACCCGGGCCGTCGTGAATCCCAGCCGCCAGGCGATCGCACACCCGACCACGCCTCCGCCCACGACGACGACGTCGTAGTCCCGCCGGCCGTGTCCGTCGTCGGGCGGCATGTGCGCAGAGGAATAGACCTTTCACAGAGTGATGTCAAGGATCTGGCTGCCTCGGATGTGATTGGTCTATCGAACCGGGGACTGTCCCCGGCCATCGGGGACAGTCCCCACCCACATCCCGTAGAACTCCTTGAGGCGTGATCGAGCTCGCCACAGGAGCGGAGACCCAGCACTATCTGCTGGAGGCACGGCAGATGCAGGCGCTCTCGTTCGCCGTGCACATCCCGCTTGTCTGCTTCGGGATCGCCTTCCCGGTGATGGTGCTCCTGGCGGAGTGGCTCCACCACCGCACCGGCAACCCGGTTTACCGCACGCTGGCGCGGCGCTGGAGCCGGGTGATGCTCGCCCTCTTCGCGGCGGGCGTCGTCACGGGCACCGTGCTCTCGTTCGAGATGGGACTCCTGTGGCCGCAGTTCACGGCGGTGTTCGGGAGCGTCTTCGGCCTCGGCTTCGCGGTCGAGGGCTTCTCGTTCTTCATGGAGGCGATCTTCATCGGGATCTACGCCTACGGCTGGGACCGGCTGCCGCCCCGGGTGCACCTGGCGAGCGGCATCCCCATCGTGATCGCCGGCGTCACCGGGTCGCTCATGGTGATCTCGGTCAACGGCTGGATGAACCACCCCGAGGGCTTCCGGCTGGTGCACGGCCGCGCGGTCGACGTCCACCCGGTGCGCGCGCTCTTCCTGAACTCGAACTTCTGGCACGAACTCGTGCACATGTACGTCGCCGGGTACATGGTCACGGGCTTCCTGGTCGCCGCCTGTTACGCGGTGCGGCGGCTGCGCGGCAGCTTCGGCATGTACGAGCGGACGGCGCTTGCGATCTCGCTCTCGATCGCCGTCGTCGCCTCGATCGTGCAGGCGCCGGTGGGCGACTGGGCCGGCCGCGTCGTCGCCCAGAACCAGCCTGTGAAGCTGGCGGCGTTCGAGGGCGTCGGCCACACGGAACACGGCGCGGACGAGCACATCCTCGGCTACTACGAGGACGGCCGGGTGAGGTTCGGGATTCCGGTTCCCGACCTGCTCTCGCTGCTCGCCTTCCACAACCCGCACGCGGTCGTCCGTGGCCTGGACACGGTGCCGCCGGACGACCGGCCGCCCGTGAACGTGGTGCGGTTCGCGTTCCAGACGATGGTGGGGATCGGGACGCTGCTCTTCGCGCTCGCGATCGTCGTGGTCTACGTGCGCATCCGCCGTCGCCGGCTGCCGGAGTCGCCGTGGTTCTACCGGGCGCTCGTCCTGGCGGGGCCGCTCTCGGTGGTGGCGCTGATCGCGGGATGGGTGACGACCGAGGTGGGCCGGCAGCCGTGGGTCGTCTACCACATCATGCGCACCAGCCAGGCGGTCACCGGCGCCGGCGGGATCCCGGTCGGCTACGCGACGCTGGCCGCCGTCTACCTGGCGCTCGCGGTCGCGGTCGGCTGGGTGCTCGTACGCCTGTCCCGGATCCCGATGGAGGACGCCTGACCGTGCTCGACACGCTCCCCATCGTCTTCGTGCTGGCCGGGCTCGTGTTCTACGTCGTGCTCGGCGGCGCGGACTTCGGCGCGGGCCTGTGGCAGCTGGTGGCCGGACGCGGCGCGCCGGCGAAGCGCATCCGCGACCACGCCCATCACGCCATGGGGCCGGTATGGGAGGCGAACCACGTCTGGCTGATCTTCGTGCTCACCGTGCTCTGGACGGCGTATCCGACGGTGTTCGCGTCGATCGCCTCGACGCTCTCGATCCCGTTCTTCGTCGCGGCGATCGGGATCATCCTGCGCGGCGGCGCCTACGCGCTGCGGTCGGGTACGAAGACGGCACGCGAGCAGCGCACGGTCGAGACCGTGCTGTCGGTCTCGTCGATCCTGACGCCGTTTGCGCTCGGCCTGATCGTGGGGGCGATCGCCGGCGAACGGGTCCCGGAGGGGAACGCCGCCGGCGACCTGGTGACGAGCTGGTGGAACCCGCTCTCGGTCACCGTCGGGCTGATCTCGGTGGCGTTCAGCGCCTACCTGGCCGCGGTGTTCCTGAGCGGCGACGCCGTCCGCCGCGGCGAGGCCGGCCTGGCCGAGCGCTTCCGGGCGCGCGCGCTCGTCTCCGGTGCGCTCGCGGGCGTGGCCGCCGTCGCCGGCCTGGTCGCGCTGCGAAGCGACGCCCACCGGCTCTACCACGAGCTCGTCTTCGGCCGCGGCCTGCCGGCGCTCGTCGTGTCGGTCGTGGCCGGCCTGGCGACGCTCGGCCTGGTGCGCCGGCGCCGGTACGAGCCGGCCCGCTACACGGCGGCGCTCGCAGTCGCCGCGGTCATCGCCGGCTGGGCGCTGGCGCAGGAGCCCTACCTGCTCGAGGGGGTCACGATCAGCCAGGCCGCGGCCCCGCGCGACACCATGATCGCGGTGATCGTTGCCGTGGTCGCGGGCGGCATCATCCTGTTCCCGGCGCTCGCGGTGCTCTTCCGGCTGACGCTCGCAGGCCACCTGTCGCCGGGAGAGGCGGCCGCGGACGCGCCCCGCGAGGGCGGGCCGCCGTCGGCCGGTGGGACGCTGGTGGCGCGCCTCGCCGTCGCCTGCCTGGTCGCCGGCCTCGGCTTCCTCACGGCCGCCGACGCCGCCTGGGCGCACGCGATCGGGGTCGCGGCGCTGTTCGCGTTCGCGATCCTGGGCGCGGCGGCGCTGATCGCGCCGGAGGTGGGTGACGCGCGCGACTAGCGCCGCCCGGGAGGACCATGCCGAAGCCGCGTTGTGGGGCGCAGGCGGATTCCTGCGCCCCACCAGCCCGGCTGCTACAGCTCGCGCCGGCTGAACCCGGCGATCACCTCGGGCGTCGAGGTGTCGACGCCGACGACGTCGAGCATGCCCGCGTCGTTCGGATCGGCGATGCTGAAGCGATTCGCGACCATGCCCACGACGATCAGCCGCGCGGCGAACCCGGTCGCCGCCCGGTAGCGCCGAAGCGCCTCGACCGGGTGGATGCCACCGGCCCAGGTCTCGGAGTCGGTGTAGATCACGAACGTGTCGACCGACCGCCCCCGCTCCAGTGCGTACAGCATCGGAAGGGCGCAGTCGGTGCCGCCGAACGGCAGGCCCGAGATGCGTGCGACCGCATCGTCGAGCCGCAGCCGCGGCGACAGGTCGAGCGGCGTCAGGCCGTCTGCGCGGCCGGCGAACCGGCCGTGCTTCCGCGCCGTCCACCCTCCGCGCCCGGCGTGAAAGCCGACCACTTCGGTCTTGGCCTCCGCCGCCAGCGTGACGAGCGCCATCGCCGCCGACGCCTCCCGCGCGGAGAGGTCCGGCACGCCGGCGATCGGGCTGAACGCCATCGAGCCCGACACGTCGAGCGCGAGCAGCGTGCGCGCGCCGCTCGGCGTGACGTTGCCGAACGCCCGATAGAAGGCGCCGTCGAGCGCGTCGACGACGGCCGTCACCGGGTTCCAGATGCCGCGTCCGCGAACGCCGTGCCCGGCCGCGTACGTGCGGGCGGCGATCAGGACCGCGATCGGGTGGATCCGGGCCCGGACGAGCCGCTCGCCGTCCGCCAGACGGGCGACGACCAGGTCGCTCGCCTCCGAGCCGGGGGTGAGCAGGCCCACCCGCGTCATCGTCGCGAGGTTGCGGATCATCGCCGTCATCGGCATCCGCTCGAGGAGCGCCCCCCACACCGCCGCATCCGCCAGGTGCTGCGAGGGCAGCGCCTCCCGCGGCAGGTCGTACGCCCGCACGAGCGCCGCCGCCTCCGCGGCCGTCGCCGCCGCCTGCGCCCTCAGGTAGCCCTCGACGATCCGCGGGAGGCCGTCCGCCTCCCCGCCGCGGACGATCCACTCGAACAGGCGCGCCTGCTCGCCGGAGACGTCCACTGTCGGATTGCCGGCCGTGACCGCGGCGCCCGGGTGTGCCAGGCGGAGCACATCGCGGTGGGTCATGCCCTCACGGTTGCGGTACTTGACCGCCTGGTAGGCCAGCCGGTCGATCGGGCGATTCGCGTACCACGCACCAACCGCCCGCCGCAGGGCCCGACCCCAGCCACGCCACGCCGTCGCGAAGACGATGAGCTGGAAGAGATGCGTCGACGTCCGGCAAACCTGCGGCAGCGCAGCGAGCGCGGCGCGGCGCGTTGCCTGGTCGTCGGCCGCCGCGGCGCGGGCGAGCGCGAACACAGCAGGGTCGTTCTTCGCGGCCCGGCCCGCCTCGGAGATCGCCACGATCTCGGCGACCACGCGGGCGCCATCGAGCGCAATGCACTCGTCGAGCGCCGCGGTGCTCTCCGCCGTCAGGTCGCGCTCGCCGGCGTAGAACGAGCCGCCCTCAGAGCCGAGGATCAGGAAGCGCCGAAGCCGCGTCCACGGATCGACCGGGAACACGTAGCCGCCCTCCGAGTTTGCGACCTGGTCCGGGCGCAGCTGCTCGAGCTGGCCGGCCGGGCGCCGGACGATACGGGTGAGATAGGACATCGGAACCTCCTTTCAAAGGCTCGTCAGGGGGGTGACGCGGTCATGTTGGTGCGGCCCGGACCTGCTCTACCGTTGAGCTACCGGCCCGAGGTGGGCCGAGCGGGATTCGAACCCGCAACCTGGCGATTCAGAGTCGATAACCGGAGCACGCTTCGGCCCGCGTCATGGATGGAAGACTCGCGGTCATGGGGTGTCGGCCGGACTACCGGGCCCCGCAGGGCCCGGCGGAGGATTCGAACCTCGATACCCGATAACCAGCCGACGTCGGCCCGCGAGGGAGGGCGACCGTTCGAGGAGCTGCAGGGTTAGTCCTTGAACGGATCGACGATGTTCGCGCCCGCCATCACCACGACGACGGGGAGCAGGCGATGCGCCACCCTGATCGTGCCCGTCTCCTCGTGGGCACGGACGACGTCCGCGAGCTTGCGGTAGACGAACGGCGACTCGTCGACGTCGCCGCCCCGCACCTCGAGCGGGTAGCCGGTCTCGGCGCGGAACTCGTTCAGGCGCTCGGCCATCATCTGGCGCGTGATCAGGCCCTTGCGAGTGCCCTTGCGGTTGCCCTTGGCCTTCGATCGGCTCATCACGCGGCCGGCGCCGTGCACCGTCGAGCGGAGCGACCGCCGGGCGAGCTCGGAGTCGACTCCCTCGACGACGACCGCCCAGTCGCCCATCGAGCCGCCGATGAACCCGGTCTGCCCCGGAAACGCCGGAGTCGCGCCCTTGCGCACCACCCGCACGGGCTCGCCGCCGTGCGTCTCGGTGAACGAGTAGTTGTGGTGGTTGTGGACCGTCTCGAGCGCGGTCGTGCCGAGCAGCGTGAGCACCTCGCCGATCACGTGCTCGCGGCCGGCGTAGGCGTACTCACCGGCGAGCTCCATCGCCCGCTCGTAGCGGCGGCCGATCTCGGCGCGAGCCTCGGCGTCCTGCGGCCGGGCGCCCAGCTCCTTCGCGGCATCCGCCGTGAGCGGCAGCAGCGACGGGGCGGCGTGCATCGACTCGCCGCCGGGCATCTGCGAGAAGAAGGCCCGGTGCGCCGCCAGGTTCAGGAACCCGGTCGCGATCCCGTGGCCGAAGCCGCGGCTGCCGAAGTGGCAGGCCGCCCAGACGGAGCCGTCGGCGGGCTCGACCAGCAGGTCGACGTAGTGGTTGCCGCTGCCGACCGTGCCCAGCTGCGCCTCCGCGCGGGCGCGCAGCGACCAGCTGTGCTTGCGGCCCGCGACCGTCTCGGTCAGCTCGGGGATCTCGCCCCAGATCGGCGAATCGAACAGCTCGTGGTCGACCGGCGTCTCGTTCTTGCGGCCGAGGCCGAAGCTGATGCGGGTGCCGATCGCGTCCGCCAGCCGGCCCAGGTCGGGGCGGATGTCGTCCAGCGAGAGCGGCGTGCGCACCGCCATCACCCCGCAGCCGATGTCGTAGCCGACGCCGCTCGGCGAGACCATGTCGCGGTAGGCGGCGACGCCGCCGATCGGCATCGAGTACCCGACGTGGTTGTCGGCCATCAGCGCCGCGTCGCTGACCCAGCCACGGCCCGCCACCGTCTTGATCTGGGAGACGGCCATGACGTCGTAGCTGTATCCGAACACGCGGATCCGGCCGTCGTCGAACTCGCGGTAGGGCTCGCTCTCGCGCACCGTCGTCTCGTCGTCTGGGAACTCGCTCATATCGTCGCCTCTCGGGGTGTGGATGGAGTGATAGCTCCACGGAGAGTCGAACTCCGGTTTCCAGGTTGAGGGCCTGGCGGCCTGCCGTTAGCCGATGGAGCCGCGAAGGTCGGAAGCCGTGGTATCGAGCGCCCCGTGACGGAAGTCGAACCGTCGTCTCCTCGCAGACAACGAGGTGTCCTTGCCATTGAACGAACGGGGCCGGCGGAAAGGTAGAGGGTCGCACCACGCCCCTTCGCGAAGTGACCGGTCGGAGTTGAACCGACATCAGCCGGCTCACAACCGGCGGCTCTGCCGTTGAGCTACGGCCACGCTTGTCGGCGAGACGTCTCGCCGCCCGAAGAGCGAGCACCGGAATCGAACGAGCTCGACGCAGCCGTATCGGTTCCCGTGAAGATCGGAGTCGGGACGGCAGGATTCGAACCTGCGAGCTCCTGCTCCCAAAGCAGGCGGGGTGGCCAGACTCCCCTACATCCCGTGGCGCCCCCGGAGAGATTCAAACTCCCGACCTCCTGGTTCGAAGCCAGGCGCTCTCATTTGCTGAACTACGAGGGCAATGAACGCGTGCGATACCGGGAAGGTGGAGATGGAGGGAGTCGAACCCTCTCGAGCGACCGTGCAAGGATCGCCGGCTGCCCGCAGCACAACCCCGTGTGAGCATCCCGAGCGAAAGAATCGTCGTGTGCGTTCCAACTGCTCCGGTTACCTTCCAGCCGTCGGCCGCTCCGGCCCGGCGGGGATTTCTCGTCCCGCTCGGCCCGGTGGCCACCGGTCGCCTCGCCTGAGGCTCCCGGCCCCGCACGGATTGCTCCACTGTGCGGATCCTCCCAAGCAGCGCCTGGGTTCCCGGAGTGCCCCGAGGAGGATTCGAACCCCCTCGCCCCAACCAGGAGGGCGGGTCGTGCGGCGGGCCACGAAAAAGGGCGGCCCGCCGGGCCGCCCTCAACTCGAACGTCCGTCGATCGTCATGACGTCGTTACGTCAATTGGACCTCGGGTGTCGAGCTGAGGGAAGCATAAACGGCATGCTGACGCACAAGTGACACAACGCTTCAGCTACGAGGCGATGCCTCGCCGATACGCGACGGGTATCTGGATGTTTCATATGTCTCCGAAGAGTCCTTAACGACTGAGGGCGACCCGGTATTCCTGGTCGCCCTCGGCAAGAACCGTATGAAGAGCGGCCTAGCCGAGGACGGGCAGATCCTTCCGATCGCGCTGCATGGGGTTGGAGGCATGCGTCGGGACCACCGGTACGAGACCGGCTTCCGGCGACGACGGGGGTGTGATGACACTGAACACGTTACTAACATAGCGCGTCTTGACGGAATGCACAACCCCGATCGCGAATTTCGTAGCGTAAGGTCTTGGCCCGCCCGGTCGCACCCCTGCGAACGGCAGAGTCGACGAGGCGCTGGGCGACTTGACAACGCGGCTCGGTAAGTCTAGCGTGACCGTTCGTGGCGACTTACGAACGCGAGGCGCTGCGGGCGCTCGGCGATCCGCACAGGCGGGAGATCTTCGAGCGCCTCAGCCAGAGCCCGCTCGCCGTCGGCGAGCTCGCGGACGAGCTCCCGATCAGCCGCCCGGCGGTCTCCCAGCATCTGAAGGTGCTGAAGGAGGTCGGGCTCGTGTTCGACCGCCCGGCGGGCACCCGCCGGGTCTACCACGTCGACCCGCAGGCGGTCGCCGCGCTGCGCGAGTACTTCGACGCGTTCTGGGGCCAGGCGTTGAAGAGCTTCCGGGATGCCGCCGAGGCACCCCACCCCGAAGAGGAGGAGACGCCCGAATGAGCACCGAACACGGCGCGGCCGTCCGTCACTCGATCACCCTCGACGTGTCCCAGGAGCGCGCGTTCGCGACGTTCACGGATGGACACAACCGCTGGTGGCCGCGCGAGTTCCACATCGGCGGGGCCGAGATGGAGGAGGCGGTGATGGAGCCGCGCCAGGGTGGTCGCTGGTACGAGCGCGGCGTCGACGGGAGCGAGTGCAGCTGGGGCAAGGTGCTCGTCTGGGAGCCGCCGTCTCGGCTGGTGCTCGCCTGGCAGATCACCGGCGAGTGGGCCTACGACGAGGACATCCTCACCGAGGTCGAGGTCCGGTTCGTGCCCGAGGGCAAGAACCGCACGCGGGTCGAGCTCGAGCATCGCGGCCTCGATGCCTACGGCGACGCGATGGAGCAGATGCGCGACAACTTCGACTCGGGCTGGCCCGGGATCCTGCAGGGGTTCGGCGCGGCGGCGACGAGCGGGTAGCCGGAGACGCACATGGACGCCTCTCACATCGCGCTCTCCCTCCATCTTCTGTCGCTGCTCGTCCTGGCCGGCGGCATCGTCGCCTTCGGTCTGTCCTTCTGGCGGCTGCGAGCGGCGCAGTCGGGCGAGCAGGCCGTGCCGTGGGTGAGGCTCATCGAGCGGGCGGGCTGGGCCTTCCCGGTCTCGATCCTCGGGCTCGTCGCGACCGGCGCGTACCTCACGGCCCACTCGTGGACGTGGAGCACGGCGTGGATCGACGTGTCCATCGCCGGGCTGATCGTCGTGACGCTTCAGGGGCCGCTGCTCGGCGGCCCGCGCACGACCGCGCTCGCAGAGGCCGTGGATGCAAACGGGCCGGGCGCGCTCGGCGAGCGACCCCGGCGGCTCGCCCGCGACCCGGTGCTCTGGCTCGTGCTCCTTGCGAATCCCGGCGTCGTGCTCGCGATCGTGTGGTGCATGAGCGCGAAGCCCGGGATGGCGGGCTCCCTCGCAGCCCTCATCCTCGGGTACGCGGCCGGAGCGATCGCCGCCTTCGCGGTGACGAGACCGCCGGCCGGCCGGCCGGACGAGGCGCGGCGCTAGATGGGCGGCCGCCGGAGGGGAGGCGGCCGCCCACCATGTGCGGGCTAGTCGGTGACGTGCACCGGTTCGCCGGTCGCGATCGGCGGCCGATCGGGCCGATGTTCCTCCGGCGGCTCGATCGTGATGTTGGGCAGGGCCCGGTCGAGCCAGGCGGGAATCGTCCACGACCGGTCGCCGAGCAGCGAGAGCAGCGCCGGCACGAGCGTCAGCCGGATGATCAACGCGTCGGTCAGGATCGCGACGCCCAGCAGAAGACCGAACTCCTTCGAGACGCGGTCGGGGTTGAGCAGGAAGGCGAAGAACACCGCCGACATGATCAGGGCCGCAGCCACGATCACGCGGCCGACGCCGGCCATGCCGTCCCGCACGGACTGGAACGTGCTGCTGCCGTGCACGTGCTCCTCGCGGATGCGGCTCATGAGGAACACCTCGTAGTCCATCGACAGGCCGAACAGGATCGCGAAGGCGATCGGAGGCACGAAGCTCTCGATCGGCCCGGTGCGGTCGAGCCCGATGACGCCCATGCCGTGACCGAGCTGGATCACGACGGTGAGCACCGCGAAGCCGATGACCGCCGAGGCGAGCGTCGTGACGGCTGCCTTGACGGCGACCACGAGCGAGCGGAACGCCATCGCCAGCACCAGGAAGGTCACGCCCAGGATGTAGAGCAGGAACCACGGCGCCCGGGAGAAGATCCGGTTGCCGATGTCCGTGAAGGCCGCGTTCGACCCCGAGACGTAGGCGTGCGCCGTCGATCCCCGGAGCGTGTTCGGGATCACGGTGTTCCGCAGCGTGGACACGATGTCGTCGGTCTGCGAGTCCTGCGGCTTGTACTTCGAGTAGGTGTTGACGATCGCCACTGACGCCTGGTCGGGCGTCTTGGCGTTGTAGATCGGCGGGACGACCTCGGCGATGCCGGGCACGCGCTTGAACGCGGCGTCGAGCTTCGCCGCCGCCTGATGGTCGGACTGCAGGTCGACGACGACCGGGATCGGCTCGGTGAAGCCGGGGCCGAAGCCGGCCGACAGCAGGTCGTACGCCTGCCGCGTCGTCTGGCTCTTGGGCGCGGTACCCGCGTCGGCCAGGCCCAGGCGTGCCTTCACGACGGGCGAGGCCACGACGAGCAGGACGGCCACGGCGACCGGGAGGACGTACCTGGCCCGGCCGGTGACGAACCGGCCCCATCCGGCGACGGGCGTCTTCGCCTGACCCTCGCGGGAGTCGTCCGAGGCGCGCATCCCGAGCCGGCCGCGATCGATCTTGTGACCGAGCAGCGAGAGCACCGCCGGCAGCAGCGACTGCGCCAGGAGCACGGCCGTCAGCACGCCGAGGGCGCTGCCCAGGCCGAGCTTCGTGATGAAGTCGATCCCGATGAACGCGAGGCCCGTGATCGAGATCGCCACGGTGGCGCCGGCGAAGAGCACCGCGCGACCGGCAGTCGCACCCGCGGCCGCGGCGGCGTCCTGAGGCGAGAGGCCGTCGTGCAGGTATTGCCGGAATCTGGTGACGATGAACAGCGTGTAGTCGATACCGACGCCGAGGCCGATCATCGGCACCAGGATCTCGGTGACCGTGTTGAAATTGGTGAACCGGGCGGCCAGGTAGAGGAGCATGAAGGCCCCGGCCACCGCCGTGATGGCGAAGAGCAGCGGGATGACCGTCGGGACGAGCGCCCGGAACAGGATCAGCAGCACGATGAACGCGGCGATCATGCCGATGATCTCGCTGCCGCTGCTCGAGACGTCACCCTGCTCGGCCTCGCCGGTGAACTGGACGTCGATCCCGGCCCTGTCGCCGATCGACCGCATCTGGTTCTCGACGTCGACGATGCCGGGGCGCGGGATCTTGAAGCTCTCCTTGTCGTACTGCACGTCGAAGAACGCGACCCGGCCGCTGCGCGAGAGCTGCTGTGAGCTCGCCGCCAGCGGGTCGGTGATCGCGCCGATGTCCTTCGTGGACTGGTCGATCGAGTGCTGCGAGGCGGTGCCTGCGGCCAGCATCTGCTTCACTGCGGCCGCGCGGGCGGGCGTGTCGAGCCGCTGGCCGGGCGGCGCGGCCACGACGACGCGAAGCGCCGCGCCCTTCTGGCCGCCGAACTTGGCGTTGACCAGGTCGGTCGCCTTCTGGACGTCCGACCCGGGGAGCTTGAACTCGTCGGTGAGCTTGCCGTGGAACGCGGTGTTCAGGCCGGCAAGGACGACGAAGATCGCAAGCCATGCCCCGATCACGCGCCACGGATGGCGCGCAAACGAGGAGTACATCCGGGCCAGGCTGCCCGTGTGTGCGACGCGCCTGCCCGTATCGAGCTCTGAGTCGAAGGATGACATCCCCACTCCTCCAGGTTGATCCATTGGAGCTCGTAGGGTGCGCCATCCGCCGCCGCGGCGCAGTGGAGGTGGCTGGCGTCATCGGGGTGCGGTTATCCGTACCCCTGGCGAGCCGAGCCCGTTAGGGTCGACACATGACCCTGGCCGATAGGACAGCGCTCGTCACCGGAACCAGCCGCGGCCTCGGGCGTGCGATCGCGACCCTGTTCGCGTCCGAGGGCGCGCGGGTGCTCGCCCACGCCCGCACCCGCGACGCGGCGGTGACCGTGGCCGACGCGGTGGGCGGCGAGCCCGTGTGGGGCGACCTCTCGGGCGGCGAGGGGGTGCGGGCGGTCGCCGCGCAGGCGGCCGCGCTCGCGCCCGAACTCCACGTCCTGGTGCACAACGCCGGGATCGGGAGCGCCGGCGGGCTCGAGGACCACTCGCGCGAGCAGTTCGAGCGCGTGATCGCGGTGAACGCGGCCGCACCGCTCTTCCTGACCCAGGCGCTGCTGGGGCCGCTGCGCGCCGCCGGCCGCAAGGGCAGGATCGTGATCGTGAGCTCGGACTCCGGCCGGTTCACGGTGCCCAAGAACGGCGTCGCCTTTCCCTACCGGATGTCGAAAGCGGCGGTCAACATGCTTACGCTCAATCTGGCCGCCGCGCTCGCCCCCGACGGAATCCTCGTCAACGCCATGCACCCCGGCTGGGTGCGCACCGACATGGGAGGCCCGAACGCCCCGGTCGCGCCCGAACAGGCCGCCGAGACGGCCCTCTATCTGGCCTCGCTGCCGGACGGCGGCCCGACCGGTCAGCTCTGGGAGGAGAAGCGGCGGATCGAGTGGTAGCCGGAGCCGGCTTGTATCATGAGGTACGAA
>Ga0075436_100000800_pt1 | contig 20861 bp, 20 predicted proteins | sample RhiMethybrSRZTD5_FD_75303 | JGI IMG/M metagenome (GOLD analysis project Ga0075436, IMG submission 75303) | Populus rhizosphere microbial communities from Tennessee, USA - Rhizosphere MetaG P. TD hybrid SRZTD5 | ecosystem: Host-associated > Plants > Roots > Rhizosphere > Soil | place: USA...
CCGACCGGCGAGGTGGAGAGGTCCCGGTTTCAACGCGCGCTTGTCGATAAGTATCCAAACGTTTCGGTCATCGACGTCGTCGATATAGTTCGCGCGGTCGAAAGAATTCTCAACAACATCACGCTTGCGGTTTCTTTCGTCGGCGCTTTCATTTTGTTGAGCGGCGCGTTGATATTGATCGGGTCGCTTGCGATGACAAAGTTCCAACGGATTTACGAAGTAGCGGTGCTGAAGACGCTGGGCGCCAAACGAAAAATGCTTTTGAGGATTTTGCTTGCCGAATACGGTCTGATGGGTTTGGTTGCCGGCATAATCGGATCGCTCGGCGCGGTTGGTCTGTCTTACGTCGCGTCGCGTTTCGTCTTTGAGATTCCGTGGAGCTTCACGCCGGTTGTGAACTTCGGTGGAGTCGTGGCAACTATAGTCCTGGTCGTCACCGTTGGAGTTCTAGCGACGGCTGATGTCCTTACGCGAAAGCCTCTAGTCACCCTGCGAGCGCAATAAAAAGCGGGCACCCTTTGGTGGGCGCCCGCTCAATTGATTCGAGAATTCTGGAAGCGATTTAGAACCCGCCCATTCCGCCGCCGCCTGGCATCTGCGGAGCTTCCTTCTCTTGTTCTGGTAGCTCTGAGATCAAGGCTTCGGTCGTGAGCAGCAGACCTGCAATCGAAGCAGCATTCTGCAATGCATATCGCGTGACCTTGGTTGGATCAACCACACCCATCTGGATCATGTCGCCGTACTCTTCGGTTTCGGCGTTGAAGCCGTAGTTTGCCGACTTGTTGCTTCTGACTTTGTCGACAACTACCGCGCCCTCGTGACCTGAATTCGCAACGATCTGGCGAAGCGGCTCCTCGAGCGCCCGCTTCACGATTCCAACTCCGATGTTCTCGTCGACGTTGTCGAGCGTGAGGCCTTCCAGTGCTTTCTGCGCGCGCAGGAAAGCGACGCCGCCGCCCGGAACGATTCCTTCTTCGACGGCCGCTTTGGTGGCGTGCATTGCGTCCTCAACGCGAGCCTTCTTCTCTTTGAGCTCGGTCTCGGTGGCAGCGCCTACCTTGATGACTGCGACACCGCCGACGAGCTTCGCCAATCGCTCTTGCAGCTTCTCTTTGTCGTAGTCCGAAGTTGTATCTTCGATCTGGGCGCGAATCTGTTTGACTCGACCTTCGATCTCGGAGGTCTTTCCACCGCCCTCAACAATCGTCGTGTTGTCTTTGTCGACGACGACTTTCTTGGCGTGGCCGAGATCCGTGAGCTGAATGCTCTCGAGCTTGATGCCGAGGTCCTCGGTGATCGCCTTGCCGCCGGTCAGAATCGCGATGTCTTGAAGCATCGCTTTTCGTCGGTCGCCGAATCCCGGCGCCTTCACGGCACAAACCTGCAGCGTGCCTCGCAGACGATTGACGACTAGCGTTGCGAGCGCTTCGCCTTCAACGTCTTCGGCGATGATCAAAAGCGGCTTACCGCCTCGCGCGACCTGCTCGAGCAGGGGTAGAAGATCCTTCATCGACGAAATCTTCTTTTCGTGAATGAGAATCACTGCGTCTTCAAGCGCCGCTTCCATTCGTTCCGGGTCGGTGACGAAGTAAGGCGAGAGATAACCGCGATCGAACTGCATGCCTTCGACCACTTCAAGAGCGGTCTCGAGCGTTCTCGACTCTTCGACTGTGATCACGCCGTCCTGCCCGACTTTGCTCATCGCCTCCGCAATCAAGTTGCCGATCGTCGCATCGCCGTTGGCCGAAATAGTTCCGACCTGAGCGATGGCTTCATTGTCCTTGACCTTCTTTGAAAGGCGCTGAATCTCTTCGACAGCTTTTTCGACAGCCTTATCGATTCCGCGCTTGAGGGCCATCGGGCTCGCTCCGGCCGCGACCGTCTTCACTCCTTCGCGGAAAATTGCCTGCGCCAAAACAGTAGCGGTGGTGGTACCATCGCCGGCAATGTCGGAGGTCTTCGATGCGACTTCGCGCACCATCTGCGCTCCGGTGTTCTCGAGTTTGTCTTCAAGCTCAATTTCCTTTGCTACCGTGACGCCGTCCTTTGTGATCGTCGGTGAGCCGAACTTCTTTTCGATAACGACGTTGCGTCCCTTCGGGCCGAGTGTCACCTTCACGGCATCCGCGAGGCGATTTACTCCCGACAAAAGAGCTCGGCGCGACTCCTCGCCGTATGCTATGTGTTTAGCCATGTTTCTTCTCTCCTAGTTTTGAAGTTTCCTATCTGCCTTTTCCTTTTGCCTTCGTGTGCTCGGAGGCCCTCTCGATCACGCCGAGAATGTCATCCTCGCGCATGATCAAGTAGTCCTGGTCATCGAGCTTGACTTCGGTGCCGGCGTACTTGCCGAACAAAACCCGGTCACCTTCTTTGACATCCAGCGTCAAACGCTCGCCGCTATCGAGCTTCTTGCCTGCTCCGGCGGCGATAACTTCGCCCTCCTGCGGCTTTTCTTTAGCGCTGTCTGGAATGATAATGCCCCCGCGGATCTGCTCGCCTTCCTCGATCCGCCTGATGATCACACGATCTTGAAGTGGGCGTATACTTGCCATACTTATTCGTCGCTCCTTTCTTGATGAATTGAAGCTAAGCGCTACTGAGACGGGATTACATGTGCGCGTTAGCACTCTCAAATGAGACTGCCAATTATATTGGCTTCGGTCGAATGTGTCAATGATGCCGAGCTGTCGTGTGATGCCGTCATGTTACGCCTCGAATATTTCGGTCCGTCGGCTGAGCGGGACAGGCGCGTTTGCATCAGATTACTGTGCGGGCTTATCGTTTTATTTGGACTTCTAACGCAAACGAGAGGATGTCTTTTTATGCAACGAATCTCAGAACTCAAGATCAATGGCGCGAGCGTGAGGGTCGACGTTGATGGCGATCGAAGCCTGCTTAGCGTGTTGCGTGACGATCTCGATTTGACAGGAACCAAGTACGGCTGCGGCGAAGGCCAATGTGGCGCCTGCACCGTGCTGATCGAGGGAGAAGCGACTCGCTCGTGTATAACGAAAGTAGGAAGCGTCGCCGCGAGAAAGATCACGACAATCGAAAGCGTCGCCGGCAACGGGCGATTGCATCCGCTCCAACAAGCGTTTCTCGAAGCGGAGGCATTTCAATGCGGTTACTGCACATCCGGAATGATAATGTCGGGCTTTGCGCTTCTTGCTAAGAGTCCGAATCCAGATGAGTCTGAAATCGCTCGATTCATGGAAGGCAACATCTGCCGCTGTGGTACCTACCCTCGAATCGTTACGGCGATTCGCAGAGCCGCGCAGTCGATGAAAGGAGCCGGCCGATGAGCAACCACCGCATCAACGATAGCTACATCGAGCCCGAGCGCTACGAGCTTTTTGCCGAGCCCGCTTACCATTTTAACTTCGACCTCGACCGGCGCGACTTCTTTAAATGGTTAGGCGGCGGCCTGGTGTTGGTTTTCACTATCGACGCTCTCGCGTCTCAAGAATCAGGACGCCAGGCTGAGTCAGGACGACGCGCCGTGAATCAATCGACTCCGAAGGAGATAGGCGGCTGGCTGCACGTTGCCGAAGATGGTTCAATCAATGTGTTCACCGGCAAAGTAGAGTTCGGACAAAACATTCGCACGTCGCTTTCTCAAGCCGTCGCGGACGAGCTTCATCTGCCGATATCCACAATCACACTGACAATGGGCGATACGGATCTAACTCCATTCGACATGGGCACGTTCGGGAGTCGCACGACTCCGACGATGGCTCCGCAACTGCGCAAAGCCGCTGCCGCCGCTCGTGAAGCCTTGATCGATCTCGCCGCAGCCCAGTGGAAGGTCGATCGCGCGTCACTCACCGTGAAAGATGGAAGGATTATCGACACGCGCTCAAAGCGGTCGGTTGGTTTCGGGAGTCTCACCAAAGGTCAGAAGCTTCTGAAGGTCATTTCCGATGAAGTTCATGGCACGCCCACAGCCGAATGGAGCTCGGCAGGAAAATCGGTTGCGAAAGTAGACGGACGCGCATTCGTCACTGGTCAACACCGCTACACTTCCGATTTGAAGCTGCCCGACATGTTGTTTGGGAGAGTAGTTCGGCCTTCAGCGTTTAATTCTACATTGTCATCGATAGACTCGCGCGAGGCCGAAGCGATTCCGCGGGTTAAGTTTGTTCGCGACGGTAACTTTGTCGGAGTCACAGCGCCCGATTCTCAGACTGCGGCTCGGGCTGCTGCGGCGATCAAAGCCGAGTGGAAAGCTGACTCGCAGCCTTCAGCCCGGGAGCTGTTCGATGTTTTGCGAAAGCAAACGACAGAGTCTCAATCGGTGAACGCGCGAGGCAATGTCGAAGAAGGACTTGCTCGAGCCGACAAGAAGCTCACCCAAACTTACACTGTAGCTTATATCGCTCATGCGCCGCTCGAGCCGCGCGCCGCCGTTGCGCAATGGGAGAGCGGAAAGCTTACGGTGTGGACCGGGACGCAGCGGCCCTTCGGCGTGCGAAGCGAACTTGCCGAAGCGTTTCACATTCCCGAAGAGCGCATTCGCGTGATCGTGCCCGACACCGGCGCCGGCTACGGCGGCAAACACACTGGAGACGCAGCCGTTGAAGCAGCGCGGCTCGCCCAGGCGGCGGGAAAGCCAGTGAAGCTCGTATGGACGCGCGAGGAAGAATTCACCTGGGCTTACTTTCGCCCGGCGGGTGTGATCGATATTTCCAGTGGTGTGCAAAACGACGGAACCATCACCGCGTGGGAGTTCCACAACTACAACTCGGGCCCGGCCGGCATTACCCATCGTTATGAAGCGCCGAATCAAAAGATTGTTTTTCATCAGGCGAAGTCACCTCTGCGCCAGGGTTCATATCGGGGCCTTGCAGCAACAGTCAATCATTTCGCTCGCGAAGTTCACATCGACGAAATGGCGCGCACGGTCAAAATGGATCCGCTGGAGTTTCGCTTGAAGAACTTGAAAGACGATCGTCTCATAGCGGTTCTCAACGGCGCCGCCAGGACTCTTGGCTGGGGCAGATCCGCGGGCAGCGGAGGTCGGGGCTTGGGTATCGCGGCAGGTTTCGAGAAAGGTGGCTACGTCGCGACTTGTGCCGAAGTCGCGGTCGATCGATCGAGTGGTAAGGTAAAGATCGTGCGCGTCGTTGAAGCCTTTGAGTGCGGGGCAATAGTCAATCCCGATCAGTTGAAGAACCAGATCGAAGGTTCGATTGTGATGGCTATTGGAGGAGCGATGTTCGAGGCAATTGATTTTGATAACGGAAGAATTATTAACCCTCGCTTCTCGCGTTATCGCGTGCCTCGCTTCAGCGACGTGCCGGCGATTGAACCGGTGCTAATTGATCGCAAGGATCTGCCGTCGGCGGGAGCGGGCGAAACGCCGATAGTCGGGCTCGCGCCCGCGGTTGGCAACGCGATCTTCGACGCGACTGGGATTCGATTGCGGTCGCTGCCGATGGTTCCGAATGGATTGAAGGCCTGAGCGAACAAAGCAACACACATACTATCGAAAAGTTGGGAGGTCAAGCTCGGAAGTTGCAATTCTCGACAAGCCTCAACGGCTCCAAATGTATGACGAGGTGCATCGGGAAGTGCAAATTATATGCCCTGACCCTTGAGCCTATCTCGGCGGGCCTAGTTTCGAGAGCCCCTGGGTTCGAATTGAGTTTCACTCTCTTTTGTATATACTCTCCACTTGGCAATGTTCCGCGCGCCGGCCTATCTTCGGGCGCTGCCACTAATTCAATTAACTTGGGAGGATCTGACAGGAGTGAAGGCTATGGTCATAGCAGTCACCTATTGGGTACTCTTCAGCGTGGTGCTGTCGTTGATGCATTTGCTGATAGGGATCTTGATTTGGCACGCCAAAGGAAGGGCAATATTATTTCACAATTTATTTAGCAACGGCAGTTTGTTGTTCTTTGCCGCAGCGCTAACCGCAAAGAGCTTTGGGGACTACTACAGAAATGTTTCTGCTACCGACCATCCATTAAGCGCTTTATTCGCTTTTGTTGGTTTGGTATTTGTTCTCCTTCCGACCACAGCCATCTATGGTGGCATTGTAAGCTCCGTTTCAGGCGGCTCTCAGCACGATTTCCCCCCGGAAGTTATCGCCCGGTACTCAGGAATACTCGCGGCACTTGCAGTAATCTACGGATTCACCAATTTTCTGCTAGTATTAAATTTGAAGTAAGGACGGAAGAGGAACTCTGAGATGAAACGTATAGTAAAAGTAGTTGTCGCGCTTGGTGCAATGTATTGTGTTTCGTTTCTAGTGGGCACTCTCTACTATGTCTACGGATTACAAGCCACGCTAGCCTCCGCGTTTATTATTGGTGCGGGGATAGCGCTTATCTTTTTAACCCTCAAGAAAACTAGAGCCCCATCAGCACAAGAGTTTCCTAGAGCCTATGTTGGGGTTGACGTAGCACGAAGTACGCTCAGTGCGGCTAACAGATCACAGGCCCCCGTCGTCTTGTCTTTCAGAATGCGCGAGGCATTGGGTCATGCCGCTTTTGAGGAGCCGCAAGGACGGACGGCGACAGGCGAGGAGAGACTTGACCCAGACCCACGATTGAATCCGCTAGTCAGGAAAGCAGCAGGAGAGAGTAGATGAAAGTTATAACTGAGCTTATCGGGCGTGTGATTCTGCTGGTACCCATAGAAGAGGTGTACCCTAAGGAAGGCGTCCACATCTTAGACGCGATAAAATTTATAGCCGGTAAGTACGAGTTTGCGACTAGGACTGAGTCTCTTGATGAAATACGTGAGAAAGGCGCTAGATTTCAAATAGGGAGATTCCTTATGGAGGGACGGGAAGAAGTAATAACGGACTTCTCTGTTCCCGAGGGAGCTCTAGTAGTCTCTGCACGAAATACAGATATCGCAGAAGCCTTTCTTCACGATGCAATCAAGTCTCTTGCCGAACACTATGACTTTCGCACAGAGCCTATTGTCGGAAAGACGATATATGTACTTAGCGAGATGACAGTGCAATTTGAGGATGTGTTTGATCAGGCAATTCGAAATTTTGATGCCCTCTCGCGCGATCTAAACGAAACATTCGTACAACATTATGGTGTGCAAGAACCGCAGCGCCAATTCAAGTACAGAGTGAGTAGACTGGATTTCGATTTTGACAAGCATTTCGCTCCGCAACCCTGGTCGAGCGTTGCCCCATTCATTATGGAAAGAAAAACCAATCAGCCATTTAGTCAAAATAGATACTTCTGTCGCGCTCCGTTTCGCACCCGAGAGCATGTTCGATTGCTAGAAAAGATTGAACAGACATTCTCGAGGAAGAATCAGCTGCTGGTCTGACCAATACAGATTTAAGACACAACCAACTTTCGGGGTAACCATCGTTGCGGCCCTACTCGCGGCATAACAAGATACTCCTATGAAAAAGATCAGTATTGAGGAGCTCAAGAGCAGCGTCGATGAATGGGTGAAACTGGCCTCGAGCCGGGAACCTATCATTATTACCGACGACGGGAAACCGGTAGCAACGCTTAGTGGCTTCAAGCTGAATCACCGTACGACGCAATTGCCTGATCGCGAGGAAAAGATCAGTAAACGATCACGGATTACCGTGGATTCCGCCGACTACTTGTCTGAAATGAGAGACTGAGCTTGGTCTACTTTGACGCAGCCTATATCGCGAAGTGTTACCTCAACGAACCGAACGCCGAGACAATTCGGCAATTCGCGTATGACGCTGACGGGCTGGCCTCCTGTGAAATCGCACGAGTCGAATTCTATTCCGTAGTACACAGGCACCTTCGAGAAGGGAACATCAATTCAACAGAATCGCAGGAAGTCTTGAAGGACTTTGAGCAAGACGAAACTGATGGGGTTTGGCAATGGTTCCCTCTCGCCTCTTCGCTCGCCCGTTTGGCTTGCGAGAACATCGTCTCGTTGCCCGCCACTGCATACCTTCGCGCGGTAGATGCTATTCACCTGACCTGTGCCAGGGAGGAAGGTTTCAGCGAAGTCTACACGAATGATCGTCATATGCTGGAGAGCGCGCAATTTTTTCAACTCCGCGGAATCAACTTGATTCAATAGTTGTTAGCGCCACCGGCAACCGACGGTTGTCAATCATCGCATTAGTCCTCTACAATTTCTCTTTCTTTAAACGCTAAGATTCACCGCATAATTGCGGGCCAAAAACTCTGAGAGTTGTCGGAGGCGATTGAAGTTATGTTGAAGTTTTTGAGAGGGCGCAAGCGTTCGCGAAATGCTCTGCTGCTGGTGTTCGTAGGCGTGATGGCGCTGAGCCTTGTTGGCTTTTTTTCGGCTTGGTCAGGAGGCGCAGCAGGTTTGTTGCGCGGCGCTGGTGGCAATGACACTGTCGTTGCGAAGGTCGGAAGCTATGAGGTGACCGCCAAAGAACTGAAGGACCAGCTCACCTACTTCGGCCAGCAGGTCGCTCAGGGTCAAGGCAAAACCAAACAGGAAGACCTGGCGACTCTCTATGGCCTCTACGGCCCTCAGGTGCTCGATAGTCTCATTCGACAGAAGCTGATTCTATATGAGGCCGATCGGCTGAGCCTCGATGCTACCGATAGCGAGATCGAATCGCGCTTGAAGCAGGCATTCAGTCCATGGCCCGGCGCCGAGCAGTATCGCTTGAGGCTGCAACAAGCGGGAATAACACCGGCGACGTTCGAGGGACAAATTCGCGCGTCGATAGCTCAAGAACACTTGCGAAGCTTCATCACCGCGGCCGTTGAGCTCGATCCCAAACTGGTCGAGGATGAATATCGTCGCAACAATACTTCTTATGCCGTGCGATGGGCGGAAGCCGACCCCGAGAAGCTTCGTGACAAGGTTCAAGTCACCGAAGCGGATTCACGGGCATACTTCGAAGCTCATAAGTCTGACTTCAGGATAAATACGGAACAACGCCGCGCTCACTATATTTTCGTCGATCAGAGCAAAGCCGGAGAGGCAATACAAGTATCGGACGACGAGCTTAAACAGGACTTCGACCCCGAGAGAATGGTTAAGCAGGTTCGTGTGAGCAAGATCGTATTGAACGTGCCTAAACCAACATCCGATGAAGCCAAAAATAAAAACGCGGCGGACAAAAAACCGGACATTGAAGAAGAGATCAGGAAGAAGGCGCAGGACATCGTTCAGCGAGCGCAGGGCGCCGGAGGCAAGCCTGGAGAAGACTTCGCCAAACTCGCTCGCGAGCTGAGTGAAGATTCTTCGACAAAGAATAAAGGCGGCGATATCGGTTGGGTTAATAAGAACCAGAAGCGCGATACCGATGACCCGCTCAATCGCGTCTTCAACATGCAAAAGGATGAAGTGAGTCAGCCGATCAAGAAAGGTGATCAGTATTATGTTTTGAAAGTCACTGACCGCAAACTTCCAACTTTTGGTGAAGTCCGCGACGATCTATTGAAAGCCGCGCGAGCCCGGAAGGGCTACTCGAAGGCTGTCGAGATCGCGACCGAAGCCGAGCAGAACTTCAAGGAAAGCAAGAACGCCGAAAATGTCGTAGCCGATTTGAATAAGAAGCATGGCGCTCAGGTAGCTTCGGTTAAAGATAGTCCGTTCTTTTCCGAGGGCGATCCGTTGCCCGAGCCGGGAGGCGCTTCGGAGTTCGAGTCGGCGGTATTCGAGCTTCAAAACCCCGGTGACGTAGGCGACCGAATGAACGTCGACAAAGGATTCGCGATTCCTCAATACGCCGAGAAGCGCGATCCGCACGATCCTTCTTTCGAAGAAGTGAAGGATAAAGTTGATATGGCCTACCGTTCGGACAAAGCTAAAGACCTGGCGCTGGAACGCGCGAAGGAAGTTGCGAAGGCCCGTACGCCTGATGAGCTCAAACAACTTGCGGCGTCGTTGGGCTTAAAGATTGACGAGCGCCCGGCTTTGACGGGCACCGATTCGATAGGCCCTCTGACGAGCGAGGTATCGCGGGCTCCGGTGTACAAGCTGAATCCCGGCGAAGTAACAAAAGAGCCCATCAAGGCCGACAACAATGTGTACGTAGTTGTAGCGCTCACGAATCGCAAAGACGCCGACATGGGGGAGCCCTTTCAGAAAGAACGCAAGTCAATCGAACAACGACTCCTTGACGAGAAGCGCAATGTCTTCTTTTCAACTTATCTGGCGCTGACCGAGAAACAGCTCAAAGACGGCGGCAAGATCAAGGTGTACGACGACGCTATCGCGACCGCGGTGCAATCGGCGGGCGGGAGTTCTCCAGCACCCAGTCAACCGCAGCTCCCAGCTCCGGGTGGACGTGCCCCGCGACGCAGACCATCCGGTGCGCAGGGTCTACCAGGCACATTACCAGGAAGGCGATAGAGCTCACTTGCGGCAGCTAAACGTACTGGCTCGCTATTGTTTAAGAAGCAGTTTGCGAGACAAGCGGTTTGCTCGAGACAAGACAGTTTGCGCGAGACAAGGGTGACGTTCGGATGAAGATCGGGATGCCACTCGATGGGTAGATTGATTTCTTGATTCTATGGAGCCAGCGAAGGGACTCGAACCCTTGACCTCCGGTTTACGAAACCGATGCTCTACCAACTGAGCTACGCTGGCTTTCAGGGCCGCATCAGCAGGACCTTTGACAATAGCGAACGCTCTGATCGAGTGTCAAGTTTTGGCCTCTCCACTCAATTGCCTCGGTCTCTCCACTCAAATTTACATCTGTACTTACTCAACTTATTGCCTCCTTAAAACTAAAGCGGTTGTACTACGTGGTAAGTCGAGTTCGGTGGATTTGTACTGAAGATCGGTATCGATGCAGATCAGGGTTGCCACGTGAAGTAGAACTCACATACAGCGTCTCCTCGCGCGCTGCATCGCGTGTGAGTTACTCTCGCGGAACGCGCTCCGCACAACTCGACCGCGTGACGAAAGTAAGTTGAGCCACTCGCACAGAAGCTCAGCGGCGGGGCGTTTTCGTAAGCAATCGTCAACAGTCCGCTCGTTTCGCTGAGCGGTTCGTATGAGGCCTTGCCGAAATCCTGATAGGCATGATGGATCATCGCAGATTGAGACAGGAAACTGTGAATGTCCGGATTGATCAAGCTGCTGTACGGGCCCGACAGACTTGAGGTAGCCGAGAACTCTCCGAGTCGATCAAAGACTTCGTCTTCGTTTTCGCTCTCACCAAGCTGAGCTGCAATCGCTCGGTCAATCAGGTCAAGCGTCGCGAGCGGATACCAGTTGTCTATGCCTATTTCCTTGACAGACTCGCGCTCCGCTTCCGGAAGGGTGGCCAGAATGCGCGCCCAAACATCGGCGCCGTGATTGAGAAGCACGAACAGGAAACGCGCTCGGAGTAAGCCTCCTTTTACATGCATCCCTGAATAGATTGGTTGAGGGGACGACATCGCCGTGGGCTCCGATCAAGACATGATTCGCACGGGAAGCGAGCGGATGGATTATATCAACATCAGAACAAAGTTAGAATGCCAAAACCCAGGTGTTCCGCTAGAGCCTGGACGGCTTGATAATTTGACCGAAGTATTGATTCGATCTCAGCAGTAGTGCAGTTGCCTCGCCTGATCCAAATGACCTTCGGGGGGAATCCCAACAAAACATTCAGATCGCTGAAGTCGGCATCCCTCGTAACGATGACGAATTCATTGTCACGAGCAAATTCCCAAATGATGTGGTCGGGAGATGTTTCCAAGCCGATAACATAAACGTGCTTTGAGTCGGGATAGAGATCGGCTAGGTGGTCAACGCTCGGTCATCCCCGCAGCCCGGCCTCGCTTATCGCCCTCGCAGGCGAGAACGACGCGAATATGGATCACACACAGGTTAACCAGGGCAATCGCATACGCACGGCGAATCGCTATCTGAAGCGCATCAATTACGGCAACAAGATTGCGCGCCTTATTTCAGCCAGACTTGACACAAACCGGTTGGATGTTTGAAGTGGTCTTCGACTACGACGAAGGTCACTACGAAGAGTTAGATCTCGACCCGACCCGGCCGGAAGCAGCGCAGCATCGACTTGTCCGGGCTGCCGCATCGCCGCGGACGCTACGGAGGCATAGTCACAATGGATGGCGCGCCTCGGTTCGATAATCCGGATCAGTTCGATCAGCGGCGCGTACGCCTGGCGGATATCGATGGCTCCGGAAAAGACTCATATTATTTACCTCGGCCGCGACAACGTTTCGCTTTATTTCAACCGATCCGGCAATTCATGGAGTGAGCCGCGCGCCGCGTCCCGCGTATCATGTTTTCTGTTGAAGCTTTCTCTGTCTCGATTTAGAACGTCACTACCAGTAATCCGCCAATTTAGATGTGACAACATCCTGGCTAGCAAGCCATTTGCTGATATTAGCTCGCTTTTCAGACGGATAAGCCGCTAGGCACTTTGAGATCGCTGGCATGCCACTTGCGGCTACAGAGAATCAGTAGCGAATCATAGGAGGGATTATGTCAAACCGTGCGAGCATTGGAGGACAGCCGATTCACCCAATTCTGATTCCATTTCCGATCGGGCACTTGGTTTTCTCTTGATCGCAGATCTCATTTTTACCTCTGGCTATTGCTGGGATAGGACGTGACACGTTGATTCGCTTGAGGACGCGGATCTAGGAGGAATGAGATGGCACGCACCGCGGCGGATGTTCTGGTGGAAGGCATCATCGATTGGGGTGTGGATACAGTTTTCGGACTCCCCGGTGACGGCATCAACGGCATCATGGAAGCCTTGCGCACTCGCCAGGATCCGTGTGCGTTTCATCCAGGTGCGCCACGAAGAAGCGGCTGCGTTCATGGCTTGCGCTTATGCGAAATACACGGGACGCCTCGGATGCTGTCTCGCCACTTCGGGACCGGGAGGGATTCATTTGTTGAATGGATTGTATGACGCAAAAATGGATCAGGCTCCGGTGCTTGCGTTGACGGGTCAGACTTATTCAGATTTGAAAGGCAGCAATTTCCAACAGGAAATCAACATGGCGCGACTGTTTGACGACGTGACGGTCTACAATCAGGAGGTCATTAATCCCAATCAGGTCGAGATGCTTGCGAACGAGGCTTGTCGTCACGCGCTAAATCAGCGCGGCGTGTCTCACATAACTTTCCCGGTTGACTACCAGGAGATTGAACCTTCCGGTAAGGGAACCATGCATAAGCGCGAAGGCTCGACTACCAGTAATTGGACACCGGCGCGCGCCGTGCCCTCCGAAGATCAATTAAAGCGGGCAGCCGCATTTCTGAATGAAGCGAAAAAGCCGGTGGTGCTAATAGGTCAAGGCGCACGCGGAGCGGGTGCGGAAATAATTGAGATCGCGGACAAGCTCTGCGCGCCTGTTGTGAAGGCGCTGCTCGGCAAAGAAGTCATTCCCGATGATCATCCTCTTTGCACTGGCGGGTTGGGATTGCTGGGAACGACACCGTCGGTCGAGGCGATGGAAGAGTGCGCCGCTCTGTTGATTATCGGCTCCTCTTTTCCTTATGTCGAATACTTGCCCAAACCGGACAAGGCCCGAGGCGTGCAGATCGACGATAAGGCTGATCGCATCGGACTGCGATTTCCAGTCTCCGTCGGATTGATTGGCGATGCGAAATCGACAACCGCAGCTCTCTCGCAGTTCATCACGCCCAAAAAGGATCATAGGTTTATCGAGAAAGCACAGAGAGGAATGAAGGAGTGGTGGGAACTAATGCGCACGCAAGCGACTACCGATGACACGCCGATAAAACCTCAGCGAGTGGCTTGGGAGTTGTCTGAGCTTGCTTCGGATGACGCAATCATCTCGACCGATTCCGGGACGATCACCACCTGGATTGCGCGCGATTTCAAAATGCGGGGCACGCAGAAGTTTAGTTGCTCGGGTAATCTGGCGACGATGGCGCCCGGACTGCTCTACTCGATTGCTGCAAAACTCGCATTCCCCGAACGACAATCGATCGCGTTCGTAGGCGATGGCGGCTTCACGATGTTGATGGGCGAATTCTTGACGGCAGTAAAGTACAGTCTTCCGATTGTCGTCATCATCATTAAGAACAACACGCTGGGTCAGATCAAGTGGGAGCAGATTGTTTTTCTAGGCAACCCTGAATATGGCTGCGAGCTGCATAATCCAAATTTCGCCAAGTACGCGGACGCGTGCGGCGGCCTTGGTTGGACCGTCGAGAAACCGGAAGAGATTCGACCGACGTTGGAACACGCGCTCAACTCGAACAAACCATCGCTGGTCGAAGTGATCGTCGATCCCTTCGAGCCGCCGATGCCGCCCAAGGTTACTACCAGGCAAGCGCTCCACTTCGCTGAAGCCCTGGCCAAAGGACAACCGCAAGGAGGACGCATCGCGCTGACGCTCTTCCGCGACAAGCTCAACGAGCTTCTCTAGTTTCTGGAGAGCAAAGTCAGCGGCCATACAATGACTGAGCCAATAGGAAAGAAACGCTGGGCCATCGCTGAAGGTTACATTCCGGGTTGGAGCAATGGGCCCGAGCCTCAAATGCGGAGTCACGAAACCGCCTGCCTTCTTAACACCTCAGACAGCGATGCGCACGTAAGAATCACGATCTTCTTTTCGGATCGCGAGCCCACCGGGCCTTACAACTTAATTGTTGAGGCAAGACGGACGAAGCATATCCGCTTCAATGAACTTAACGACCCCGAAACAATTCCGCTCGATACCGATTATGCGAGTCTCATCGAGTCGGATGTTCCCATCGTGGTTCAACACACGCGACTCGATTCGCGCCAGGCCGAAAACGCGCTGCTGTCGACTATTGCCTACAGCGGTGGCTAATGAGGGAGGTTGTCTAAGAGCATAGAAAAGTTGATGACGATTAAGGCCAGCACAATTGTCAAAGCCGATGCGCGGTTGATTCGAATCCCTGTGAATCCCGCTCGCGGCGATGCGATACAAAAGTTCGAGGCGTTGGAATTGCCAATTGTCTGGATTACCGATCACGCCGGCCAAACCGGAGTCGGCTTCGGTTACACGATTGGTAGAGGCGGCTCGACGATACTTGAACTCTTGCGCAAAGAGCTGCTCATTTCTCTAGAAGGCAAGGACTCCCGTCACATTGCCTCTATTCACGACTATCTGTCGAAGAGTATTCACGCGTTGATGCCGGGCTGCATCGCTTCAAACGCGATTGCTGCGATCGACGTAGCGCTTTGGGATCTGGCCGGTAAGCGCACCAACACACCGCTCTACGTTCTTTTGGGTGGCGCCAAAGATCGTGTTCTCGCCTACAACACTGACGTGGGCTGGCTGGATCGCCCGCTTGAAGAGTTGGTCGAGTGCTGTTTGCAAGCGGTCTTCAAAGATGGATTTCGCGCGCTAAAGCTAAAGGTGGGGAAGGAAAATCCACACGAAGATGTCGAGCGTGTTGCGCGGGTTCGCGAAGCAGTCGGTTCGAAAGTGAAACTGATGATCGATGCAAACCAATCGTGGACGCTTGATGAAGCAGTGCCGCGGCTTGAAAAGCTGTCGCCCTACGATCTGTACTGGGTTGAAGAGCCATTGCCGGCGACTGATCTCGACGGATACAAGAAGCTAGGCTGGCACATCGGCGTTGCCCGCGCGGGCGGGGAGAGTCTCTATTCAGTTGCCGACTTCCATCACTGCATTCAGCAAGACGCGCTGGACATTCTGCAGCCGGACGTTGCGCGAATTGGCGGGATTACAAATGCCATGAAGGTCTGCCATCTGGCGGAGTGCGCGGACTTGAAAGTCGCTCCCTACGTTTCACCGGAGCTTAGTGTGACGGTTGCAGCGTGACGAGATGGTGAATTTGCTCCCGGCCGACGGAGATGCAAAACGCTTGAGCGAACAAACTTTTTTGCTGAGTGAGTTTCTTGAAAAGAAAATCGAGAACTACAAACCTCGCACACTCGCGCGCAAAGCTGTCGTGCACGGGCACTGTCATCAGGAGGCATTGATGGGCATGGATTCCGATGAGCGATTGCTATCGAAACTCGGTCTCGATTTCAAAACACTCGACTCTGGTTGCTGCGGTATGGCGGGCTCGTGCGGTTTTGAAAAGGATCATTACGATATATCGATGCAGATCGGCGAATTGGTTTTGCTTCCGGCTGTACGAAAAGCTACGGAAGATACGCTGATCATTGCGAACGGATTCAGTTGTCGAGAGCAGATTGTTCAGGCTACGGGCCGGCAGGCGGTGCACCTGGCGGAGGTGATTCAGATGGCGATGCACGACTCGGGAACGTAAGTGGCACGTTACTTCGGCACGTACTTTAAGATTGGAAAGGGAGCAAGGCGATGGAAAGCTCAGTAAGGAAGGATTCAGAATCGCTTCGACTCAGCGGACGGCGGGCGCTGGTGACGGGCGCTTCAAGCGGCATCGGACGGGCCATCGCTCTAAGGCTGGCTCGGGAAGGCGCCTCGATTGCGGTTAACTATCTGGGCGGCGACGAGGAAGCCGAGGAGCTGGTAAACAAGATTACCGCAGTCGGAGCCAAAGCCATCGCGTTACAGGCCGATGTCTCTAAGGAGAAGGAGGTCGATGCGATGTTCAAGAATATGGTTGACGAATTCGGCGGCGTCGATATCCTAGTCAATAATGCCGGCATTGAGCACGAATATAAGTTCGTCGACTTGCCGCTCGATCAGTGGCAAAAGGTGATCGATGTCGATCTTACTGGCGCGTTTCTGTGCGCCCAACGCGCCGTCCGACTGATGCTCGAATCAAGAAAGGGCGGTTCAATCATAAACATCACGTCCGTGCATCAAATCATTCCCTGGGTCGGCTATATCGATTACTGTGTGGCCAAAGCCGGTCTCGATATGTTGACCAAGACTTTGGCGCTCGAGCTTGCGGGCAGCAAGATCAGAATAAACTCAATCGCGCCGGGAGCGATAAAGACTCCAATCAACAAGGAGGTGTGGACCGATCCACAAGGCCTGGAGGATCTATTGAAGAAGATTCCCGTCAAGCGAGTTGGCGAGCCCGAGGAAATAGCTTCCGTAGCCGCGTTTCTCTGTTCGGAAGAAGCGAGCTACATTACTGGCGCTACGCTTTATGTGGATGGGGGCATGACGCTTTACCCTTCGTTCGCGCATGGAGGTTGAACCACGCCATCAGTAATCTTGTGGAACTGATCAAGAAATGAAAATCGAGTTTCGTTGCGATCTTGCGGGCGTGCGGATCCCGCTGAAACATTTTTGGGAATATTGCGTGGGCAGTGATCACGCGACAGTTGCGTTGCGCAATGATTGGCAGCGGCAGCTCAATCGTTGCCATGAGGAACTTGGCTTTGAGCGCGTGCGCTTTCACGGGTTGCTTTCCGACGATGTAGGTACCCTCGTTTGCGAGAATGACAAGCTTGTTTACTCGTTCTTTAATGCCGATCAAATCTTCGATTTTCTGATTTCGATCGGAGTGCGTCCTTTTGTCGAGCTGAGTTTCATGCCTTCAACGCTCGCCTCGAGTCGCAAGACAGTCTTTCACTACAAGGCCAACGTAACGGCTCCGAGAGATTACAAACAGTGGGCCACCCTAATTCGGAAACTTGTAGGCCACTGTGTCGAGCGCTACGGGATCAGTGAAGTGCGAGAGTGGAACTTCGAGGTTTGGAACGAGCCAAACCTGAAGGCTTTCTGGACCGGAACGCAAAGAGACTATTTCAAGCTTTATCGTTACACTTGCAACGCAATCAAGGGGATTGATTCATCTCTGAAAGTCGGCGGCCCGGCGACTGCGATGAATGAGTGGATTGAAGAAATGCGCGACTTCTGCGAGCGCAATGGATTGCCGCTTGATTTCATAAGCACTCATCACTATCCCACAGATGCTTTCGGTGATCCCGGAGACGACACTGAGATGCAGCTCTCAAAGAGCAAACGTGCTGCGTTGCGACAACAAGCGCAGGACGCGCGTCGTCGCGCAGGCCAGTTACCGCTCTACTACACCGAATGGAGCAGCTCGTCTAATCCATTCGATCACTTTCATGACGAGCCGTACGCCGCCGCTTTCATCACGAAATCGATAATGGATGTCAGCGGAATCGTGGACGGCTACAGCTACTGGGTTTTCTCTGACATCTTCGAGGAAAACTATTTTCCATCGCTTCCTTTTCATGGCGGGTTCGGATTGCTCACGCTTCACGGCGTAGCGAAACCGACCTATAGAGCATTTGAGCTACTGCACCGCTTGGGGGACGAGTTGATGCTAGTCGATGGACTCCACGAAACAATCAACGCCTGGGTCGTTGGCAAAGAAAATACCGTCACGGTATTACTGACCAATCATGCTTTGCCCGGACACTCGATCGAATCAGAAGAAGTGATGGTTCGGTTGAGTAATGTTTCAAAGCCGAAGAACGCACTTATTTCGCGCATCGACAACGACCACTCAAACGCGCGCGTTGTTTGGGAGGAGATGGGTGCTCCAACATATCCGAGCGCCTCGCAGCTAGATAAATTGTACGATGCATCGAGTCTCGTCTGGCAGACACTGCCTTTCAAATGGTCCGATAGAACATTGGTCCTCGAGGCTGATCTTCCGCCGCACGCCGTTGCGGCTATTGAAGTGGAATTCAGTCGAGAGCACGCTGGGATTTGAAGGTGAAGATACTCCATCCCTCATTGAACGACGACGATCTGGCGAGGCTTGAGTCGGATACGTTTGCCTATTTCTTGAATGAGATGAATCCCGCGAACGGGTTGGTAGCTGATAGTACCCGCGAAGGCGCTCCCAGCTCAATCGCGGTAGCTGGCTTTGCTTTGACAATCTATCCGATCGGCGTTCAGCGTGGATATATCTCGCGCGAGGAAGCGATCAAGCGGACTCTTATCTCGCTTCGCTTCTTCCATTACGGACCTGAAGGAGAAGGCCCAGACGCAATCGGATACAAGGGCTTCTATTATCACTTTCTAGACATGGAAACAGGCCGCCGGACATGGCAGTCTGAAGTCTCAACAATCGACACGACTTATTTGCTCGCTGGGGCTCTCGTGGCAGCCCGGTTTTTTGATCGCGAAACAAAAGACGAACGAGACATTCGCGAACTAGCAGATGCATTGTACCGGCGAGCCGATTGGAACTGGGCACGGCATGGCGGCCTGACGGTCACGCATGGATGGAAACCTGAGAGCGGATTCATCAAATATCGTTGGACAGGTTACAGCGAGGCGCTGATCTTGTACGTTCTCGCGCTCGCCTCGCCAACGTTCCCGGTGCCCGCCGAGAGTTATCGGGCGTGGACGAGAACTTACAAATGGAAGAAACTATACGGACACGAATTCCTCTATGCCGGCCCGATTTTCATTCATCAGCTGTCGCATATGTGGATCGACTTTCGCGGTATTCAAGACGAGTATATGCGCAGCAAAGCAATCGACTATTTCGAAAACAGCAGGCGAGCCACCTACGTCCAGCAGCAGTACGCTATTCGCAATCCAAAACAATTCAAAGCCTACGGCCAATATATCTGGGGCATCACGGCGAGCGATGGCCCAGGACCCGCAACGCGAAAAATCAATGGCCGGGCTGTGCGGTTTTACGATTATGTAGGGCGCGGCATCCCAAACGGTCCCGACGACGGCACTCTTGCTCCGTGGGCTGTTGTCGCATCTCTGCCGTTCGCGCCGGAAATCGTGCTGCCTTCATTGAATTACTTCAACAAGCAGTTCCCCGAGATGACAAGCAAGTATGGGTTCAAATGTAGTTATAATCCGACGTTCGCAGATGGAAAAAGAAATAAGAAGGGTTGGGTGTCGCTGGGATATTATGGACTCGATCAAGGCCCAATCGTCGCGATGATAGAGAACTATCGGACAGGTTTCCTCTGGCGGCTAATGAGAAATTGCCCATACATAGTCGAGGGATTACGTCGCGCCGGATTCAAAGGAGGTTGGCTCAGTTCGTAGCGCCGAGTATCATATACGGCTGCCGTGACGTGCGGCGCATCCAGCGCCCGAGCTCCTCGGGTACGAGAGCAATCGAGCAGCAGTTACATACGCAAGCGTCCGAATGAATCGATCAACTTCAGGTTAGAACGAGGATCGGATTACGACCAGCGCGCGTGTTCTTTCCCTTTAGTCTCTCTGAATCCGTCAACTAACAAGTCGTGTCTGAGACACCTTGTATTATTTAAGTGCAACACCCCAGCTGATTCTCTTTTTTTGACTTCTCTCTCCGCGGTTATGCTGGCATCCGTATTGCCTGAACAGACTTCGGGAGGCGAGATGATAAAAGAAAAGAGTTTGGCAATCTTATTGGCAGTTGCTCTTGTTTTCCTATCGGCGACATCGGGTGCAGCGAACCACAAGTCTCATCGCCACGGCAAGGCGTATAAGGTCCTGGCAGTTGCCGCGCCAATCGGCATAGGTGCGGCCTTCGGGCCTGCCGGGTCGGTGGGATATCAAGGCTTCAAACACCGTCGCTGGATCAAGCATCGTCTTACGCGACATCACCGAATGGAGCGACATCACGCCAGACACTACCGAGCATAAACGCGATGATGAGTGAATCGTAGTTGTTTGTCGAGCAACGGGAACTCAGTTGATTCAATCTAACTGGACATGGAAAAGCTCAAGCTGTTTGGCCAAACATTCGGGCTTCATCCGTTGACGGCAATGGGTTTGTTCGTTGTCGACTGGATGTTGTTCGGCGAAGAAGTTGCCACTGCAGGTGTGGGTTGGCTGGTCTCATTGCCGGTCGGTGTCGCGCTTGGATTGATTGCAATACTGATTCAGAAGCATGTCTACAAAGACGAGACGGGGCCGGCAATCGCGAAGGGGCTTCTCGTCGGATTGCTCACTGCGATTCCCGCTCCGCTCTCGTCACTTGGGATTTTGCCGTTGGCTGGGTTTGGTTTGATCAGGATTCTTACTACAAAAAAGCAGCGTCAGCTTACGGACGGCTCGACAATCGCAACACGATCAAGAGCCTGACTGCTG